>Ga0302325_10000884_pt1 | contig 79966 bp, 75 predicted proteins | sample Palsa_T0_2_FD_201948 | JGI IMG/M metagenome (GOLD analysis project Ga0302325, IMG submission 201948) | Peat permafrost microbial communities from Stordalen Mire near Abisko, Sweden - Palsa_T0_2 | ecosystem: Environmental > Terrestrial > Soil > Palsa > Peat permafrost | place: Sweden: Abisko... | reverse complement strand
AAGTGGAGCTGGCGAAGGGATTTGAACCCCCGACCCTCTGATTACAAATCAGATGCTCTACCAGCTGAGCTACGCCAGCCCATCCCACCCGGAAAACCGATACGACGCCGGAGATCAATCCCGAAGACGCGTACGGACACACTCCCGCCCCGCACGTTCCACGGCACAGAAATCAAGGTTAGCACAGCCGGGTCCGGGGAGCAAACACCGCGCATGACACGCGATTGCCCAGCCACTACGGCGATCAGAAAGACCATCCGGAGCGTGCCTTCCAGAGGATTTGGCTTGACAGGGCGCTCAAGACAGTGAACCCTGTTGGCGGCTCTCTTTTTTATCTCCAGAGGTGATGAATGCGTACCAACAGGATTCTTGTTTCCGTTGCTGTGGCCCTCGCTCTCGTTGCCGGTTTGGCCGTGCAGCCGGCCAACGCTCAGGCCAAGCGCAGACCTCGCATAGCCGTGATGGAATTCGACTATGCCACCGTGCAGACTTATTCCCAGGCCATGTTCGGCTCCAACGTCGATATAGGCAAAGGCATAACCGATCTGCTGATCACAGGCCTGGTAAAGGATGGCACCTACTCCATCATCGAGCGCCAGGTCCTGGACAAGCTCATGACCGAGCAGAACTTCTCCAACTCCAACCGCGCAGATCCCACCAGCGCAGCCAAGCTGGGTAAACTGCTGGGCGTCGACGCCATCATCGTTGGCAGCATTACCCAATTCGGGAATGAAACCAAGAAGACAGGCATCGGCGGCAACGGCGGCACCTTTGGCGGATTCGGCCTGGGCGGCATCGGCCACTCCAACTCCAAGGCCAACGTCGCCATCACCGCTCGCATCGTCAATGTGGACACCGGCGAAATCATGGCCGTGGCCGACGGTTTCGGACAGTCCGCCCGTTCCAGCACTTCGCTGCTGGGCGGTGGCGGCCACGATTGGAGCAGCGGTGGCGGTAACGTCGATTTCGGCAGCAGCAACTTCCAGAGCACCATCATCGGCGAGGCCACCAAGGCCGCCGTTGACAAGCTGAGCGCCGATGTCATAGCCGACTCACCCAAGATCAGCATACGTACCGTCACCGTGGACGGCCTGGTAGCCGCCGTCGATGGCGGCCAGGTGATTCTCAATGTCGGCAAGAGAGCCGGAGTCAATGTGGGCGACCAGCTTGAGGTAGTCCGCGTCACCAAAGAGATCAAGGACCCGTCCACCGGCCAGGTGATTCGCCGGTTGACTTCCACAATTGGCGTAGTAAAAGCCACCGACGTAGACGACACCTCGGCAGTGTGCGCCATCGTTTCCGGCGCAGGCTTCCAGACCGGCGACGCCGTGCGAACTCCCGCGCAATAGCCGGATCGCTCTTCAAGGCGTTTTCAGTGCAAGTTGTCCCACCACGCACCGTGCCCCATCCATGAATCGTTCTCTGATTCATGGGTGGGAAACCTCAGCCGCCCCGCGCGACTGTAGATGGAGCATCGTCCTCCGACGCATCAGGCTGGAGGGCAATCCTGCCTCAGACAGCATTTCCAACGAGCCGCCAAGAATCGCAGCGCCTATCCGCAGTTTCAAATTGTAGCGCCGGTCTCCAGACCGGCTGTCCTGAGGGCCTCCCGGCCCTCAGAGGCTTCGCTAAGCCTTATGGCGAACAGCCTACCTGCCCAGAAACTTCTCCAGCGTCGCAGTCTCCCTGTCGGCTCGATCCAGATACTCGCCTGCGGATTTCAGGTCGTTCTGACCCAGCGCAGCCTGCGCCTCGCGCATGTCATTGTTCAACCGATTCATCGCAGCCAAAATGTCCCCGCGAATATCCAGCCCCTGCGCCTGTTGCTGCTTGCGGATGCTCTCCACCCCGGCTCGCGCCGAATCTGCGCGGGCATCCAGGTTGCTCAAGCGGTCTTTGACTTCGCGAATCTCCTGCGGCGACGGCCCGGCCGGAACGGGCGGAGCGATCGGGCCAGACGCCACATCGCCTCCCCCAGCCGCAGGCGATCCGCCCCCGCTGTTAGCTCCGCGACTCCCGGCCTGGGTTGGCGCCCCTGAAGACTGGGCTCCCGAGTACGAGGGCCGGTGCTGGCCTCCGCCGCCCGCTCCTTGCGGCTGAGACGTGGGATTGCCCGCGGGATTGCTGGACTGGCCGGAAGCCGGCGTCTGGGGCGTCCCGGAAGCCGATCCGTCGCTGGGAGTGGCGGCAGGTGTAGCGTCCGGCGGCGGCGCGCTCGGTTGCGGGGTAGGCGCCGGAACGGAAGAAGTGTCGGTGCTCGCAGCCGGAGCGGAAGAAGAAGAAGCCGCCCTTTGCTTGGCAAGGATGGAGTACAGACGAGGAAGCACAACGGCAACCGCCACCAGGGCGAGAATCGCCGCCAGCGCACCCAGGCCGATCCATAGCCCGCGATGGCTTTTTGCCTTAGCCGGTGCAGGTCTGGCCGCGGCGACGGGAGCGAACGCCGGTGGCGCCTGTGCCGAAGCGGATGCAGGGACGGGTACAGGGCCGGCTGCAGGGGCCTGCGCGGGCGCAGCAGTGCTGGGCGCAGCCGCGCCGGAGACCGGCGTGAATACGGCGGCGGTCGCGGAGAGTGAGTCAGCGTAGGTTGGAACCGGCGCGAAACCCTGCGTTGGCGCGGGAACAACGGCCGGACGCGGAGCAGCCCGCCCAGTTCGCAGCGCCTTCAACGCGTCATGGAACTCCTGCGCCGTCTGATAGCGGTCCGCAGGATTCTTTTCCAGTGACCGCAGCACAATGGTGTTGAGCTCCGCCGGCAGCGATGGGTTCACCTGAATCGGCGGAATGGGAGCTTCATTGCAGTGCGCATTCAGCACGCTGTACGAGGTGTCGGCCTGGAATGGCTTGCGCCCGGTGATGAGCTCATACAGTGTGACCCCGAAGGAGTAAATGTCCGAGCGGGCATCCACCGTTCCGCCGCGCACCTGCTCCGGCGACATGTAATAGACGCTCCCAATGGTCATGCCGGGGCGGGTCAAATGCATCTCGTCGGCATTTTTTGCAATTCCAAAGTCCATCAGCTTGACCAGCCCATGCGTGGTGATCATGATGTTGGCCGGCTTGATGTCGCGATGGGTGACCCCGTGGCTGTGCGCAAAGCTCAGGGCCGAAAGCACCTGGGTCGCGTAATCGAGCACCCGGTCGAGGGGGATCGGCGACTCCGTGGCCAGCTTCTCAAGCGTCACGCCCTCCACAAATTCCATGATCATAACCAGTTGGTTCTGGAACTGGAACGCGGTGCGCAGTTGCGCGATGTTGGGATGATCGAGGCCCGCAAGAGTGCGGATTTCCAGCATGAAGCGAACCGCGACATCGCGCTCCGAGGTGAGATCGGGAAGCAGGACCTTCATCGCCTCGTCACGGTTCGAAATAATGTTGCGCGCTTTGTACACGCGGCCCATGCCGCCGGCGCCAATCAGCGCCACCACTTCGTAATCGCCAATACGTTCGCCAATCTGCAATGCCATGGGAGCCCTCCGAAGGAGCGGGAAATTTTCGCCTTGGATGGAAAGACTTCTTGCCCGAACGCGCCGAGTTTACTTCATTTGCATAGGAGATGCCCACAAAAATCTCCCGGCCAAGTTTTGCATCCAACCATGCATGAGGGAACGCGCACCAACTGCCAATCCCCCTGGAATGGCTATCTTCAAGATCGCAATCGCCTTGTTCTCGATTGCCCTGTTTTGCTTTGCCGGACCGGCGACTCAGGCGCATGCGTCCGCCGCGCTGCTCATGGAGGAGCCTTACGGCGCATTCGGCGCAATGAACCCCACCGGACACGCCGCGGTGTATCTGAACCACGTCTGCGCGGACTCGCCCGTCGTGCTGCGGCCCTGCCACGACGGCGAGTATGGCGTCGTGATCAGCCGCTACCACAAGATCGACGGCTATGACTGGATCGCCATCCCGCTGCCCGCCTACCTCTACGCCGTCGACAACGTCAGCGATATTCCCGCCTCCATCGACAAGCAGCAGGCCGAGGCGCTGCGCGATGCATACCGGCGCGCTCGCCTGCTCGAACTGGCCCCCGATGACAAGAGAGGCCGCGCACCCAAAGGAGAGTGGACCGAGCTGATAGGAGCTTCGTTCGACCGCACCATTCACGGCTTCCAGGTCGACAGCACGCCCGAGCAGGATCTCGAGTTCATCGGCATCTTCAACGACCGCAAGAATGTGGGCCACTTCAATCTGCTCTTCCACAATTGCGCGGACTTCTCCCGCGTGGTGCTCGATACCTACATGCCGCATTCAATCCACCGCAACTTCATCGCCGACGTAGGCTTGATGACGCCCAAGCAAGTAGCGCGCTCTCTTGTGGCCTACGGGAAAAAGTATCCCGACATCCACATGTCGGCATTCGTCATTCCCCAGGTCGCCGGCTCCATGCCCAGGAGCCACCACGTCGACGGCGTGGCCGAATCGCTCGTCAAGAGCAAGAAGTATCTGCTTCCCCTGGCGGTATTCGCTCCGGAGGTAACCGGCGGCGTGATTGTTGCTTATCTCGTCGACGGCCGTCTGAAGATTCCCAAAGACGCAACCGTCTTCGACATCGGCGACGAGGAGGTGACAGGTGTCCCACCGACTCCGCCCGAGGCGCCACGGGAACGTTTGCCGTCGCCGTCTGACGCGACCGTTCCAGCTCCTTCTCCGACCGCGCCACAGCTGTGATTCCTTGCCTAAACTGCACTTCTCACGGGTCGCCGAAAATCGTAGCGCCGGTCTCCAGACCGGCAGTCCTGAGGGCCTCCTGGCCCTCAGAGACCTCGCCATACCTTGAATTCTGGGCCGTCGTTCCCGCTGCCAGAAATGCGAGCCAACGCAGTTGCGCACCCTTGCGCGTCGCAGAATCCGCTTGCGCAATCCCGCCTGCTCGTTGGATGATTCCCTTGCCGATTGAAAACATCCTCAATCCACATCGGAACGCCGCGGAGACTCGTCATGCGCAAAGCTTTTGTGGCTTTATTCTTTCTCGTCGCCGGCTGCATCCTCGCCGCCCAGCAGCCCCTCAACAACGACGCCGTCATCAAGATGGCCAAGGCCGGCTTGTCTGACGATGTAATTGTCACCAGCATCAATTCCAGCCCCGGCACCTACGACACCTCCACCGACGGCCTGGTCGCTCTGAAGAAGGCCAAGATCAGCGACAAGGTGGTCTCGGCAATCATCGTCAAGAATGCGGGAGGCGGCCCAGCCGCCGCTCCGGCCCCGGCTGCCGAGGCTCCCGGCGGATTCAACGCCACCGCCGGCGTCGGCGCCATTGGCGTCCCTGCGATTCCCGCGGGCGTCGACAGCGTAGGCGTCTATTACCAGGACCCCAGCGGCGCCTGGCAGGAGGTCCCCGCCGAAGTGGTCAACTTCAAGACCGGCGGCGCCCTCAAACACATTGCCAGCGTGGGCATCGTCAAGGGAGACATGAACGGAGATATCGGCGGCAACCGCAGCCGCCTGGAGCTCAAGTTTCCCGCTTCCTTCATCCTCTATGTCCCTGAAGGCGTCTCACCCGGCGAATACCAGCTTCTGCGCCTGCGCGTAAATGCCGACAGCCGCGAATTCCGCTCCGTCACCGGAGGCGTGGTACACGAATCGGGAGGCGCCACCAGCGCCGCCGTGGACTTCAACAGCAAGAAGCTCGCGCCCCGCGTCTACCAGATCAACGTAGGCCCCGAGGTCGGCAAGGGTGAATACGGATTCCTCCCCCCGCAGGACGCGGGCTCCGGAAAAAGCATGGCGAGCTCAGGAAAGATTTACACGTTCTCTCTCGTCGCGCCGTAAGACATTCGGTCTGTCAAAGCTCGCTCCTCGGCTGTACCGAGTGGGCCGCCAGAGATCACGGGAAAAGGCGAATGCTGGCTGCTTGCACCCGGCACTTCGAGGCCTTAAACACAGAAGAAACTAATTCAAAGACCTACACGGTCTTCGCGGCGAACTGAGGCGGGCTTCCAGGTGAACGTAAGAATCCGCCACCGAGGAGTCAATCCTAGAGCGGCGCAGTTGATATGCAGGTGATGTAACTGCTCGGCCGTATACGCTGGGGAAGACTGATTTCGTCGGCCACGTAGACCCTTAAGCCGATCCCCTTCTTGATGTCGATGTTCGAGGCGGGCTTGATCGGCTCGATGGGGCCAAAAAGAACCGTTGGCGCGATCATAACGCCGGTGCCTCTATCGCCTTCCTTGCCCTTGGCCCCACGAATTCATAATCGCCACCACATTTGCCTGTTTGCAATGCCATAGGACCCTCCGAATGATCGGAATCTCTCGCTTTGGGCGGAAGAGCCTCTTGCCCGAATGCAGCGGGCGTAACTCATTTCCATGCGAGATGCCAAGAGAATTGGCGTGAAATTGCAAACAGACTTCAATCAGGCCAAGCACTGCGACCGACGCACAAGAATGCCTCCTGTGCGTATGAGTTTTTGAATGTTTCCCCTTGCAGCATGGGAGCCGAAGGCGTAACATTCCCGATCATCCCCCGTCTCAGAGTTTTCGCATTTGAGGTGGTCTATGCTTTCCCACATATGGCGCGCTTCACGAAGTACACTGGTGTCCTTCGTTTTCTTCTCGTGCTTTTTGCTTGCGCTGAACGCGCAGGTCCAGGACAATGCGGCTGCGGTATTCAAATTCAGCGATGTCGACAGGCAGGTCCTCGACCAGTCCAATGCGATTGACGCGCAGTACGTCAAAAAGGGCCTTTTGCTCCAGGACCCCGATCTTCAGGCCTATCTCGACTCGGTGGGCAAGCGCGTTCTCGGCAACCGCCCGATACCGGAGCAGGTTCAGTTCAAGTTCCGGGTTCTACGCGATCCCATGGTGCAGGCGTTCGCGCTGCCCAATGGATCGGTTTACGTGACGACCGGACTACTGTCACTGCTGGAAAACGAGGCTCAACTGGCAGGCGTGCTTGGCCACGAGACCGCTCATGTATTCGAGCGTCACGGCTACTTCGAGAACCGCAGTGTGCGAAAAAAAGCGCTGACATTGAACGTCATTCAGATTGTAGCCTCCGCTGCACCCGTGGGCCCGAACTTTTCCCAGTCCGTGCAACTGTTTGGCCAGGCGGTGCAGCTTGGCGCCGCCATCGGCAGCGAAATCCTCGTCGCTTCGATCTTCGGGTACTCGCGAGAGATGGAGCGGCAGGCCGACAGCGATGGGCTTCAGGCAATGACTGAGGCCTCCTATGATCCGGCGGCAATGGCGCGTTCTTTCGAACTGTTGGATGAGGACAGCAAGCTTGAATTCGAGCCATTCCAGAGCTTTTACCACGACCACCCCAAATTGTCCGACCGTCGCGTAATGGCCGGCGAGTATGCTTCTGCGCATACACCGGCCCAGCCGGTCACCGGCACGGAAAAGGATTATCTCTCCAAAGTGTCTCCGGCGGTCTGTGCAGACATAGAGGCCGATCTGAACAGCCGCCGCGAGCGAACCGCAGTGAACCGCGCCACCCGACTGACCACTATCTTTCCAGATAGTCAAAAGTATCGAGTCCTGTTAGCGGACTCGTACCGCGGCCTGGGTGCGAAGGCCAGGGTTCCGTCCGACGACGAACACAATCGGCACGGGCAGGCCGAGCATCGCAAGGAATACTTCTCCATGACACCGCAGGAAGAGCAAAAGAAGCTGCTGGAGAAGCCGGAGGGGCCGAACGTACTACTCGAAAACCGGTCTCAGGCGGAGACTCTTTACAAAAGCGTCCTCCAGGCCGACCCAACTTACTCGCAGGCCCACCGCGGACTTGGCTTCCTTTATGAAGACGAGGGCAAGTACGCCGAAGCCGCTGCCGAATATCAGGCCTACCTCGCCATCGTGGCGGGAACCAGTCTCGACCATCTGCGCATTGAGCGCCGTTTGGTAGCCATGCAGAAGATGGCAGGATCTCCCGTTTCGCGCTGAAGTCCTTTGCCAAGATCACGCCGGTACAACCATGAAATCCGTTTGTGTAAGGAGCACCAATGAGATTGAAGGTCGAATTATTGCTGGCCGTCGCTGTTTGTGGAATTGCCACCGTAAGCGCTTATGCAACCACGCCGTCCTGGTCGTACGAACACCCAAAGGTCCTAAATGGGGAATTCCCTATAAAGTACGCCTGCATGATGCCCGCTGAGGGCAAACTGTCCAGGTTGGGCATGAAGGGGAAAGAGGGGATGTCAAAAGAATCCGACGAATGGACCACAACGATCGAAAACCTGGTCGAGGCCCATCTTAAAACGGCCGGCGTTCAACTGCTGTCCGCCTCAACCGCTGGCACCAGCACCGCAAGTGACGATGAAATCCGGCAGGTCATCCTGCAAATTGAGCAGAAATACACCGATATTTCAGCCAAGCTCAACCGCAAGCCAAAGGACATTGCAAAATCGCGGTTCACTCTAGGTGACGACGTTGCTCTCCTCCCTTGTGCTGCAAAATCCGATGTGCTCGTCTTCGTGGAAGGTGAAGGACATGTGCTCACCAGTGGAAAGAGAGCGATGGGCATGCTTGTCGGTGGCCCCAACAGCGCCTCCGAAGCCACCCTTATCCTCACCATGGCCGACGCAAAAACGGGCGAAATCATCGCATTCGCCAGGCTTTCCAACGCAGAGAGCTTCGGCGAAAAGTTTGTGGACCAAACCGAGCAGACATACGGAAAGGCGCTCGATAAACAGTTCACCAGGATGAAAATTGGTCTCTATCTCGACAAGAAGAAACATTGAACCCGTCGCGGGAGTGCCCGTTTCGATTCGAATATCACCCCATCAAGCAACGATGTTTCCCGCGTCAAGAGCTGGCCGCCGCAAACCCTTCGCCGGTACGCCTTTAACCCCTTCCATCCCAGTCACATACGGCATCTAACTTTCTTCGCCCACAGTTGCGTATTATTTCGCCGATCTAGGTACAATTCCAGATAGGCCCAATCTGTCAGGTATGTGGCCGGTTCGTACCGAGTCAGGCACCCCCCTACCCCCCTATCCGGTAGTAACCACGCGGTAACCAACTACAAGTTACCCCACAAATCGAAATAAAAACCGCCGCCGATTTCATCCGGAAAAGCAAAATTTCTAACTTTATCCTATTGATACAAAGCGAGTTAAAACCAATAATCCCAAAGCGGCATGCACCACTGAATCCTGTGGAACTGTGAGCGCCAAGCCGAGCGTAGATGCGGCGCAAAAACGCCTTGCGTAACATTTTGAAGCGGCCTGCATACGAACAAAACATCAAATGATGCTAAAATCGATGCGTGGAGGCCTTATGCGAACAACGATCACGCTAGACGATGAACTCGTCCGCACTGCCCAGGAATACACGGGAGTAGCCGAAAAAACAGCTCTCGTCCGGGAGGCACTAAAATCCCTCATTGAGCGCGAAGCCTCTCGCAGGCTGGCCGCCCTGGGAGGCACAATGCCTGAATTGGAAGACATTCCCCGCCGGCGCCAAGATTAGCGAATTAATGGAGTAGGGACTTACGATGATTCTTGCCGATACCACGATCTGGATCGACCATTTCCGCTCGGAGAACAAGGAAATGCGCCGTCAGCTCGATGCGAGGAACATAGCGATCCATCCGTTCATTGTTGCGGAACTGGCCCTCGGGTCGCTTCGGGATCGCCTCAGAACGCTCGCATCGCTGGATTTCTTGCCGCGCGTACGCGTGGCGCAAATCAGCGAAGTGCGGGAAATGATCGAAATCCGCTCCCTCTACAGCCGAGGCATCGGCCTGACTGACGCGCACCTGATCGCCTCATGCCTTATTGACCCGCCCACCCAGCTGTGGACCAACGATAAGCGCCTCTCGAATGCAGCCGAGTCTCTTGCCGTTGGTGCGAGCCCGTTTTGAATGAATCAGGCGGCCACGCAGAGCATTCCCCGCCAGGTGATACGGTATCTCTGACAGGGAAAAATGCACAGACGCACGCGCAGAACGATCTGGATACTGGCCGCGGTACTGCTCCTTCTGGCCGTGGCCATCTATCTGCGCTCCAAGGCTCCGCCAGAGGCTGCCCGCCTGCTCCCCGAGTCCGACGGCATCATTTACATCAATCTCAAGCCCATTCGCTCCTTTCTGCACAAGGACCTGAAGCCGCCCCGCCGCGACCCCGATTACCAGCAGTTTGTGGACGACACCGGGTTCGACTGGGAGCGCGACCTGGATCAGGTAGCCATCGCCCTCCATCGCATGAGCGATCCCCACGGCCCCAACGGGCCGGTTGCGTATTCCATGGTCCTGGTCGGCAACCTGACCAGCAAGCATCTCAACGCATGGCTTGAGACTCATGCCGCCTCGCGTGAGTCGTATGCCGGGCACACCGTCTACTCCATTCCGTCTGAAAATCGCACCGTGCGCGTAGCGCAAATCGGTTACGACATGTTGGCCGTTTCCAATACGCCGACAGCGGAGCAGATTCACTCCATGCTCGACCGCCATCGCACTGCCGCTCTGCCCTTTGCCGGCTCGACGCTCCTTAACGAGCACTACCACGACGTTCCCCTGCTCTCCATTGGCTGGGGCATGGGACAAATCGGCCTGCCGTTTTCTGAGAGCGGAGCCATTCACATCTTGGGTTTTTCGCTGCCGCTTGAAGACGACTCCACCATCGTCGCCGCCGTTACCCCGGCGTTGTCTCTTGGCGGCTCGCTCAACCTGAAACTTGAGGAGATTGCCGCCACCGACGACGTAGCCGCCAGCCAGGCCGCTGCGCTGGCCACGCTGGTCACATTGGCGCGCGGATTTACCGTTCCGCTCGAGCCCAACACTGCCAACAACGGCCTCCGCCAGGTGCTGCAAACCGCCGCCGTGACCCAGAAGCGCAACCGCGTCGTCGTTACCGCCACGTTGTCTCCCGGCCTGCTCACCAGGCTCGCCGAGGGTGAGAATTCTTCGCCAGATTCTGCTCCTGAAATCGCGTTACCCGCATCCAAATAGCAGAGCGCTATGCCCAGCGTTTTTGGTAGCACAATTTTGTTTGATCTTAGGCGCTTATCCTCAATCTAACCCCCTGAGAGGTCTCATGAGCCGTTCCTTCCTTTCCAGTTCCCTTAGGATTGCAGCGTTTGCCTGCATTGTTACCCTGCTGCCTTGCATTTTTGCGCGCGCCGCCGATAACCCGGACAAGACCAAGCCGCCGGTGCTCACCGGCCAGGCCGCATTCACAGACGCATTGCACGAGTCGCCCGGCGTCCGCCGCCATCTCACTTGGGCCGATCTGCCTGCGCCCGCGCCTGAGCAATCGGTGGACAATGGCCCGAACGTTGTCGCCCGGCCAGCAAACGCCTGGCCGCAGGCGCCCAAGGGATTCAAGGTTGACCTCTATGCCACTGGGCTCGAGAATCCCCGCCTGCTGCGCGTCGCGCCCAACGGCGATCTCTTCCTGGCGGAAAGCCAAACCGGCAAGATCAAAGTCTTCCGCGGCGTCGGCCCGGATGGCAAACCGCAGCAGACCTCGGTGTTTGCGACCGGCCTCAACCTTCCCTTCGGCATCGCCTTCTACCCGCTCGGCCCCAACCCTCAATGGATTTTTGTCGGCAACACCGACGGCATTGTGCGCTTCCCCTATAAGAATGGCGATCTGAAAGCAAGCGGCCCCATGGAGAACATCGACGAACTTCCCGGCGGCGGACGCCTGCGCGGCGGCGGCCATTGGACGCGCGACCTCATCTTCTCGCAGGATGGAACCAAGCTCTTTGCCTCGGTCGGCTCCCACTCCAACGTCGATGATTCCGACACGCATCCCGAGGAGTTCCACCGCGCCGACGTGCTCGAATTCACCCCGACCGGTACCTTCGTCAAGGTCTATGCATCCGGCCTGCGCAACTGCGTGGGAGAAGCCATTAACCCGACGACAGGCGAGCTGTGGTGCTCCACCAACGAGCGCGACGGCTTGGGCAACAACCTCGTCCCCGACTATGTGACTCATGTGCAGGAAGGCGGCTTCTACGGCTGGCCCTGGTTCTACTTCCACGGCCCCAGCGGCGGCCTGCAAGACCCGCGCCAGGTCGGCAAGCATCCTGAGTTGCAAGCCAAGGTCATCACGCCAGACATCCTGGTGAATCCCCATTTCGCGTCGCTGGAAATGTTCTTCTACACCGGCTCGCAGTTCCCATCGGAGTTCAAGGGTGACGGGTTCGCCGCCGAGCACGGCTCCTGGAATCGCGCGCAACGCTCCGGCTACGAAGTCATCCGCCTGCCCATGCGCAACGGCCACGCAACGGGCGAGTACGAGGATTTTCTCACCGGCTTCGTGAACGCCGATGGCACAGTCTGGGGACGCCCAGTTGGCGTGGCGCAAGCCAGCGACGGCTCCCTCTTCGTCTCCGACGACGGCTCGCGCTCAATCTGGCATATAACCTACGTCGGCGGAAAATAGGGCACAGTCAGCAGTGTTCCTGTAACTCTCCGTGCCCCATCCATGCGCGCCTCTCTGCGCATGGGTGGGAAACCTCAGACCCGATCAAGCCTCAATCCAGAATCCCACTACTTGCATGACCCCGAGCAAGCCGCCGAAATAGCCATATTGGTAATCGTGTCCCATTCTTCCTGGCTGATCGCGGGCTGCGGATACACATCGATATAAACCTTATGCACCAGCACCATGTCTTTGGCGGGGAGAATTGTGATGTATTGCCCTGCCGTGCCGCGGGCTTCATAGGCTCCCTGGAACGGCGTGATGTAGATGCCGCCGATGAACGGGCCGGCGTCCCAGGCCCACCACATCAGGCCGAATCCCCAGCGCTCAGGTGCGCCCTCCGAACGCAGGTAGGGCGGGTTCATCTCAATGAACGGCGTAGTGTTGGAGGCGGACCTGCCTACCCAGTCCGTGGGAATCAGCTGCTTGCCGGCCCAGTTTCCATTGCGCAGCATCAGCAGGCCAAGCCGCGCCATGTCGCGCGTGGAGAGATACATCGGATAACCCTGGTGGACGCTGCCCGGCGAATCGGCCTTCTTCTGCAGGCTGCGGTCAAAGTCCTGCATCTGGGTCGGTTTCGCAAGATCGGTTTGCAGCGCGTCGTAGATGTTCTTGCCGGTCAGCTTCTCAAAGGCGGTGCCGGCCGCGTTGAAGTCCCAGTCGTTGTAGTGGAAGTACATGCCGGGAAATTCCGACCCGCGATGCGGCTGCGACGCGATGATCAGATCCTTTTCCGGAGGCACCCAGTCAGGCAGTAGATAGATGCCGGAGCGTCCGGCAAGCAGTTGTTCGAGTGTGGCATTTTTCTCGATGGGCAGAAATGGCTTATCGGGCTCGGCGAGGCCAAGCTGCTCGACGGTTTTGTTCAGGTCGATGGTGTTGTTGGCGACGTACTTGCCGTAGAGCATAGACAAGATGCTCTTGCGGACCGAAGCGATCTTGCTCACCTTGGCCGTGTCACCATAACTGAAAATCAAATGGCCGTGGACAACGATGACCATGGAGGTGGTAGGCCCCGCGGCGAGCCAGGCGCGCAGGGCCTCAAGCTTCTTCGAGGAGTAGCCTTCCGACTCCGGCGAGACAAGCTGCCAATCCTTGCCGGGGAAGTCGGGCGTCGGAGAGCCGAGCGTCGAGGAACTGGGCGCGGTCTGCGCCAGCGCGGGGCCGCTGGCGAGAGCAAGAACCAATGCCGCGACCAGACCGATGCTCAAAGCAGCCCGAGGCGTGCGATTTGTTGCAATGAAAGTATTCACAGCCATGCTGTTTTCAGCTCCTTGAAATCGGCTTTCCGGAATCAGGCATCAAAATAATTATCTGCAATCTGCCCAACGATGCCGAAAAAACATCGCTAATCCGGCTTTCCCCGGCAGGCGTTGCATGAATTAGACTGCAGATTCGCTCAAAAATTACGAGCAACTGGAGACTCCGTGGCAACCGTACTCATCACCGGAACAAGCAAAGGCATTGGTCTCTCTACAGCACTCACGCTGGCTCGAGCCGGGCACACCGTCTACGCCACCATGCGCAGCGCCGCCCGCGTCGAAGAGCTTGCCGAGGAGGCCGCGCGGGATTTGCTGCCCATCCACTACTCGGTCATGGATGTGGACTCCGACGATTCGGTCGCGACAGGCATCGCAGCGATCCAGGAGACCGCCGGCCCCATCGACGTGCTGGTGAACAACGCCGGAATCGAACGCAACGGATCGATCGAAGAAGTGTCGATGGATGACTTCCGCGCAGTGATGGAGACCAACTATTTTGGCGCCATCCGCTGCGCCAAAGCGGTGATTCCCAACATGCGCGAACGGCAAAGCGGGCTCATCATAAACGTGACGTCGGTCGCGGGACGCGTCTCCACTTCGCCGCTTGGTCCTTACGCAGCGTCAAAGTTCGCTCTTGAGGCCCTGAGCGAGGCGCTGGCGCAGGAGATGAAGACCTTCGGCGTGCGCGTAGCAATAGTCGAGCCCGGAATCATCGACACGCCCATGGCACAGGGAATCGACGGGCGAAATATTCCGAGTCAGTCGTCGCCCTATCCGCAGCAGCGGCGCATGGCGGCTTACTTTGCCGCTGCGCTCAAGACACCGACGCCGCCGTCATTGGTTGCCGAGAAAATTCAGGACATCATCGACAGCGGAACCTGGCAACTGCGCCATCCCGTTGGCCCCGGCGCCGAACCGCTGCTTGAATCGCGCAAGGCGACCAGCGACGAGGACTACGTTGCGTTTCATGGCATGGCCGACGACGACGCCTGGTATACAGCCATGGAGCAGCGCACTGGCATGGTGCTTCGGCCGAAGGAGTGAGGCAGCGCCGAACTGTCTTTGCGCCCTTCAGCTGTGTGGGATCGGCTGAATCGAAGCGACGATTGCGTTGACTTCTGCTTGCGTGGGAATCGGCACGCCTGGTGTGCTTCGGGAAATCATGATTTCGTAGCGTCGGCCATTCCGATCGAAAAGCTGGAGAACAACCTTGTATGGCGACAGCGCAGGGTTGCCAAATTGAAACCCATGCATTTCATCCGTTCCAATCTCATAGATTGCGTTTGCATCGCGCATCTCCATTGACTTAAGCCCGAGGAGAATAAAAACTCTGTCGTTCTGCTGCGGCCAGGCCCACCATTTCATCTGCGAAGATGTAACAGCCATCTCCGCGGCCATCAAATCGTAGTTGGAACTGAGCGCCCGTGCGCCGAAGACTCTCCCGATCGCGTCAGCCTGCTGGCGGTTCTTCGCAGTTCCTTGAATTGCTTTTGTACTATCTACCGCAGTCAAAGGATCAAAGATCAGCAGGGATTCTCCATCGTTGAAGAATACCCCCGAAACAGACTTAGAGTCCTTCTTTCGCTTGACGCCCTTCCAGGGCACCTGGAGAGAGAATTCGAATTGTTCCAGGTGCTCCCCATCCAACTTCGCAATTGCTTTATCAGGAACTGGAAGCGGAATTGAATCGAGATGGTGGTTTTCCTGCAGGTATTCGCGGGTTGTCTTCCATTCCAGCCATTCGCGGAAGACGAATCCGCCTACCCAGAGCGCAGCGATTAAAACTGCCAACGCCAGCCCGACTCGCCACCACTTCACTTCCCACTGGTTTCTCATCGTCTTTCCGATCATCACGGATCTATTTCTTAAGCCCCAGCGCCTCAACCACCTTCTCATCCACCTTCGCCGCCTGTCCGTCTTCCTTCCAAACCACGCCAAATCCGCCGCGATAATCCCACATCGCCCAGCCAATGCCATCGGCTTCGAACGCCGTCCTCACATCCCGAATCCAGTTCATGCGCGACTGCTCGTCGGAATGCTCGCGGTACACGCCGAACTCATTGCAGATTAACGGCACTCCATGCGCGCGTCCCCATGCCGCTGCTGCATCGATCTGCAGGCGAATGCGATGCGCGTCCCAGTGGTCGAGCCAGTAGCGCTCAAGCTCATAGCGGTTGGCTGCGTCGGGAACTTCGCCGAGCGCGCCGGCCATCGAACTCTCATCGGCGGGATACGGAATGTTGTGCGTGTAGGCCCACCACGCCGCGCCCCAACCGGCGCCCTGGTGCGTAAATTGCGGCGGATCGTAGAAGTGGAAGTTATAAATCACGTTACCGTCAGGCAGCGGGTTCAGCGTAAGCAGGTCGGCGATGCCCGACCAATTTGCTCCCGTCGCGATGATGGTGTTGCGCGGCGCCGCCTCGCGAATGGCCGCCGCCACGCGCGCCTGGATGCCCGCCCAACGATAAGGATCGCTGACCTCAGGCTCGTTCATAATCTCGAAGAAGACGCGCTCCGGGTCGCGCGTGGCGTAGTGAGCGGCCAGGCGGCGCCACAAACTCGTCAGCTTGTCGACGCCGTCGCTGGTGGTGCGGACATTCGCCTTGTAGCTGGACTCAGGATGCAGATCGATGGTAACGGCGAGGCCGTCGGCAAGCATGGTGTCGACCGCTTTGTCGAGGCGGCCCAGAAACTCCGAATTCAGTCCGTCTATCCCGCGCGGCCATCCCTCAAGTGGCGTGGGATCGATGCTCAGGCGCACGTTGTCGAATCCCAGCTTGGCCATCAGCGCGATGTCGGCGGCATCCGTATATCGATTGGTCCGCGCAGCCGAGTAATCAGTAGCGCTCTGCGCAAACCACTCCGACGCGTTGATGCCATGCCTCAAATGCTGTGCGCGGGCGAAGGCGGTCCGCACCTGCGCGGCAACATCCGGGGCGGAGGCGCGATCCTGAGCGCCGCAGTTCCGACCGGCTGCAGTAATAGAAAGAAGAACCAAAGTTGCAAAACAGAAAACGCGCTTAAGCACGGACCATGCTCCTAAATGTCTAGAAAAAATCCCGAGGCAACCATACCACGGCCGCGGGCCAGGGATCGTGCGCCAGCAGTCGCGCCTTGCCCAATTGCACTTCGAATGGCGACAATGCTGTTGAGAGCAGGCGCAGCCCATGCATAAATCCCGGTTCGCAGTTCCGGCGCGAATGTCAGCCGCAACCAGCCTGCTGGCGTTGTCCTGCGCGCTGGTCCAGGCCCAAACGCCGCCAGCCAGCGCAACTCCGCCTGCGCCAACCTTGCAACCAGGCAGCGCCGCAAGCCTTAACGACACCCTGCTCGCAAAAGCGACGAGCCTCTACGACTCCACCGCCAAATCCGGCCTGCACGGATTCGACTGCCAGGTGCATCCCGACTGGAACAAAATCATGTCCAGCGCCAGAAAGAGCGCTCCGGCCGCGGCAGACGACGCCAAGGTCGCTTTGCTCAGCACGGTAAAAATCACTCTGCACGCGCATCTCAATGGCGGCTCGACGCTCGACTGGCAGCTTCCTGAGTCTGCCGAAAAACCGCTCGACCCAGCGGCGACATCGATGCTCAACAAAGCGCACCAGGGGATCGATAACACGCTGGTTGGAGTCGTGAAGCTCTGGACTCTACTTGTCAATGGCTCGGTTGCCGAATCGCTAGGCTCAGACGAATTGAACGCTGCTCAGACTGTCGACGGATATACGGTGCGTTCCAAAGACAAGCGCTACCCGCTGGCCTTGGAATTCGATCGTGATCTGCTTCTCAAACATTTCATCACCGTCGACTCAGCCTCCACGGTCGACATTGCGCCCACCTACCGCCCCTCAGGCCGCGGCCTGCTCGTGCAAAGCTTTGTCGCCCGCATCCAGCCGGCAGGAACCGGGCCGGCAGCCGCCCAGGAAATGCACATCGGCCTCGAGTATCAAACCGTTTCCGCAATCCAGATTCCCGCTCGCATCACCGTCGAAGTGCCCAACGTGGTAGAAATGGACTTCGCCCTCGATGGCTGCGCCGTTAACCCTGCATCAAATTAGCAGGGACGCGCCTGGCTCGAACCATGCATGATTTGCTTATCGCTCCTCGCTGAATGCACAATAGCAAAAGCAATCTGAAAGCAGGCTCTTCTGACTTACCAAATCACTCTCGCACCGCGGCTCCGGTTGATGGCCGCACTTGTAGTGGTGGGATGCTTCACCGCCGGCGCCAGCGCACAGACCTCGCCCGCAGCCACTGCGCCAGCCGCTCAATCCGCTGCCGGCGCGGCTGCGCCCGCCTCCGATGCCAACATCGCATTTCTGACCAAGGCCAGCCAGCTCTATTACTCCACTTCCAAAGCCGGGCTCAAGAGCTTTGACTGCGCTGTTCATCCGGAGTGGCGCACGCTCTTTCTCAGCGCCGCGCCGGCTGGAACCCCTGTCGCCGACGACGATGCGAAGATCCTGCTGCTGAAAACAGTCGCCATCACTTTGCACGGCCGCCTCGGAGGAGGATCATCGCTTGACTGGAATGTGCCGTCCGACCCCGCGAAGCCGATTGACGCAGAGTCGAAGACCGCGCTCGACGGTGTGCACAAAGGGGCGGAGCAGACCTTGATTGGCTTCATGCAGTTCTGGACTCCGTTCGTCGATGGCTCCGTGATTCCGTCGTCGGCCGACGGCATTGATTTCACGCGTAGCGATAAAGGGGTAACGCTACATGCCGACCAGGGCGGAACGTCGCTTACAGAAGTGCTGGGCAGCGATATGGTGTTGCAGCAGTTCAACGTGGTGACGGGCGGCGCCAAGATCAATTTCTCGCCGCGCTACAAACCCACCGATCAGGGGCTGCTGGTGAACGCCTTTCTGGCGCATATTCAGCCACCATCAACTCCCGCAGATCAAGGCGTCGAGATGCACGTGGAGATCGAGTATCAGACCGTGAGCAGTTTCCCGATTCCCTCCGAGATTAACGTGGAAGTCGTCGGCCAGGGGAAGTTCAACTTCGCCCTCGATGGCTGCACCGTCAACGCGAAGTAGCGCTGGCGAGAAATTCGCGTGCAAAAATAAATTCGGCTCCCTGCAGTCAGGGAGCCGAATCTGTGTCTGCTTGAAAAATCCGCTGATAATCAGGAACCGCTTTGATCCCCATCAAGCTTTTCCACCTGCGCATACGTCACGCGTAGATACTTGTGCGGGTTCACCGGCACGTTATGCACCCTGACTTCATAGTGTAGATGCGGTCCGGTCGAACGTCCCGACTGGCCAACATAGCCAATCACTTCGCCGCGCGTTACATGCTGACCGGGAAGCACGGCGATGGCCGAAAGATGCCCGTACACCGTCATCAGATCATGGCCGTGATTGAGAACCACTTCGCGCCCGTACCCTGCGCCCATCGACGCGTCGCTAACTTCTCCGTCCGCCGTGGCGCGCACCGGCGAGCCAAAGGGTGCGCTGATGTCGATGCCGGAGTGGAACGCGCCTTCACCGTTGAATGGATCTTCGCGCTCACCAAAGCTGGACGTCACCGGGCCTTCAATCGGCCACATGGAAGGCGCATCGGCCACCTGCGTCAAATCGCCGGCAAGGCCGGGCGTGAACCCGCCTTCAAGAGCGCGCGATACACGGCCGCTCAGCGCCTGAGCCCGCAGCGCATAGAACTGGTCGATGGATTGCTTCAATTGCTGTTGATCCAGGTTGTCTGCCTGCGCCAGCGTCGCGGGTGTTGGAGCTGTTGCCGCGCTAACCGTCGCGGGCTTGGCCGCAATCAGCTTGTTCTGCTTCAACCCGTAGAGCGACGCAACTTCATTGGCCAGCGCACCCAGCGACGCTACCTGCACATCGCGGTCGTGCGCGATCTGCGCCATTTGCTTGTAGTCCTTTCGCAGATTCTCGCGGTCCTGGCGAACCTGGTTGAAGCTCTCAGTCTTTAGAAGCATCCGGGTATACGAGCCGGCAAGTCCCACGATGGTGAATGCACCCACCAGCGCCGCGGCTACAAATCCGTACGCGTAATGCAGCGGAAGCGGGATCTTGCGTACTCGCCCATCTTCATCGCGTGCAACAAACAGAATGTAATAGCGCTTGCGCAGCATTCTCGCCCTTCATCCCCGCAACCCGCGGGGGCCGCAATTCGCCGTGTACTTCTTGAAGAGTGCATGGCACGGAGCTTTTCAGCCCCTCGAAAAAACTTCACGCCCCGTAGGGTATTGTTCCGTAACGTCCATTTAGGTTACCAAAGCAGCACACGGCAGGTCAACGAAATCGCGGTGAATAATCCGTCTCATTCCGGGATTATCTTGGCTTATGCTTAGATCGGCAAAAACGGTGAAACGGTTTACTTGGGCGCCCATCTTCGCCTTTTGTTTGTCCTGGTGGAGCGGCATCGGTCAAAAGACGCAGGTGTCAGCGAATTCGTTCCTTATTCCCTATTCCCTATTCCCTCGTCCCTGTCCTGCCCTATCCTCAGTGAATGCCGTCCCGTCACGACCATTCAGGTACGAAACCCAATCGCGGCGAACTCGATCTCATCCGCTACATCCGCCAGCGAACAGCCCGCGCCGGATCCCGGGCTCTCACCCTGGGCATCGGCGACGATTGCGCCCTGCTCCGTCCCCGCCCGGGCCACGAACTCGCGATCACCACCGACCTGACCATCGCCGGCGTTCACTTCCGGCTCGACTGGCATACGCCTGAATCCGCCGGACATCGTGCGCTGGCGCGAGGCTTGAGCGATCTGGCTGCCATGGGTGCACACCCCGTCGCTGCCTTTCTTTCTCTGGGCTTACCCCGCGAGTTTGCCAACCCCAAAGGGCCTTGGCCCAAGTCCTGGGCGGCGCGCTTTCTTGATGGACTGCTCAAACTAGCAGCCGTGCACAACGCTCCGCTGGCCGGCGGCGATCTTTCCGAGACCCCCGTTCCGCTGGCAGACATTGCGCTGATCGGGTCAGTTCCGGCAGGCAAGGCGATGCTGCGTTCCACCGCGCGCCCCGGCCATTTGCTCTACGTGACAGGAACGCTGGGTGGAGGCGCCGCGTCGCTGCCCCATCTGGATCGGCTGGCGAAGCAGCATCAATCCCGGTCAAGTGATTCGAAACCCTTCCGCGTGCCCAAGGAGCTTGGGCCGCTTCTAGCGCGTCATCTCTCTCCTCAGCCGCGCATCGCACAAGGACTCTTTCTTCGCCAACGCGCTCTCGCAACCGCCGCCATCGACCTCAGCGACGGGCTCTCCACCGATCTGACCCATCTCTGCGAGGAGTCCTGCGTAGCCGCCGAAATCGACCCATCGCTGCTGCCCATCCATTCCGGCGCGAGCCTTCACTACGCCCTTCATGGCGGAGACGACTACGAACTGCTCTTCACGGCGGCGCCCGAAGCGCACGTTCCACGGAAGATCGCAGGAGTTCCAATCACAAGAATCGGCCGCATCCTCCAAGCCCGCGGCAACCGGCCAACCATCACGCTCCTCACCGCGCAAGGTCCCGAGCCGCTTAAGCCGCAGGGTTGGGAACACTTCTCCTGAGAGCGCGCTTGCTAAACGCGATTCAATCCTCGTGCGCAAGACCAGCTAAGTTTCGGCGACAGCCGGTACGGGAGCCCCCTGTAAAGTGACGAATCGCTCAGGTTCGCAACAGACGCGGGTCAGGCGAGTCAGGTCGACCTGCATCAAACGGTCCATCCTGATGGATGCAAGCACAGCATCCAGGACGGCGGCAGTCGCGGCATCATTGCGTCGCTCCATCCGGTAATGTATCCACTTTCCTTCACGTCGAGCACTCACCACGCCAGCCTTCCTGAGATACGCAAGATGTCGGGAAATCTTCGGCTGGCCTTGCCGCAATATCTCGACCAGGTAACAGACGCAGACCTCGCGGCCATCGAGCAGATTGAGCAGGCGCAAGCGGGTAGGATCGGCAAGAGCAGCAAGCAGCGGGACAAGATCGAACGGCTTGGAAGGAGAACTCACCCCTCGATTATATACGCATTGACAGATATGTCCACTAGTGGATATATTCGGGTTGACGTATACGAGGAGAACACCGATGGACAGCGCCACCCAGGTTAAAGAGAACGTGAAACAGAAATATGGCAGCGCGGCTCGTGCTGTTGCAAAGACGGACAGCATTGCCGCGTGCTGTGATCCAGGACTCCGCTGCTGTGACCCGATAACCACCAATCTTTACAACGAGGATGAGAAGGGACAAATCCCAGAGAGGGCAGTATTGGCTTCGCTCGGCTGCGGCAATCCAACCGCACTGATTGAATTGAAGCAAGGAGAGGTTGTCCTCGATCTCGGCTCAGGCGGCGGGATCGACGTGCTGCTCTCCGCACGCCGCGTCGGCCCAACAGGCAAAGCCTACGGGCTTGATATGACAGATGACATGCTGGCCCTGGCCCGTGAGAATCAAAGACAGGCTGGAGTTGAGAATGTGGAGTTTCTGAAGGGAGAGATTGAGAACATTCCTCTGCCAGACAACTCGGTGGATGTCGTCATTTCAAATTGCGTCATCAACCTATCGGCGGACAAGGATCAAGTTCTGCGCGAGGCTTTCCGCGTCTTGAAGCCTGGCGGCCGCTTCGCTGTTTCCGATGTTGTAGTGCGCGGCGAAGTACCGGACCAGGTAAGGCAGAGTGTGCTCCTATGGGTTGGCTGCGTCGCTGGTGCTCTGGAGGAGCAGGATTATCTGAAGCGGTTGGTTGCTGCGGGCTTCATTAACGTAAGTACGGAGCCAACGCGCGTCTACGACATTGAAGATGCGAGGGTGTTCCTGACCGGCTCGGGTGTCGACGTAGACGCAATCGCAGAGCAGACACAAGCTAAGTTCATGAGCGCGTTCATCCGCGCCACCAAGCCGGAATCCGCCTGTTGCCAGCCGGGCTGCTGCTCCCCAACCGTTGCTGCGCTGAAAGGCTGATTGATATGGCAAAACCCCACAATGTTCTTTTCCTCTGCACTGGGAACTCCGCCCGATCCATCATGGCGGAGGCCCTCCTGAATCACAAAGGCAAGGACAACTTCATCGCGTTCAGCGCGGGTAGTCACCCCAGCGGCAAGCCGCGTCCCGAGGCCCTCAAACAGCTGCAATCTGCGGGCATCAGCATCGATGGACTTCGCAGTAAGTCATGGGATGAGTTCGCAGCCCCGGACGCCCCTCACCTCGACTTCGTATTCACCGTTTGTGATAACGCGGCAAATGAAGCCTGCCCTTACTGGCCAGGTCAGCCCATGACAGCCCACTGGGGCATCCCCGATCCAGCCACTGTCAAGGGCACAGCCGACGAAATCGCCCGAGCGTTTCGCAACGCCTTCGTGATCCTCGATCGCCGCATCGGTTTGTTCCTCTCGCTACCCCTGCACACCTTACAACAATCCGCCATCCAGCAAGAGATCGAAAAGATTGGTAAAACATGAAGCCCAGCCTTGCACGCCGTCTCGTCGCAGAATGCCTCGGAACACTGCTCCTACTGGCCGCAGTAGTCGGCTCGGGAATCATGGGAGAACGCCTTGCGGCCGGTAACCTCGCACTCGCACTGCTTGCGAATACCATCGCCACCGGAACTGCGCTGGTTGCACTCATTCTCGCCTTCGGGCCGGTCTCTGGGGCGCATCTAAATCCCGCGGTGACCCTGGCGGACGCATTGCAAGGCGGCATCGGCTGGCGCGAAGTCCCCGTCTATGTCCTTGCGCAAATGGTCGGAGCCTTCGCCGGAGTGGCCTCGGCTCACCTTATGTTCGGGCTGCCTTTCTTCTCCATATCAACACACGTTCGAAGCGGACCCTCTCAACTCTTTAGTGAGTTCGTCGCTACCTTCGGCCTGCTTGCGGTGATTTGGGGTTGTGCGCGGAAAAGGCCGTCCGCCGTCCCCTATGCCGTAGGTGCCTACATTACCGCAGCGTACTGGTTCACCGCGTCAACGTCCTTCGCCAATCCCGCCGTGACGCTCGCCCGGTCCGTAACCAGCACATTTTCCGGCATTCGCCCAGCCGATGTTGCTGGCTTCGTTGGAGCACAGTTCGCTGGTGCCGTCACTGCAACAGTTCTCTTTGCATGGATTCTGCCTGCGGTCAAGAGTGCCTCAACAGAGCCTTTCGTGGAGCAGGATCAGTGTTAGAGCGCACAATAGATCGCTCCGTCTTCCACCACGAGTTCGATTCCGGCGGCGTTCGCGGCTTCTTTGAGGGCTGCGATCAACATGACAACCGGGTCAGCGCTCACGTCGATCCGGCGCATCAGGCCTTCTCCCTTTTTGCCGCCCGCGGAGAGGACGATCTTTAATCCGCGGCGCTTGCATTTCACCGCCGTGCCATCTTCGAGCTTCACATTTATCGGCTTGATGTAGGCATCCACGTAGTGAACTCCGATGCCGGACTTATCGCCTGTGTGCTGTGGCAATTTGTCCTCGGCTGCCGAATTCACATCACAAAGTTTGACTCTCATGCTGGCCTCCCTTGCGGTCGATCCCTTGTGATTCCAGAAACTCGTCCATCACTTTTCTGAACGCGCGAATGTGTTCCGGCGTGCTGCCGCAGCACGAACCTACAATGTTCGCACCCGCCCTCAAGAGCGGGATCAGGCCCTTCACCATTTGCTCCGGCGTTTCGTCGTATACCACTTTCATGTTGATGAGCTGCGGCTTTCCAGCATTCGGCTGAACCATCACCGGCAAGCTGGTTACGTTCCTATAACGCTCCACAGCATCTCTTGCGCGCTCCATCTCCATGCCAGTCCCGCAGTTCAGGGCCACGATATGCGCGCCATGCTCCTCCATAAATTCCGCAGCCCGTTCAGGTTCAATTCCCATCATGGTGCGAAAGGTCGATCCGTCGAGAGTCACGTCATAAGCCATCGACCCGATGATGCACTGTGCGCCCGCCGCCTTCGATGCCTGAATGCCGATCAAGAGCTCTTCAAGCGACGTCTGCGTCTCGATGATGATGGCGTCCGCCCCCGCATCGACCAGGGCAGCGGCCTGTTCCTCGAATGCGCTGCGAACCTGCGCTTCGGTGAAGTCGCCGAAAGGCTCAAGCAAGCCGCCGAATGGCCCGATGTCTCCGAGCACGTAGCCATCTTTTTCGTCAAATGCCTGGCGAGCGATCTCCACTCCCGCCCTGTTCACTTCAACGGCGTGGTTCGCTTCGGAATGGCGATTGAGCATGATCCGCGATCCGCCGAATGTGTTGGTGATGAGACAATCCGAACCGGCCTCAACGTAGCGCCGCTGGATGGCAAGCACTCGCTCGGGATGCGTAAGATTCCACGCCTCGCCGCAATTGCCCTGCTCCAACCCGGCAATCATCAGTTGCGTTCCCATCGCCCCGTCACCGAGCAACGGCCGCTCTCTGATTGCGTCTTGCAAGAGTCTCTTCATGATATCTCCGTGTCTCGCGACCTTTCCTCTTGCGCCAGGGCGTAATGGATTGTTTCCAGAACCAGGCCCCATTTATGATCGCGACTGGACGATTCACAATAGCAGCCTGCAGCGGACGGCTTGCGCTGCCATGACAAGACAGCGTTCAATCGCTCTCCGCTCAGCGGCTTCTCGCGATCAATGGCGGCCATCATGCTCGCAGGATTTTCAAGATACTGGCACATGGCTGTGTGTCCCGTGTCGCCTTCGGCGGGCACGCAACGCTGCTCCAGGATAGGATATCCATCCGCGCGTGAGCCCAACTTCACGTTGTAATTGAATGTCAGCGGCCGGCCCATGTTCGTACAAGTAGTTCCCTCATAGCGGAACACAACGTTGAGCGAGCCATCCTGGTTTAAGCTCATCGAAAGCCGCCCCTCCGACCATCGCTTCAAAGCCTTTCGATTCACGCTATATTCGGCGTTCTGATCCAACACCGAAACGCGCACCGGCGTCTGATCGCCCCATGATCGCGGAGCCCGCCGGTACGGCGCGCGCCTGTATTGGCAGGGGCCAAAAGAACAGTTCTCGCAAGGTACAAGGTCGGTGAGCCTTCGCAACTGTTCGGTGTGATGCGTCAATCCGAATACCGCCAACAGCGTCTTCTTGGGGCGCAGCATGCCGGTGTCAAACACTTCTACCGGGGAAGGAAAAGGCTGCTCTCGCGTCCGCTTCATCAGTTCTAGCAATCGCAGTTGTTCGGCAACATCCCAATCCGGATATCCCGGACTATAATGGGGTAACACAGCCATGCCATGCCGTTCCGCCCAGTCACAGAGACGAGCTCCAGTCGCTGTCGCCAAGTGCTCGACAACCGCGGAGGCAAAAACTTCCAAAAAGAAATACTCGTCGGGCTTTTCGTCCTCCCAGCGCCGGGCCGCCTCTTCCTCGGCTTCAGGGCCAGCGCCAACGGCAACCAGAATCACGCTGTGAGCCTGCGCTTGATGAAGCGTGCTCTGCAGACGCTTGCTGGCGAACGATACTCCATCGATGTAGATGGAATCGCCTGCAATTTCGAACCTCTCCGCTTGCCGCGCATAGAACCACGGCCGGCCATTCTTTGCATACCAGTCCCGCGCCCAATCCGCCAATTCGCGCGCCCGGCCTTCCAGCACCCAGCCGCGCGGATATCCGAGCAGCCGCACATACTCATCCGTCAACACATTCAGGTGGGGAAGCGTGCCGGCCACTTCGATGGATTCAGCTAGCTCGCGCATGGAATCGGCTCCACAGGCTTGAATTGGCAGCCCTCCACAAAGAATTCGAAGAAGCTCGGATGAGTTTCCAGGCGGCAGTGCTCCACTTTTTTTACCAGGTCTTCCAACTCCTGTCGCTTCGCCTTCGAGAGCAACGCGATGGTTGCGCCTTCAATCGCAGTATTTCCGGCCTGGACAATCTTTGTGGAAGCGAGGCTTGGGACAAGACCGATGCGCTTCGAAGCTTCAATGTTCAGATGCCGGCCGAATCCTCCCGCCAGATAAAAAACTTCAATGTCGTCGAAGTCGATGCCATAGCTCGAGAAGACGGCATGCAAACCAGCGACGTTCGCGCCCTTGGCCTGAGCGAGCTCATTCACGTCACTCTCCAGCAGAAAAATGTCCTTGCCTTCACCTTGCCACAGCCTGACGCGATGAACGTCATCTTCAAAGCGGCCCATATCGTTCATGCGGCCGGTGCGCAGCAATTCACTCAGCACATCAATCAGGCCGGAACCGCAAATACCTTCGGGCGGAACGTCGCCGATAACCCCCAGCCGGAACGTCGCGTCGCCGGCAATCTCAACTGCCTCGATCGCCCCATCCAAAGCAGGCATGCCGCAAGCGATTGATCCACCCTCGAACGCCGGTCCCGCCGGACAAGACGCGGCCAGAATGCGGTGCCTGTTGCCAACGATCAACTCAGTGTTTGTTCCGATATCCATCACCGCGACCAGGCGCTCTTCATGCGCCAGGTCCACCGCCAGCATGCAGGCGGCAGCGTCAGCGCCCACGTGGCCGCTGATAATGGGCGCTCCGTACACGCGAGCTTTGGGATGAATCGGCAACAGGCTGTGCAACCCACTCTGAACCAGGCTGGTAGTTTTACGCTTCCCTTCGGCCATTTCCATTTCCGTGATCGACCGGTAAGGATTCTGCCCGATCGAATACACGCTCTGTCGAAAGAAAAGATCGCGCATCGTCGAATTGCCCACCACCACCATTTCGTAAATCGACTTCGGATCGACGGGAAACTTCTCGATGGCGTGTGTCAGGTAGCCCGCCAGGGTGCGCATCAGCAGTCTTCCCGGATGCTCGGTATCGTAGGCGATGCGAGACATGACTTCGGAGCCGCCGAACCTTTGCGGATTCTCAAACGACGTGTCCGCAATGAGTTCTCCGGTTTCGAGGTCGACGAGCCGCAGCACAACCGTGGTCGTACCAAGGTCCATTGCAATCCCGAGAATGGGCCCGGTAGAGCGCTCCACCTCGACTCCGTCGATAAGAATCCGATCTCCGTCGCGAGTAACCGTTGGATCGAGTTCGACCGCACGATTGCTGAGCGGCAGTCCGAATGCGTGGCGCTCGATGCGCATGTGCCCGCGTCGCATGGTATGGCAGCGAACATGGCCCTCTGAAGCAGTGACGCTGGTCTGGCACGATAGCCGGAAGTTGCCCTTGAGATGCTGCTCGGGCTCGGCAAGCGCCGACAGCGCGTCCATACCTTCAACCACTTCAACCATGCACTCTTTGCATTTGCCTTGCTTGCGGCAGGAGGTGGGCACGTCGATCCCCACGGATTCGGCATAGTCGAACAGCGATTGCCCGCCCCTCGCCTCGATCGACTGCCCGTTGATGGTGAGGATAACCGGCATTCGTGGAGAACTCCTACCAGCCCTTCGCTTCGAGTTCGGCTTTCACTGCTTCCGCCACTTCGCGCGCAGAACCCTCGCGCTCCTCTTCCTCGCTCCATTTCCATTGCGCCAGGTAGTCGTCGGCGGACTGCAATCCCCGTTTGGCAGCGAGAATATCGACCTGCGCCATGAACTTTCCATCCAGCATCACGGTCACGTCGTCGGCCTCATCCTCGGCCTTGATTTGAGTAGGGATTTCCTGCCAACACAGAATCTTGTACGTAGTCATTCGGTCTACACCTGTGCCGCAAGGCGCAAAAACAGATCCACCGCTGCGGAAGCGTTCGCACCATATCCATCAGCGCCGATTTCGTCGGCAAACATCTGGCTGATGGGAGCGCCGCCGATCGCCATCTTGATGTGAGTCATGCCGGCCGCGTCAAAGCCATCGATCACGGTCTTCATATACATCATCGTGGTGGTCAACAGCGCGCTCATGCCGATGATGGTAGGCTTGCACCGCTCCGCCGCGGCCATGAATTTGTCCAGACTCTGATCGACACCGATATCGTGCAGCTCAAAGCCCGCGCCCTCGGCCATCATGCCCACCAGGTTCTTGCCGATATCGTGCAGATCGCCGCGCACCGTGCCCATGAGCAACACGCCCTTGGGTTTGGTGCCGCTATCCTTCGAAGTCAACAGCGGCTTCAACACTCCCATCCCCGCCTTCATCGCCCGCGCCGCGATCAGGACTTCAGGAACATAGAGCACGTTATGCTTGAAGTCCTCGCCCACCACGCTCATGCCCGCAATCAGTCCCTCGTTCAAGATTTCCTGCGCAGTCCGCCCCTCGGCGAGAGCTTCCTTGGTAAGGCGCTCCACCTCGCCGGCGTTCCCCTCATACAGGAATTGATTCATCAGGGCATAGTCAGGCATTGATTCACTCCTTGGCCGCCGCTCTAAACCGCGGTCGCCACACGCCGCGCATTGAATTCTTCCAGCGCCTCAAGCATGGCCAGGATATTCTCGCGCGGCATTCCGGGGCTGGTGCCGCCGCCTACCGAGAGAATGATCCCCTCGCCACCGGAACCCTCCAGCACCTCGAGCGTTTCGTCTTTCACTTCATCCGGCGTTCCGCGCACCCCGATCTCCAGCGGGTTCACGTTCCCCATCAGGCACATGCGGTCGCCCACGCGCCGCTTCACTTCGGTAATGTGTTTCTGCTTCCCCCAGTTGAGCACATTGAATCCCGCATCCGGCAGGTGGTCGAGGCAGGCGTCCACTTCAGCGTCATTGTGATAGACCTTCACCCAGTCCTTTGGAAAGGCGTCGCAAATGCGCTTCAGGTAGGGATGCGCAAACTCCAGGTAATGCTCCTCATTGATGAACCCGACAATATCGTCGAGGATAAAAATACTCTCCACTCCGTCGCCCATCACCTTCTGTTGCGCTTTGAGCCAGTCGATCACAACGCGCGTACACAGATCGATCAGCTTGTGCGCACCCTTGGGATCTTCCACCAGGTCAATCATGAAGTGGGTTGTGCCGCGCACAAACCCGGCAGTGCAAAGCGGCCCGCGCGAAGTAATCATGGGAAGAATGTAGCCGGCGTCCAGAATGCGTTGCCGAGCCATGCCGATGCGGTGCAAAGTCAGGCCGGCAAATGCGTCCGCTTCCACTTCGTATTCGGGAAAGTTGTCAATATCCTCGAGCCGGTAAAGGGTGTGGTATTCGCTGGGTGTGTTGTCCTGCCAGAATTTGATCTTGGAGCCCAGCACAGACGGCTCGGCCGCCATGCCATACTCCATCCACCACGAGGGGATGAAGATGATGTCCGGAAACTCACGCATGATCTTCAAATTGGACTGAAACCAGAGTTCCGGATCAAGGAAATAGTCCATGTGCTTGATTCCGAGGTAGCCGGGAATCCATGGGCTATCGACGATCAGCGCCATCGGAATCTTGTCCATCTTCTCGCGCCGCGCCGCTCGTTTAAACGTTTCCCATTGTTCGGGCCGCATGTTTTACCTCCCGGTCACCTTGGGGAACGTGACCCTGACCAGATCGGAACTGGCTCACTAAATCGACTTACCTCCGATGGCCGCAATCATACGGTATGGGCAACAATCCACACAACAGGATTTGGAATTGTTCACTCGATGTCTCCAAACGTTGCCCGTTCGCGCCGCACTGCTCACCCGTTCACGCTACTTTCATCGAGAATCCCGACCAGGTTCTCCAAAGCCAAAAGCCGATTGCAGCTTCGCCTAGAAGAACGAGCGCCAGAAATTCATAGCTAGGCCACCGCCTTCGATTTCGTGCATACATCACCCAGTAGGAATCAGCGTCAAAGTGTGTTTGGGTTTGTGCAGTGGTCCAGGCATCGAGGTTCTTGCTTCCCTCTTCCGTGACCTCGTTTACATCAAGACTTGGATCGGACGTTGCAGTAGTGTGGACGCGCGTATCGTGGATAAATGCGCGCGTGCGACCCGTATTGAAGTCGAATTGCGTACCGACAAAGTAAGGATCTTTCCACTGGAGCGTAATTATTGACCGCACATAGCCATCTCCGACTACAGGCTGGGCAGTCTCCACCCCAGGAGCTGCAATGTATCCATCGTAGGTGTTGTGGCTTCCAAGCTTGTATCCGTTTCGTAGCGTGACCCAAGGGTCCGGGCTAAGGCCGAAGCCGCAATCCTGATGTGCGAGGTTGTTCGAGATCAAAACGTGAAGAACGAATGCGGCAATCAGCCAGAAAAATGCAAGAAATGGTGCGACAGTGGTGAGGGTCACAACCCCGGGCTGCCGACCAGTCAGACGCACCCGATTCCGCGCATAGAAGAAGAGGCAAAAAGACGCGACGCTGGCTCCGACCAGACCAACGACTCCAAAAGACAAGAATGTCATTACGACTGCGAAGCCGGCCGCGGTGGGGATTATACGACTATAGAGCGGGGATTTTAAGTCCGGGTGCATCACCGGCAATCCGCAAGTGATCGGACTCAACCAGTGAGCGGCGTCGCTGGGCGTAAGCCAAACTGCCCTGGCAGGCTCACCCTATGGGCCCCGGAGCAAACCCAATTCCAGCGTTGGAAACTGGCCTACATAATGTGCGTCCAGAACGCCCCACCTGACAGCACCCGTTTCCACCGTCTATCATGTTTGTTGCCATGAAATCTATCATTCCTCGCGTCCGGTTTGCCCCGTCGCCTACGGGTCTGCTCCACGTCGGTAACGCGCGCACCGCCCTGTACAACTGGCTGTTCGCGCGCCACACCGGCGGGCTTTTCCTGCTGCGCATTGAAGACACCGACCTGGAACGCTCCGAAGCCCGCTACGAGACTCAGCTCATCGAAGACCTGCATTGGCTGGGCATCCATTGGGATGGCGGCCCCGGCGCAGACTACGAGCCGGACACCGGCGACCACGGCCCTTACCGCCAGTCGGAGCGGCTGCACATCTATGCCGAGCACACCGAGCGCCTGCTGGCCGAAGGTAAAGCCTACCGCTGCTTCTGCACTCCCGAAGAGCTGGAAGCCGAGCGCGAGCTCGCCGCGAAAGAACAGCGCCCACAGGTCTACTCCGGCCGCTGCCGCAATTTGCCGGCCGATGAAATCAGCCGCAACCTCGCCGCCGGCAAGCACTTCGCCGTGCGCCTGAGAATCGAAGACCACCCGCTGCGCTTCAACGACATTGTGCGCGGCCCGGTCGAGTTTGCCGCCGAGACGGTCAGCGATCCCGTGCTGGTGCGCTCGGCAAGCGGAATTTCCGCGGGCGTGCCCGTATATAACTATGTGGTTACCATCGACGACGCGCTGATGGGCATCACCCACGTCATCCGCGGCGACGACCACATTTCCAACACGCCCAAGCAGGTAGCCATCTACGAAGCATTCGGCTGGCCGGTGCCGCAATTTGCCCACCTCTCCACCATTCTGGGCCCGGACCGCGAGCGGCTTTCCAAGCGTCATGGCGCAACTTCCATCTCCACTTTCCGCCAGATGGGCTACCTGCCCGAAGCCATGGCCAACTATCTCGCCCTGCTCGGCTGGGGCGCCGAAGACGGCAAGACGGAAACCTTTACACTCGAAGAACTCGCCCCGCTTTTCACGCTGGAGCGCGTCACGCCCTCGCCCGCGGTCTTTGACTTCGACAAGCTCAACTCGATCAATCGCCACTACATCAAGCAGGCCGAACCGGCGCGCATCGTAAAGCTGGCCGAGCGGCAATTCATCCTGCAAAAGCCTGACGTCTTCCCGCTCTGGTCAACCAATGAGCTTTACACCGCAGAGACCATTGCCCAGCTCGCTAGCCTCGACCCTCCCATTCTTCTGGACATTCCTTCCGCGGAGGAGATTGCCCAGCGCAAGGCATGGCTCAACAGCCTGCTGGCGCTGTTTTTGCCGGGCGTGGACTACCTCGCCCAGCTCCCCATCAAGTCCGCGTTCATCTTCGGCATCGATCCTGACAAAGCCCACGCCGACCCTGAAAACGCAGCCATTTTGTCCACCGATTCAGCCCGCATCGTGCTCAGCGAGTTTGCCGACCGCGTTCGCGCCCACATAGGCCGCGTGACGCCGGAGCTTTTCAATGAGTGGATGAACCAGATCAAGGCTGCCACCGGCGTCAAGGGCAAGGAGCTTTTCCATCCCGTCCGCATCGCTCTTACCGGCTCGCACTCCAGCCCTGCATTCGACAAGATCATTCCGCTTATTGAAGAAGGCGCCGCGATGGGCCTGGCCATCCCCACCGTGCGCGACCGTATGGAGCAATTCTGTGTGCCCAATTCTCCGGAGCTCAGGCACTCTTGATGGGAGTTTACCGAATCTACGGCCCGTCGACCGCAGCGGAGATGGGCACGCCACCGGACTCGCTGCCGCTGGCTCCCATGCCGCTGGCTGTTGTGCTGTGCCCGCGCGGCGGACGCCACCTTCGCCACGAACTCGCACACCTGAGGCGCTCCGGAATTCAGACTCTGGTCTCGCTGCTCAGTGAGGATCAGGTGCACATCCTCGACCTGGCTCTGGAACCCTTTCTCGCCAAACGAATGGGTATGCAGTTTCTCCACCATCCCTTGCCCGATCATGAAGTCCCGCCGGACATTCACGCGTTTCGTGCCTTTGTCAGCAATCTCGCCGGCCGCATCCGCGCCGGCGAGCACATCGGCATCCATTGCTGGGGCAGCATCGGGCGCGCCACCGTGACCGCCGCATGTACGCTGATTCACCTGGGCTGGTCGCCCGCCAAAGCCTTGGCCGCCATCGAAGCCGCCCGCGGACTTCCCGTGCCGGATACCGAGGAGCAGGAGCGGTGGATCCTAAACTACAAGGCGCAAGCATGAAGGAAGTATTTTGGATCGAAGGCGATCCAAAGTCCGCCCTGGCCATCGTGCTGCGGCCTCGCGGCAACGATTGGCTCAAGGACGAACTGCTTCGCATGCAGCAAAATGGAATAGGAACCCTGATCTCGATGCTGGAGGAGGATGAAGCCGATTCCCTCGGACTGGCAGAGGAAAGCAGAATTGCCGAACAAATCGGCCTTAGCTTTCTCTCGTATCCCATTCCAGACCGCACGACTCCGGCAAAAATTTCCTCTTTCCACAAATTTATCAATGAGATTGCGCATCGCGTCCGCGCTGGAGAACGCATCGGAATCCATTGCCGCGGAAGCATCGGTCGCGCCAGCATCGCTGCAGCATGCACTCTCATTCAGCTCGGTTGGGAACCAGACACAGCGCTGTCTGCCATCGCGGAAGCAAGAGGCTGTCCGATCCCTGATACCGATGAACAACGGCAATGGATTCTTCAATTCGAGGCTCGCTAATGACGTGGGTGCCCCTTAGCCCGCCCTGAGTGAATTCGAATGGATCTCGCCTTTGAGACATGGGAAACCTCAACCCTCCACCTGTTCCGATCTCCATCCGGTGCCGTCGTGAAGAAGCCCAATGTCGACTTGACTTTCCCCCACCATTGGCACGCTCAGATTCTCGCCGCGCGCCCGCTCATCCTGCCACCGCGACACTTCGTTTATCCCGCCCAGGCCGACGAGATTGAGCGCGGCGCGCTTGAAGTTATCATCCGCCCCGCCAAAGACCCACACCCTTTTCTAGCCACATGCGCTTTAGGCTTCCGCGATCCAGCCGTTCCCACCGGCATCTGGTCCTGCCCCAATCCAGACGAAATCTGCGCCGTCTCCGGCGGCTACGCCTACATCATCGACACGACCGCTCCAGAGCGCTTCACGATGATTCCCTTTCGCCCCGTGCTTGAAGTTCATCCGCTCGCCGCAATGGGGCTTCTGCTCTTCACAGGCCATCACGCCATCCTCGCCTGGGGCCCCGATGGCCAGGCATGGCAATCGGAGAAGCTATCCGACGAAGGCGTGACGATCACCGCGATCGACGGCGGACAACTGCAAGGAAATGGCTGGAGCATGATGACCGACAAGGAAACCGCGTTTACGCTCGATCTGAGGACTGGACTACGCATTGCCGAATTTTCCCATTGATTCTCCCGCCTGCAAACGCCTAGAGTGCTGAGTATGATTTCCAGCGGCCGTCGCACCTTTCTCCGTCAGGCAGCCACACTCGCCGGCGCGTTCTCCACAAGCAGCCTTTTCCACCAGGCCCACGCGGCCGAATTCAGCGCTGCCTCGCGCGCGGTGGCGCATCTCGGTCCGGCTGAAGTCGCGCAGAATGAGGATTTCTGGGCGGTCATTCAGCGCTCATACTCCGTCAACCCTGACATTATCAACCTCAACAACGGCGGTGTTTCGCCTGCGCCGATTGTGGTGCAGCAGGCCGTCGAGCGCTATAACCAGCTCTCCAACGAGGGCCCGTCGTATTACATGTGGCAGATTCTCGACCAGGGCCGCGAGCCGTTGCGCGAAAAGCTGGCTCACCTGGCCGGCGCCAAGCCCGACGAGATCGCCATCGACCGCAACTCCACCGAAGCGCTCAACACCATCATCTTCGGGCTGCCGTTGAAGGCCGGCGACGAGGTCATCGGGACCAAGCAGGATTATCCGCACATGATCGAGGCCTATCGCCAGCGCGCCGAGCGCGACAGCATCGTCTACAAACAGATCAGCTTCGATTTTCCCATTGAAGACGATGACGCCATCGTCAAAGCCTACGAGCAGGCCATAACTCCCCGCACGCGGCTTATCCATGTAACGCACATGATTAACTGGGTGGGTCAGACCATGCCGGTAGCGAAGATCGCCGACATGGCACACGCGCATAACATCGAGGTTATCGCCGATGGCGCGCATTCTTTCGGTCTGCTCGATTTCAAGATTCCCGACCTGCATTGCGATTACTTCGGAACCAGCCTGCACAAGTTTCTGTCTGCCCCCATTGGCACCGGCATGATGTGGGTAAAACAAGAGAAGATAGAAAAGCTATGGCCGCTGGTGTGTAACGGCACTCCGCATTCGGCTGACATTCGCAAATTCGAAGACCTGGGCACGCGCAGCTTCCCCCTGGAACAGGGCATCGGAGAAGCGATCAACTTTCATGAGGGCATTGGCAGCAAGCGCAAGGAGCAGCGCATCGGCTACCTGAAGAACTATTGGGCCAGCCGCGTGCAGCAGATTCCCAAGGTAAAGCTGCACACTTCGTTGAACCTGAATTATTCCTGCGCCATCTGCGGCGTCTCCATTGACGGCATGACACCGGGCCAGTTAGCCGGCGCGCTTTTCGACAAATACAAGATCCACACCGTCGGCATCGTCTGGGAAAACATCAGTTGCGTGCGCGTAACTCCGCATGTCTATACGCCAATTCCCGACTTAGACAAGTTAGTCACGGCCATCGGCGAGTTAGCCGCAAAGGCATAACTCGCTTCTCTATCTCTCCAGGAAAGAGACACAATGACAAAACTTCTGCTGGCAGCCTCTTTTGCGCTGTTGCTAATTCCCCCTCCAACGCCCGAATATTCGATTCAAGCTATCCGTTACGCCACCTCGCCAGGCGTGGCCATCTCTGACCTTGTTGTCGGCGGCCCCAAAGATAAAATCGATATCGCCATGGTGGTCTGGCTCATTCGCGGCGGCGGACATACGATCCTGTTCGACAGCGGCTTTCATCGAGACACATTCACCAAGGAATATCCGATGCAGGATTACCTGCGCCCCGATGAAGCCCTCAAAACTGCCGGAGTTCAGCCAGCGGACGTTACCGATATTGTGATCAGCCACGCACACTGGGACCACATGGGCGGCCTCGATCTCTTTCCCAAGGCACAGGTGTGGATTCAGAAAGAGGAGTATCGCTACTACACCATGGATGCCTGGCAGCCCGGCGGCGATCATGGCGGCATCGACCCCGAAGACGTGAAGGAACTCGTGCAGTTGAACACCGAGGGTCGCGTTCACCTGATCGATGGTGACAACGTTGAAATCTTTCCCGGCATCCGCGCCTATACCGGTTCGCGGCACACCTACGCCTCGCAGTATCTACGCGTGGATGGAAACCCGCCCTACGTGCTGGCTTCGGATAATGTCTATCTTTACCTGAACCTGAAGACTCATCTAGCCAGCGACACCTTCAGCGACGCCGATCACGCCGCAAACATCGCCCAGCAGGCGCGCATGATTCAGTTAGCCGGTTCGCCCGATCGGGTGGTCCCCGGGCATGACATTCTTCAATTTCAGAAGTTTCCCACGGTCGGCCGTGTGGCCACGATCAAATAGCCTGCACGCACCTTTGAAGCGAAACTGCTGCGCGGCGCCTCGACTTAGGCTTGCGCAAATCGTCTCTGTGGCAGTATCGCTTCATACCCCGCGTATACCCCTTCAAACACGGCGTCCCAGCTCATGGTGAGCGCGTGTTCCCGCGCCGCCACTCGCATCTGCGCATGTTTTCCGGGATCGCCCAGCACATCCGCGACCGCCGCAGCAAACTCGTCGTCCGCGACAATCCGTCCGGTCACGCCGTCGCGGACAATCGTCTTGGGACCGCCGTCCGGCGTAACGATGGCGGGAACGCTGCTGGCCATCGCTTCCAGCACCACATTGCCAAAGGTGTCGGTATGCGACGGGAACACCAGCAAATCCATATTGGCGTAGGCCGTGGAGAGCGCTTCCCCGCGCAGCACGCCGGTGAACTCGGCTCGCGGCATCCGCTCGCGCAGCCAGGATTCGTCGCCGCCGTGGCCGACAATCAGGAAGCGAAAGCTCTTATGCCTCATAGCCTCCAACTCTTCCTGCACTCGCGCAAGCAGAGCCACATTTTTCTCCACGCTTAGTCGCCCCACGAATCCCAGCACCAGGTCCCGGTCGCTCGATCCCCGCTTGCGCTTGGCCGGATGAAACAGCTCTGCATCCACGCCGCGCGGCATCAGGTGGCATGGCCGCCCTGTGGTCCGCCTGAGCAGCGCGCACAGCTCGGGATTGGGCGCATACAACACCTGCGCCACGGAATAGAATCTGGCCGCGACGGCCATGGTCAGGTCCTCGATGGTCTGCTCGGTCACCACCGATTGCCAGGGCACCAGCTTGAACAGCCAGTCGGAACGGCGCGCCAGATATTCATGCACATTGGTGTGCCAGCTCGCCGCCAGGGGCAATTCCAGGTGATAGGCCAGCTGCGCGCCCAGCATTCCCACCTCGCTGGGACCGGTAATGTGAATCAGGTCCGGCTTGAATCGCTCCAGAACATCACTGATGAGCGGAATGTGGCGCAGAAACGCCGGATCGAAGCGGAGATCCTTCTCCAGTGCAAACGAGAGAAAGCCGCGTGGCAACTCCAGCGTCCAGACGTTTCCGTCTTCAATCAGGGTCTGGGCGCGGTCGCCGGCTCGGACGCAGAGAAAGGCCAGATTACGGCGCCGCGCAAATGCCTCAAAATGCCGGCTGGTGTGCGCTACGCCGTTCACTTCATGAAAGGAATCGGGGAAGTAGGCCACGCGCGGCATGCGGTCGCCGGCCGCCTCGGGTGAGATCGGCGCCCTGGGTGTGTTCGGCCCTTCGGGGGAATTCGGATTGATGGTTTCCATCAACAATGTCGAGCTCGATCGAACCTCGCGCGTTGAGAATTGTAGCGCCGGTCTCCTGACCGGCTGTCCTGAGGGCCTCCTGGCCCTCAGACACTTCGCGAAACTTCAAATTCCAGGTAGTCGCGCGTATGTGAGAAGTGAGCGCTATCCGTCGTTTTCGCCCAGAGCCAGGCGCAGCTGATGCGTCTCGCTCCATGCCATGCGCAATCCACCCGATACCAGGCCGCGGCCCATCAGTTGCACCCCGCCAATAATTGCCCGCATTGCCCGCGGAGCCCTTCCATGTGGCCATATTTCGCTCAGCGGCCGCATCACCCCATTTCTGTCAGGGTGATACACGCGCTCGTCCCAGTTGCGTGACCCTTGCGGAAACTCCGGATAGTTGCGCACCGCATCAATGGTCGACTGCAGCAGCCGATGCTTCCACGGCTCCGCATATTGCGGTAGAAATAGCATGTTGCTCTTCTTCTCGCGGCGTATCTCGTGCACGAACTCTGTGAAGCTGGTGGCGTTAGTCAGGTTGATGTTGGCGTTCGGTTCCACGCCATGCCGATCGCCGCCGGCAACCAGCAGCATGTGCCACTTCTCAGCCAGATGCCGCGCAGCGCGGTTCTCCTCCCAGTGGCGTAAGCCGTTCAACTCCAGGGCATGCAGGAAAGCGCCGTTCTTCTGCAGGAATTCATTTACCAGGAACTGGTGCTTTTCCTTCCCCACCAGGTACAGGTCCCACATGGGGTGGTTGAAGATCACCAGCACATTCGGCTCTGCGTTCAGCGCCGACAGAATTTCCGTCAGGCGCGCGTCGCTGGGGTTGCGGGTGTGCTCCGCCAGCGTGGCCATCCACTTGGCTGCGCGGGCGCTGGGCAGGTTATGCACCCCCAGGTGGAACGATTGGCAGCCGCCATACGGAACGCTCCACTCCACTGAAACCGGAATCTGCCGCGCGCTCGGAATGGTTCGCAGCAGCATGGGGGCATTGATGGTGTCGTGGTCGGTGATGGAGACCATTGCTGCAAGGTCGAGCTTCTCAATCTGGCCGCGTTCCAGGTCGAACGCCAGCTTGGGTGTCATCGGCGGCGTCCAGTAGGCTGCCGCGTAGTTGATCCGGATCCCGTAAAGCGTCTCTGACCGCCGCTCCATCCGGGATAGAAACGGTCGCAGGATGGCGATCTGGTTGCCGAGGTTGGCCAGGAAATCCAGTGTCTCCGTGGATTGATTCGTATGGCTGTGGAGGGAAACACCGGTACGGAAGCCTTTGGGTGCTTGGGCGTCGCGCCAAAGATACGAGATGGTCGATCTGGCCATTTCTTCTCCTTCTCCGCGTTTGTTTCCGGATTTCTGCATCCAGTATCCTTCTTCGCCCGTAAATAGGAGGTTAAGACCGCGCGAATTGCCCTTCAATTGAGGATTTGAACCAATTCGGTAATCAGAAAACCCTACAAATCCCCGCAAACCCCAACGTTTTTCGCACCGTCTTTGTTGCAAAACACGGAAGAGATCCCATCAGCGCCTCCTGGAGAAGAAACTCGTTCGCTGACTTAGATGTGCAGAATCGGTCTTTCGGGTATCGGCCTTTTGCTCGAGAGGAAGGATTTTGAGTCAAATCAAGCCTTCCACCAGCGTTGCGGTCACTTGCTGGTCTTTGCCATATCCGGACCGAGAAAGTCATCCATGACCCAGCCGGCCATCAGTTCCTTGCCGGCCGCAGCAGCCACATCGGCGGTCGCCTGTTTTCCCGCCGCGGCCTCCACGGCAAGATAGTTCTCCGTAAGCCCCTGTTTCAGAATCTCAAAGGCCTGCTCCGGCGTATCCACGTACTGGAACAGTTCTATGTCCTTGGGAGAGATGGTTCCCGTATCCACCAGTGCGTCAAGATTGAGGACCTTCTTCCAATACTCCGAGCCGTAGATGACCACGGTGATCTTCTTGGCCAGCTTGTGTGTCTGGGCAAGGGTCAGAACCTCAAACATCTCGTCCAGGGTCCCGAATCCGCCCGGAAAAACCACAAGCGCCTTTGACATGTAGGCAAACCAGAGCTTGCGCATGAAAAAGTAGTGGAATTCGAAGTTCAGGTTGGGAGTGATGTATGGATTGGGCGCCTGCTCGAAGGGCAGCCGGATATTCAATCCGATCGTCTTGCCACCTGCCTCGTAAGCTCCGCGATTGGCGGCTTCCATGATGCCAGGGCCGCCACCCGAAGTGACCACAAACCGGTGCCGGCGGGACGGAATCTGCTTGGCCCACAGAGTGAGCATTTGCGCCAGGCGGCGTGCGTCCTCGTAGTAGCGTGCCATCTCCACTGCCGCCACGGCTCGCTTGCGCTGCAGATCGGTCGCCGTGCCCTCCACGATCTGGGGAACGCTGGCGGGCTGCTCTTGACTTGGTGCCAGCTTGCTCGACCCTGTGTTTTCAAGTAATTCCAGCTCATGATCGGCTTCTGCCTTGGCGCGGAACCGCGCCGAACCGAAGAACACCACCGTGTCCTGAATCTGCTCCCGCCGGAAGCGCGCCAACGGCTCCAGGTACTCGGCCACAATGCGAATCAGCCGCCCGTCTGCACCGTTCAAGAAAGCAGGATTCTCATATGCCAGCGGAGCCGGCTTTAGAGCGTCCGGTGTCCCTGCTCTCTGCTCGTTGCTTCCAGTTCCCGCGTCCGTCATTGCTTTTCCGTCCCATGGCGGATCGCATCATGGAATGCAATCCACAGATTCAAAAGGCCCAGCCCCGATACCAGGCCCCGCACCGCTCCATTCGTCACATAAATTAAGAGCGTGGGAAACTTCAAAAAAAGTGGATTTTGGTCCCAGACCGCAGGCCACCATGGCGCACAACAAACCGTCAGGCCGATGTACATCCACAACAGCACTCGCAGGAACAGCTCGGAACGCTCCAGCCAGCGAGGAATTCGCTGCGGCCCGTGCGTTACCTGCGCAGCCCCCGGGCCGGTTCCCGGGCCGGCTTCAATTCCGGCTGCCGCAACCGGTGCGGAGGCCTGCCCCACTCCGGGCTCTTGAGCCGGGCTCGCGGGCAACGTAGGCGATATCAAATCCGGCTGGGGCATTCTCTCTGGTTTCGCTGGGCAGATCCCTGATGGCCGGCCGGTCGCAGGCATGCAACGGGAGCCCGCAGATCCGGCCCGATTCGGGTCGCCGTATTGCAACGGTATCACAGCGAAGAGCCCCGGTGAGGACCGCTCACAAGCCCATCCGGCGCAATCCACTTGCGGCGGCTCGTGCCCCGGCGTAGCCTGTTACCGAGTGGGAGCGCCCGCGGTGAACAGCAGGGCGCTCGAACGAACTCACCCAAGGAGCCTCCTCATGCATCGCGCCGCCGTCTCGCTCGCCCTCCTCCTCTTGGGATCGACCGTCGGATCGATCATCCTGGCTGCGCAGACCCCCAGCCAAAATCAGTCCGGGATGATTGTCCAGAAGACCAGCACCGCGCCCGATGGATCGACTGTTTGGACCACGCAGGCGCTTAGCCAGAAGGATGCTCAGGCTGCAATCGACCGCATGTCGCCCCTCGGCAGTTGCCCGGTGTCGCTCCACGCCGGGCAGGCACCGGGCGGAGACATGATGAAGGTCAACGGCGTTCCGATCAATGGCAACGCCCAGAGGCTTCATCTCACCGTCACCAATCCAGATTCCCGCCATGTGGTCGCGGCCAACGTCACGGTGCGCGGATTCGCGGACAAGGGCCGTATGGTCGAAGTCTTGTCCACGCAGGGCTCTTTCGACGCTGCAAAGACCTTTGACGTTCGTTTTCCCGCCGGCACCGGCAAGGAAGTTTCTGCGAATCTCCGCATCTCCGGTCTCACCGCGGTCTCAGTGATCGATCTGAACTCCGTCACCTACGCCGACGGCTCCGTATGGAAACTCGCCTCGGGCAGCGCCTGCCGGTCGTGGATCGATGGTTTCATGCTTGTCAGCAGCCATTAGCTTCGCTGCGCCCTGAATCGGTGGCCGAGTGCAGCGCGGCCGTGCTGGTTTAAGAGCCCGCTGCCGCCAACGTGGTCATCGGCACAACCTCATAAGTCCCGTAATTGATGTTCATCACCGCCGTGCCTCCGAGGCGCACCCTGGTCTCGCTTCGCACCTGCTCCGGGAACCAGAAGCCGTCAGTCTTCGCGCCTGTGTAGTGAATCACCGTCCGGGAAATCCAGAACGATGGGCTCCTGGCCGGTTCTGTCTCCATCTTCACAACCGCAAACTCCGCCGCATCCACCCAGATTTTTCCCCTAACCAGGAATTTGCTTTCCGTCAGCGGTTCCACATTCAGGACAAAGGCCGGGCGTCCCGCTACGCTCTCGATGCCCGCCAGATTGAATCGATAGTTTGTTTCGGTCATTGCCGTCGATGCTCGGTTTTGGAAGGCCTCCTTTTCGCTATCCAGCGCTCGCTTCAAGACCTTATCGCAAAGCGCACCCGACCCACTCTGCTTCACAATTCGAAAGCTCTTTCCCATGACAGCATCGTAGGTAACCTCGACATCCATCGCAGCCGCAACTCTGGCGGAGAAACCGCGATATTCCACCTCATAATGACGCAGCGCCTGGTAGTGCTTCAGCTCATTTGTGCGCGCCCGATCGTGCAGTTGGAGTTGTTCGACAATCTGCGTCGAATTCAGGTTGGCCGGCGCAGCCGAATCCCCATTCTGCGCCCACCCCAGGCCCGCCGCATACGCGAGGGCAACCGCGGGAAGAAGCCGTCTAGCCGCCAGGGAGTTCATACGCGCAGCATATCCAGATAAGTTGAATGCACGGTGACGCCCGTGTTCACCCACGGGGAAAGCATCCTCCCGAACCTGTACAGTAAATGGAAGCTATGCCGTCTCAGACACAATCTCTGTTTGGCCAGCGCGTCTTCGAGGTTGCGGACGACGGGCACGGGATACACTCCATTCGATACGCGGTCGACGTCGTGGGTATGGCTCTGGGGCAAGACGCAACCATGGTCGTTCTGCCCATCGCCAGCCTCGACCCGGCGTTTTTCCAATTATCGACCCGATTCGCCGGCGAGGTGCTGCAGAAATTCGTCAACTACGGGCTTCGCGTGGTCGTTTTAGGGGACCACTCGCAGCATTCTGCCCAAAGCGGTCCACTGCGTGATTTCATCCGCGAATCGAATCGCAGCAAAGCCATCTGGTTCCTCGCCGATTGGAATGCTCTCAAAGAAAAGCTCGCGGCGGAATCAGAAGGCCGCTGAAGCATCTTCTAAGGTGCCTCGAAGTCGGTTACACTATCGTGTCGGCCGCCCAGAAGCGGCACTTGGACAAACTGCAAAGGGCAGACATCCTTCCCATGTCTGCCCCTTGCCGGTTAGGTTTAACCGCTCTTAGTTGATGACAAACGTAAACGTTGTTGTGTTGGTAATCGAGGATGTCACCGAGTCTTGCCCGGTAACTGTAATGGTGTAAGTCCCCGTCGGCGGATTGGATGTCGGAGTGGTAACCACGCCGCCGCATGCAGTTACTGCAAGTCCCACGGTAGCCAGCAGAAGCAGTCCGACCAGGCCGCGCAGCCTCTTTGATGCGCGACCCAGGAAGCCCACCAGCAGCAGCCCGGCAAAGGCTAACGTCATGGGCAGCGGATTTCCGCCCGTATTCTTCGCCGAATTGACGGGCCGAAGGGTGCGCAAGACGTGCTTCCCGCTGCCAAGAACCGCGCCATCGGTCGCGCACTCGGCGCCGTTAGCAATAAGCGTCAGATTTACCGACGCGGAGGCTGTGCCTGTAATGGGAACCACGCCGTCGCCGGCGCTGTTCTGATCTGACCACTCCCAGCACAGATTCTGCAGCGCGCCGTCGGCCGAGCCCGCGTCAATGTTAAGATCCACCGTCCCCGTATATCCCCCTGCCGGCTTTATCGTGATTGTTTCGGTTCCCTGGCTTCCCTGGGCTACGGTTAAGGTGCTCGGAGTGGGCGCAGGCGTGAAGGCAAAACTTCCGCTTCCCGAGCTGACAGTAGCAACGTTCACTGTTACGCTACCGGATTCGCTGCCAGGTGAGGCTGCAAAGACAGTGCTGCCCTGATACTGGGCGAAGATTACGTGCGAGCCCGCCGTCGAGAACGACGTCGTGTAGACATAGGTGCCGTTGGAAGACAGCGTCTCCGGGATCGCAGTCCCGCCGTCAACAATCAGGTTTACGGTACCGGTTGGAGTGAGAGTTCCGGAAGCCGCGGTAACGGTGACGGTGAAGGTGTCAGAGGCGCCCACGTTCGGCGCGGTGTTTGCCGCCGTGATCGTGGTTGTCGTGTCAATCAGCGATGAAATTATCGTGCTTGCGGGCCACGCGGCGGCCAGGTTGCTCGCGTCAACCGATCCCAAGCCGGTAACCTGGCTGTAGCCTCCGGTTGACGAGGCCGAAAAACCGTCGGTGTTGCTGCAATTTGCCGGGACATCGCAATCGTTGTTGCCTGACGTGATTTGATGGAACGCAGCTGAATAGGTGACGCCGTTGGAGGCAAGAGTATAAAGGGTCGGATTCACCAGTCCCTGACCCGATGCATAACCCTGCTTCTGGTTGATCAGCGCCAGAATGCCAGAGAAGATGGGCCCGTCGAAGCTGGTGCCGCCTGCGGCGGTCAAATCGCCGGTTGTGGAGTCTTCAAAGCCACTGGTGCAACTGCTCTCCTGGCCTTCTTCCCATAAGGTCGGGTCACTGCTGCAGAGCAGATAACCCGGCCAATTCGGCGACGCATAGAGTGCCAGGTCGGGTACTTCGCGCATGGTGATGCTGCTGGAGATCCCAGGCACGCCGGTCTGCCAGCTCGGCTTGGTGAACAGCGAACTTGTCCCGCCGCCGCTAGCGCTCAAACAGTCTTGCTGGCCGCAGTTCGACTCGTCGTCGTTCCACACAATCTCAGGAATATACTTCTGCACGGAATTGGTGGTGTCGCTGTTTCCGGTAGCTTCTTCCCAATATCCGTCCCCGGGAGTGTAATAGGCCGCATTGGTTTGCGAAATCTCCGTGCCGCCCATTCCCGTGACATACGGGCTGCTGGCCGGGTAATCCACCGCCAAAGCTTCCTGTTGTGCGGTCGTCAGTCCGGAAGTCCCGTAGCAGTCGGTTGAACCGGTGTCGCCCGCGGCTGCCATGAACGTTTGCCCTTGCGCCGTGCCTTGCTCAAAGCTCGACTCCAGCGTTTCCCCATCCAGACCCACTTCGCAGACTCCATAGCTGCTGCTGACGATGATGCCGATCTTCTCGTCGATCGCGTATTGAATCGAATCGAACGCACTATAGTTCAGATTGTTGCCGACGTAGACAAAATTGATGGTGGCGCCGGGAGCGATCGCATTGGACCACTCCAGATCGAGATCGGATTCCGCCTCGTCGCCGTCCGCCACAACCGTCGAGTCACCCGAATTCGGAACCAGAAATTGCGTCGGATCCTTCACCGCAAGCCCCGCGTCGCTCTGAAAATTCTCCAGGTCGCTCACCTGAATCCCCGACTGACCGACAAGCGTAATGGATTGCCCGGTGCCGGTGAAGCCGGCACTGTAGAGCGGCATGATGTCGTAGGCCGTCTTGATGTCCCCCGGAGAAAAGACGATCTCCCCGGTTCCAGCCTGGGTGAATTTGCCGTGCAGATTCTTCTTCGTGATCAGGCGCGGCGTGGGCCGGAAGCTATCGAGATTCTTGATGGCCAGTACCGTTGGCGCCATGCCCGACGGAACGCTCAGCGCCGTGGATGGCGCAAAATGCTGCGTGCCATTCACCTTGTAGAAGTGCATCTCGGTTGAAAAAGCTTGTTCCACCTGGCGCACCGTGCCGGTGAAATGAATCCCGTTCTTGCTGCGCGCCACCGAATCGATCGAGAAGCCCTGCTGTTCGAGCCAGCTCTGCACCGTGCTCAAGTCCGCATCGGCCATGCCGAATCGCACCGCGAACTGGTCCGGCGTGAGCCACTGGTGAAAGAGCGGCGATGAGGGATTCTGCTGCGCCGCAATCAATCCCTGCAGATCTGCCTCCTGCGCCGCTGAGCGGTTGAACACGATGCTGATGCCGTTGAGCCGCCTATCCGCCGGCATGCGGCCAGCGTCATACTGCGCCTGCGCCAACGGGTGCAGCGAATTTCTTACCACCGAGGTCTCTGCGCTGTTGATCTCGGAACTGATGCGTGGAGCTACCGATTGCGCGCCAGCAGACACTACAATCATCGAGCATGCGGCGAGCAGCCCGCATACCCAAAGGAATTTTTGTCTTGAAAGTGCAGCTATTATCTTCATTGTTATCCTTCTGAAATCGGGGGAGGTTGAAAGTTGAAACGCACTGTCCCTTCCGTGGCGGCGTTCGGCACCACAGGCAAGGGCCAATCCATTGATTGCAGAGGGCAGAAGAGGAAACTGCTGGAGACCCGCTACGTCGGCCGATGGCCTCGGGATCCGGGGTGGTCCCCCGATACCCCTCACGATTCTCTCCTGTGTTTGACACCGCTTTTGCAGGAAAGTTGCGTCACCTCTCGATTTTCACTGCCGGTGCATCAATCGTTCTGCTCAATATCGCTCAGGGATTTTGAGGACGACGGGCTCCACATCCCGCAGATGAGCCTGCCGCGAGTCCAGCCCAGGCTTTCATCCAAGAGGGGATTCGCGCCGGGAACAAAAACCTGATCTGAGACCGCTTCTACAGCCGCAGATACACGCCGATCATGGGCTCGGCCGTGTGCGTGAATGCCCCGGTCGATCCATACAGCGTGCTCAGGTCGGGCGCCTTATACAAGTTGCCGCGGTATTGAAAGCGCAGCCCGATATGTGGGGCCAAACCCCAATCCAGGCCAGCGCCATAGACGTACACGATCTTGTTCGACGACGTAGTCAGTGTCTGTCCGCTGCTGGGCTCATTGAGCAGCAGCCCCAGGCCCAGCACTCCAAATGGCCTGAAGTTCCCAATCTTGACCGACGGCACATAATCCGCCGTCAGCTCGTGCGCATTCGCCTTCACTGTTTGCGCCGGGTTGCACCCCGGACTAATGCCGGTGGTGACAGGGCAGACCAACTCGCTATACGTCTGGTCGGCATGGTTGAAAGAGTATGTGCCTTCAAATCCAACCAGCGGGTTGGAGAGATGACGCACCTCAATGATTCCGCCTGCTGAGTTCGAAGGACTCTGCTGAGCGCCGTCCGCAGACGTGGTCCCGCTGAACGCTCCGTATATGCTCCCGCTTATATCCGTCTTGGAGAGGCTCTTCACCTCACCCGCCTGCGCGTTGGCCGTCACGGCGCCCAGCGCGCCCAGTGCCACTGCCACAATCGCCGCCTGCATCCACTTCGTATGCATAAAGCCTCCAAAGATCGAAGTCCAAAGTCTCCGATTCACTGCCGCCTGCCGGGGGTTGCTTTCCGGGCCGCTTGTCTCTTCACCCATTTGACTCTGGTGGGCTGTGTTCCGTTAAGTAACCATCTGGGTGCGGGACGTCCCGCATTCCGGATCTTTTCCTGGCGAGATCGACCAGCCACGACAGCGTCCGCGTTCAAAAGCGGACACACGTGTCCACGCTTGAACACCGAATCCCGGCTGAAGTTGTGGCAGTTGCGTGGAAACCCTTTTCCCGTCAACGCTCAGGGGCCTGGCTGTTTTGGAAGACCGATTGCATCTCTCGAGCTTTGGAACCCCTGTCCTGCCGTTCATACGAGGAAAAACCATGGCAGCTATCTGGATTCAGGACCTGCATTATGCACTGCGGCAGCTTCGCCGTTCTCCGTCGTTCACTGCCGCCGTGGTGTTCACGTTGGCCGTCGGCATCGGACTCAACGCCGCTATCTTCACCATCGTGGACTGCGTTCTCATCAAGCCTCTCGGATACCACGATGCAGATCGCATTTATTCCATCAACACGCGGTTCCTCAACGAGAACCGCTCCATCAACAGCGTCGGCGGCGACGACTACGTCGACGCTGCCAGTCAAATCCGCTCGCTCGAGTCCGCCGCCTACTACGGCTCCGGCCAGGACGGAATGCAGTTGGATGGCCAGTCCCTCTATCTTTATATGTCCCTGGTCAGCCCGCAGTTCGGCAGCGTAATGGGTGTCGAGCCCGTTGCCGGCCGGCTCTTCAACGAAAACGCCGGAGGCACCGAAGCCCTCGTCTCCAGTTCCTTCGCCGAACAGCACTTCGGCTCCGCGCAATCGGCGATAGGCCATGCTCTTCAATACGACGGCCGCACCCGCACCATCGTCGGCGTTCTGCCCATTGGATTTTCCTTCCCCGGGAAAACCGTCGTCTGGGTCGAAGCCGCGCCTCACCCCGAAACCCCCAGCCGCACAGCCTACAACCAGAGGGCGATTGCCCGCGTAAAGCCCGGCGTCACCGCCACGCAATTAAACGCTGAAATGTCCACGCTCTCGCGCCAGTTGCAGATCGCGTATCCCGACGACCGTCACAAGGCCCTGGAAGCCGTCTCTCTCCATGACCAGATAGTAGGCTCAATCCGTCCCACGCTGCGCCTGCTCATGGGCTCGGTGGTTATCGTGCTGCTCATCGTCTGCGCCAACATCGGCCATCTCCAATTGGTCCGCTCCACACAGATGCGCCGCGATGCTTCCATTCGCACCGCACTCGGCGCGACCTCCAGCGCCATCGCCCGCCGCGCTCTCATGGAGTCCCTCATCCTCGCTACAACCGGATGCGCCCTCGCGCTGGTCATCGCCCAGCCTGCTTTGCATCTGCTTACCGTGATGGCCCAGGATCAGATTCCGCGCCTTGCCGACGTGCGCCTTAATCGCGATGTGCTCCTGTTCTCCTTCATCATGAGTTTGGCCACCATGCTCGTCACCGCGCTGCTCCCGGCGTGGCGCGCCGTCACGGTCAGCCCCTCGGCCGTCCTCAAGCAGGAGCAGGTGGGCAGCAGCGAGAGCCGCAGATCCCGCCGCCTGCGCGACGCTCTCATTGTCGCCGAAGTCGCCCTCACGCTCACCCTCAGCGTGGCCTCCGTTCTTCTCGCGCGGCAGATGATCGCCCAGTCCCGCCAGGACCTCGGCTTCGTTCCCGACCATCTCCTCGTCATGGACACGCACACCGCGCTTCCGCCGTCGCAGGCGAACTTTGAGTCCTCGCCGGCCGCACTCGCCACTCTCCGCGACCTGCTCGGCTCTGTTGCCAAAGTCCCCGGGGTCAGAAGCGTCGCCGCCGTTGAGGGCGTTCCCATGGGGCCGGGCACTTCGGACGTCGGCTATGCGATTCGCGGACGCATGGAGTTCAAGCCCGGCCAGCCGCTTCCCGACGCCGACATTCAGCCCGTCACTTCAGCCTACTTCCAGACCATGGGCATTCCGCTGCTGAAAGGCCGCCTGATCGGCGAGCAAGACAACGAGAACTCTGCGCCTGTTTTGGTGGTGAGCCGCGAACTGGCGCAGCAGGTGTTTCCCGGACAGAACCCCGTCGGCCAGCAGATCATGTGCGGCTACGACACGGAGTTGAAATGGTGGACAATCGTCGGCGTTGTCGGGGATATCCGCCAGAGCTCGCCTGCGTCGCCCTTCGCGCAGACCATGTATGTGCCGGTGGCGCAGCATTCCTTCCGCGCCGCCGATATGCAGATCGTGGTGCGCTCTGGCCTCGACCCCGGCGTCATGGCCTCCACCCTCGAGTCCATGCTCAAGCGCAACTATCCGCAGGTAGCCGTCAGTTCCACCACCATGCGCGAGGCCATCGGAGAATCCTCCCGCGCGCAGCGCTTCCGCACTTTGCTCTTCAGCGGCTTCGCAGGCGTAGCCATTCTGCTGGCCGCCGTCGGGATGTACGGCGTGACGGCTTATACAGTGGCTCAGCGCCGCTTCGAATTTGCTCTCCGCTTTGCCCTCGGAGCCCGGCGCGGCCAGATTGTTACCATGACTTTGTCGCACGGAATCGCCGTCGCGTCGCTCGGCATTGCGGCCGGTATTGTGTTCAGCATCGCGCTGCTCCGCGTGGTCGGCGACGTTCTCGGCAAATTCCCGGCCTTCGACCCCGCTTCCTACGCCGTCGCAATTTTTTCGGTATTTGCTATCTCCGTCGCCGCGGCCATCATCCCGTCCCGTCGCGCGTCCCAGGTTGAGCCCATGCGCGTTTTGCGCGGCGACTAGAGAAAATTGAACTCCTCAATCGCGCCGCTCCAAAGTCGCCTTCAATCCATAGCGCGCTCGCAGCGAGACCAGGCCCTGGGGTTCCACCTTTTGCCCCGGCGCGAGGCGCAACCGATAGTGCTGCGCCAGCGTGGCAAGAACTAATGTGAGCTCCGACATTGCGAAGGATGCAGCCACGCAGACACGAGGGCCGACGCCAAAGGGCAGATAGGCATAGCGCGATCGCTCGCGGCTTCGCTCGGGTGAGAATCTCTCCGGATCGAACCGCTCGCGATCGTCCCACAACTTTGCATGCCGATGCAGCACCCAGGGAACAATGGAGACGCTTGAGCCTCTGGGGATTTTGACCCCGCAGATCTCGTCGTCTCTCACGGCCCCGCGCCAGGCCAGGGTGTGGATGGGAGGATAGAGCCGCAGCGCCTCCTCAATGACCATACGCGTATACGGCAACCTGGCAAGATCGTCGAAGCTCGCCGTGCGGCCAGCCAGCGCTCGATTCAGTTCAGCATGAAGTTTCGATTCCGCCTGCGGGTGCATGGCAAGCAGATACCATATCCACATCAGCGCCAGTGCAACTGTATCGTGCCCGCTGCCCAGCACTGTCAATATCTGGCCATGGATCTCGTCGGCGCTCAATCTGCCGCCGGTGTGCGGCACTCTCACGCTCAACAGCCGCCCAAGAAAATCGTCGTTTGGGCCTGCTCCCTTGCTTATGCGCCTGGCAATCACGCGATCGATGCAATCGTTAAGATCCTTGAGGGTGCGCGGTCGCGTGCGGCGTCTGATATATCTCCATGGAAGATCGAGGAACGGAGCGAAATCAAGCAGTGCCAGATTTGTTTCTCCCTGATAGCGACCGAATAACCGTTCCATGATTCGATCGAACTCACAGCTATCGGAAGAGAAAATGATTCGACAGATTATCTCACCCGTCAACGCGGCCATCTCCGCGGGCACGTCGATGACTGTGTCCGGTGGCAAGGCGTTCCACTTGCTTACTACTCCAAGCGCGGCATCAGTAATCAGGGTCGATTTTTCCAGGATGGAGCGGAAGTCGAGGGAAGATTGCATCACCCGGTGCCGTTGCTGCCACTCTTCCGGGTTGCTTTCGGGAAAGCTCTTGCCCCGGCCGGTGCGCGGAATATGCGGCTCGATAGTTCCCTTGAAGTAGTTGTCGGCATTGTCGACCAGCACGTGCTTGATGCCTCCCGGATCGTTCACGACGAACGTATGAATCCTCCAGTGCTTGATTTCGACGATCCACTCGTGAAAAACCTCCTCGTGTAATCCCGCCAGAGCATTGTCCTGCACGGTTCGCGCGTATTGGAGGAACGGCAACGGAGCTTTCGCAGGAACGGGCGCAGCAAGAGTTGGGGGCTCATTGACGAACTTGGCAGTGGGGCTTTCTTTCATCATCAACTCTGCTGATCGATGTCAAGCGGACGCTCGGATGCGCGACTCGCTTGTCATTTCCGATCGGGCCAACTCACCATGGCCGATTCCGTTCCTCTTATCAGGAATGCAAACCAGCTTAATCCGGATTTATTCCCTTGGCACGCAAAATACACCGCCTTCCGTCGCGCCGGAGTATTGGATTGGTGTTCAGCCGCGGGAATGTTTCAAACTTTGAAGAAAGTCTGAGAGAATCTTCCCACGGGCCTTCCCCAAAATGATGACCAAATCCTCAGTTTTCTTGCTGCTCCCGGTGTTGACCCTTCCCTGGCTCTCCACTGCCTCTGCCCAGAACCAGGCCCAGGAGACTGCGAAGAACGTGTTCCCCTATTTGGAAGAGCAGCCTGTTCGCACCCAGCACGGGATGGTGGTCAGCGTACATCATCTGGCTTCCGACGCCGGGGTCGAGATCCTCCGCGCCGGGGGAAATGCCGTTGACGCTGCCGTGGCCACCGGCTTTGCTCTCGCAGTCGTGCATCCGGCGGCCGGCAACCTGGGTGGAGGAGGATTCCTGCTGCTTCGCACTCACGACGGCCACGCCACGTTCATCGACTACCGCGAAAAGGCCCCACTCGCAGCTACCGAAACCATGTATCAGGATGCGCAGGGCAACATCATTCCCGAGACCAGCCTGCAGTCCAGCGTGATCGGCTACCGTTCTATCGCCACGCCCGGTTCGGTGGCAGGCATGGTCTACGCTGAGCGCAAATACGGCAGGCTCGGCCTGGCGCGGGTGATGGGGCCCGCGATCAAGCTTGCCGCGGATGGCTTTGTGCTCAGCGATGAGGAGGCCAAAGAACTCACCGACCCAGACCTCGCCAAATTTTCCGGCTCAAAGCGCATCTTCCAGCGCGACGGTGACCCCTATAAAGAGGGAGAGACGTTCGCCCAGCCCGAACTGGCCCGCACGCTGCAGCGCATTGCCGCCGACCCGGACGACTTTTACCACGGGAAAATCGCGCATGAATTGATCGACGAGCTCCACAAAGGCGGCGCTCTCCTCACGCTCGGCGATCTTGCCCAATACAATGTTGAAGAGCGCACACCGGTCACCGGCGCCTTCCATAACTACACGGTTATCAGCGCGCCGCCGCCATCCTCCGGCGGCATTGTGCTGCTCAGCGCTTTGAATATCCTCGAGGGCTATGACCTGGCCAAACTCGGCGACCGAACGCCCGACTCCATCCACTTGATCACCGAAGCCTATCGCCGCGCCTACATGGACCGCGCCGACTACCTGGGCGACCCGGATTACAACGACATTCCCACCGCCGCGCTCACCGCCAAGCCTTACGCCGTCGCCTGGCGCGCGTCCATCCGGCCCAACGCGGCAACGCCCTCGGCCTCGCTTGTCCGTCCTGCCGGCTTTCTGCCGCCGGCTCCCCGAACCGCAGGCCGCCGCAAACCAGAGTCTCACGACACTACCCACTTCTCCGTCGTCGACGCCGACGGAAACGCCGTCGCCGTGACCACCACGCTGAATGACAGCTTTGGCTCCCACGTCACCGCCGGCTCGCTGGGTTTTCTGCTCAATGACGAGATGGACGACTTCGCCTCTAAGATGGGGGTGCCCAACATGTTCGGCCTCATCCAGGGACCAGCCAACGCCATTGCGCCGGGCAAGCGCCCGTTAAGTTCCATGACCCCGACCATCGTGCTAGAAGATGGCAAGCTTCGCTTCGTCCTCGGCTCTCCCGGTGGCGCGCGCATCATCTCCACCGTGGCCAATATTTTTCTCTCCGTGGCTGAAGGCGGTCTCAACATCCAACAGGCCGTCGACGCGCCCCGATTCCATCACCAATATCTGCCGGACAAACTATACCTTGAACCCGGCTTCGCTCCGGAAACGGTCGCGGCTCTGCGCAAGATGGGCTACACCCTCGACATCCGGGACGGCCACTGGTCGAATGGCGAGTGCATCGCCATCGACCCCAAAACCGGCGAACTGCTGGGCGGCCAGGATCAACGCAGCCACTACGGCAAAGCCGCCGGCTACTGAGTACCGTGTTTTCCGTGACCGCTTTGCAAACTCAAGATCGGTCAATCGCCAGCTCGCAAGGCCACCCCTTTCGCCTATCCCCGGCGATCTTCGCCTTTCCCGATACGGTCACTTGCGGAACAGGGTCCCGGCTTCCGCCTTATGCACCATCTCCCGCAACACCCCGCCATCCGTAAACTGTTCAAAAAATGAGACAATCAGGGTAGCGCCCGGCGTGTACCGCAGACCGGCCGGATACGGGAGATGCATTGACCATGCTGCGAGTCCTGTCCACGCACCTGTTCCTCAACCAGCGCCTGCACCCAGGGCTGCTGGAGCTCGCCGAACGTTCCGGTGCCCAGGCCGTAGAAATCTTTGCCGCCCGTCAGCACTTCGACTATTCAAGCCGCGAGCACATTGCCGAGCTGGGCTCCTGGTTCCGCTCCAATACCCTCAAGCCATTCTCCATGCACGGTCCCATGTTTCCTGACCGCGAAATGGGCCGCGCCGGAGCTCCCGCCGTCAACGTGCTGCACCCTGAAAAGGCCCGCCGCATCGACGCCATGGACGAGATCAAACGCGCCCTTGAAGCCGCCGAGGTCATCCCCTTTTCCAACCTCATCCTGCATTTGGGCGAGCGGGAAGACGGCTGGTCGCAGCGCACCATCGAATACGCCATCAATGCCCTCGAACATCTGGGCGCCTTCGCTCATCCTCTTGGCGTCCGGCTGCTGGTGGAAAACCTGCTGAGCGAGGCCACCACTCCCACTCACCTGCTCACCATCCTCGAGCTGGGACACTTGCCCAACATCGGCATTTGTCTTGATCTAGGCCACGCACACATCACGGTGGGTGTTACCGAGGCGATCACGACCCTGGGCAGCAATATCGCCACAATGCATGTGCATGACAACCATGGCGAAAAAGACGAGCACCTGTGGCCCGGCGACGGCAACATCGACTGGCCAGCCGCTGGAAAGGCCATCAAGACTCTAGCCGCAACGCCCGCGGCCGTGCTTGAAATCCACTCGAACTTGGGCGCCGATCCCCACACCCTCTCCGCCAGCATCGAAAAATCGTTCGCGCTGCTCGACTGAAGACGGCCTGCGCAGGAAACCCGATAACATTTTTCGCGCTCATCTCACCGTTGACAGTGGCAATATTGTGATCTGCATCGTGCGGCTACTGACAAGTGAGCGCCGCTGTGGCCGCCACGAATCCGCCTTCCGAAGTCATAGTATGTGCGGTAACCAGGTCCTGGAACACCTGAGCCGGCATTGGCCCGGAACTGGGCGCATTCGGATCCGCGGGCGCAAACGCCACCACAACATAGTTCGTGGTGGTTTTGCTTTGCACCTGCGAGCAACGCTGCGCTTGGAAGACGCCGGGAGTCTCGGCATAACCCGGTCCTGGAGGATCAAGGCCGGGGCCCATGATCAGCCACGAAACCGAGAGCGGCGTCACCGTGACCGGCGCAGAGCTGTATGTGCCGGTTGCGGTGTAGCTGGCGCCAGCGCCGCTGGCAGTGTTGGGGCTGATGCTGATGGATTGGAGCACGCGATCTGAATCTGCGACACATCCGGTGATGGACAACAGCAGAAGCGCACCCGAAATAGCGATGAATTGAGCTGGCTTTCTCGACATGTTTGCCTCCAAATCTTGCCGGAAAATACCTGCGCGCTAGCACTGGTTTTGCTCCGCAGGCAATAGGTAAACAGGGAAATTGGACGGGTCCCTGATAGACAGACGGGGAAGATTACGAAACGAATACCACATCGAGAAAAGAAACTGCGAATCCCGTGCCTGCCAAACTATTGTTTTCCTGTCTCTGCATGATTACCTTCGCACGTATAACTAGTCGCGTCCTTCCTGTCGCCGCTGCCCTTGTACACCGCCGCCTTGGGATAAGCGCAGATCGGCTGCGCAAACGCGCGGCCCTTCCCTTTTCCGCTGGCGTCTGTATTTCCCCGCGCAATCACTTGTTCAGGCGCAGTGCCTGTCTCCACCCAATCCTCCAGCGCCTTGGTAATATTGTGGGCCGCATCGTCCAAAGCCGGATTGAATGCCGGACCAAACTGGCCGAAATCGACCGGCCCGGGCCCACCCCCGCAATGCTGCATTCCCGGTACCAGGAACAGCCGCACAAATCCATCCGTCTCCCGCTGCCCCACGGTCTGCGCTACGCTGTTGTAGTAATCGATCGTGGCCAGCGCAGAGATCGCCGCATCGTTCCAGCCGTGATACAAAATCAGCTTCCCGCCATGCGCCTTGAACGCCGTCAGATCCGGATTCACCGCGTCCAGCGCGGCGGATGTCTTCTCCTGCGCGGCCTTCAGATCGCGATCCAGGTCAAAGCCTTTCAGACTCCAATTCGGATTGGAATACACAAGGTTGCGAAAGTAGCCTTCCGAATAGGCCGCGGCCGCACTTGTACCCGGCTTGTCTCCGGTGATCCAACCCGGCCAACCGTTGTCGCCCAGTTCTCCGCCGGCCATCAGCCCGTGATACACGAGCCCGCCGTCTTTTAGGTAGGAGGCGGCATAAAGGGCTTTCAGGCTATCTGCCTGCGCCTGCGTAAGGCACGCGTCGGTTTCCGCGCCCTTGCAAACCATCGTATCCGGTGAAAAATGGCAGGCCCTCGGATCAGACAGAAACGCGCCCGGCTCTCCCTTGCGGCAGGCTTTCAGCACCGCTTTGTTGATAGCCGGAACCTTGCTTGCGGGGAGATATTTCTCCGGGCTCGACTGCAATTCCAGCGTCATTTGCGCGGCGCGACTCAACAGGCTGGTCCAGTTGTATGCCGGAGCGCCGGCAAGGATGCCGTCATAGTCTTGAGGAAACCGCTGCGCCTCCATGAGCGCCTCGCGCCCGCCGTCGGAGCAACTGGTGAAGTAGGTGTGCTGAGCGGCGCGGGTGTAAAACGCCTGTACCACTGTCTTGCTTAACTCGGTCATCGCATGCACCGCTCGGTTACCGAAGTCGATCACCTTCTCTGGATGCCCGAGCGCCCACCCCGCATCAGTGCCGCCGCCGGTGTGGCCGGTATCCGTTGCGCCGGTTGCAAAGCCGCTCAGCACCGCGCCCGCCAGGCCCTGGTAGCCGATGGACCCCGCAAACCCGCCGTTGCCCTGGCCGACAAATTTGCCGTTCCATCCCGCCAGCGGCAGCCAGACTTCGATCTTGATTTCCGAGTCTGTGCTGGGGCGCGAGATCGCAACCACCCTGCAAAATGCGGGGAGCTTTGTGAAAATGGGATTGGGATGTTCCTGTTTAAGATTGAGCGTTCCAGCTGCAACTAGAGCTGCCTGCACAATCTCGGTCTGGGGGATGCTCAGCTTGCTCAACTCCGCGCATGCCTGCGTCCCAGCCGTCTGCCCACCTACCGCGCCAACCGCACACAACACAAACCCAATCAGCGCCAAAGCCGCCCACTTGCGCATGCTTCGCTCCTGGCCGGGCCCTTTTCGATCGCGGGACCGGAACCACTCGATCATATAGCGGTTTCACAATTGCTGTCCCTCGGAACCACTGCTTTCAAGTGCCTTTTTCCTCAAGAAAAAGGCACCCTTCGCTGCGTTGCAAGGGGCATGCGAATTGTGAAACCGCTCTAATTGGTCGAGTGGTTCATCGATCGGCAACTTCTTTGGATGCTGGCCTGAGCGCGCTTCTTTCTAGTGGAAGACTCCCAGCACCCAGCACACAAGCAAAATCACCACGATGGTGCCGAGGCCGATGCCTCCACCGCCGCCGTAGCCCCAGCGCCGGTAGCCGTAATAGCCTCCGCCGCCGCCAAAAACCAGTACCAGAATCACGATCAAAAGAATCAGTCCCATCGCAGATCTCCTTTTCGCGTCCATCTCGGAGCATGATCTCCAAGCCTCGACGGACGCTGCCCTTCATCTGGAGTCTGCCACGCGGCAGCCTCCGATGCTGTGCAATTGGGATCATTGAAGATCGAGCGCGTCTTCAAGCCAGGAGAACCATAACTCTGGATTGGACCGTGAAAGGCAATCGGAAGACCGGTCCCCTAGCAGATGCGCGGCAACTGCTCGCCGATCTGCGGCGCGATCACGCGGTTGGCGCCCATCTGCGTGCGCGCCACCAGCATGCCTTTGTGCTCCGAGGTTACATGGCCGATCACCGCGGCATTCTGGCCCAGCGGATGAGCCCGCAAAGTCTGCAAGACCATCTCTGAGGCATCCGGCGCAACGAAGAAGACCGCCTTGCCCTCGTTGGCCACGTAGACCGGGTCCAGGCCAAGCAGCTCGCACGCCGACTGGACTTCCGTGCGGATGGGCAGGCGAACCTCGTCGATGGCGATGCCCACGCCCGAAGCCTGCGCAATCTCATTCAGCGTGGACGACAGCCCGCCGCGCGTGGGGTCGCGCATGACGTGAACATCGCCTCCCGCCGCATCGAGCACTGCCGAGATCATCCCATTCAGCGCCGCGCAATCGGAGCGGATCTGGCTCTCGAATTCAAGCCCCTCGCGCACGCTCATGATGGCCATGCCGTGGTCGCCGATGGTCCCCGAGACCAGAATCGCATCGCCCACCTGCGCACGCCGCGGGCCCACTTCAACGCCTTCGCGCAGCACGCCAACTCCAGCCGTATTGATATAGCAGCCGTCGCCGTGTCCGCGCTCCACAACCTTGGTGTCGCCGGTGACGATCTGCACGCCGGCAGTAGCAGCAGCCGCGGCCATCGACTCCACAATTGCCGCCAACTGCGCCAGCGGAAATCCTTCTTCCAGAATAAAGCTCGCGCTCAGGTACTTGGGAATTGCTCCGGAGACAGCGAGATCATTGACCGTCCCATTCACCGCCAGCTCGCCAATGGAACCACCCGGAAAGAACAGCGGCTGCACTACGAACGAATCCGTGCTCATGGCCAGCTTGCCGCTGCCCATGCTGATCACCGCCGCATCGCCCAGATTTTCAAGAGCCGCATTCCGGAACGCGGGCAGAAACAGGTGCTCGACCAGTTCATTGCCCAGCTTGCCGCCCCCGCCGTGGCCCATCACGATGGTCGGATAGCCCACCAGCGGCAGCGGACACGACCAGTTGGAGAAATCCGGCGCGTCCTTGGAGTTAGTATTCGGGGCCAGCTCAGGCGCCTCGGGATGTGCAATCTCAGGCATGAGTCAGCCCGCTCCCCGCCGTTGCCAACTCCTCCGCAGACAGGAACCGCCCATAGTTGTAGTAGGCCGCACAAGCGCCTTCGCTTGAAACCATGGTCGCTCCCAGCGGATGCCGCGGCGTGCACTCCTTGCCGAACGCCGCACATTCTGCGGGTTTAATCGCCCCGCGCAGCACGTCGCCCGCCCGGCACAGCGCCGACTCCTGCGTATGAATCCCCGTAATATGGAACCGGTCCTCGGCGTCGAACTCGCGGTAAGCCTCGCTCAGCCGCCAGCCGCTCTTGGGAATCACGCCGATGCCGCGCCACGCCCGGTCCGTGACCTCGAAGACTTCGGCCAGCATCTTCTGTGCGTGCTGGTTTCCGTCAAACGTCACAATCCGCTCGTAGGCATTCTCTACCTCGTGCGTGCCGGCCTCAAGCTGGATCACCGCACGGCGAATCCCGTCCAACAAGTCCAGCGGTTCAAAACCGGTAACCACCAGAGGAATCTCGTATTTTTCCGCAATCGGCGGATACTCCCAGTAGCCCATCACGCTGTTCACGTGACCCGCCAGAAGGAACGCCTGAACCTTGTTCCCCGGTGACTCCAAAATGGCCGCGATCGCCGGCGGGACAAGAACGTGCGAGACGAGCAGCGAAAAATTCCTCAGCCCGCGCCGCTTGGCCACATGCACGCTCATCGCATTGGCGGGAGCCGTCGTTTCAAACCCCACGCCAAAGAACACCACCTGCTTGGTGGGATTTTTGGCAGCCAGATCCACTGCATCCAGCGGCGAATAAACCACGCGCACATCTCCGCCCGCGCCTTTGATCTGGAACAGGTCAGCGTCCGTTCCCGGAACACGAAGCATATCTCCGAACGAGCAGAAGATCACACCCGGTTGCGCCGCGATTGCGAGCGCCTTGTCGATCAGCTCCAGAGGGGTGACGCAAACCGGGCAGCCCGGGCCGTGAATCATTTCGATTCCGGCAGGAAGCATCTGGTCGATCCCATTCTTGATGATGGAGTGCGTCTGTCCCCCGCAAACCTCCATGATCTTCCACGGCCGCGTAGCGATGGAGTGAATCTCCCGCGCGATCCGCTGCGCAATCTCGCCATTCCGAAACTCGGTCAAATATTTCATTCGCCGCCTCGAATCCCGCTGCACAGAAGCTGGGTGCCCCAGGTCTCGATTTTGAGACCTGGGAAACCACAACCCTCAGTGAACCGTGTTTTTGACAGTTTCCGGTGCGCAACTACCGTCCGGGCAATTGGACCGCGGCTCTAAAGCCGCCCGCGCAAACGCCTCTTCTCCATCCAGGAGTTCGTCCTCCAGCACTCCCATCTGGCGAAAGACTTCAAGCGTTCGCAACGCCTCAGCCTCATCGATCCTCGAGAGCGCAAACCCAACGTGAACAATCGTATAGTCGCCCACCACGACATCCGGCACATAGTCCAGGCAGACCCGCTTGACCACCCCGCCAAAGTCCACCCGCCCCATCCGGAGCCCATTCTCTTCCGCAACGCCAACCACTTTCCCAGGGATCGCTAAACACATGGCAAATACCTTATACCCGTTTTGATGTGCCGTACAAGGTGATTTAAATCACCTGAAAAGGGATTTGATGCCGCACACGCCCTAATGCTGGAACCGGACTCGCAAATAAGTAGCAACCGCAAACCCCAGCAGCGAAAGCACAATCACGATGAATGCAACAACGATTAGCCGGAGAGTGTCTCCGGGCGGTCGTCGAGTTTGGCCGGAAAGGGCAGGCAGCCACGCACTCACTCCCGTAGATGATCGAGCAGAGCGAATCAGGACGAGCAGATAGTGGTCGCCCTCGCTCAGCTTTATCACTGCATCATCCCAGCCAGCCTGGTCCCGTTCGCTCAGGGCCGCATCACGAGCCTGAATCTTACCAACAAGCGCGCCGATCTTCTGCTCGTATACATCCTGATCGTAATCCCGGTCGAACTCCTCATTCACCGTCATGATGTCCGGCAGCGTCCAACCGGACTCCGTGAAGTAAAGCATCTTTCGCTCCACCTCCGACAGCGGCGCACCCTCGCGCTTCGCCTCGTCCACGATCCTGCCCGCGAGATATTCCTTGGCTTCGCGTTCAGTCAGAAGTCCCGCCATCCCTATCCCCGCGCTTTCCCCGCGTTCAGCGCCACCCGCGCCTTCACAATCCTCGTCACCAGCGCCTTGGAAAGCGGCTTGTCCACGGGGAACCGGATTGTTCCCTTCGAAGTTTTGTACTTCTTCAGCTCTTCTCGAAACTCGTCAGCCAACGAGCTGTCCATGGGGAAAAAGCTGCAATGTTTCTTGAACGCCGCATACCAAACCAGCCCGCCTTGGTATTGAAACGACGGAATCTTGTAACTAATGGCCTCGGTCGCCGTCTTGGGCGCGGCGGCCCGGATCATTGCCCGCACCTTTTCAAGGGTCGCCCGAGCCGGCTCCGGCACCCGCGTCAGGTACGCTTCCACATCTGCCTTGCCGTTCTCCGCGCTTACCTTCTCTTTAGCCATCGCAGTCGCTCCTTGCGCTTCTTACCCTTTCATTTCGCGCGCATCGACCAAGCATCCAAGCAACTCATCCATCCCCGCTCCGGTCTTCGCCGACGCCTCAAGAATCCGAATCCCGGGCTAGGCCCGTGAAGGCCCCATACCTAGGTGTAATTTCCCAAGGCCGATCATAGCTGATTTCTGGTAAACTCTCGCCGTTCCGCTTGGAGGAGTTTTTTGTGAATCCGTTGAGAGCTTTGCGCTTTCGGATGCGCCCGTTGATGTTGGGCTTCTTGTTGTTGCTGATTTGCCTGGCGTCAAGTGCGCAACCCCAAACTCAAGATGACGACATATTTAATGCGGCTGGAACGGGTGATTTGGTCCGAGTCAAGGCTCTCTTAGATAGTGGAACCGATGTCAACCGCAAGAGTCAGAATGGCGGAACAGCTCTGGCGTTTGCCTCCCGCTTTGGCAAAGCTGAAGTGGTCCGACTGCTGCTCGACAAAGGCGCTGAGATCAACGCCCGGGACAACAACGGCGCGAGTGCGCTGAGTCTGGCATCCGAACAGGGTCATCTCGAAGTGCTGCAGATGTTGCTCGCAAAAGGGGCTGATGTAAATCTCCAGGACAATAACGGTGCGACTGCAGTGTCGATAGCCTCTCAACGCAGCGGCATTGACGTCCTGAATGCGTTGCTTGCCCATGGTGCGAATATCAAACTCCACGATCACAATGGCTACACTGCGCTCATTTGGACCTCTCAGGAGGGTCAACTACCCGCGGCACGGGCGCTGCTGGCCGACGGGGCCGAGGTGAATGCCAAAGACAGCATTGGCGAAACTGCGTTGATGATGGCCTCCGAAAACGATCACATTGAGGTGGTCCGGGCTCTTCTTGCTAACGGAGCAGAGGTCAATCTCCAGGGTAACGATGATGAAACTGCGTTGTCATTAGCCTCTCAGCGCGGCCATGTTGAAGTGGTAAATACGCTGCTTGCCAATGGATCGGCTCCCAATCTTCCGGATAATGAAGGCTGGACGGCTCTTATGTGGGCATCCCAGGAAGGCCACTTGGATGTCGTTCAGGCGCTGCTTGGCAAGATGGCCGACGTCAACGCCAAAGGAAAAAATGGCATAACTGCACTCTATTGCGCATCGACAAGCGGTCACCTCGACGTGGTGCAGGCACTGTTAGCCAAGGGGGCCGATGTAAATGCCAAAAACAGCGTTGGCGAAACTACGCTGATGATGGCCTCCGAAAACGGTCACATCGAAGTGGTGCGGGCTTTACTCGCGGCCAAGGCTGATGTGAACGCGAAGACCACTGGGGACGGCGCCACAGCCCTGATGCTTGCTGCGTCGAAAGATCACGCGGATGTGTTTGAGGCGTTACTCGACGCCAAGGCTGACGTCGAGGCCCGGATGCCCCACGGTTCAACGGCGCTGATAGTGGCCTCCCAAAACGGTCAACTAGATCTAGTCAAGGCATTGTTGGCCAAAGGGGCCAATGTCAATGCCAGGGACGCGATGGGCCAAACCGCGCTGATGCTGGCCTCCTTTGTAGGACACATCGATGTAGTGCAGGCATTGCTCGACAAAGGCGCCGATGTCAATGCAAAAAGCGACGGGGGTGGAACCGCGCTGAGTGCAGCAACAGAAAGAGGGCACACCGACATCATTTCCACACTTACTAAGGCAGGAGCCAAACAATGACGGCCGATTGCACCAGGTCTTGATTTGGGGACCTGAGAACACGAAATCTCATGAACTCCGCCCAGCCCGTTCCGCTGCAAGGTACCCAATCCAATCGTCCATCCCGGATCCGGTCTTCGAGGACGTCTCAAAGATCCGAATGCCCGGCCGAATCTCGTTGATGTTCCTGAGCGCCAGCGCCCGATCAAACTCGCACGCCTCCGCAATATCCATCTTGGTAATCACCGCCGCGTCCGCGGAGTTGAACAGCGTCGGATACTTCAGCGGCTTGTCTTCCCCTTCGGTCACCGAAAGCAGCGCCACACGAATTCCCTCGCCCAGGTCGTAACTCGACGGGCAAACCAGGTTGCCCACATTCTCAATGAACAGATAGTCCAGTCCGCCAAGCTCCACGCCGTCCCACCCGGCCAGGTGCTTGTCGATCATCTCCGCATCAAGGTGGCAGATGCCGTGCGTGTTGATCTGCCGCACCGGCGCTCCGCTCGCCGCGAGCCGGCGCGCATCGTTGTCCGTCTCCAGATCGCCCACCAGCGCAGCCACGCGAGCGCCGCCAGCGCGCAATTCCCGCAGCGTGCGCTCAAGAAACGCTGTCTTCCCAGTGCCTGGACTCGACACCAGGTTCAGCACCAGCACTTCTGCGGCGTCGTATCGCTCGCGCAGGCCACGAGCCAGCTCGTCATTCTTCTTCAGAATCCCCCGCCGCAGCTCCACAATCCTGGTCGTCATGCCGTCTCCCGTGCTTTTTCGAGTCCAGCCTTTTCCGTTTCGATCCCGTCATCAATCTCGATTGAATCAATCTCCAGCTCTCGCCCCTGGCGCAAGTCGCTGCAAGCCTCTCCACACCGCAGGCAGCGAAAGCTCTGCACCCCTTCGAGTTCGACGTCCGCAGCGCAAGGCTCGCAGTGCATCACGACCGGGACCGTCTTGACGATCAGCCGGGAGCCTTCCAGCGCGGTGCCCTCGGTCGCAATCCCCCAGCAGAACTCGAGCGAATCCACCACCACGCCGGCCAACACGCCCACGCGCAGCCGCACCTCCTGCACCCGCGCATCGGGATACTTGTCAAGCGACTCGGTTACCGAATCCACTACGCTGGCGACAATGGAAAGCTCATGCATAGAAACCAAATTCTACGCCGCTGACCGCCGGTGCTGTCTTTCCGGCAACCAAACGCGGCCAATATGTAAGATGTCTATGTAGGGACTTCCCCGATGACCATCACAACAGTTGCATCTCGCCTTGCCCTAAGCCAACTCGCTCCCGGCACCGTTCAGTCCGAAATTCGCGCCATGTCCGTTGCCTGCGAGCAGATGGGCGGCATCAACCTCGCGCAGGGCGTGTGCGATACGCCTGTTCCGGCTCCCGTTGAGGAGGCCGCCATCCAGGCCATCCGCGCCGGCCACAACATCTATACGCGCCTCGACGGCATCGCCCGCCTGCGCAACGCCATCGCTGCGAAGCAGCAGCGCGACTACGGCCTCACCTACGATCCGGAGTCCGAAGTGCTGGTCGCATCCGGCGCCACCGGCGGGTTCCACGCCGCCATGGCTTTACTCAATCCCGGCGACGACGTGCTGCTCTTCGAGCCTTTCTACGGCTACCACGTCTCGACCCTCAAATCGCTGCGCATAAATCCGGTGCTGGTCCCGCTCGCCGAGCCGGACTGGACCCTCGACACGGACGCGCTCCAAGCGGCCATCACTCCCAGAACCCGCGCTATCGTGCTCAACACGCCATCCAACCCCGGCGGAAAAGTCTACTCCCCGGCCGAAACTCAAGCCATCGCGGCCGTCTGCACCACACATGATCTGTTCCTGATTACCGATGAAATCTATGAGTACTTCGTCTACGACGGCGCTCGCCATATCTCCGCCGCCACGCTGCCGGGCATGAAGGAACGGACCATTGTCATCTCCGGTTTCTCCAAGACATTTTCGGTTACCGGCTGGCGGTTGGGCTATGTAACTGCCGACCGCAAATGGATGGGTGCCATGAGTTACTTCCACGACCTGACTTATGTCTGCGCGCCGTCAGCATTGCAGCACGGAGCCGCCGCCGGCCTGGAGCAACTTCCGCCGAGTTTCTATACCCAGTTAGCCGCTGACCATCAAGACAAGCGCACCCGCATGTTATCCGCGCTGACTGACGCACGACTAACTCCGACCACTCCCGCCGGCGCCTACTATGTGTTAGCCGATGCTACAAGCATTCCAGGGAAAACCGCTGCCGAAAAGGCGCGCCACTTACTGTCAGTTACCGGCGTGGCTTCAGTAGCCGGCAGCGCATTCTTCCGCCCAGGCCGCGGCGAAAATCTGCTGCGCTTCTGCTTCGCAAAAAAAGATGAGGATTTAGACGAAGCATGCGCACGGCTTCGGCAGGTGTAGTCGCACAACGGAGCGAACGACTGACCTTGAAACGAAGAGGACAAACCGCGAATCAGTGATCGGAAACCAGACCAGGAGAAAACTTCCATGGCGACCACCAACCTTACAGGACCTGCCGGCCAGCTCTATGCCGACCCCAAGCCCAGCACCGACGAAGATGTATTTCAGGTAGATAACACCAGCGCCGCTTATTACAACTCAAAGTACTACCTGGCGAACAAGAATCTGGTTCAGCCTATTCCGCCGTCACGCAGCGGCGCGCTGCCTTATATCGATCTGGCCAACTTCCTGCCCGCGGACATGATCGCCGCCATCACCGCGTCGAAAAGCATAACTTTCCACTCCGTCGGAGACACCGGCGCAGCCAAGGTGAGCGTGAGCCAGAGTTCCGCGACGGCCGTGAAGGAAGAAGCCGCGGTAGCCGACGCAATGGCCCAGGACATCCAGGCCGGCGGCCAAAACTGCCCGGCATTCTTCTTTCACCTTGGAGACGTTGTCTACAACTTCGGCGAAGCGCAATATTACTACGATCAGTTTTATGAGCCGTTTCGCGCCTACGATCGCCCCGTCTTCGCCATCCCCGGAAACCACGATGGAATGGTCTTCGGGTCGTCGTCCAGCGCTCCTCAAGTGCCCACGCTTGCGGCATTCCTGACAAACTTTTGCTCGGCCACTCCCGACCCGTCTCCGGATGCTCCAACCATCGCGCGGAGCGTAATGACCCAGCCGGCCGTGTATTTCACGCTGGATGCACCTTTCGTGTCCATAATCGGCTTGTACAGCAACGTGCTCGATACGGGCGGCGGAATTATTTCATCGCAAGGCGGGAAATATCCGCTTGTAAACGACCAGTTGGATTTTCTGACGTCTGAGTTGCAACGTCTCGCACCCGATCGTCAAGCCGGGAAGAGAGCGATCGTCGTCGCCGTGCATCACCCTCCGCTTTCATGCGATGCCAAGACCGGCGGCAGCGGCGGCCTGATGCAGGATATTGACGCATGCTGCAAGAGCGCGAACCAGTGGCCAGACCTTCTGCTCTCCGGCCACGCTCATCTCTACCAGCGCTTCACCCGAACGGTAAACGGCCGCTCGGTGCCGTATATTGTCTCTGGCTCCGGAGGATTCGCCGCCACGCCTCCCATGCAGGCAGCGCCGCCGGCCGGCACGACAGTCGGCGATCACAAGCTTGAAGTGGATCCGATCGTCCACTTCGGCTACCTGACCCTTACCACCGACGCCAAAACTCTCACGGTGTCGTTCAAGACCGCGCCGCAGATCGGCACCAACGCGGTGGCCGACTTTGTCACGGTTGATCTGGTGAGCGGAACGATCACCGCAAGCGGCAGCGCGAAAGCTTCCGTGCCGCCGACGACGAAGCCGAAGGCTCCAACGCCGCCGGCGAAGAAGAAACCTGCGCCCAAGGCTCCCGTATTGAAAAAAGCTCCCACGAAGACTGCTAAGAAAAAGTAACGCTTTTCGACTGCAGTTCTGTCGGCCGCTGAGACTCCGGCCTACCGCATCGCCGACCAGATAGCCAGATTCACGCCTACCATCAGCACAGCCGCGCCTGGAATTAACAGCAGCGCTCGCTTTAGCCGCACCGGGTCGTCGCCGGCGATGGCGCCGATGAGGCGCGAGCTAACGGCGAGGCCCGCCCATCCGCATGTGATCACGAATCCGATAGCTGTTCCGCTCATGCGTGGGAAGGCATTGCCGACCATGGCCAGCGTGGTGGGAAACACCGGAGCCATTGACAGGCCCGCGATAAACACCAGCACGGCAGCCAATGCCGGTTTGCTGGTGCGGAGCATGAGGAACGTGGTGACGGCCATGGCGATGGAGGCCGCGAGCGTTACCTTGACCGCAGGCACATGGATGAGAATAGGCGAGACGCCCACTCGGCCGACGAGCAGGCCGAGAGCAAATCCGAGCGAAAGAATATTCAGCGCGCGCGACTCCGGAATGCCCTGCGCGATGAGGTGGCGCGGCAGCCAGTTCCACACTCCCACTTCGCAGGATACGTAGAGGAACAGGAAAAATCCCAGCATGAAGAGCAGCGGCCGGCCCAGGATGGGCCCTGCATCGGCCAGAACGAAGCCTGCTGCTCCAGAGGGAGCCGGCATCTTTGCCACAGCCTGGATGGCGAGCGCAACCACGGTAAGTGACGCGACGGTATAGCAAAGTCGAACCCAATTCCTTTTGAATAGATTCGCGGAGATGAATGGCGTCATCAAACCGCCCAGGCCAAAGAACAGATTCACAAGGTTCAGCGCGGTGGCGCGATGCGCTTCGCTTACGCCGCTGACCAGCGCATTGGCGCCGGTAACTACGATTCCGCCGCCCAATCCCAGCAGGAACAGGAGGAACACAATGTTGAGGTATCCTTTTGAGCGGGGCAGCCAAAACAGCGCAATTGCGATCAGCGCCAGGCCAAGAATCAAGCCCACCTTGTCGCCCTCGGTGTCCAGCAGCGGGCCCACCCCGAGCGAAGCAATCATCAATCCCAGAGCCTGCGCAAACGCAATGGTCCCGTTCTGCGTCGGGGTAAGATGGAATCTATCGGAGAGGTCGGGAAGAATGGTGCCCAGCATGGCGGCAATCATTCCGTAGACAAAAATGGCCAGGATGGCTGCGAATATCAGCACGCGGTTGACTTCCTTTCAATGAGCCGGTCCAGTGTACGGAAACCTGCGCTGCAATGGGAATGACTTTTTCAAGAGCGATTCGTCAGAGTTGTACCGCCGGGGATTGGCGCCACACCGAACGGGAGCCTTTCAACAATATCGAGCGTAGATCAGGGAGTCGAGGACACCAATGGCCAACATCTGGAATGACGTCAAGCATTCCCTGCACATGTTCATCAAGAACCCCGGCTTCACCATCGCCGCAGTGGCCGCATTGGCGCTCGGCATCGGAGCCAACACTGCCATCTTTACTGTGGTCAACGCGGTGCTCCTCAAACCGCTTTCTTATCCCAACGCCGACCGGATCGTGCAGTTTATGAATACCGGGCCCGAAGGCAGCTGGAACGGCGCATCGATTACCAAGTTTCACAATTGGCAGCAGCAGACCAGCGCCTTTCAGGAGGTAGCCGCATATGACCACGAGGGTCCTGGGTTCAACATTACCGGCGACCGCCCGGAGCAGATCCACGGCCTGCATGTAACCGAAGGCTATTTCCGCCTCTTCGGCGCGCCAATTTTGCTTGGCCGCACCTTCACGCTCCAGGAAGACGCGCCCAACGGAGGCAAGGTGGTGGTGCTGAGCTACGGCCTGTGGCAGCGCAAGTTCGGCGGCAATCCAAAGATTGTTGGCCAGGCGCTTTCGCTGGGCAACGAACCCTACACCATCGTCGGAGTGCTGGGAAGAGACTTCCTCTCCGATCCAGAAGCGGACATCTGGGTTCCTTTCCAGTTCGAACCCAACAGCACCAACCAGGGACACTACTTTCAGGCCGCCGGCCTGCTCAGGCCAGGCGTAACACTGGCGAAAGCCAACGCGCAAATGAAGCTTGCCTACAATCAATTCAAACGCACGTATCCCGATGCTGATCAACAAGCAAGTTTTGGCGTTGAGCCGCTGCGCGACACCATCATCGGCGATGCTCGCAAGTCGCTACTTGTCCTTCTGGGCGCCGTGGGCATGGTGCTGCTCATTGCTTGCGCCAACGTCGCCAACCTCCTCTTGGTCCGCGCCTCCAGCCGCAAGCGCGAGTTCGCAATCCGTTCCGCGCTTGGAGCCGGCCGCGCGCGCATCGTCCGCCAGCTGCTCACGGAGAGCGTGCTGCTCTCCGTCACCGGCGGCATTCTCGGGCTTGTGCTCGGCTTCGCCGGCGTACGTGCTTTGCTCGCCATCAGCCCCGCAGGCTTGCCGCGCATTGGAGAGGATGGAGCGGCTGTCGGCGTCGATTGGCGGGTGCTCCTATTCACCCTCGGCGTTTCGCTGATCACCGGCATTCTGTTCGGACTTTTCCCGGCGCTCAATGCCTCGCGCATCGACCTCAACTCCTCGCTGAAGGAGAGCAGCGGCCGCTCCGGCACGGGATTCCGCCAAAGCAAGACGCGATCCCTGCTGGTGATCAGCGAAGTCTCCCTGGCTCTGGTCCTGCTGGTGGGCGCGTCGCTCTTGATTCGTACCTTTCTCAGGTTGCGCGCCGTCAATCCCGGTTTCGATCCGAATCACGTGATCACCATGGAGATGTCGCTCACCGGCGACCGCTATCAAAAGACCGCAGCCGTGGCGCAACTGGCTCGCGCTGGGCGTGACCGGCTCAACGCCATTCCCGGCGTCGAAGTGTCTGCGTCAACCTGCTGCATTCCGCTCGAAGGCGGCTTCGGCCTGCCGTTTACCGTTGTTGGACGGCCTCCGGCCAAGCCCGGCGAGGAGCAAGGAGCTGGCTGGATGAACGCCTCTCCCGGCTACTTTGAAGTGTTCAAGATTCCCATTCTGCGTGGACGGTCTTTCAAGGAAAGCGATTCCACCGCTGCTCCCGGCGTGGTGTTAATCAACGAGGCCATGGCCAAGCAATTCTGGCCCAAGGAAAACCCCGTCGGCCAGCAAATGATCATCGGCAAAGGGGTCGGCCCCGAGTTTGATGAGCCGGCGCGGCAGATCATTGGCGTGGTCGGCAACATCCACGATGGCGGTCTCAGCCAGGATCCGCGGCCGCTCATGATCGTGCCCCAGGCGCAGGTGACCGACGGCATGACCGCCTTGAATGCGCGCATCGGCCCGGTCGGCTGGGTGGTCCGCACCCATGGCGACCCGCATGAGGCCACAGCCAACATCATTGAGCAGTTGCGCCAAGCGAGCGGCGGTTTTCCCGTGGCACACGTTCGCAGTATGGACGAGGTCGTCTCGCGATCGACGGCGCGGGATAGCTTCAACATGATGCTGCTTAGCATCTTCGGTGGGGTCGCGCTGGTGCTGGCGGCTATCGGCATTTACGGGCTTATGGCTTACTCGGTACAGCAACGCACTCAGGAGATTGGAATCCGCATGGCGCTGGGCGCGGACCGCTCCACCATCCGCAAGCTGGTAGTGTGGCAAGGCATGAGGCTGGCGCTCGTGGGAGTGGTCGTCGGCCTGGCCGCAGCGTTTGGCCTTACGCGGCTGATCGCAAGCTTCCTCTTCGAAGTAAAGCCGTGGGACCCGGCGGTCTTCGTCACCGTTCCAATCATCCTCAGCGCCGTAGCGCTGCTTGCGGTTTTGCTGCCGGCGACCCGCGCCGCCAAGCTCGACCCCATGCAGGCTCTGCGCGTGGAGTAAACTCTGCCACCCTTCGTGAATTCCTGAGGAGCTCCTATTCCCGTACCGCTCCATTAGACTTAGAAGGCGATGAGAGCGAAAGAACGATGGAGCGGGAGTGCGGCGTTGCTTGCCTTTGCTGCAGCGATAACACTTACCGGCTGCGGCACTCCCGGCGCGCCCTTGCCGCCATCGCTCAAACTGCCCGACCCCGTCGCGAACCTCGTCGCAGTCCGCACCGGGAACGAGGTCACGCTCACCTGGACGATGCCCAGAAAGAACACCGACAAGATGCTCATCAAGGGCATCATCCCGGTTCGCGTCTGCCGCAAGCAAGGCGCGGGCGTTTGCGAGCGTTTACCCGCAAGCGGTCTCTCGTTTGCGCCCAATGCCAAGGCCACAGTCACTGATACGCTGCCCGCCGCGCTGGCCACCGGCTCGCCGCTGCCACTCACTTATTTTGTTGAACCGCTCAGCCCGCGAGGCCGATCCGCCGGCCCGTCGAACGCCGCGCATGTTCTTGCCGGAGAAGCGCCCGCACCCGTCGCCGGCCTCTCGGCACAGCTTCGCAAGGAAGGCGTTGTCCTCTCCTGGAAGCCCGACACATCCGCGGACCAGGCTGCCGTCATCCGTCTGCGCCGCAAACTGCTAACCCAGCCGTCGCAGGCCGGAGGCGCTGCTAAATCCAACTCGCAGCAAGGCATTCTCGCCCCCGCCAAGGAGCCCACTGAACAAAGCCTGCTGGTAGGCTCCCCCGCGCAGACCGGCCGGGCAATCGATAAAACCATCCGCTTCGGCCAGATCTACGAGTACCGAGTCCAGCGCGTTGCCCGCGTCATCATTGACAGCCAGACTGTAGAGTTGGCAGGTCCGCTCTCAGAACCCATCCGCGTCGAAGCTATCGATACATTTCCGCCCGCGGTTCCTACCGGCCTTGCCGCCGTGGCCACAGCGGCAGATTCAGCAACCGGCCCGTCCATCGATCTGAGCTGGCTGCCGGTCACCGAAGCCGATCTTGCCGGCTACGCTGTCTACCGCCGCGAAGGCACTGATGAATGGAAACGCATCTCGCCGTCTCAGCCTTTCGTCGGGCCAGCATTTCATGACACTCACGTTCAGCCCAGCCACATCTACCACTACGCTGTGACGGCCATCGACCAGCTTGGCCATGAAAGCGCGCGCTCCGTTGAAGCCGAAGAGACAGTTCCCAATCCGTAAGGATAAATGCAGCGCCAGGAGAAATTGTTGCCATGAAATATTGCCGCTTCCTGCTCGATGACCAGCCTCATTATGGCAACGTGGAAGACCGCCCCGGCAGCTCCGGAGAGGCAGAGCCCTGGATCACGGATCTTACCCACGCTCCCGAGGAGGACCTGGCATTCCATCTTGCCCACCGCCGAAGCGCCGCGCTGGCTCTCGATTTCGCGTCTCTCGCTTTCGAGCCCATGCCGCTCAGCGAGGCTGAACTGCTCGCTCCCGTCACGCCCTCCAAGATCATTTGCGTTGGCCGCAACTATCGCGACCACGCCAAGGAACTCGGCAATGAAGTCCCCGCCGAGCCGCTGCTCTTCTTCAAGCCGCCATCCTCGCTGCTGAAGCCAGGCGGCGTAGTGCGCATGCCGGCAGTTTCAGCCCGCGTGGACTTCGAAGGCGAATTGGCGTTCGTCATCGCCAAACGGACCAGCAAACTCGCCGCGGATGCCGACTGGCGGTCCGTCATCCGCGGTTACACCATCGCCAACGACGTCACCGCCCGCGACCTGCAGAAGAAAGATGGTCAGTGGACCCGCGCCAAGGGCTTTGACACCTTCTGCCCGGTCGGCCCGGTGGTAAGCCACGAGGTCGATCCGGAATCCGGCCTCACCGTCGAAACCCGCGTCAACGGCGAGCTTCGCCAGCACGGCTCCACGCTGGACTTCATCTTTTCCATCCCCGCTCTGCTCCGCTACATAACGGCAGCCATCACGCTTGAACAAGGCGATCTGATCCTGACCGGAACTCCCGCCGGGGTGGGGCCGCTCAGCCCCGGAGACCGCGTCGAGGTGAGCATTCCCGGACTGGGCGTGCTCACCAACACCTTTCAACCGGACGCAATCTAGTCTCGAAAACACTCCGATTTGCACCCGGCATTCGTTTCCGGCATCCAAAATAGCTGTACACTGGTCCCGAACCTGCTCCCGTCCGGCGGCAGCGTAAGAACACCCATCCCCAGGAGGAAATCATGGCGAATCTTCTCGAACAGTTGCGCAATTACACAGTTGTCGTCGCCGACACCGGCGATATTCAGGCGATGGAAAAGTTCCGCCCCCAGGACGCAACCACCAATCCCTCGCTCATCACCGCCGCCGCGCAATTGCCGCAATATCAGCCCATTGTGGATGACGTGCTGAAGGAAGCGCGCAACACGCTGGGCGAAGGCGCCACCGATAAGGACGTAGCCAACCTGGCATTCAAACACCTGGCTATCGCCTTCGGCAAAAAGATCCTGGCCATCGTGCCCGGCCGCGTCTCCACTGAGGTTGACGCAAGGCTCTCGTACGATACGAATGCAACCATTGAGGTGGCTCGCTCCATTATTGCCGAGTACGACAAGGCCGGCATCGGCCGCAATCGCATTCTCATAAAGATTGCTTCCACGTGGGAAGGCATTCGCGCCGCCGAGGTGCTGGAGAAGGAAGGCATTCACTGCAATCTGACGCTGCTCTTCGGCCTGCATCAGGCCATCGCAGCCGCGGACGCCGGCGTGACGCTGGTCTCACCTTTCGTGGGCCGCATTCTCGACTGGTACAAGAAAGACACCGGCAAGGACTACCAGGGCGCCGACGATCCCGGCGTGCAATCTGTGACCAAGGTCTACAACTACTACAAGAAGTTTGGCTACAAGACGCAGGTGATGGGCGCCAGCTTCCGCAACATCGGCGAGATTGAACAACTGGCCGGCTGTGACCTGCTCACCATCTCCCCGCAACTGCTTGCGGAACTCGAAGCGACTCAGGGCGACCTGCCACGCAAGCTCGACCCCGCAACGGCGAAGCAGCAGGTGATCGTCAAGATCGACGTCGACAAGGCGACATTCGATTCCATGCACGCCGCCGACCGCATGGCCACGGATAAGCTGAAGGAAGGCATTGAAGGCTTCTCTGCCGCGCTGGTCAAGCTGGAATCGCTGCTCGCCAATCGCCTGGCTGAACTCGAACAGCGCCAGCCGGCTACAGTCTGATCGCGACCGCAATCGCGCACAAAAGGGCAGCCCATGCGCGGCTGCCCTTTGTGTTTCAGGCTCCACTCCCCTTCGCAATCAAATTCACACTCTGCTAACAATCTTGGTTCCCTGCTCTTGACCTTCACAACTTATCCGATAAGCTCAGTGTCAAAGCAGATTAACAGGCAGCGGCTGGTGTACTCGGCTTCGCGCTCGTTTTGCAGCCGGCCAATGCCTCATAAGCAAGCTGGCTGCCCGCGCGCAGCCCTCGGGGGGTGTGTATGCAGGCACCAAATCATCCGGCTCCGTCTCATCCGCTCGAACCGTTCTTTCAACAGGCGGTTCGCAACAGTTATGAGGGCAAGCTTGGCCTGAACGATCCCGACGTGACTGCCTATGTCGCGCGCCTGCTCTGCGAATTCTCCGAGTCAGACAAGCTTTACCAGGTACGCGACGAGCAGGGCCATCCGATTGAAGAGCTCGACGAGATGATGCTGGCCGCCGACCCCGTCCACGGCTCCGCGCCTTCCTTCGATGCCGAGCGCGCCCTGCGCAAGCACATCGGCGACTACGCCCTCTTCGTCGCCGGCATGTATCCCGAAGCCATGGCCTCCGACCGCCGCATACGACGCCATCATCCTTCGCTCGGCGAACTGATTCACGCCGGCAAGGAGAGCTACTTCATCGTCAGCCAGTTCAATCTGTTTGAATACGAGCAGGAAGCGCCGCTTTTCGCGCGCCTCTCCGACCGCTTCGAGCGCTGCATTCTCGGCCTGACCATGGTGCGCGAAGAACTCGGCCCGCGCAAGCCCCTGATGTTGCCGCCCAGGATCAACTAGCCTGTCCTTGAGTAAATGAGAGCTTGGGTGCCCCTCGGGATACCCTCTTGGTCGGGTCCGGGCACCGCGTTCTTTTTCTTGCGGCTACGGCGGATTAGGAAATACTGTATCCCGGAAGCAGCACCCTGAGGTCAGCGCGACCCCCAAGGAGCGACGACCTTGCACGCCATTGAAGACGGCTACATCTTTTCCTAATGCGCCTTAGCGTGGGTGGCACAGAGGCCGTTGCACCATCCTTCTGAGCGAAACGAAGTGGAGTCGAAGCACCTGCGCTTCAAAAACTCCTGTCGAAAGGGTAGGAGGGCCCGATGCCGTGGTTCCATCAACATTGGCGGAGCAGCTGGACGATTCTCCCTAAAGGTATTGCGACAATCCTCGAAAATGAAGGCGGGATTGGCGCGAATTCAATTTAGATTAGAAGTAACCTACAGCATTTCCACCAAGCCCTAACCTCCCCCATGGATGCGTGGGTTGAAGCTGATTCGGTGGAAGCGAAAGGATCAGGAGGAACTTCGTATGAAACTTATGCGCTCTGCGCGCTGCTCTCTGCTCGCACTTGTTGTCATCGCCGCTGCGGCTCAACAACAGGCAAGTGCTCAAATAGCTCCGGGAACCACCCAGACTGGAACCTTTGTCTGGGACGGCGAAAGGTGGATGCCTGTCGAAGCGCCTCCGCCTCCCGCTCCCATGGAAGCGGCAATCACGGTCTCGGAGGCGCCGCCGGCGCTGCCCGTCTATGTGCAGCCGCCCTGCCCCGCACCAAACCTGATCTGGACGCCTGGTTACTGGCACCACGGTCTGTTTGGTTTCTACTGGGTTCCCGGCGCGTGGGTGCCGGCGCCGTACTCGGGTGCGCTTTGGACCCCCGGCTACTGGGGCTGGTCCGGCGGCAGCTTTATCTTCCATGGTGGCTATTGGGGCCCGCATATCGGCTTCTACGGCGGCGTGAACTACGGCGGCGGCTACATGGGTATCGGCTTCGCAGGCGGCTCGTGGAATGGCGGCGTCTTCGCCTACAACACCGCGGTTGTCAACGTGAACCGCACTGTGATCACCAACGTCTACGTCAATACGACGATTGTGAGGCAGACAACGATCGTCAACACCACCAACGTCTCCTACAACGGCGGACCCAACGGAGTGCAGCACCAGCCAACGTCTGACGAGCAGGTTGCCGCACACGAGACGCATGTGCCGCCGACCACATTCCAGCAGCAGCACGTAACCGCGGCCGCCGCCGACAAGACCAACCTGGCCTCGAACAATGGCGGACATCCAACCAACCTGGTCGCAACCAAGCCGCTCGCCGCGGAACCTCACGCGCCGCCTGCGGGCTTCAAGCCTCCGCCGTCCAAGCCGCTGACCGAGCTTGCAAAGACAACTGCGCCGCCGGAGACCGTAGCGGCTGCGAATGCGGCAACGACGAAAACCGCGTCAGTGGCCAAACCTGGACCTGTAACCCCAGTAAAGACTTTAACCCCACCTCCGGCAAAAACTCCACCTCCGGTAAAGACTGAAACTGTGTCGCCGGCGAAGACTGTTTCGCCGCCTCCGGGAAAGCCTGAAACTCTGGCTCCGGCCAAAACCACAACTTTGCCGCCGGCGAAAACTGTTCCGCCCCCTCCGGTCAAGACTGAAACTCCGCCTCCGGCAAAGATTACTCCCAAGCCAGAGTCAAAGCCTTCGACCCCACCCCCGCCAAAGAAGCCTGCACCCAAACCTGGAACCAAGCCCGAAGACAAAGACAAGCCTCAGGGCGAATAACACACACGGCGCAGACATCCGCACTCAACTCAAGAGGCCCACGGTCAGCCGTGGGCCTCTTTGCTCGAGGAGTTCGTTGTAATCGGCCCATGCGGTAACCTTCCGCTCCCTCGCGCATCTCACAGTGGGGCCGAAACATGAGCAACGAATTCCATAACAACGAAAAAGAAGATCAGGCGACGCCCGACCGCATTCAGCACCTGGGCCGCCGTGCATTTATCCTCTCGGCCGCAGGAGCCGTCAGCGGACTCGCGTTCTGGGGATTGCGGCGCAGCACCATCGCAGCTGCACAGCCTCTCGGCGCCGACGCAGGCCCGGCCAACGTTGCCATCGTCCAGTTCTCGGCGGAAGGCAAAAAGACCGGCACGGTGACCGTCCCGCGCGTCATCAAGACGGACGACGAATGGAAGCGCCAGCTCTCCTCGACTTCCTACTGGGTCACCCGCCACGCCGACACCGAGCGCCCCTTCACCGGCGCCACCTGGAACGAGCACGGCCGCGGCATTTTCCGCTGCATCTGTTGCGATCTGGCCCTGTTCAGCTCGGAGACCAAGTTCGATTCTGGCACCGGCTGGCCCAGCTTCTGGCAGCCCATTGCGGAGGAGAACATCGTGAAGTCGGTCGACGGAAGCCTGATGGAAGTCCGCACTGCTGTTTCCTGCCGGCTGTGCGACGCGCATCTCGGCCACGTCTTCGACGACGGCCCGCCGCCCACCGGGCTGCGCTATTGCATGAACTCGGCTTCGATGCGGTTTGTAAAGCTGGGCTAGGTTCGTTGACCTGCGAGTTTCCGGACGACCGGCCACGTCCGAACACCGCCGCATCTGCACCTGCGCTTACCTGTGCTGCGGCACGCGCCATCTTGCATACGTCGTGAGTTTGCCTTTATGGAGTCACGGCGTATCCTGTGAGCAAGTTACATGGGGGGGTATGAGCGTGAAGATTAACAACTCGGCTTGGGTTTTGTTTGCGACTGTCTCCTTTGGTCTTGGGATTCTCTCGGGGTGCGACGCGCACAACCGGCCAGCGAATGCAGCTAAACCCATTAGCGAAGCACAGCCTCTGTTTACACCGTTAGCGGCCAGCTTGGCTCAGCAGAAGATGTGCGATGAGCAAGCGGCAAAGAAATTCCGCGAGCAAACGGGTGGACAAATAACCTTTAGCCGCTACACAAGCCGCTACGACCCATCGGTAAATGTGTGTTACGTCCGCGTTTATTATGCGGCTGGGGATACGGTCGTGGACACCGTTTACGATGCCTTTGGTGGGCGCGTGTATGCGGCCTATGGATGGACGGGATCTCATGGGGATGTGCCGACAATATGCAAGATATTCATCCCCGGCAAGCCAGTTCAACTTTGTATTTCAACTACAGAGTTTAACGAATTAGTCGAAAGATACTTTGGCGTTGCGTAGTAGGTTTTGCCGAAGCTGCTCGTTCAAATTGGCTGAAAACCACACGAATGATGAGTTCGATTCTTTTCTCTACTGGAAACCGAAAAAGAGTGTTTGCTTAAGCCCGCCAAATCAGAGCAATGAATTTGCGCGATCTGCTCATGCGGCGCCGTGGAGCCACCGGGAGGAACATCAATAGCCAGAAGGATAAATTGCGTCGTTTCGTCCGGTGCCACCACCCGCTGTTTAGCGTCCTCCGTCACGGTTTGAACAGGAAAAGCAGCATTGTCGTATATCAATTTCATGGCGAAAGTTACCACCTTGAGCGGAAGATTACCTTTGTTGCGAACGGCGATCATTCCACCTACAGTTTCGCTGTGTCCGCCGCGCCCATCACTTCCCGATCCGAGGAAACGATCGGGCAGCGTCATTTCGACATTGGGCTGAAACGACGCGTCCAGTTGTTCTCTGAGCGTTTGCGACATACGTTTAGTAAGCTCTACGTACCTCCACGTCACATACACCAGCGCACACGTAAGAGCAACGATAGCGATTGCTGCTATCGCTTGAACTCCTCCTGCGTTTTCATTAAACCAGTGCATTGAGATGTGTCAAAGATACTCGAGGGGCGCGCCGACCGTCAATTACCGCCCCCGGGCGGTTGGCTACCAAAACGGAAGCTAACCCATTACTTCAGCAGGAAAGACCCTCACTTCCCCTTGTAATCCTGAAACAGCTCCGGAAACTGTTCCTTCAGGGCCGCGATCTTGGGCCGGTCGCAGACCAGGATGTATGGATTGTCGGGGTTCAGGTCGGCGTAGTGCTGGTGGTAGCTCTCCGCGTCGTAGAAGCCTTTGAGCGGCGTCACCTGGGTCACAATCGGCTTGGGAAATACGTGCGCCGCATCCAGTTGCGCGATATACGCCTGGCTGATCCGCTTCTGCTCGTCATTGCTATAAAAGATCGCCGAGCGGTACGACGTTCCCACATCCGGACCCTGGCGGTTGAGCTGCGTGGGATCGTGCGCGACGGAGAAGAACACCCTCAGCAACTGCCCGTAGGTAATCTTCGAGGGGTCGTAAACCACCTTTACCGACTCCGCGTGGCCGGTGGTCTCGGTCGTCACCTGGTCGTAGGTGGCCGTGTCGGAAGAGCCTCCGGCGTAGCCTGCCGTCGTCGCCAGCACGCCCTTTACCCGCTCAAAGACTGACTGCGTCCCCCAGAAACATCCGCCTGCAAACACTGCCGTCTGCTTGCCGGGCGTCTGCGCAAGCGGCTCGTCGCTAGCCGCCGGCGGAACCGGAGTCTTGGTAGCAGCGTGGCACCCGGCGCACAATCCCAAACCCATGAGCAGCGAACCGACCGCGCCGCGCAATGACAATCCTCTGAACATAACCATCTCCCAGGGCCACCCCATTCCGGCCCGCACAAGTCTGATGCTTGGGCCCGGCAAAGGTTACCGTCTGTGGCCGCGTGACGCCGGTCACGTCATTGGGAACTATCTCCGCAATTCCCGCGTATTAGCCATCTATGGAATGCGTGGGTACATTAAGCTGGAGCGAGGTAGGGTTGGCGATGCCCGATAGGGGGTCGCGCCGGACTCTTTTGGCTCCCCAGGAAATCCCCAACGCCGGCGCCGCTCGGCACCAGGCATCGGGACCGATCCAGAGCAAAGGCCAGGCCGCGGGAAAGACCGTTTCCCAGGCCGTCCGCCTGGGGGGACGCGTGGAGGGTTATCCGCTGGAAGCAGACTGGTCCCAAATCGTCAGCCTCTGCATGAACGGGGATTCCGGCGCGTGGGCCGAACTGGTCCGCACCCATCATCGCCGCGTCTACGGACTCTGCTATCGCTTTACCGGCAACCCGGCCGACGCAGAAGACCTGACCCAGGATGTCTTCCTCAAGATCTATTCCAACTTGGCCAGCTTTGACCTGACCCGCGGCAGCCTACAGGTCTGGATCACCACCATGACCCGCAACCTGCTGGTGGATAACTTCCGCCGCACCCGCAACCTGCGCGCAACCGGATCTCTGGACGATGGCTGGGAATCGAGCGAGGAACTGAGCCCCATTGACCGGCTCACTTCCAAAAGCCCCTCCCCGCACGAGTCGGCCGCGCAGAAAGAACTTGCAAAAATGGTGCAGAACGCCCTGGCGCGGGTCTCCGTTGAACTGCGCGAAGCCGTGATCTTAAGGGACCTGCAAGACCTTGACTACAAAGAGATTGCCCAGGTGCTGGGCATCCCCGAAGGGACCGTGAAGTCCCGCATCAGCAGAGGCCGCGCGGAACTGGCGCGCCTGCTGGAACGTAATAAACGGGAGGTAATGTAACCATGGCAGAGCGCACAAACATCCCGAGCTCCCCTGAATGCGGCCACTGGGAAACCCTTCTGGCCGATGCGCTCGACGGGCTGCTGAAGCCTGA
>Ga0302325_10000883_pt1 | contig 80092 bp, 70 predicted proteins | sample Palsa_T0_2_FD_201948 | JGI IMG/M metagenome (GOLD analysis project Ga0302325, IMG submission 201948) | Peat permafrost microbial communities from Stordalen Mire near Abisko, Sweden - Palsa_T0_2 | ecosystem: Environmental > Terrestrial > Soil > Palsa > Peat permafrost | place: Sweden: Abisko... | reverse complement strand
TCCCTCCACTCCACGGCCGTCGGCTCCATTGTGCTCCATCTCCAACATCGTGTCGTGCTCCGTTCTCGCCCTCAAGGGTCAGTAATTCCTTGATCATGAGCGTCTCACACGACATTGGCAGAGAGGGGGGCAGCTGAATGCCTTCGGCACTTCCACCCGCGCTCACTTCATCCATGTGGGCCAGGCCGCCTTTGAGTGAGCCGCTTTTTGCGAGGAACCCGGGACCGACCGCTTCGCCGCACGCGGTTGACGGGGATCCCAGCTGCCCGGTCTGCCAGCAGGTCGAGTCGTTTTCGCCGTACCAGTAGAAGCTGCTCGTCGCCTGCGCGAGCGAGGGGCCGGTGCATAGCAGGGCTGCCGTCGTGAGCAGCCACAGGGAGATCCCTGCGGCCAGCCTGCCGGGCCGGACGAACCGCGTGTGCTTTGTGCGGGTGGAGATCCGTGACGCTACGCAAGCCACCCGATTCGTGTCCCGCCGGGCATCGCTTCCGCCGTCCACTCCATGCGCGTTTCGCATTCCGCTCCCTCGCTTGCCTTTTGACTTGGTATGCCGGCGCTCCGACTGGCTTTGTATCTACGCCAAAGCCTGGTGGCAGTTCCCGGTCGCCTACGCCACGCATGAGCCTATGCGTGCCTTGAGGTCACTGTCAACCCGGCACACTGAGAGACCAAGTTGCCTTTGACAACGGTGGTTCGTAGAAAGCGGGCTGGTCTTTGGCGGGGGGAGTTCGAATGAAGACGGCGGTGTCTACAAGACCGCTCCTCCGCGATTCCCTGTCGAGGGCGTTGTTTTCCGGTCTCTCCCCGCTAGCCACCCCGGTCGCGCGGCATGGAGGCCGCGCGCCCCACGCGTGGCCTCCGCCGCCACCCGCGTGGACGATCTCTGATCCTTATTTCCTACTCCCGCGCCCCGGCCTGGCCGCCGCGCGCAGCGAGCCGATTCGATGGCGAGAGTTCGTGTCCGCCGTTCTATGCGCGGTCTTCGAGTGCCTGTGCGACCTGTTCGCCGTGGGGTGTCAGTGACCAGGCGTTGGGGTGCCCTGGTTTCCCGGGCTGCTTGACGAGCAGGCCCTTGTCTGCCAGGCGCGCGAGTAGGCTAGCCGCCTGCTCCCGGCGGGTGAGGAGGATTCCCTCTGCGACTGCGCGGTTGCTCGCCCTGGGGTGGGCTGCCAGGTAGCGCAGGCACTCGCGGCTGCAGTGGGCTCTCGGGTTGGTTAACGCTTTTGGGATTGCCGTGTCGGTGGTTGGGCGTGGGCGCCCCGCGGCGTGCTTTTTGGAGAGCTCGCGCGTGAGCTGTTGTGCGTGTTCGTGTGCTTCTGCCACTTCCTGGGCGTGGAAGTAGGGCTCGAGCGCGAGGCTTGTGAGCGGTGCCAGCAGGTCGATGAATGGAGGCGCCTCGCCGCTGATGAGGCGCCGGTGGAGGATTCCCGCGACCGCTACGACAGTTGCCTCTGCGCTGAGCGCCGAGCTGTGCCTGTCGGTGCGTGCCGGTCCGGCGGCGCTGTCCACCATGTGCTTGAGCAGCTCTATCTCTCGCGCGTGGTACTGGAGCGCCGCCGGTCCCGCGGCGAGCGCCTCCACCAGGCAGACGCGCGCCAGGCAGGGGTCGGCGTCGAGCGCGCTGAGCAGCACCGCCAGCCCTGCCACTGCCTGCTGCTGCCAGCTGGTGTTCTGTGCGAACGCTTGCGCGATCCGGGCGCTGGTGCGTCGCATCGCGGCGTCCAGCACCGCGAGGAAGCACTGCTCGAAGCTATCGAACAGGTCGTAGAACGTGGCCCGCGAGACGCCCGCCGCCTTGGCTACCCGGGTGATCGATGCGCCGCTGAAGCCGTGCTCGGCGACGACCTGGGCGGCCGCTCGCATGATCCGCGCGCGCTGCATCTGCGCCACCTGCGCGCGCGAGAGGCGCCCTCGCTCGCCCGGCGTCCAGAGGCTCACCGTGGCGTTTGGGTCTGCTGCGAGTTCGCTGGGAGCCATTGCTCGTCTGATGCTTGTCTTGTCCTGGTCCAGCTGTCTGTCGCCGCTGCGCGTGGCGCCGCACCCAACTGGTTGCTCTCATCTCAATGACATGCGTGCCGGCGAAGACCCTACTCGCTCTGATCTTTGAAGCTTGACTGCCCGGGAACTCTAGCGGGAACTTGTTCCCTGGTCAGATTGCTTCCAACCACAGGGGGTTCCGGGGTGCGGATCAGCCAGCACCCCCAGGTCGCGCTCGGCCGCGCGGTGCGCCTGCGCCGGGAAGAGATCGGGATGACACAGGAGGCTCTGGCCGACGCCGCCGATCTCGACGCCACCTCCATCCGCGGGATCGAGCGCGGCATCGCCAATCCCACATGGGACGTCGCCGACCGGATCGCACGCGCTCTCAGGCTGGCCCTTCACGAGCTTGCGCGCAGCGCCGATGCGCTGGAGACCCGAGACCGCCAGCCTACCGACAGGCCACTGGGACGCCAGTAAGTCACGAGTGCTGCCGCGCGCGGGCGCCCCGGCTCTTGTGTGAGCCCCTCGAAGGTGTGCTGCAGCAGCGCCTCGATCGCCCGTTTTACTCCTTGGCGGTAGTCGGGCCGCTGCTCGCCAGCCACCACCCTGGTCGCGCGGCATGGAGGCCGCGCGCCCCACACGTTGGCCTCCGCGTCCACCCGCGTGGATGATCCCTGATCCTCAGCGCCTGCCCCGCGTCCCCGGCCTTGCCGCCGCGGGCGACGTGGACAGCGAAGGGCCAGTGCGGGCTGGTCGTTCGCGGTGGCCGGTGATGGTCCCCCGGTGGCCCCGGACGGCGACGTGCTGCTCGTGTCGTTGCTGTGCCGGCGGGCTTGCTTTCCGGCAGTTACAACTCAGGCGCTGAGGGTTGTGCCGAAGCGCTCGTCGAAGGCATCGCGGTCCTCCACGGCGACTGCTTGGGCGAAGCGGCTCGCGGTGACGGTGAACCGGTTGAGAAAGCCGATGCTTCCGAGTAGCACCAACCCGTCGCTGTGCCAGCCTTCCACGAAGCCGACTGGAGCCTGCCACTCGAGGTACACGTCCTCCGCGGCGTCGCTGGGGTGCAGCTGCAGGCCGATTGTCTTGTACTGGGATGTGAGCACCCTGCCACCCACCGCATGGGTGCTTTCGCCCTCGTTATCGGCAAGGTCGATCCCCAGCGGCTCAGCGAGCAGATTGCTCGCGAGGATCGCATCGGCGCCCGTGTCGACCAGTCCAGTGAGCTGCCACACGCTTTGATCCCCGTGCACGAGCGAGATCGGCACGAACGGCCGGAACACCGGCTCGCCAAGCCTGGTGGACTGAGCATCCTCCCGGTACGGGTACAACCAGGGCAGGGGCGGCGCGTCAGCCCATGCCGACATAGAGCGGCTCATCCGCGTACGGGACGCGGCCATGCACCACGACGTGATTACGACCCTTCGCCTGCTCGAGGACAACGAGCAGATCCTGATCGGCGAGGACGATCTCTCCCGTACGCGCGTCGATCGCGACGAATTGACCTTCGTAGCCCGTGAAATCTGTGCGAATCGGCTCCATCAAATCAAGCTTAGCCGCTTGCTCCAGCTCGACCAGTGGGGCCTGCTGCTGCCAACTGGTGTTCGCACAGAGCACTCGGTGACGACCCGGGCGGCCGTGCTCCCAGCCGCGCCTTCCTGTGGGAGTGGTATGAGCAGCGCCTCGGAACCGTCGTCGTTGTTGCCACGGCCTTTCCAGGCCGCGATCTTGGTGGCGATTGGAGTGCCCCCGCCGCGGATCTCGACGCCGCCGCCACCCGCTCGACCGGTGCGCTCGCCCAGAGTCTCATACGACTGATCGAAGGCAACCTCATCTACCGCGACGACCACGGGGTCTACGCCTACACCGCACCAATGTTCGGGGACTTCATGCGCCGCTGCCACCAACGTCCCGAGGAAGACGGGGTTGCCTGAAAGGGGAGCTGCGTGGCACGCTCTTCGTACACCGACACACGGACATGACCGGGACGTAGGACGAAATTCGCTTGCTCGCTTCGCGCGCGCAGCGGCTCCACCACGGTGGCTGCTGTGCCGGGAGGTGGGCTCGGCGTCTGCGTGGTTGTCTGCCTTGCTCGATGTGCCGCGCGGTGGCGTCCTCGTCAGCGGTGGCGGCGCGCGGTGTGGCGTGAGCGCTCGATGGCGGAGGCGACGATCGATCCTGTTTGGGCGTGCGATGAATCGGGTGCTGCTCACCGGCTGAAGATTGTCCAACGAGTCGTTGGGCAATCTCGCCGGCGTCGAGCCGGGGGCCTATGCGTCCGGGTGCTCCTCGCTGCTGGGGTGCTCGTCGTAGATGACGTTGGCGGCCTCCACGATGCCAGTGAGCTCGCTGGCCAGCTTGGGGAGGTCGGGGAGGGCGCGCTTAAGCTCGGAGGGCGGGGTGTCGGTCAGCGTGACCTCGCCGGTGGTGTAGCGCGCGACCGCGACCGGGGCGTCGACGCGCAGTGCCCATTCCGTCACCGTTCTGTTGCGGCCGGGGCAGAGCACCAGCCCGATCGATGGCTCGTCTTCGGGTTGGCGCTCCAGGGCGTCGACGGCGTTGAGGTAGAAGTTCATCTTGCCGGCAAACTCTGGCTTGAAGTCCTCGATCTTGAGGTCGATCACGACGAACCGTCGTAGGATGTAGTTGTAGAACAGCAGGTCGATGAAGAACTCCTGCTCCTCGCCGGTCTCCTCATCGAGGATCCGCAGCGGGAACTGCCGTCCGACCAGTGCGAAGCCGCGTCCCATCTCGACCAGGAACGACTGGATGTCGTTGAGCAGGGCGAGCTCGAGGTCACGCTCCTTGGCCTCTGCGGAGAGGCCGAGGAACTCGAAGTTGTAGGGGTCCTTGATGGCGTCGCGCACCAGCTCGGACTCTGGTTGGCGGGAGGGCGTGCCCGAAGCTGGTGAGCGCGGTTCCCTGGCGCTCGTGCAGGCGGGTTGCGATCTGAGCCTCGAGGATCTTGCGGGACCAGCCGTTCTCGATCGCCTTGACGGCGTACCACATGCGGGCGTCACGGTCGTCGAGCTTGCTGAGAAGCGCGATGTTCTGCCCCCACGGCAATCGTCCAACGGGTTGTTGGACGATCTCCTCGCTGCTCCCCTCGCAGGGCCACGCGGCGGCGAAGCTGCGCATGTAATGCAGGTTGGACCGCGAGAGCCGGGTAGGAGAGGTACATCGGGCGCTCCTCCGCGAGGGCGACCAGCACATCCACGTCCGAGTGCTCTCCAATGTGCCCGCGAGCGGCCGACCCGAAGAGCGCCGCCAAGCGGACGTTGCGCTCCGTCCTCAGCGCCTCCGTGACCGCGGAGATGGTCTTCCAGTGCTCCCGCAGGTATGCCCGCTCGTCAGTCGTCATCTCAAACTGTCGTGGGCCAGGGCGGTGGCAGCGCACCGTTCCCTGCTTTACAGCCCGGCGCAAGGTTCGCTCGGGCACGTCGATATCTCGCGCCACCGCTGGAAGGTCTGAGCGCATGCTTCCAGCATACGTTCGGTGTGGCCGTTAGCCCGGCTTCATGGTCGCTGGGCGCTCGAGATCGTCTCCGTCGCTTCGAGCCCGCTGTCCACGTCGCACGTAGCGGCCAGGCCGGGACGCGGGCGTTGCTTATCGGCTACTGACAACCTCTCTCATGCGCGCGTCGATTCGATTGCGACAGATGACCTTTATAGCCGCGCACCCGACGCGTGAGGATCGAGCATCAGTTGGGGAGGAGCTCGAGGTGCGTGCAGTGTCGGGGGCGCACGACTGAGAAATGTCGCCGGTCGAGCGTCGCGACGGCAGTTTCGCCCAGACGCTCGCACAGGGCGATGGTGCAGGTATCGACCAGTCCCAGATCGAGGTCCTCATAGGTGTGCGTTCTACGCTCCTTCATGATGCAGATTATACATCAGATGCAGTCAGACGTTGTGCCGGGAGGCTTGCTTTCCGGCGTTGCCAGCCCACTATGGTCCGAGCAGCGCCGCGGGGACGACGGCGATCCCATCTGCTCTGCGGTAGGCCGCCTGTCCCGTTGTGATGACGACGGCGTCCGCCAGGTCATCGCCGAGCTCGTTGCTAAGCCAATGGAGGTGGCGTACGTCTCGCTCGTCGGGTGTCTGACCGAGCTTCACCTCGATTGCGAGGATCGCTCGTCCACGCTCGACGATGAGGTCTATCTCACGGTCGCCGCTCCAGGTGCGCAGGTGGCCGGTCCGCGCCTCGGCCGCTTGGGCGTAGACACGGACGCCGAGCGTGACCAGCGACTCGAACAGAGCCCCGAGGAGAGTCCCCTCGCGGGTCATCGGGGGGCCGGCTGGCTGCGCCTGCAGCAGCGTGGCCGAATTGACGCCGAGCAGGCGGGCCGCAAGCGCTGGATCGGTGAGGTGGTGCTTTGGCGGTGAGGAGAGGCGAGCGAGCCGGTTGCGGGTTGGAAGCCATGCGGGAACAGGGTCGAGGATCCAGAGTCGCTCGAGCACGTCTCGATAGGGCTGGGTGGTTGCCCTGGTTGGCTTCTCGCCGTGGCCGCTCGTTGCGGCATCTCTGATCTTCTCGTATGAGGCTGTTGTCGCGGTCGCGGCCGCATATGCCTGCATCCACCTTCGCAACGTTCCCGGCCGTCGCACCTGGCGGCCGAGGTCCTCGAAGTCGCGGTCGACGATGCGATCGAGGTAGCCGTCGAGCTGCGCGCGGGATACGCGGTCGGGCAGACCGCGGAGTCCAGGAAATCCGGATGCGAGGATCTCCTTTACATAGCGCTCCAAGTTGACCCCCGTGCGTCCGGTGACGGGGCCTCGCGCGCCCTGCAGAAGGTGTCCGAGGCTCACCGTGGGGGAGTCGACATCGCGCTCGGCGAGCGTCATCGGACGCAGACGCACCTGTACGATCCTGCCGGCTCCGGAGTGCGTCGGTGGGTTCGTTGGGGACGCCGAGCCGGTGAGCAGGAAGCTCCCAGGGCCGGCGCCATCGTCAACGGCGCGACGTACACGGTCGAAGGACTCGGGCAGGCGCTGCCACTCGTCGATCAGGACCGGCCGCTCACCCGCGAGCAGCCGCGACGGGTCGGCCTGCGCGATGGAGCGCTCCGCTTCGTCATCCAGCCGGTAGACGGTTGCCGCGCGCCGAAGCGCCGTGGCCGTCTTGCCGACGGCCTTGGGTCCCTCGAGCGCGATCGCTGATAGGCCAGCGAACAACTCGTCAAGCTCGTCGTCGACGATGCGCCGTCGGTAGTGCTCATCGCCGGCATCGCTCAACTCTCGCTCGTCCGCGACCACGAGCCTACTGTACCATTTCTCGGACATTTACTGAACAAATACGCGGCCATCTACAGAACATATCCGCTGCTCTTGTGATGGCCGACACCGATCGCGGAAATGAGATCCGCGAAGCTGCGTACGGAGCTGGCCAGAGCTGTCTTCACAACACGTGTATCTGTGATACTGTGCTCCACAGTGGCAAATATCACCGTTTCCATTCCCGACGACGTCTACCGCGCCGCACGGATCCGTGCGGCGGAGCAGGGCCGCTCCGTCAGCGCGCTAGTTGCCGAGTACCTGAGCTCCCTCTCCGAGCGGGAGGCCGAGTTTGCGAGGCTCGAGTCTCAGCAGCGGCGCGTTCAAGAGGGGATCGATCGCTTCAGCGCGCGCGACCGTCTCCCCCGCGAGGAGCTGCACGGGCGTGCGGTTCGTTGACACCAACGTTCTGCTCTACGCGATCTCCCGCGACCCCGGCGAGCAAACGAAGGCGACACGAGCCAACGAGCTCATCTCCTCCAGGGACCTTGGTCTATCGGTCCAGGTGCTCCAGGAGTTCTATGTCCAAGCCACCCGCCACAGCCGAGCAGACCGTCTGACCCACGAACAGGCCGCTGCGCTCGTCGACTCCTTCCGGCGTTTCTCTGTCCAAGAGACGACCGTCGGCGTGATGCTTGCGGCCATGGACACGCGGCAGCGATTCGGGATCTCCTACTGGGACTCGGCGATCCTCGAGGCAGCGCGGGCGCTGGGCTGCGAGGTCGTGCTCTCCGAGGACCTCAGCGACAGCCAGGACTATGCGGGGATACGAGTCGAGAACCCGTTCGGCGACTCGCGTCGTCGTCGGGCCAGTGGAGGTCGTCGCTGATCGCTGCCATCAGGGCCCGCTACTGGGCTGGGATGCCTTGCGAGGGCCAGGGCGCGAGGCCCTCCTGGCTTCGAGCGCCTGTGCGACCTGCTCGCGCGAGAGGCGTCCCCGCTCACCCGGCGTCCAGAGGGTCGCCCTGCCGTGTGGGTCTGCGAGTTCGCCGGCGGCCATTTCTTGCGTTCTGCTTGCCTGGTCTTGAATCTGGTCTTGGTCCTGCTGTCTGCGCCGCCACCGCACGGCCTCACGCTCGAGGGCTCTCATTCCGGTGATGCGCCCTGTTGGCGAAGAACCTACTCGATCCGATCTTTGAAGCACTGCCCAACCTGTCCCGGCTATCGCAAGGATTGCGATAGCGCGAAGGTCTGCGTACTCGCATCGGTGGGGCGTGGAATGATGGGGGTCATGGCAGGATCCTCGCAACTCACCCGTCGGCGCGCGCCAGGGGCTAGACGGTGGCGGTTTGCATGGGTGTGTGGCGTGTCCGTGTGGGCCGCGGTCGGCACGGTGTTCGCCGAAGGTGCTTCGGCCATCCCGGCACCCCCTCCGCCGCGGCAGTCCGTCGCGCTGGTCCGAAGGGGGGCGGTCTGGTTTGACGAAGGGTCCATCTTTTTCCAGGGGTTTCACTCGAGTCTCGTGCGTCTCTGGACGCTGAATTCCGAATTTCGGCCACGGATCGCTTCCTCGGCGACTGCGGTTGCCATGTCTGGGGGCGAAAAGGCGGAGTTCGTGGGTGGTGTGCCGCCGGGTCCGTTGACGGCGATCGCCGCACCCAAGCTCCGGGGCGGCGACGGCTGCAAGGGGTGGCTGCCCGGCGGCGAATTCGTAGTCGCTGGGGATGACCTCGTGGCGGCCGGGGAATGCCAGTGGGATGACCGCTCGCTGCGCCAGCCGCTGTTCGTCAGGAGCTTGCGTGGAGGGCGTTGGCGTGTACTGCGCTGGCTGGCGGTCGATTCGCTGCCCGGGGGCGACGGTTTGTATTACAACGTTTCGCCTGTCCTTGCCGCCGAAGGCGAACTGGTCGCGGTCGGCGTGCAGTTCTCGGGCGCGAGGATGGAGACCTCGATCCTCGACGTTCGCAGCGGGCGCACCGTCGCGCGGTTCGACCTGCCCGACGGGTACCTGGCGTTCGCTTCGCCCAAGCGGCTGGTGCTGTCGGTCCCGGCGCCCTCTGCGCCGGACGAGGTCGACTTTCCGCTCGACGAGTGGTCGGGTCCCTTCGACCTCGCGCTGTACTCCACGCGGGGACGCCGCATCGCCGGACTCGGTTCCGCGGAGCAGCTCCCTCTGGTCTCGGGGATGCACCTCCTCACCGAAGAGCTCGACACCGACACTCTCTCGGTGCGCAGCGTGACGGGTGGTGCGCCGGAGCCCGTTGTGGGCTTCAACGAAGCGCGGGAGCGGCTCGCGCTCGCGTTCCGGTGGCCGGCGCTGGTGGTGGTGGAGGCGACGAGGGTGCCATTGCTGCCGAGCGAAGTTCACTGCTGGAGTGGTGACTACAGCCCGGCGGGCAGCCCCTTCCTCGGGCTCTTCGACCTGGCGGGCAGCCCGCTGTTCGTGCCGGCGCCGACGCTCGTCCGTGTGGAACCCAGCCAGCCGCTCACCAACTGCGGGCCGCCGCCTCCGTGACGGTGGGCGGGTTCGTCGTGGCGATGCTCGATGCTGCGTATGACGCTGATGTCATTTGGTGATACACTAGCCCGATGCGGAGCCTACGCCTCGATGACCACCTGGATGAGATGACCCGCAGGGCCGCTGCGCTCGAGGGCTCGTCGGTGTCGGAGTTCATGCGTCGCGCCATCGCCGAGCGCGCCGAGCGAACACTCGCCGGCGGGGCCGGGGAACGCCTGCATGACGTGGTCGGGGCGATCCACGGCGGTGGTGGCAGCGCACGTGACAGCGGCGTCGCATTCGCCGATCTGCTCGCGCAGCGACGCGCCCGCACGTGACGGCCACCGGCGCTCACTCATTCGTGACACTCACCGATGCGGGCGCGCTGATCGCGCTGATCGATGCCGACGAGCTCGACCACGAGCGCTGCAAGCGCGCTCTCGAGGAGATCCGCCTGCCAATGCTCACGACATGGCCAGCGTTCACCGAGGCGATGTACCTGCTCGGGCGCGCCGGCGGATGGCGCGGACAAGAGGCGCTGTGGAAGCTGATCCGCCGCGGCGATCTGCTGATCGCAACCGCCTCCCCAGAGGCCACCGAGCGCACCGCCCGCCTGATGGAGCGCTACAGCGACCGACCGATGGACCTTGCCGACGCAACTCTCGTCGCCCTGGCGGAGGAGCGCGGCCTCACGCGCATCTTCACGCTCGACGACGACTTCCACATCTACAGGATCGCCGGGCGCCGGCAGTTCGAGGTGGTGCCGGGGTAGTGGCTCAGCCCGACGCTCGGCTCGCCCGCGCAGCCATCGCTGCCTGATCTGCGTCTGCTGCCCGCTATACGGGCTCGAGGCTGTATGTTATGTAGTTGAGGGTGATACAGTGTAGCGGTGGCAGCCAGATCTCAGCCCTTCAGCCTGCGACTCGATGCATCGCTCGACGCGCTGATAACGAGCGAGGCGCAACGCACCCGGCGCAGCAAGGCCTCCGTGCTGGAATCGCTCGCCGACGAGGCACTGCGCGCGCGCCGCTTCCCCGGGATTGCCTTCCGTGGGGGCGACTGGAACCGCAGGCCGTGGGTCATCGGGACGGCGCTCGACGTATGGGAGGTCATCGATGCGCTGCGAGACTTCGGCACTCCTGAGCGGCTGCTCGCCGAGAGCGACCTCACCGAGGCGCAGCTGCAGGTGGCGAGCGCCTACTACGAGGAGTTCGGCGAGGAGATCGACGGCGCGATCGCGGACAACCGCCGGCCGTTGGATGAGCTTCACCGGGAGTTCCCGACGATTGCCGTGCTCGGCGAGCGCTGAGCACGGATGCGGCTGTTCCTCGACGCCCACGTCTCGGCTCGCCGGATCGCCACCGCGCTGCGCGATAGTGGACACGATGTTCGTGCGGCCGACGAGGAGCGGGCGCTCGATGGCTGGGAGGACGACCGGCTGCTCGAGCTGGCCGCCGCCGAAGCGCGGATCATGGTCACCTTCAACGCGCGCGATTTCGCTCGCATCGCGCAGGAGTGGGCAGGCGAAGGACGCCACCACACGGGCTGCGCGATCTTCGTGGCGATCGATCACAGCGAGTTCGGCGTCATCCTCGCCCGGCTCGCCGAAGAGCTTGCCGCTCGCCCGGATGCGCTGGCCTGGCACGACTACACCGCGTTCGTCGGGCGCCACCCGCCGCGACGCTGAGCGGCCGGCCGGCACTGGCCACTATTCTGTAGCGGCGAGTGCTACCATGTACTACATGAGCGCCATGCCACTGAGCATCCGGCTGCCGGAACGGACCCTGGGACGGCTCGCCGACCGCTCCGGCCGCAGCGGACTGGCTCCGCGCACACTTGCTCAGCGTTACGTGGAGGAGGGCTTGCGGATGGACGACCACCCGCTCGTGCGCTTCGCCGAGGGGCCCTCGGGGCGTCGCGCGCGTCTGATCGGGGGCCCGGACGTCTGGGAGGTGATCGCGGTGGCGCGGGACAACGATGGCGACCTGCGGGAGACCGCCTCCTATCTGGAGCTGGCGCTCGGGCTGGTGCAGGCTGCCGCGACCTACTACGGCGCCTACCCCGAGGAGATCGACGAGCGCATCGAGTTGGGCCGCCGGCAGACCGAGGAGGCCCACGCGGCCTTCCTCGCGGGTGGTAGGGCACTCGGCGGGTGAGGCTGCTGTTGGACGAGATGCTCTCCCCTGCGATCGCCCGTGAGCTGCGTGGCCGGGGGCACGACGTGCGGGCGATCCAGGAGCATTCCGAGTGGCAGGCGTTTGAAGATAGCCAGGTGCTCGAGCTGGCACGGCGGGAGCACAGGGCGGTAGTGACCGACAACCTCTCCGACATGCGACCCCTGCACTACGAGGCAATCACCCCCGGTGGTTCTGGCGACTACGGCATGATCTTCATCCCCGGCGGCTACCCGCGCACGAGGGCCGACACCGGCCGCATCGTCGCTGCGCTCGAGCGCAAGCTCGCGGCCCACCCCGGAGAGCGTGATCTCGCCGACGGCGAGGATTGGTTGTAGTTCGGGCGACGACGCTCGCACCCGAGCGGCCAGCCCCAGCGGGCGCGGCTGATACGTTCCGGGGGATGCGAGAGACCGCGAGCACGAAATGGCTGCGGCGGATGGTGAGGAGCGGCGGCGAGTACGTGGCCGCGCGCGCCGGCGCCCCCGACGAGCACCCCGGCGGCCCCGGCGGGAACGGCAGCGCCAACGGGCAGGCGGGCCCGCCTCCACCCCCGCCGATCTCCCCCGAGCCGGGGTCGCCCGCGCGCTTTGCCCGCGCCCTCGAGCCGGTGCGGGCGGGCGAGGAGGATCAGATCGTCAGCCGCCGCCTCTACGAGCGGCTCTCCGCCGAGGATGTGCGCGAGATCGAGGAGGCGATCGCGCGCGACGACCACCTGCAGGCCTACTACGGCGGCGCCTCCGACAGTCGCCACCGGGTGTTCCTGCTGCTCAGCTTCGGCGTCTGGCTGAGCATCCCCGCGGTGCTGGAGAAGGTGGGGCTCGGCGCCGGGCAGCCGCCCGAGGAGGTGCACGCGATGGCGCGCGGGCCGCTCGCCGCCGCGGGCGGGCTGTACGAGGCCGACATGGTCGCCTCCGCGCTGGCGAGCGTCGGCGTCGGCATCGAGTCGGCGGCGGCGGGTCTCGACTTCGGCTGCTCCTCCGGGCGCCTGGTGAGGGTGCTCTCCGCCGCCTACCCCGAGGTGCAGTGGCACGGCTGCGACCCCAACGGGCCGGCGATCGAGTGGGCGCGCTCTGCCTACCCGCGTGTCAACCTCTTCCTCAGCTCCAACGCGCCGCCGCTCGAGCTCCCCGACGGCTCGCTCGACCTTGCATGCGCGATCTCGATCTGGTCGCACTTCGCGCCCGCGCTCGGCCTGCGCTGGTTCGATGAGATGCACCGCGTGATCCGCCCCGGCGGCCACCTCGTCTGCACCACCCACGGCCTCACCGCGGTGGACTTCTACGTCAAGAACACTTTGCGCACCCCCGCGCAGTCGGATGAGATCGTCGGCGGGCTCTACCAGCGCGGCTGGTGGTATGCGCAGGAGTTCGGCGCCGACGGCGACTGGGGCGTGATCAACCCCGATTGGGGCACCGCCTTCCTCTCGCCCGAATGGCTGCTCGCGCAACTCTGCCCGTGCTGGCGCGTTCTGGAGTTCGCCCCCGGGCGCAACCAGGACAACCAGGACGTGTACGTGCTGCAGCGCGTGTAGCGCCTGTGCCGGCTCCGGCCGCCAGTTCGGCGAGCATTTCCGCACGCGATCCCACCACGTCGACGATCCCGTCGAGCACCTCCGCGGCTCAGGCCGCCAGCTCGGCGAGCATTTCCGCGCGCGATCCCACCACGTCGACGATCCCATCAAGGACCTCCGCGTCCCAGCCGGCATCGGCGAGCGCGCTGCGTCCTTCGGCCGCCGCCGCGGGGGCACGCTGCGCCAGTGCGCGCAACCTGCGACGAGATGGCGCCGCGCCGAGGCCGGCCTCGGCGAGCAGCCGCTGCAGGTGGCGGGGACGAACATACTGTGGCCGGTACTCGCCGCCGATGCTCATCGCCAGCTTGCGCGACATCGGCCGCACCTTCCGGTAGACGACGGTCGACACGATGTCGTATGCCGGAGCCAACGCGGCCCGGTCGCTGTCGGGGAGGTACAGCAGCGAGTAGTTCTTGCCGTGCGCGTCGTGGTTGCCCACGAGGAAGCTGAGGGCGAGGCAGTCCAGCAGGTGTGGCGCCTCGCGCGCGGGTACCGCAGCGGCGCGGCGCAGCAGCGCGAAGCAGTCCGCCAGCCCGGGGCCGCCCTCCGCCTCGTACTTACGGTCGCTGCGAACGCCGAGCGCCTGGCAGAAGTCCTCCTGGTGCAGCCGCCGGGTGCGCCCGTCGTCCACGGCACGGTCGTAGCGGGCGACCAGCAGGCACTCGCGATCGCCGGCGCGGCGGGGTTGCGCTCGCACGGTCGGCACGCCGAGGCGCCGTCCGATCTCCAGGCACAGCGCCTCGTTGGCAACCGTGTCGGGCAGGCCTCGGATCGGGGTCTTGAGGATGTGGGTGGAGGGTGTGCGCCCTTCGGTGAGGCCCACCCGGCCATCCTCGCCCACGACCACCGGCAGCTTGTCCTGCGCACCGGCGAGCGACAGCCGGTACTCGCCCTCGGCATCGACGTGCATCGGACGCGACGGGAGCTCCGCGATCAGCTCCGCCAGCTCGTCCTCGCTCAGCCACCGCACGCGCGGCGTGGCCGGCTGGTTGGGGATCGGCCCTCCCGGAGCCAGCAGGCTCACCGCGCCCGCCGTGTCCCCGCCGAGCCGCTCGAGCAGGCCGAAGTCGTTGCCGGCGCTCACTCCCAGTTGGCGCGCCAGCAGCTCGCGGGGCGGGCCCTCCGGCAGCAGCCCGCCGAAGAACGCCTCCACCTGTGCGGCACTGAAGTCACCGCTCAGGGGCAGCGACTGCGACAGTGGATGCCCACCGTCTGCGATCCACATCGGGTCATATGCGAAGGCCATGCCTCCCGGCGCATCGCTCAGCGTCCCCGCCCGTCGATCGAAGCACACGACCTCGAGGGTGCGCATGTCACTGAGCATCCGGCTGCTCGAGCGGATCCTCCAGGACGACGCTCACTCCGAGCGCCTCTGCGACGCGCAGCGTCTCGGCCAGGCGGGCCGTCGCCTTGCCGCGCTCCAGCTCGCTGACAAACCGGATTCCCACCCCCGCCGTCAACGCGACGTCCTCGAGGCGCAGTGCCCTCGCCTTGCGTGCGCGGTGCAGGGCGGAGCCGAAGTCGGCGGGGTTGTGGATCGAGCTTGGCATATTTACCGATCGGGACAATTATAGCCGCAATGGACACTTGGGGTCGCATATTTACCGATCGGGACATTTACGCCTTTAACGAGCCGCTTGATTACTAGCTTATCCCGCTCGGGACAAGGAGTGTCTGGCATTGGCGCAACCGATGTGACGGGGGTCCGAACACGCGGTTGGTAGCGTTCATCTGCCCTTGTCCACCGTCGCAACCACCCCCGCTCCCTCCCCCTCGGCGCTCTCGCCCACCGCGCACGGCGGCCCCGCGGCCGTCTCGATCGAGGGGGTCAGCAAGACCTTCCGTTTGCCCCACCAGCAGTACTCCACGCTCAAGGAGCGCGCGCTGCACCCGTTTCGGAGCACCGACTACGACGAGCTGAACGCCGTCAAGGACGTCTCGGTGGAGATCGCCACCGGGGAGTTCTTCGGGATCGTCGGGCGCAACGGCAGCGGCAAGAGCACTTTGCTGAAGTGCATCGCCGGCATCTATGGCGTCGATGCCGGGCGCATATCGATCGCAGGCAGGCTTTCTCCGTTCATCGAGCTGGGTGTCGGCTTCAACATGGACCTCACGGCGCGCGACAACGTGATCATCAACGCGATCATGCTCGGGCTCTCCCGCCGCCAGGCGAGGGCGCGCTTCGACGAGGTGATCGCGTTCGCCGAGCTGGAGGAGTTCATCGACCTGAAGCTCAAGAACTACTCCTCGGGCATGCTCGTGCGCCTCGCGTTCGCCACCTCGATCGAGGTGGACGCCGAGATTCTGCTGATCGACGAGGTGCTGGCCGTCGGCGACGCCGCCTTCCAGCAGAAGTGCTTCGAGCAGTTCTACCGGCTCAAGCGCGAAGGACGCACGATCGTGTTCGTCTCGCACGACATGTACTCCGTGGAGCGCTTCTGCGACCGCGCGATGCTGATGGAGCGGGGCAAGATGGTGCAGATCGGCGAACCGCGCGCGATCGGGCGCGCCTACCACAAGCTCAACTTCGGCCAGCTCCCGCACGAGGCGCCCCCCGAGGACCGCTCCGCCAGCGGCACCACGATCGCCGATGCCTGGTTTGAGAGCGCCGGCGGCGATCGCATCACCAGCGCCAGCCAGGAGGACACCCTGAACATGTGCTTCGAGGTCCGTTTCGGCGAAGACCTCGACGATCCCGTGTTCGCGGCCACGCTGCGCACCGAGCTCGGGCACACGATCGTCGTCGCGCGCTCCGACCAGCATGGCGGCGCCAGCGGCTCCTTCCGCGCGGGTGAGACGGCGATCGCACGCTTCTCGCTCCCCAGCTGGCTGACCCCCAGTCGCTACACGCTCACCCCCTCGCTGGCGCGAGAGGGCACCGGCGCGGACGCGCTCGCGCTGGTCGAGGACATGACCTCGGTCGTCGTTCATGGCACGACCAGCGGCGGGATCCTAGAGTTGCCGATCGAGGCAAGGATCGAACGCGCATGAGCGCGATGCCGGATGTCGGGCTGCCCGCTCCGCTGCGAGCGCCCGGGAGCCACCGCGTGCATGGCCCCTCGGCGCTCGGCAGCGACCTGCACCGCTTCTGGTCGCTGACGTTCACGCTCGCGCGCACCGAATTCAAGCTGCGCTTCTACGGCTCGGTGCTCGGCTACGTGTGGACGCTGATGAAGCCGCTGCTCTTGTTCAGCGTGCTGTGGGTGTTCTTCACCAAGGTCGGCCACGTCAACGACGGCAAGAAGCCGGGTGAAAAATATTACGGCGCGCAGCTTTTGGGGTCGATCGTGCTGTTCACCTTCTTCATCGAAGGGACCACCAACGCGGTGCGCAGCGTGGTCGATCGCGAGAACCTCGTACGCAAGATCCATTTCCCGCGCCTGGTGATCCCGCTCTCGGTGGTGCTGCTGGCGATGTTCAACCTGGGGCTCAACCTGATCGTGGTGGCGATCTTTGCCATCAGCGCCGGCGTGCGCCCGATGCTCAGCTGGCTGGAGCTGCCGCTGATCGTTGGCGCGCTGATCGTGTTCGCCGCAGGCATGGCGATGCTGCTTTCGGCGCTGTTCGTGCACTTCCGCGACATCCAGCCGATCTGGGAAGTGGTTGCGCAGATTCTCTTTTACGCCTCGCCGGTGATCATCTCGATTCAGACGGTAATCGCCAAAGTGAGCCCCACGCTGCTTCATGTCTATATGCTCAACCCGTTGGCGGTGATCTTCCAGCAGTTTCGGCATGCAATGATCACAAATGCCACACCCAGCGCCGGCGAAGTGCTGGGCAGCTGGAGCGCGTTGTTTGGGGCGCTGGCGATCGTGGTGGCGATCTTCGTCGTCGGCTTCCTGGTGTTCAACCGCGCGGCGGCACGGATCGCGGAGAATCTCTGAGATGAGCGCGACAGAGGCGGAGGGTGAGAAATTGGGTGAGGGCGCGGAGAGGACGGCTGACATCGGGGTGGGGGGCGCGGGCGTGCCCAACGGGCAGCCGGGCGCAGAGGCCGAGAACGAGCGCCTGCGCGCCCGTGTGGCCGCATTGGAGGAGGAGCTGGTCGAGGTGCAATCGCGCACCAACGCCGCAATCGCCAAATGGCAGGAGCAGGCCTACTGGCTGGACCGCTGGCACCTCGACCTCAACGCTGTGATGCGTCGCCCCGGAGCGACCGAGCTGCTCGGGGCGGTGCGCGGGGCGCGCGGGGTGTGGTGGCGAGTGAAGCTCTTCAAGCGGCGTTTGCTCGGGCCCTCGTGAGCCGCGTCTCGGTTGTCATCCCCGTCAAGGACGGCGAGCGCTACCTGGAGGAGCTGCTCCGTGCCCTCGCCCGCGAGGACGCCGAGGAGGTGCTCGTGATCGACTCCGGCTCGCGCGACCGCTCACTGGAGATCGTCCGCGCGGCCGGGGTGGAGCTGCTGCGGATCGACCCCGCCGAATTTGGCCACGGGCGCACCCGCAACCTCGGCGCCGAACGCACCTCGGGCGAGCTGATCTGCTTCCTCACCCAGGATGCCACCCCCGTGCCCGGCTGGCTGGGCGCGTACCGCGAGGCGTTCGATCTCGACGAGCGCGTGGGCGCCGCCTATGGGCCACATCTGCCGCGCGAGAACACCAGCCCGATGATCGCCCGCGAGCTGAGCGAGTTCTTCACCGGCTTCGCTGCCGGCGGGTCGAGAGCGGACGGCGCAGGCCGCGCGGGGGCCGGCGGGAGGCCGGTGCTCCAGCGCGGCGGCGACCCGAGCTTCCTCTCCAACGTCAACGCCTGCTACGCGCGCGCCTGCTGGGAGGAGGTCCGCTTCCGCGAGGTGCCTTACTCCGAGGACCAGGCGTTCGGCCGCGACATGCTGGCGGCTGGCTGGGCGAAGGTGTACCAGCCGGGCGCGGCGGTGCTGCACGCCCATGACTACGGTGCGATCGAGTTCATGCGCCGCTACTTCGACGAGTACCGGGGCCTGCGCGCGAGCACCGGTCATGTCGAGCCGTTCGCGGTTGCGTCCGCCACGCGCCAGATCGCGAGCGCAGTGGCTGGGGATCGTCGCTGGATGGCTGCGCGAAACGTGGGCACCGCTGAACAGGCCCGCTGGACGGTCCGCTCGACGGTGCACCATGGTGGACGTCGTTTCTTCTCTGCGCTGGGTTCGCGTGCCGAGCAGGTACCCGCCCCGCTGCGCCGGCGCCTGTCACTGGAGGGTCGCGATGACCGACCGTCCGAGACTCCGCTCCCCGAGACTCCGCTCCCCGAGCTGCCCCCCACTCAGCACCTCCCGCAGGTGCTCCCCCACGATGACTACGACGTGGTGACGCGGATCTGGAATGAGGGCCCCACGCCGCTGCTGGAGGCGGTGCCGGGGATGGCGGAGCGCGAGCGGCTGCGCCTGGCGCTGGTGATCCCCCCGTTCAGCCGTGGCAGCGGCGGGCACAACACGCTGTTTCAGATCTTCACGCGGCTGGAGCGCCGGGGGCACGCGTGCAGCGTGTGGCTGGCGGATTACCACAACCAGATGCGCGACGTGCGCGCTGCGCGGCTGCGCAGCGAGATCCGCGAGTACTTCGCGCCCTTCGAGGGGCCCGTGTACAAGGGCTTCGAGGGCTGGCAGGGCGCCGACGTGGCGATCGCCACTGGCTGGCAGACGGTGCACGCGATGCTGGCGCTCGACCAGTGCCGCGCGCGCGCCTACCTGGTCAACGACCACGAGCCCGAGTTCTACGCGGCCTCGATCGAGCAGGTGCTGGCCGAGGACACCTACCGCTACGACCTGCACTGCATCGCCGCCAGCCCATGGTTGCGCGACCTGCTGATCGAGCGCTACGGGGCGAGTGCCGACGCCTTCCAGCTGGGCGTCGACGGCGGTACCTACCGCCCGCTCCCGGTGGAGCGGCGCACCGACACGGTGATCTACTACGCGCGCCACTCCACCCCGCGGCGCGCGGTGCCGGTCGGGCTGATGGCGCTCGCCGAGCTGCACCGGCGCCGGCCGGACGTGCGGATCGTGCTGTTCGGCACCGACAAACCGCTGCACGCGGCCTTCCCCTACGAGCACATGGGCGTACTCTCGCCCGCACAGCTGGCGCGGCTATACTCGGAGGCCACGGTGGGGCTGTGCCTGTCGCTGACCAACTTCTCGCTGATGCCCAAAGAGATGCTCGCCTGCGGCCTGCCATGCGTGGAGCTCGAGGGGGTGAGCGCCGAGTCGATCTTCGGCGAGGACGGGGCGCTCGACCTCGCCCCGCTGGATCCGCCGCGGATCGCCGACGCGCTGGAGCGCCTGCTCGCCGACCCGGCGCTGCGGGAGCGCCGCTCGCGCGAGGGCCGCGAGTTCGTCGCCTCGCATACCTGGGATCACGCCACCGACGAGGTCGAAGCGGGGTTGCGCCACGCGCTGCGCGAGCGCGAGACCACCTCCGTCGCCTGACTCACCGCTTTACAAAATGAAGGGTTTGGGTCTGAAAACAGAGCACCTCCCCCTCCTCCTCCCCTTTACGTGAAGAAGCTGCCGAGCGTCAGCCACTGCGAGGCGTAGCTCAGGCCGATCATCGCCACCACCAGCGTGGTCGCCAGCGGCACGTGCCAGCGCCGGCCGGCGCCGAATGTCCCGCCGACGGCGATCGCGGCGAGCGCGGCGATTGCGGGGAAGATGTAGCGGCCCTGTTCGGCCACCACGGTGCGACCGCCGGTGGGCGCGAAGTAGGCGGCCTCCACGGCGACCAGCACGCAGATCGGGAACAGCGCGATCACGGCGACCTCGAAGAAGCGGGCGGCCACGGCAACCCGCTCGCGGACCGCCGCAGAGAGCGCCAGCAGCGCGACGAGGCCCATCGCGAAGATGATCGCGTTGTACACCCAGTTGGGGAACAGCCACGTGTACCAGCCGAACGCGCCCCACCCGCGTTCGACGTAGACCTGCTTGAACGGCCAGCCGGCCGGGAAGAGGTCGCCCATGAACGACAGCCGCGGCAGGAACAGCTCCCACAGGTACACCGCGAAGCGGCCCGGCATCTGCTCGGCGGTGGTGAGCGCGCTCGCGGCCGCGATCCCGCCCCCGGGGGCGTGGCCGGCGATGGGCGGGTAGAAGACCGGCTGCAGTAGCGACCAGCCCTCGCGCACGACGAGGAAGGCCGCCGCGAGCGCCGCCCACGCGCGCGTGTCGATGAGGCGGTGGCGGCGCCACGCCATCCCCAGCAGCCCCACGGCAACCGCCGGGTAGATCTCATAGCCGGTCTCCTTCAACAGGGGCGCGAACGCGAGCGTCGCCCCGAGCGCCAGCGCGATCCGCCAGGTGAGGCCGCGCCGCAGCGCCCGGATCGTCAGGTAAAGCGCCAGCGCGGCGGCGGCGTTGATGCCGTTGTCGTTGTTGACGGCCCCCGCCATGAAGCCGAACATCGGCTGGAAGGCCACGAGCAGCCCGGCGGCGAGCGCGGCGAGCGGCTGGCGGGGCAGCACCTCGCGGAGCACCCCGAACGCGCACAGCGCCACCAGCGCCCCCAGCAGCGCCGATACCAGTCGCATCGCGGTCAGCTGCGAGTAGATCGACTGCGAGCTCACTGCCAGGTAGGCGGGGGCGAGCAGCGCGTAGTAGGCCGGCTGATGGGGCGCGGCCGCAGTGGTGTAGCCACCGCCGTTGTCCGCCGGGTGGGGAGTTGTGGCGACTTCGTGTTCCCACGCGCTCTGCTGGGCCACCTGCCACGGCGGGCGCCCGTCGGGGAGCGCGACCTGCGAGAAGACGTCCACGGCGTTGAGCGCCATCGTCTGGTCGGTCGAGTAGGACGGGCGCGGCCCCGGCACGCGTTCGGGCGCGTGGCCGGTTTCGGCGAAGTACTGGGCGTATGCGAAGTGGTCGGGCTCGTCGGGGGCATTGAATGCCGGCGTGATCAGCGCCCACGAGGCGGCATTGGCGAACGCGATCAGCGCGATTGCGACGGCGGGACGCAGCGTGCGCCCGCGAACACGCAGTGGCGGGCGGCCCACGGCGGCCCGTGCCAGCGCCAGCAGCGCCAGCGCCCAGCTGAGCGGCAGCAGCCCAAACAGCAGGAAGGGGTAGGTCCACGCGCCGACGATCCCCGGGCGAAACAGCGCCGCGCGCGAGAAGATCGCGCCCGCCGATTCCAGCAGCGAGCGCTGCACGCCCGCCGGTGGCATGAACCACACGCCGACGCGGTTGGCCACCGGCACCCCGTCCTGTCGGGCGGGAAGCTGGTTGGCCTGCAGGCCGATCATCCCCCCGAGCGCGATCGGCCCGCTGCGGGGAGCGATGCACACCGTCGCGGGCACCGCCGCCGGGGAGGCCGGCCGCACGGGGATCGCCGCGTTGGCGTACGCCAGCGAGGTGGGCCCGGGGACGCCGGTCATCGTCGAGGTGACGGTGCGTCCCCCGGCGATCACCCGCAGCGAGGCGCTGAAGGTGGGGCTGTGGGCGAACACCGCGAGCTGCACGCGGCCGGTGTCGGCGGGCAGCTGCAGGCCCGGCACGCACAGCCGCTGGCCGACTTCGAGGTTGGCGACCACGCTGCGCACCCCGACGCTGTCGGTGCCGGTGTAGAAGTCGCGGGGGATCGCCAGCTGCCAGAGGGTCAGACCGGCCATCACGGCGCCGACGATCGCCGCCGGCCACCACACCGCACGCGCGCCGCGGAGTCGCGCCGATCCCGGCGCGGGAGGACTGCGCTCCGCGCTGCGGTCATCGGCGGGGGCGCCGACCCCACCGTGGTGGTCATCCGCGGAGCCGATCCCCGCGGTCGGGGCGACCTCGGCCGGCGTGGAGGCCGCCTCTGGGGGGGTGGCGCTCACCGGCGGCGCACGCGCACGGGCTCAGCCGCGGCGCAGACCGAGAATCGACAGCAAGAACGACGAGAAGAAGATCTGAATCCCGACGATCAAGAGCGTCGCCGCCACCACCGCCATGTGTTCGTCCGCCAGCGAGCCGAACCCGTTGGAGATCCAGGTGGCGACGATCACCGCGCCGAGCGCGAAGCCGACCAGCACGAAGGCGCCGCCGAGCAGCAGGCCGTGCTCGAGGCGAAAGCGCGCGCGCATGCGATCGAACCAGGGGTCGCGCTCGCCCATGAAGTAGGTGCCGTAGGCGTGGGCGCAGAGGCCGAGCGCCAGCACCTGCGTGCCGACCACCATCAACAGCGAGCCGGCGATCAGCGCGTGGATGCCCCACGAGCGCCCGAAGAAGTCGAGGCCGCCGCCGACCAGTGCCACGATCAGCGTGCCGATGCCGGCGAGCAGCGCGCCCGGCAGGATGAAGAGGTGGGTGGGGGAGTGCACCAGCAGGAAGCGCAGGTGGCGCCAGCCGTCGCGGAAGCTCGACAGCTTCGACTCCCCGCCGCGAGGGTGGTATTCGATCGGGAACTCCGCGATCCGCAGGTCGGCCTTGGCGGCGCGAATCACCATCTCCGAGGCGAACTCCATCCCGGTGGTGCGCAGGTCCAGGCGCGGCAGCACGTCGCGGCGCAGCGCGCGCATCCCGCAGTGGGCGTCCGTGACGCCGGTGTCGAAGAAGAGGTTGAGCAGGCCGGTGAGGATCGGGTTGCCGACGTAGCGGTGCAGCCACGTCATCGCGCCCGGCTGGATGTTGTCCATGCGGTCGCCCATCACAAGCTCCGCGCCCCCGTCGAGCTCGGCGACGAAGCGGGGGATCTCGTTGAAGTCGTAGGTCAAATCGGCGTCGGCCATCACGATGTAGCGCCCGCGCGCGGCGGCGAAGCCGGCGAGGTAGGCGCTGCCGTAGCCGCGGCGGGGCTCGTGCACCACGCGCGCGCCGGCGGCGGCGGCGAGCGCGGCGGAGTCATCCTCGGAGGCGTTGTCGACCACCACCACCTCGCCGTCGAGCGCGTTGCGGGACAACACCTCCAGTGCCGCCCGCACGCAGCGCTCGATGTTCTCGGCCTCGTTGAGGCAGGGGATCACGACCGACACCAGCGTTAGATCGGGGCCCACCCCCCCGTCGCCCACCCCCCCGTCGGGTGCGCGGCTCGCGAGGTCCGCGGGGACGATGGGCCTTGTCTGCTCGACTGTGCTCATGGTTGGGGGACCCTCCCTGGTCGCACCGGCGTGGCGAGGAAGTCGGGTCGTGCGGTTATAACGCGCGAGGGGGCGGAAAGGCGCGCAGCGCCGAACAGGGATGCTACCGCAGGCGGTGGCGCCGCTCTGCAAGCCGGGTGTCGCGCTCGCTGGGCGTGCCGCCGGGCAAGCCGGTGTCGCGCTCGCCGGGCGTGGCGTTCATCCCGCCGGGCGTGCCGCTGAGCGTGGCGTTCATCCCGCCGGGCGTGCCGCTGAGCGTGGCGTTCATCCCGCCGGGCGTGCCGCTGAGCGTGGCGTTCATCCCGCGGGGCGCACCCCGCCTGTGGCACTCTCCCACGCGATGCACATCTGCCTCGTATACGACTGCCTGTTCCCGTGCACCGTGGGAGGCGCCGAGCGCTGGTATCGCAACCTCGCCGAGCGCCTGGCACAGGAGGGCCACGAGGTCACCTACCTGACGCTACGCCAGTGGGAGCGTGGCGAGGAGCCGCGGATCGACGGGGTACGCGTGGTGGCGGTGGGGCCGAAACTCGCGCTGTACACCGTCGATGGCCGGCGCAAGATCGCTCCGCCGCTGGTGTTCGGGCTGGGGGTGCTGTGGCACCTGCTGCGACACGGCCGCCGCTACCAGGTCCTCCACACCTGCTCCTTCCCCTACTTCTCGCTGCTGGCCGCGGCGGCGGCACGCCCTCTCGGCCGCTACGGCCTGGTGGTCGACTGGCACGAGGTGTGGAGCCGCGCGTACTGGCGCGAATACCTCGGCGGGGCCGCCGGCGCGGTCGGGTATGCCGTGCAGTTGCTGTGCGCGCGCCTCCCCCAGAGGGCGTTCTGCTTCTCGCGGCTGCACGCACGGCGCCTGCGCGCGGAGGGCCTGCGCGGCGAGCCGACGGTGCTGGAGGGGGAGTATGCGGGCACGCTCGACACCCCCACTGCGCACCCCGCCCAACCACTGGTGGTGTTCGCGGGAAGGTTGATTCCCGAGAAGCAGGCGCCCTTGGCGGTGGCGGCGTTTGCCATCGCGGCGCGCCGCATCGCCGCGTCGGCGCCGGGGGCCAAGCCCGCGCCGGAGCCTGGGGCCAAGTCCGCGCCGGAGCCTGGGGCCAAGTCCGCGCCGGAGCCTGGGGCCAAGTCCGCGCCGGAGCCTGGGGCCAAGTCCGCGCCGGAGCCTGGGGCCAAGTCCGCGCCGGAGCCGGGGGGCACGCCCGTACCGGCGCCGCGGGGCGCGCCCGAGCCGGCGCTGCGCGGAGAGTTCTACGGCGACGGCCCCGAGCGCGAGGCCCTGGAACGCGCGATCGAGCAGCACGGCGTGGGCGAGATCGCGAGCGCGCCGGGCTTCGTCGACGCGACCCGGATCGACGAGGCGCTGACCAACGCCATGTGCATGCTCTCGACCTCGCGCAGGGAGGGGTACGGAATGGTCGTGATCGAGGCCGCCGCGCGCGCGACCCCGAGCGTGGTCGTCGCCGGCGAGGACAACGCCGCCGTGGAGTTGGTGCAGGAGGGCGTCAACGGCGTGGTCGCCCCCGCCGCCGACCCCGAGGCGATCGCGGCGGCGATCGTGAGGGTGCACGAGGCGGGGATGGCGATGCGCGAAAGCACGGCCAAGTGGTTTGAGCAGAACGCGCAGCGCCTCTCGCTGGAGTCATCGCTGCGCGCAGTGCTGGCGAGCTATGGGTCGGCCCCACCACCTGCCGCTCCCACGCCATCGGGGTCGGCCACAGCGGGAGCCGGGGACGAGCCGGAGGACGGCGCCGGCGCTCCCAGCGCCCGCGCGTAGGAGTCCAGCGTCAGTCGCGCGGTGCGCTCCCAGCCGAACTCGCGCGCCCGCGCAAGTCCCCGCTCACGCAGGTCGTGCGCGAGCGCGGGATCGTCGAGCAGCCGCTCGATCGCCCGCGCAATCGCAGGCTCCGAGCATGGGTCGAACAGCAGCGCCGCATCGCCGGCGACCTCGGGCAGCGAGGAGGTGTCGGCACACGCGACCGGCACCCCCCGGGCCATCGCCTCGAGCACGGGCAGCCCGAAGCCCTCGTACAGCGAGGGGTATACGAAAGCGTCGGCGAGCCCCCACAGGCCCTCGATCTCGCCCTCCGAAAGCCATCCCTCGAAGCGCACGTCGCCGAGGATCCCAAGCTCGGCTGCGCGCGCGCGCAGCTCGGCCTCGTGCCAGGTGGGGTAGCCGGGCAGCACCAACACCGGCCGCCGCTCGGAGGGGATGTGCGCGAAAGCGCCGATCAGCGCAAGCAGGTTCTTGTGGGGGCGCTTGGCGGAGAGCGTCAGCAGCACCCGCCGCTCGCCCAGACCGAAGCGCGCGCGCGTCTCCTGCGCCGAGAGCGCGGTGGGGGTGTCGAGCCCGTGCTCCTTGCCGCCGAGCTCCTCCATCGCCTCGGGCAGGCGGCGCACGGCTCCAAGCCCCTGCGGCACCACATCGATCCGCTCCTCCGGGAGCCGCAGCAGCTCGACGAGGTCGCGACGGGTGGAATCGGAGATCGCGATCACCCGCGTGGAGCGGCGCACGGCGAGCGGCACGAGCACGCGCATACCGCGGTCGCGCAGGCCGGGGTGGGCGGAGGGGAAGCGCGCGTAGATCAGGTCGTGCACGGTGAGCACCCGCCGATAGCGCCCATACGCGGGCGCGGTGGAGGCGAGCGAGTGCACGAGATCCACGCCCGCGCGCGCGGCAAGGTGTGGCAGGAAGACCTGCTCGCCGAGCACCCATTGCTCGCGCCTGCGGGCGTTGACCGGCACGGTGACGGCCGGCATCAGCTCGCCCCATGGCCCGTCCGCCGCAGCGGAAGCCTCACGCGAGACGAACGCGGTGAAGCGCGTGCCCGGCGGCGCGAGGCGCACCAGCTCGGGGAGCAGCTCACGGGCGTAGACCTCCATCCCGCCGGTGTCGCCGGGCACGAGGTAGATGAGGTTGAGGCCGATATGCATTAGAGGTCGACGTGTCTCTCGAGGTTGACGCCGGCGTCCACCTCGAGGTTGGAGCTGACAAGCATTTCGGGGCTGTGCCGGGCATCCATCGCGCTCATACCGGGTTCATACCGTCTGCAGCCCCCGCTCCGACGGGACGACCCGACGATAGATCCATGACAACAAACACAAACATACGAATACTGATTAGCGAGCCCCACCCAATGGTGAGGCAGATGTTGGAGCGCATGGTGGATCGCCTCGGCTACCAACCGGTGATCGCAGAGATAACCGCGCAGGAGCAGCTGGCGAGCGCCGACGTGCTGGTGATCGAGCCGACGGCCCCGCTCGGGATCACGCTGGCGCAGGCGGCGCAGTACGCGGACCCGCCGGTGCCGATCGTGTGCGCAAGCGTGATGGCCCCCCCGGCGGCGTTTGCGGAGCTCGGGATCGAGTTGGCGGACGCGCTGCACAAGCCCTTCTCGAGCCAACGGCTGGACGCGGCGATCATGCGGGCGCTGTTGAGCCGCTGCGACACCCGCGACCGCTCGCGACTCGATCACGCCGCGTAGCTCCCAGCCACATAGACTCGGCCCGTGCAGGCGCGCCGACGCAACCACTGGGGCTGGGGGTACGAGGATCAGCGCTTCTCCCCCGAGCAGGTGCGCGCGGCGGCGGGTGGGTTGGCGACGCACCTGGGGCTGGGAGAGCAGATGGAGGTGGAGGACCCGGTGGCGATCGAGGCCGTGAAGCTGCCGCCCCCGCGGATCTCCCCACCTGCCGCCCTGGCGGAGCTGTGCGCGGACGACAGCCACGCGCGTGCCTCGCACGCATGGGGCAAGTCGTACCCCGACGTGGTAAGGGGCTTTCGCGGCAGCTTCGAGTACGCCCCGGATTTCGTGGCGTACCCGCGCGAGGAGCACGAGGTGGAGCAGCTGCTGGAGTGGTGCGTAGGACAGCACGTGGCCGCGATCCCCTACGGTGGCGGCACGAGCGTGGTGGGCGGTGTACGTCCCGAGGTGGATCCCTCCTACAACGGAGCCATCACCCTCGACCTCGGCGCGCTCGATCGAGTGCTGGAGGTGGATCAAGTGTCCCGCGCGGCCCGCATCCAGGCCGGCGCGAGCGGGCCGGAGCTGGAGCGTCAGCTCGCCGAGCACGGCCTGACGCTGCGCCACTTCCCCCAGTCGTGGGAGCTCGCGACGCTGGGCGGCTGGATAGCCACCCGCGCGGCGGGGCACTTCGCCACCGTGTGGACGCACATCGAGGACTTCGTGGAGTCGGTGCGCGCGATCACGCCCACGGGAGAGTGGGAGTCGCGCCGGCTGCCGGGCTCGGGCGCGGGGGTGAGCCCCGATCGCATGCTGGCCGGCTCGGAGGGGATCCTCGGGGTGATCACCGAGGCGTGGATGCGCGTGCAGCCGCGACCCACCCACCGCCGCTCGGCGGGCGTGAGCTTCACCGACTTCGCCACGGGCGCGGAGTGCGTGCGAGAGCTCAGCCAGTCGGGGCTGAACCCCGCCAACTGCCGCCTGATCGACGAGCGCGAGTCGAAGATGACGATGGTGGGGGACGGAGGCAGCGCACTGCTGGTGATGGGCTTCGAGTCGACCGACCACTCGGTGGATGCGCCGATGGAGCGGGCCCTCGAGATCTGCCGCGAGCATGGGGGGCAGGCCGGAGAGCGCGGGCCCGGGGGCGGCGCAGGCGCTCGCGCGGCCGGCTCGGGGGGTGGCCCTGCGGGCGGTGGCGGCGGTGCGGGTTCGGGCGGCGCCGGTGCGGGTGCGGGCTCGGGCGGCGGCGGCCCTGCGGGCGGTGGCGGCGGTGCGGGCTCGGGCGGCGGCGGTGCGGGCGGCGACGCGGGGGGTGCTGGCGTGGACGCCGTGAACACGTGGCGGGAGACGTTTCTGGCGGCCCCCTACCTGCGCGACGTGTTCGTGGCGATGGGCGCGATCTGCGAAAGCTTCGAGACGGCAATCACATGGGAGCGCTTCCCGGCCCTCCACGCGCATGTGATGGCAGCGGCCGAGCAGGCGATGCGCGAGGTGCGAGCGCAGCCGGGTGGGGTGTCGTGTCGCTTCACCCACGTGTATCCGGATGGCCCGGCCCCCTACTTCACCGTGCTCGCCAAAGGGCGGCGCGGGGAGGAGTTGGAGCAGTGGGCGGCGATCAAGCGCGTGGTGTCGGATGCGATCGTCGAGAGCGGAGGCACGATCACCCACCACCACGCGCTGGGCCGCGACCACCGCCCCTGGTATGACCGCCAGCGCCCCGAGCCGTTCGCGGCGGCGCTGCGCGGGGCGAAGCAGGCGGTCGATCCGCAGGGCATCATGAATCCGGGCGTGCTGGTGGACCCGCTGCGATGAGACCACCCGCGATGGCGGTCTCCCACCTGGGATCGACGGCGGTCTCCTACCCGGGATCGACGGCGGTCTCCTACCCGGGATCGACGGTGGCAGGGGCGTGGAGGGATGCCCGATGACGGTCGCGGTGCTGGGCCCCGGCGGCGTGGGCGGCCTGGTTGCGGGTGCGCTCGACCACGCGGACACCCCGGTGACTCTCGTCGCGCGGGAGTCGACGGCGGAGCTGATCGCAGCGCGAGGCCTGCTGGTGAGCTCCGTGCGACTCGGCGACTTCGTCGCCCACCCCCGCGCGGTGGCAAGCCTGGAGGAGCCGGTGGAAGCGCTGGTGGTGGCAACCAAGGCGACCGGCTTGCACGAGGCGCTGGAGCGCATCGCTGCATCGCCCGCGCTGGTGGTGCCGCTGCTCAACGGCCTCGACCACCTCGCGGTGCTGCGCGAGCGCTTCGGCGAGCAGACGGTGGTGGCGGGCACGATCCGCGTCGAGGCCGACCGCCCCGAGCCGGGCGTGGTGGTGCACACCAGTCCCTTCCTGCGTATCGACATGGCCTCCGCGCACGCGGCGGCGCGGCCGGGGATGGAGGCTTTGGCGGAGAAGCTGGAGGCGGCCGGCATCCCGGCGCGCGTGGAGGAGTCCGAGCCGCAGGTGCTGTGGGGCAAGCTGGTGCGCCTCAATGCGCTGGCGTGCACCACCAGCGCGTTCGACAAGCTGCTGGGCGAGATCCTCACCACCCCCGAGCTGCGTGCCGAGCTGGTGGGGGCGATCGAGGAGGGCTGCGCGGTGGCGGCGGCCGAGGGAGCGAGTATCGACGCGGCCGACCCGCTGGGCGAACTGAGCGCTGCGCATTCAACGCTTGGCAGCTCGATGCAGCGCGACATCGCCGCCGGCAGACCCCCCGAGCTGGACGCGATCCCCGGGGCGGTGCTGCGCGCGGCGGCTCGCCACGGCGTGGAGTGCCCGACGATCGAACGGCTGGTGGGGACGATCGCCATGCGTGTGGGCGTGCCCGCGCCGATCCCCCCGGGGTAGCTCTCTCCCTACTCCCCGAATGGGCGAAACCGAGGGTCGCCAGCCACGCCCGGCGCCGCGGCGGGGACCGTGTGAGTGGCGAAGGCCTCGACCACCTCCGTCTCGGACTCCTCGCGCTCCTCGTCGTGCTGCCCGTCGCACAGCACACGGAAGTTGCCGGTGACCCCGCTGTCGGCGTGAATGGTGATGCCGGGAAGGATCTCCTCGCCCTCCTCGAAGCCCAGCCGCTCCATGTCGAAGTGGGTGAGACCGATGCCATGCGCGGTGTGCGTGGGGTTCTCGCGGTCGTGCGCCGACACCGCCTGGGCAAAGCGCTCGAGATTCTTGGCGATCTTGCCGGTGTCCGCCATCGCTCGCCCGAAGCGTAGCGCGCCCCTCGCGGCGCGAGCGCGGCCCCCTCGCCGTTGTGGGTCAGCGTGCCCTTTGCTGCGCGAGCGCAGCGCTCCATCGCCCGGTGCCGAGGGCCCTTCACCGCGCGGGGCCAGCGCGACCCTCGCGGCACGCGCGCAGCGCCTCTCATCGCGCGGGGCCGGCGGCGCGCAGGGCAAGCGCCTCGCGCACGGCCGGCGCGACCTCGCTGCCGAACAGCTCGATCGCTCGCATCGCCCGCGCGTGCGGCAGTGCGCCGATGCTGACCTGCGCGAGGAAGCGGTCGTGCGCGAACAGCTCGTGCTCGGCGAGGATCTTCTCGACCACCTGCTGGGGGCTACCCACCAGCAGATGCCCCTCGGGACCGCAAGCCGCATCGAACTGGGCGCGCGCCATCGGCGGCCAGCCACGCTCGCGCCCGATGCGGTTCATCACCTGCGAGTAGGCGGGGAAGTACTCGTCCGCCGCTCGCTGCGAGGTGGGGGCGAGGTAGGTGTGTGAGTTGATCCCGACCGCGGGTCCGGCAGAGTTGGCGGGGTCATCATCTACCGGACGATGCGCGACGGCACGATCGACCGCGTGGCGGTCTCGGCTCGGTACCGGTGGGGTGGTCGCGGCGGCCTCGTCTTTGCTCTCGTCCTCCGCGTCGAGCAGCGCGCGTCCCTGGGCGACGGCCCGGTGGTAGAGATCGACCAGCGGCGCAAACCGCGCGGGCGGGCCACCGATGATCGCGATCATCAACGGCAGCCCCAGCATTCCCGCGCGGGCCACCGACGCCGGCGTCCCACCAACGGCGATCCACACCGGCAGCGGGTTTTGCAGCGGGCGCGGATACACACCCACGTCGTGCAACGCTGCCCGGTGGCGCCCCGACCAGGTGACGCGCTCGGAGGAGCGCAGCGCCAGCAGCAGCTCGAGCTTCTCCGCAAAGAGCTCGTCGTAGTCGTCGAGGTCGAAACCGTAGAGTGGAAACGACTCCGTGAAAGACCCCCTGCCGGCCATGATCTCCGCGCGTCCGCCCGAGATAAGGTCGAGCGTGGCGAAGTCCTGAAACACCCTCACCGGATCGGCCGAGCTGAGCACCGTGACGGCGCTGCTCAAACGGATGCTCTGCGTGCGTGCCGCCGCGGCAGCCAGCGCGATCGGTGGTGCGGACACCGCATAGTCGGGCCGATGGTGCTCGCCGACCCCGAACACTTCGAGCCCGAGCTGGTCGGCGAGCTCGATCTCTTCGAGTAGCTCCCGCAGCCGCCGCGCCGCGTGGGGCGGATCCGCGCCCAGCGGCAGGTCGGCAAAGGTGGCGAGACCCAGTTCCACTCACGCGAGGCTATCGCCACGCGCTGCCATGTCAACTCGTCGTTGCTCGATGCTCTCGATCAGCCCATCTCCAAAATCTCAACGCGGTACCCGTCGGGGTAGTTGCCGGTTTGCAACTCATCGCCCATCAGCGGCCATAGGCCGTGGCACTTCTTCAGGCGTAGACGAGTTCGGAGCTTGCCGTCGTAGTGACAGGCTCAGGATGCAATGGCGCCAGCGTCACCGTCGGCGGGTCCTCGCCGGGGCCGGCCAGAACGAGCGCGATGCCCTCCTGCAGGCTCTCCCGGAGCTCATCCAGATTGTCGCCGGTGGCAAAGACGCCCGGATACTCGTCCACAGTTGCCCACAGAGATTCGTCCTCGAGTCGGACGTTGACGTGCAATTGCTGTGGCCCAGGCATCATGCTCTTCATCAAAGATATCGGGTCATGCTCACGTGTCCTGAAGGCTGGCCTCGCGTCGAAGTTGCGCCTCAAAACCCTTTGAGTAGGCGCGGCGCTTGTTCTCTGGAAGCGTGATCGGCCGATATCCCGGCTTTGTCATCTTGACCTGGTGCTTGCCGCCACGCTCCAGCGTCCAGCCCTCCTGCTGGAGTCGCTTGATCCATTCCTTCTGCGTGGCCGGCATGGCCGCCTGATCGTTGCAGCCGAGCCGGCGTCTCTACATTTCCAATATCTCGACTCTGTAGCCATCGGGGTCGCGCACGAAGCACAGTCGCGAGCCCCCCTCGCGGACGCTGTACGGCGGCTTCTCGGGCTCGATGCCCTGCTCGGCCAGCTTGGCGAGCGTAGCGTCGAGGTCGGAGCTGGCGATCGCGATGTGGCCGTAGCCGGTACCGATCTCGTAGGAGTCCACGCCGAAGTTGTAGGTCAGCTCCAACCGAGGCATGTCCCCGTCGCCGGGCTGGTTCATGAAGACGTTGATCGCCTCGTCTTTGATCGGGATGCGCCCGACCTCCTCGAAGCCGAGCGCGTTGTAGAAAGCGATCGAGCGGTCGATGTCGGTGATGCGGTAACAGGTGTGGATGAGTGCCATGGCGCCAGTGTATGGGCTGACTCGCCACGAGTGGCTGCACGCGTAAGCGCCGCGGTGGGCGGCACCACCCCCGCACGCCGCTTCGTGCAAGGATGGCGCGATGATCGTGGGGTTGGAGGCGGCGTGATAGTCGAGCGTGCAACGCATCCGCAGTTTCTGTCGAACACCTACCTGGTGTGCGATGGGCAGGGCGGGCCCGCTTTCTTCGTGGACGCGGGCGGGCCGGTGGAGCCGCTGATCGAGGCGGCCGAGCGTTTGGGGGTGACGCCCACGCACGTGCTCCTTACCCACCACCACTTCGATCACGTCAGCGAGGTGGGGGCACTGCGCGAGCGCTGGCCGAAGCTCGAGGTGGTGATCCACCCGGTCGAACGGGAGCTGTTGGGAGAGGCCGTTGCGACCGGCACCGTCGAGCCGGGGCAGGCGCTGCACTTCGGGACGCTCGAGGTGCGCCCGCTGCTGACGCCGGGGCACACGGCAGGGATGCTGTCCTTCGCGGTGTGCGTGCCCGACGGGCACACGCGTCCCTCCTCGACCACCGCGCCGGGGGGGTTTACCGGCCGCGAAGGGGCGGTGTTCACCGGGGACACGCTCTTCCGTGGCTCGGTTGGCGGCGTGAGAGCTCCCGGCCACACCACCTACACCGACCTGAAGGACTCGATCATGGGCACCTTGATGGAGCTGCCGGCGGAGACGGTCATCCAACCCGGCCATGCCGACCCCACCTCGGTTGCCGAGGAGTGGGAGCACAACCCGTTCATCCGCGTATGGCGTGGCCTGGACGGCGAGGGCGCCGACCGCTGCACTGCGCTTGGGGAGCCCGCAACGCTGGTGCTGCTGTGTGGCGACTATGACGGCGGCCACAAGGCTTGGGTGCGCTGGGCGGACGGCTCGGACGACATTGTGCCCGGCTCGCAGGTCAAGCGCCTCGGGTAGGGTCGGCGCATAAGATGGTGGTGTGGCGCGCGAAAAGATCCCTACATCGAGAGTGCGCCGCACGGCGACGGTGGGGAGGCTAGCGGCCAGCGAGACGGTGAAGCAGCTCGGCACGCGCGCCGCCAACGTCACGCGCAGCGATGAGGCCTCGCGGGAGGCCATGGGCCGCCGGCAGGTGGAGACGGCCAAGCAGATCGTCGCGGTGCTCGGCACGATGAAGGGTGCGGCGATGAAGCTCGGGCAGATGTTGTCCTTCCTGGATGTGGGCCTCGTGCCGGAGGAGTACCGCGATGAGTTCCAGCGCGAGCTCGGCAAGCTGCGCGATGCGGCCCCCACCGTCTCCTTCAAGCAGATGCGCAAGGTGATCGAGGGAGACCTCGAAGCGCGGATCTCCGCGGTATTCGAGGAGTTCGCGGAGGAGCCGATCGCGGCGGCCTCGATCGGCCAGGTCTACCGTGCGCGGCTGCGCGAGGACGGGCGCGAGGTGGCGGTGAAGGTTCAGTACCCGGGTGTGGCCGCCGCGGTGCGGGCGGACCTACAGAGCATCGACCTGGTCATGCGCCTGCTCAAGCGGATGACTCCCCAGCTCGACGTGCGCGGGATCGCGACGGAGATCAGGGAGCGGGTCGCTGAGGAGCTCGACTACGAGCTCGAGGCCTCCAATCAGCGGTCGCTGGCGCGGATCTTCCACGGGCACCCCTTCATCGCGATCCCCGAGGTGGTCACCGAGCTCTCGCGCGAGCGGGTGCTCGTCAGCGAGTTCGTGCAGGGGGCCGGCTTCGAGGAGCTGAAGGGCCGCCCGCAGGCCGAGCGCGACCGCATTGGCGAGATCGTGTTCCGCTTCTACCTCGGCTGCCTTTACCGCCACCGCCAATTCTCCGGGGACCCGCACCCCGGCAACTTCATGCTGCTGGAGGATGGGCGTGTGGCGTTCCTGGACTTCGGCCTCTACAAGCGCCTCGCCCCGGGGCCGGTCGAGATCGAGTTGGCGGCGCAGCGCGCGGCGATCGAGCACGACGCGCCGGGGCTGTTCGAGCTGATGGCACAGAACGGCTTCCTGCCGCACCCGGAGCGGGTCGATCCGCAGGAGCTGCTGTCGTTCCTCGAGGACACGATCGGCTGGTACACCACCGACGAGGTGGTGGCGCTGGTGCCGGAGTTCGCCACCGAAGTGTTGATGCAAAGCTCCGACCCCCGCTCCAGTCACTTCCGCCACATGCGCCACCAGGACATGCCCGCCGATCATCTCTTCGGCCGGCGCATGGAGATGATGACGCTTGCGGTGCTCTCCCAGCTGCGGGCGAGCGCCAACTGGTACCAGATCACGCGCGAGTGGGCCTACGGCGATCCGCCAGTCACGGAGCTCGGCCGCGAAGAGGCCGAGTTCTACGCGCAGGACGGGGTCGGCGCGGCGAGCTAGAGAACCTGAATCTGTACGAGGCTGGTGGTTCCCGGTCGCCCGCTTGGCAAGCCCGCCGTGATGCCCACACGCTGACCCGGCTTGCACCAGCCGAGCTCCACGACGCGCTTGGCCGATTCGGCGATCAGCTCCTCGGTGGTCTCGTGGCGGTGCATCGATGCGGCCTGCACGCCCCACATCAGTCCGCAGCGGCGCACCGTCTCGCGGCCGGGGGAGAGCGCGTAGATCGGCACCGTCGGGCGGTGCGCCGACACCAGGCGGGCGGAGCGGCCGGAGAGCGTCGGCACCACCAGCGCCGCCAGGCCCAGCTCCTGCACCGCGATGCACAGGCTGTGGGCCAGCGTGTACGCGGGGTCGGATTCGGTGCGGCGCACGCGCGAGGCGTTCCACTCCTCGTACGGCGCGATCGACTCGGCCTGTTCGGCGACCGATGCCATCATCGCGATCGCCTCCACCGGGTAGGCGCCGATCGCGGTCTCCTGTGAGAGCATCACCGCGTCGGTGCCGTCGAGGATCGCATTGGCCACGTCGGCGACCTCTGCGCGCGTGGGGCGCGAGGAGGTGACCATCGAGTCGAGCATCTGCGTAGCGGTGATCGACGGCCGCGCCAGCCACCCCGCGAGGCGCAGCAGCTCCTTCTGCACCAGCGGCACTTTCTCGATCGGTAGCTCGATGCCGAGATCGCCGCGAGCGACCATCACGCAGTCGGCCGCTCGCACTATCTCCTCGGCGCGTTCCACGGCCTGGGGCTTCTCCATCTTGGCGATCAGCGGCAGCCGAGTGTGCTCGCGCACCAGCTCGATGTCCTCCGGGCGGCGCACGAACGACAATGCCACCATGTCCACCCCGATCGACTCCCCGTGGCGCAGCAGCTCGAGGTCCTCCTCGGGCACCGCCGGCAGCAGGTCCACGGGACCGGGGATGTTGAGGCCCTGGCGTGAGGCCACGGCGCCACCCACCTCGATCTCCGCCTCCACCTCGTGGAGGCCCGCGCGCACCTCCGCAACGCGCAGTCTCACCGAGCCGTCGGCGAGGTAGATCACCTCACCCGGCGCCAGCGCGTCGGCTAGACCAGGCCATGAGATCGACATGTGGCGCGCGTCCCCTTCGCCGTCTTCCTCGCCGCAGGAGAAGGTGACGCGCTCGCCCGGCTTCAGCTCCACCACGTCATCGCGCAGTGGCCCGATGCGGAGCTTGGGGCCGGGCAGGTCCTGCAGGATCGCCACCGGCCGCCCCGCCCGTCCGGCGGCGTCGCGCACGCGCCGCACGGTCTCCGCGTGCTCCTCCAGCGTCCCGTGCGAGTAGTTCAGCCGTGCCACGTCCATCCCGGCGTTGACCATCCGCAGCAGGGTCTCGGGCTCGCGCGAGGCGGGGCCGATGGTGGCGACGATCTTGGTGCGGCGCATGGTGGCACGCACGGTAGCGGTCGCGCCGGTGTTACGGTGCCTGCGAGCCCGGAAGGCGCGTTGTGCTACGGCGCTTGCACGTCGGGAAAGTCGGTGTTACGGGGCCTGCACGTCGGGAAAGTTCTCTGCGCAGTGCTCGCGCAAGGTCACGCGCACCCACGCGCGCTCCGCGGGGCTCGCCGCGCGGAAGCGCTCCAGCAACTCCCGCTGGCGCTCGATCGGGGCGCCCGCGATCGTCCAGCGCGCGGCGAGGTGCTCGAACAGCAGCTCCACCGCCCGCTGCCAGGTGTCCTCGCGGGTGCTCGCCGCCCGCGCCTCCTCGCCCGCCAGGGTCTCGGCGTACTTGACCCGTGTGGCCGGCGTCATCGCGCCGCGCAGCCTCAGCACGTTGCCCTCCGCGTCGGTGTAATCGCTGCTGGGAGCCTTCAGTCGCTCGGGCTGCTGTCTGCGGGGCCTGCGTCGCGCCATCTCACCATAATTGCGCTAAATGCAGTCTCCCATTAGCGCCATTATTTAGTTGTTAGCGCCATTGTCGACCTAGAGGGGCTTCCTCAACGCACGGCGCAGACGCCCCGGCGGCCTCGCTCAGGAGGCGTTGGCCGCCCGTTCCAGCTGCCCCCGCACGTCGCCGGTCGCCGGCTTGGCGTGGCCCGGCCACGCCACGGCGGGCTCCAGGGCGGCCAGCTTGCGGATGCTGGCGCGCGCCTGCTCGGTATCGTAGTTGTAGGTGGACACCGGCACATTGGGCTCGCGGTCGCGTCCCCACATGTCCAAGGTGTAGAAGGTGTCGCTCACCAGTGCGAGGCGATCGGATTCGCGCCACAGCCCGATCAGGCCGGGGGCGTGGCCGGGGAGGTCGATCACCTCGAAGCCCGCCACCTCGTCGCCCTCCTGGAGCGTGCCAGCCACCTTTACCGGGCCGCCGTCCCACACGAAGTGGTGCATCGCGCGGTGGATCTGGCGCTGGGGGGTGGGCAGGGTGGTGAGGCCCTCCGGCCAGTAGCGAAAGCCGCCGCTGCCTTCGGTGTCCTGCACCTCGTCGGGGTGGCAGTACACGGGCACTCCCAGCGCGGGCGCGGTACCGCGATGGTCGGTGTGGCCGTGGCCCAGCACCACGCGGCGGATGCCGCCGAGCTTCGCGGCGCCCGCGGCGACCGCGCGCACCATCGTGCGGGCGCCCGCGTCGAACAGCGTGACGCCACCTTCGTCCTCGATCAGGTAGACGTTGCAGCGGCCCGGCCGGCTGCCCTGCACCACCCACACGCCCTCGGCGATCAGCTCCGGCTCGGAGAGCATCCGCTCGGTGAGGTGGGTTTTGACGTTGAATGCCCCCAGTAGCCGCTGCTCCCCAGTGGAGCCCAGCGGCGGCATCATCCCGATCTGGCGTGGCACGGTCATCGTGTCCGTGAAGGCGTCGTTGACCTGGATCAACCCGTCGCGGACGGTGAGCACGTCGACCCCTTCGAGCAGCAACGGGTGGCCGGTGGGGGCCAGCCCGCCGAAGGTGCCGGGGCCGGCGAAGGTGCCGATCAAGCGCCACTGCACCGCGCAGCGCTCGCCCTCGGTGATGGTGTCCACGATCTCCCAGCGCAGGTCGGGTATCGCTCCGAGCATGTCGCCGACGAACGCGCGCACCCCCTCCGGGGCCGTTACGTCCACCTGCCCGCGCACGTTCTCGCGCCCGCCCACCGCCCACAGCGCCACGGCGCCCTCGAGGTCGTGAGCGTTGATCGCCTCGAAGTAGCGCCGCGCCACCGTCTCGGCTTCGCTAGTCCCGCGCTCCCCCGAGATCCGCTCCCTGGGGGCGGTAGGGTGGATGTTAGCGGCAGCCTCGTGCACTCGGGTGGCGGCCTGCTCTGCTGAGGTTGCTGCCGATGCGTTCTCCTCGGCCATGGCGTCTGCTCCTTCCGGGCGAATGCGACGGGAAGAAGCAAGTCTAGTTGGTATCCAGCGCGTCCTTGGTGTCCCGCCAAGGGTGCTTTGCGAGGTTGCTCGCGGTTGGGTATTGACATGACGCTGCCGTTGTGTCAATGATGAACTCATCGTGGTGGCCGAGGGAGGTCGCCAGTGGCAAACATATGGGTCTGGTTGGGGTCGCCTCTTGGTTGACCTTTTCAAGTGCTTGTAGGGGTTTTGGAGAGAGGGACCGGGGTCGTTTTCGATGAGGGAGTTGGTTTAGCGTGGTTTCTGGAGGGAGATACGTGTCGGAGGTGTGCGTCGCGTATGTAGGGAGTGATGCTAGATGCGCCAGCATGGCGCTGTCGCATCTCTCTCTCTCTCTCTCTCTCGGCGGTGAAACGCTCTCGCGGGTGCCGCAGAAGATCCCGGGTGGGCTGTTCGGCATGTCGCTCCAGGCGACTATCGAACTCGCTGAGCCGGCCAGCGAGATCGGTATAAGCAAAAACAACCTGGTCAACGAAGAAGGGACGGCGATTGTGCTGCCCGTCAGGATGCGCTTGGAAAACCCGCTACTGGGCAGTGAATGCTACGTGGGGTCGCGTAGTAGCCCGATCGTGCTGCACCTGACGACGGGCAGGACGAACCCCGACTTACCCAACAAGACGATCGACGGCACGGGCGGTAGGCTCCAGTTGACGGACAATCTCGAAATAGTCGGATTAGCTGGGCCGGTGCTGGTGGACAACTCGTTCTCGATGCCGGGAGCGACCGGCTGTGGGGGGGCCGGTGAGGCGCCGCTGGTCGACTCGATGATCGACCACGTACTCGGTCTCCCCTCCCCGGATGGATACAACACGATTGTCGAGAACAACAGGCTGAAGGAGGCCAGCATTGAAAATGTGATCACCCACGAAGGGGAGTAGGATCGTGAGGCGATCGGGGCTGCGGCGGGCCGGGAGCGGCTCGGAGCTTGGTGCCGCTGACTCGGCGACAAGCACATGTTGGCTCGGGGGACCATCGAGGGCGTGCCGATCCCAATAGGCTCTTAGCCGGTGGCTGACACCAGCGATCGCACCCCCGCCGAGCAAGCGCCCGGCACTGCCGCCGAGCACGGCGCCTCGCGCCGCGAGCTGGGCCGCGGCGAACGGATCCTGCAGGGCGTCTTCCGCCTGCGCCTGCCGCTGCCCTGGCCGGGCGTTCCCCACGGCAACGCCTGGGCGGTGGAGGCGGGCGATGGGGTGGTGCTGTTCGATACGGGGATGCACGAACGGGGCTCTTTCGCCAACCTCGAACGGGCGCTGGCGATGTGCGGGCTGCGCGTGGAGGACATCCGCCTTCTGGTGTGCACGCACGCTCACTCCGACCACTACGGGCAGGCCGCCACGATCGTGGAGCGCACCGGCTGCGAGCTGTGGATGCACCCCAACTACCAGCACATGCTGCAGTGGGCGCAGGACATCGACTCGGCGATCGAACGCCGCCTGGAAGTGGCGCGCCAGAGCGGGGTGCCCGAGGAGCCGTTGCGTCGCTATGCGGCCGAGCGCGGCGAGCACGACTCGGGTATCGCGGCGGTGATCGAGCCCGACCGGGCGTTGCTGCCGGGCGTCACGATCGCCACCGACCTTGGGCCGTGGACCGTGCACGAGACGCCCGGCCACGCACCGTCGCACGTCTGCCTGTTCCAGCCCGAGCGACGCTTGTTGATCTCCGGCGATCACCTGCTGGGGCGCATCTCGCTGTTCTTCGACTACGGCTACTCGCCCGACCCGGTGGGCGAATTCGTCAGCTCGCTGGATGTCGTGGAGCGGCTTGGAGCGCGCCTCTGTTTGCCGGGGCACGGGCGCACGTTCGCCGACGTGCACGCCCACATCGAAGGCAACCGCGAGCTGGTCGCAGAGCGCACCGAGCGCGTGCTGGAGGTGATCTCCGAGCGTCCGCGCACCGCCTTCGAAGTCGTGCCCGAGGTGCTGTATGAGGTCCCGTTCTCGCCCAACACGGCGCCGTGGCTGCTCACCGAGACGCTCGCCTTCCTCACCCACCTGGAGGTGACCGGGCGCGCGCGGCGGATCGAGGGGGAGCCCGAGCGCTGGGCGATGGCAAACTGACGGCGATGCGCATCGACAAGCTGCTTGAAGACGACGGCCCCGTCTTCTCCTTCGAGTTCTTCCCGCCCAAGACGGAGGCGGGGGAGGAGAACCTGCGCACGGCGCTCGCCGAGCTGCGCGGCCTGGACCCGTCGTTCGTGTCCGTCACCTACGGCGCCGGCGGCTCCACCAGGGGCAAAACGATCGAGATCGTCAAGCGCATCCGCGAGCAGTACGGGCTGGAGGCGATGGCGCACTTCACCTGCGTGGGCGCCACCGTGGCGGAACTGCGCGCCACGCTCGACGAGATGCAGAGCGCGGGCATCGACAACGTGCTCGCGCTGCGCGGCGACCCGCCCGCGGGCCAGGAGCAGTGGCGCAAAACGGAGGGCGGCTTGGAGTACTCGCGCGAACTGGTGGAACTGATCGCCGCCGACTACCCCTTTGCGATCGGCGGCGCCTGCTTCCCCGAGACGCACATCCACGCAGTCAGCTCCGAGGAGGACCTGGAACATCTCGCGGAGAAGGTGGCCGCGGGCGTGCAGTTCCTAATCACACAGTTGTTCTTCGACAACGCCCTCTACTTCGACTTCGTCCAGCGCGCACGCGCTGCGGGCGTGAACGTGCCGATCATCCCCGGCGTCATGCCCATCACGCAGGTGGGGCAGGTCGAGCGCATGGCCAAGCTCTGCGGGGCCTCCATTCCCGACGGCCTGCGTCGCGAGCTGCACGCGCGCGGCGAGGACCCCGAGGCGGTGCTCGACTTCGGCGTCGCCTACGCCACGCTGCAGTGCGCGGAGCTGCTGCGCGAGGGCGTGCCCGGCATCCACTTCATCACGCTCAACCGCTCCCCCGCCACGCGCGCGATCCTCAGCGCCTTGAAGCTGGCGCGGCCGTGGGAGCAGACCGCTCACCCGCGCGCGGTCCCCGCGTCCCTCGCCACACGGGGCGAGTCGCCGGCTGCCTCGTAGCGCCCGGCTGCCCGCGTACCCTTCCGCGGATGGGCGAGATCCCCTACACGATCCGTCGCTCCACCCGCGCGCGCAGGGTGCGCGTCAACGTGCACGCCCACACGGGCGTCGAGGTTGTGCTCCCGGCGCGTGTCTCCGAGCGGGCGGCCGCCGCCGCCGTGCAGGAGCTGCGTCCGTGGATCGAGCGTCGGTTGCACGAGGCCCACGAGACGCTCGCGCGCATCGCAGAGCGTGGTGCCACGGTGCCCTACCTGGGCGAGCCGCTGGCGCTGGTGGCGCAGCCGGGGCGCACGCGGGTGCACCGCCGCGGTGCGCGGCTGCTGGTGCCCGACGGAGACCCGCGGCCGGCGCTCGAGCGCTTCTACCGCCGCGCCGCGCGCGCGGAGATCGCGGGGCGGCTGGATCGCGCGAGCGCGCTGGCGGGAACCCCCTACAGCGGCCTGTCGATCCGCGCGCAGCGCTCGCGCTGGGCCTCGTGCTCGGCGAAGGGGCGGATGAGCTTCAACTGGCGCCTGTTGATGGCGCCCGAGAGCGTGCTCGACTACGTCGTCTGGCACGAGGTGTGCCACCTGGAGATCCTCGACCACTCGCCGCGGTTCTGGGCGCTCGTCGAGCGCCGCTGGCCCCGCTGGCGCGAGGATCGCGAGTGGCTGCGCCGTAATGGGGCGACGCTGGTGCTGTGACGCTCAGCCCCGCTGAGCGATCGGCACGTAGTCGAGGTCGCGCTCGCCGGTGTAGATCTGGCGGGGGCGGGCGATCTTCTGCTCGGAGTCCCCAACCATCTCCTTCCACTGCGCGATCCACCCAGAGGTGCGCCCGATCGCGAACATCACCGGGAACATCGCCACTGGTAGGCCCAGCGCCTCGTAGATCAGGCCGGAGTAGAAGTCCACGTTGGGGTAGAGCTTGCGCGAGGTGAAGTACTCGTCGCCGAGCGCGCGCTTCTCGAGCTCGGTGGCGACGTCCAGCAGCGGGCTCTTGCCGCGCACCTCGAACACGTCGTCGAGGTATTTGCGGATGATCCGCGCGCGCGGATCGTAGTTCTTGTAGACGCGGTGCCCGAAGCCCATCAGGCGCTCGTTGCCGGCCTTCACGCCCTCGAGGAAGTCGGGGATGTTCTCGACCGTGCCGATTCTTGCCAGCATTCGCAGCGCCTGCTCGTTGGCGCCCCCGTGCAGCGGGCCATACAGGGCGGCGACGCCGGCCGCGACCGCGGAGTAGGGGTCGACCTGGGTGGAGCCGACAGAGCGCACGGCGCTCGTGGAGGCGTTCTGTTCGTGGTCGGCATGCAGGATGAACAGCACGTCGAGCGCTCGCGCCAGCCGCGGGTCGGGCTGGTATTTGAGCTCGGTCATTTTGTACATCATCCCGAGGAAGTTGCTCGCATAATCGAGGTCGTTGTCGGGGTACACGTACGGCTGGCCCATGTTGTGGCGGAAGGCGAACGCGGCCAGCGTCGGCATCTTCGCCAAGAGTCGGATGATTTGGATCGCGCGGACGCGCTCCTCGTGGATCTTGTTGGCGTCGGGGTAGAACGTCGACAGCGCGCCAACGGAGGCGACGAGCATGCCCATCGGGTTGGCGTCGTAGCGGAAGCCCTGCATGAAGTCCTTGACGTTCTCGTGCACAAACGTGTGGATCGTGATCTCGTCCACCCAGCCCGTCAGCTCGGCCTGCGTGGGGAGCCTGCCGTTGATCAGCAGATAGGCAACCTCCAGGTAGCTGGAGTGCTCGCACAGCTGCTCGATCGGGATGCCGCGATGCTGCAAGATGCCGGCGTCGCCGTCGATGTAGGTGATCGAGCTGCGGCAGGAGGCCGTGTTCGTGTACGCCGGGTCGTATGCCATCAGCCCGAAGTCCTGCTCGTCGGTTTTGATCTGCCGGAGATCCATCGCGCGGACGGTGCCGTCGCTGACCGGCAGCTCGTAGGTGCGCCCGGTGCGGTTGTCGGTGACCGTCAGTGTTTGCGCGGGCGCCGCGCCATTGCCGCCCGTGCTCGGACCCGTGGGCCCACTCTGCGTGTCCGCCGTCTCCGTACTCATATGGTTTCTCCTGTTTCGGCCGTCAAGAGATCTCTTCCCCGATTATGAGGCAACTCGAGCCGGTTCGCCCCCGCGCCGCGGGTGCCGTCAGCTGCTTCCACCGTAGCGACTCTCGGTGGGCACGGAGGCGGGAAGGGCTGGGGCTCACTCCCCAAGCGGCACGGGTGCGGCCGAGAACTGCGTGAACTCGCGCAGCTGGCGCACGCGCGCGACGATCTCGGCCCCCGCGAGGCTCTCGATCCGATGGGTGCCGAACTCTTCGACGTTGAACGAGGCGAGCGCGGTGCCGTGCGCCATCGCCTGTCGCAGCAGCTCGTCGGTGATCTCCTCGTCGGCGTGGGCGGCGATGTAGCCGACGAAGCCGCCCGCGAACGTATCGCCCGCCCCGGTGGGGTCGACGACCGACTCCAGCGGGAAGGCCGGAAGCGAGAAGAAGCCGTCGGCGGTGACAAGCGCGGCGCCGTACTCGCCCTGCTTGGCGACGATCACCCGCGGCCCGCGCCGCGCCGGCGCCTCCCCGTCGCCGTCGGCGGGGGAGGAGGCCCACGAGAGCACCTCGCGGGCGGCCGCGTACAGCGAGGCTTTGTCGGTGAGCTGACGCAGCTCGGAGTCGTTGAGGATCAGGCAGTCGCACTCCGCGATCGCCTTCATCAGCGACTCGCGCGCCGCTTCGATCCAGAGGTTCATCGAGTCGAGCGCGACGAAGCGCGCGTCGGGCATCTGCGAGCGCACCTCGCGCTGCAGGTCGGGTTGGATGTTGGCGAGGAACAGCACGTCGCTGGAGCGCGAGCTCTCCGAGAGCTTCGGCTGGAAGCCCTCGAACACGCCCAGCTGCGTGTCGAGCGTCTCGCGCGAGTTGAGATCCCATCCGTACTTGCCGCGCCAGAAGAAGGTCTTGCCCCCGGGGATGCGCTCCACGTCGGAGATGTCCACGCCGCGGTTGCGCAGCACGTCGAGCTCGGTCTCGCCGAAGTCATCTCCGACGGGCCCCACCACGCGCACCTCCTGGAAGAAGGAGGCGGCCAGCGCGAAGTGCACGGCCGCGCCGCCGAGCATCCGCTGGCGCTCGCCGAAGGGCGTGGAGACGCTGTCGTAGGCGATCGATCCGACGACGGTGATTGGCATCGAAGCGGACCCTATAGCCTCCCGCGGATGCGCGCGATTCAGATCAGCGAGTTTGGCGGCCCGGAGGTGTTGAAGCTTGTCGAGCTACCCGACCCCCAGCCCGCCGCCGGGGAGGTGCTGATCCGCGTCACCAAGGCGGGCGTGAATTTCGCCGACACGCACACGCGCACCAACTCCTATGTGCGCAAGGCCACGCTGCCGCTGGTGCCAGGCGGAGAGGTGGCGGGCGTGCGCGAGGACACGGGAGAGCGGGTGGTGGCGCTCACCGGCAGCGGCGGCTACGCCGAGTACGCGGTGGCGCCCGCCGCGCACGTGTTCGCGATCCCGGAGGGCGTCGACGACGCGACGGCGTTGGCGCTGCTCGTGCAGGGCACCACCGCCTGGCACCTCTACCGCACGGCGGCGCACGTGGGGGAGCGCGAAAACGGAGCTGGTGGGGGCGAGAAAAAAGATGCAACGCGGCTGGAGGGCGGCGAGACCGTGGTGGTGCACGCGGCGGCGGGTGGCGTGGGCTCGCTGGCGGTGCAGCTCGGCCATCCGCTCGGCGCCGGGCGCGTGATCGCGACCGCATCGAGCGAGGCGAAGCGCGAGCTGGCTCTGCGGCTGGGCGCCGACGCGGCGATCGACCCTGCGCCCGAGGGCCTCACCGAGAGGCTGCTGGAGGCGAACGGGGGCAGGCCGGTGGACGTGGTGTTCGAGATGGCGGGTGGCGAGGTGTTCGACGCCTCCTACGCGGCGCTGGCGCCATTCGGGCGGCTCGTGGTGTGTGGGATCGCCTCGCAGCAGCCCAACGAGGTGAGGAGCGGATCGCTGCTGCGCCACTCGCGTGCGGTGGTGGGCTTCTACATCTTCCACTGCCTCGAGCGCCCCGGTATGTTCGAGCAGGCGCTCACCGACCTCTTCGCCCGCGTGGCACCGAACACCGCCCACCCGCAGCTGGAGGTCGTTGTCGGGAACACTTATCCCTTGGAGCAGGCGCCGCAGGCCCACATCGACCTGCGCGAGCGACGCACCACGGGCAAGCTGCTGATCGATCCCGCCGCCTGAGCGATCGCGCTCTCCACGCATCCCCTGCGCTCGGCGATGCGTGCTTGCCGTGCTCGGGTGGCGCCGAGCAACCTCCCTCTCTCCGCGGTCCGCGGCGCCGGCATCCGCGCACAATGGGCCGCAACCCGTAAGCTCCCCAGCGTCATGGCCAAGTCATTCGCAGAGCTCGGGCTCACCGAGCGCACCCTCGCGGCGTTGCGCGCGGTCGGCTACGAGTCGCCCAGCCCGATCCAGGAGCAGGCGATTCCGTCGCTCTTGGAAGGCCGCGACGTGATCGGCCAGGCGCAGACAGGTACCGGCAAGACGGCGGCGTTTGGGCTGCCGATCATGGAGTACATCGACCCGGAGCTGTCCGAGGTGCAGGCGCTGGTGATGACCCCCACGCGCGAGCTGTGCATCCAGGTGACGCAGGCGCTGCGCGCGTACGGCGCCCACGCCGGCGTCGACGTGGTGGCCGTGTTCGGCGGCGCGCCGATCCGCAGCCAGCAGGCGCAGCTGCGCTCGGGCGGGCACGTGGTGGTGGGGACGGTGGGCCGGGTGCTCGACCTGATCTCCCGCCACTCGCTGGTGCTGCACGACTGCCGCTTCGTGGTGCTGGACGAGGCCGACGAGATGCTCGACCTCGGCTTCCTCGAGGACGTGGAGCGGATCCTCTCGATGACCCCCAGCGGCCGCCAGACGGCGCTGTTCAGCGCGACGATGCCGCCGCCGATCCGCAAACTGGCCGACGGGTACCTGTACGACCCGGTGCTGGTGAAGGTGGAGGCGGCGACGCTGACGATCGACACGGTGGCGCAGTTCCAGCTCCCGGTGGACTCCAAGCAGAAGCCGGAAAAGCTGGTGGAGGTGCTGAAGGCGGAGAAGCCCGACCAGGCGATCGTGTTCGTGCGCACGAAGGTGCGCTGCGACCAGCTGTTTCGCACGCTGCGCGACCGCGGAATGAACGTGAGGGCGCTGCACGGCGACATGACGCAGGGCTCGCGCGACGGCGTGATGCTGGCGTTCAAGGCAGGCAGGGTGCCGATCCTCGTGGCGACCGACGTGGCGGCGCGGGGCCTCGACATCTCGACGGTGACGCACGTGATCAACTACGACGTGCCCACCTCCCCCGATACCTACGTGCACCGCATCGGGCGCACCGGCAGAGTGGGCCGCTCGGGCCGGGCGATCACGTTCGTGGAGAGCCGCCAGAAGCGCGAGCTGGAGGCGATCGAGAAGCACATCGGCACCTCGATCGCCCCGTGGGAGCCGGACGCCAAGGCGCCGCCCACCCCGGTGCAGGAGCGCCCGCGCCGCCACTCCAAGCCGCACATCACCCGCGACGGCTCGGAGCCCCACACGAAGCTGCTGCTGGCGGGCGGCCGCGCGGGTGGGGTGAGAGTGGCGGACATCGTCGGCGCGGTGACCTCCGCGACGGGCCTCGACGGGGAGGCTGTGCGCGACGTGCTGGTGCTCGACCGCTTCTCGTTCCTGTCGGTGCCGGCCTCCGAGGCCGACCGCGTGATCGAGGCGCTGCAGGAGCGCCGCGTGCGGGGGCACCCCGTGCGCCTGGAACGGGTAGGGTGAGGGCATGTCAACCGCAACGATGCAAACCACAGAGGGCACGATCGTCTTCGAGCTGTTCGACGAGGACGCCCCAAAAACGGTCGAGAACTTCCGCAAGCTCGCCGCCGACGGCTTCTACGACGGCCTCAACTTCCACCGGATCATCAAGGACTTCATGATCCAGGGCGGCTGCCCCCAGGGCACCGGCACGGGCGGTCCGGGGTACACCTTCGAGGACGAGATCAACCCCCACAAGATCGTGCGCGGCGCGCTGGCGATGGCCAACGCCGGCCCCAACACCAACGGCTCGCAGTTCTTCATCGTGACCACGAAGAAGGCGTCGTGGTTGGACGGCAAGCACACGGTGTTCGGCGAGGTCACCGACGGCATGGATGTGGTGGACCGTCTCGAGGGCGTCGCCACCGACGGCGCCGACCGCCCGGTGGAGCCGGTCGGCATCGCCTCGATCGAGCTGTCGGAGTAGGAGGCCACCCCGCGCATGCGCGGGGTGGGACCTCTGCGCATGCGCAGAGGTCAGCAGGGCCGCATGCGGCCCTGCTTGGAACGGCCGCATGCGGCCGTTCCCGGGGGCGCGCATGCGCGCCCCCGCCCACCGGCGCATGCGCCGGTGGGGCTGTGAGCTTTTATAAGCATGCGCCTGGCCCGGCCCCGCATGCGCCATCCGCAAAGAAATTGGCTCCCGAGCCAGACACGACCCCGCACGAGGTGTAGCCTCTACAGAGAGCGCAAACCAGCATGGGAGGTCCCGCGATGGCGACGGTCGAGGAGCACGCACTTGAGATCCACAACGGCGCGGCGAACGGAGCCGCGGTCGCTGCCCCGGCGGGCGCGGAGATCCCCGTCGAAAACCCGGCCACTGGGGAGATCGTCACGACCGTCCCCGACCTCGACGCGGCGGCGGTGGCAGAGCTGGCCAAGCGCGGGCGTCTGGCGCAGCCCACCTGGGAGGCGTACGGCTTCGAGGGTCGCGGGCGCGTGCTGCGGCGGATGCAGAAGTGGGTGATGGACAACTCCGAGCGGATCATCGACACGATCGTCTCCGAGACCGGCAAGACCTATGAGGACGCGCAGCTGGCGGAGATCTCCTACGGTGGCGCCGCGTTCGGCTTCTGGGCCAAGCACGCCGAGAAGTACCTCGCCGACGAGCGCGTGCACTCCAGCTCGCTGCTCGTGAAGGGCAAGAAGCTGATCCTGCGCTACCGCCCACTCGGGCTGATCGGCGTGATCGGTCCGTGGAACTACCCGCTGGTCAACTCCTTCGGCGACTGCATCCCCGCGCTCGCCGCCGGTAACTCGGTGATCCTCAAGCCCTCCGAGATCACCCCGCTCACCTCGATGCTGCTCGCCGAGGGCTTCGCCGAGTGCGGCGTGCCCGCCGACGTCTTCCAGGTCGCCACCGGCCGCGGCGACACCGGCCGCGCGCTGATCGACGAGGTCGACATGATCATGTTCACCGGCTCCACCCGCACCGGGCGCAAGGTCGCGCAGGCGGCCGCCGAGCGGCTGATCCCCTGCTCGCTGGAGCTGGGCGGCAAGGACCCGATGATCGTGCTCGCCGACGCCGACCTCGAGCGCGCGGCCAACGTGGCCACCTACTACTCGATGCAGAACTCCGGTCAAACCTGCATCTCGATCGAGCGCGCTTACGTGGAGGCGCCGGTGTACGACGAGTTCGTGGCGAAAGTGACCGACAAGGTGCGCGCTTTGCGCCAGGGCCGCCCCGGCGGCGGGCCGGGCACCGTGGAGGTCGGCGCGATGACCTTCCCCCCGCAGGTCGATCTCGTCGAGGACCACGTCAACGACGCGGTTGCGAAGGGCGCGCGGGCGCTCACGGGCGGCCACCGGGGAGAGCAGAACGGCGGGCACTACTTCGAGCCGACGGTGCTCGTCGACGTCGACCACTCGATGAAGATCATGACCGAGGAGACGTTCGGCCCGACGCTTCCGATCATGAAGGTGCGCGACGCCGAGGAGGCTTTGCGCCTAGCCAACGACTCCGAATACGGCCTCGCCGGCTCGGTCTTCTCCAAGGACACCGACAAGGGCGAGAAGCTCGCGCGGCGCGTGGAAGCCGGCGCCGTGTGCGTCAACGACGCGATCATCAACTTCGCCGCGATCGAGCTGCCGATGGGCGGCGTCAAGGCCTCCGGCCTCGGATCCCGCCACGGCGCGGGCGGGATCCGCAAGTACTGCAACCAGCAGGCCCTCCTCGTCACGCCGCGGCTGGCGCTCAAGCGCGAACTGCACTTCTTCCCCTACACGCGGGGCGGCACCAAACGGCTTGGCAAAGCGCTGAAGCTGCTGTACGGGCGGGGCAAGCGCGACTGAGCCCGACTGGGGGCAGCGCTGACCTTGCCGCGTTCAGTAGCTCAGCCCGAATGTGGCCGGCGTGGCATTGCGCCAGAATGTGACTTCGAAGGTGGCGAAGAAGTCGGCCTGACCCCACAGAGGGTCGGCGTGCTCGATGAAGACCGCGTCGATTGCGAACACCGGTCCCCAGGCAAGCGACTCCTCGGCGGAAGAGCGTCGTAGAACCTGTGCCCGGATCGGTGTCGCCACTGTCCAGCAGCGGACTTTGCTGCCATCGGCGATGACCGCGTCTCTGGCCGCGCGCAGATCGGCCGATCCGAGCCCGAGTTCTTCGGCGTTTTTGATCGACAGCACCGTGCTGGATGCCCCGGAGTCGACGGTACCCCAGAGTTCGACCTGCGGACCGCTCTGGGCCTGGACGCGAACGCCGAGCGATGGCACCTCATACTCGTCGTAGGGGAACCTCCACTGCGGCATTGGATCGCTGTGCTACCTGGCGAAGATACGCGTGCTCGGCACGTGGAAGAGCGACACTTCCGAGCGCCGACCCCCGAGCTCTTGGAGCAATTCCTCCTGCGTGTCGCTGACGGTGTCGAGAACGCTCCCGCGCAGTGCGACCCACTTACCGGGATGCTTAAAGGCCTCCGATGGGATCGACGAGGTCGAGAGCCCGTCCTCGGGCCCTTGGTCGGGGTCCACATAGCCAAGCGGCACGGAGAACAGGTCATCCACGGGTCCAGTGTAGTTCGGCTCCGCCTTTAGAAGGCCCGGCGCGGCCGACACGCGATCAGATGATGACCTCCCGCAGCGCCAACCCGAGCAGCCGTTCGAGCTCGGGAATGGTGGTGTCGGCGCTCGTGTGGTGAACGGTGGCCATGCCAAGCTCCTCGGCGGGGGCGAGGTTGAAGGGCAGGTCGTCTACGTACACGCACGCCTCGGGCGCCACGCCGGCGCGCTCTGCCCCCAGCTCGTACATCCGGCGCGAGGGCTTGCGGATGCCCTCCGCGGCGGAGATCACCACGCCGTCGAACAGCTCCTCGAAAAGGTCGTGTGGGTAGCGGTGCACTCCCCATGAGTTGGACACCAGCGCCGTGCGCAACCCGGCGGCATGCGTCATGCGTACCGCGTTCACCATCGCCTCGTCGGGTCCCACGCCCGCGAACAGGCCATCCACCAGCCCGTCGGGCTCGACCTCCAGCAGCGCGGCGAACTTCTGCTCGAACTCGCGCTCCTCCAGCTTTCCCTTCTCCAGGGCAACCAGCAGCTCGCGTGCCTCGGGGTCGCTTTTGAAGCGGCCCATCAGCTTCTGCGGGTCGATCTCCGCGGCCAGGCAGAAGGCGTGAAAGGAGGCGAACAGGTTGGTCGTGAGCACCCCGCCCCAGTCGATCAGCAGCGCGGAGCGGGTGGCGGGCTCACTCACCGCCTGTCGAGCGGAGCTGGTGGCCGGCTCACTCACCGCGGGTGGCGTCTCCTCCGCGGCCCGCTTCAGCTCCTCGCCCGAGCCGGCGAAACGATCGCTGTCGGTGTCCTCACTCACCGCGCGTGACCTCGTCCGCGTGGGCGGCCAGCTGCAGCACGCCCTCGCCGAAGTGCTTCAGGTAGGGGTCGTCGGTGGCGCCGGCCAGGGCGCGCTTGTAGTTGCCCTCCATGAACACCGTCATCTTCCACACCGCCAGCGTCACATACCAGCGCAGGTCGCTCATCGAGCGCCCGCTCTGCGCTTCGTAGCGGGCGATCAGCTCCGCGCGGGTTGGGAAGCCCTCGGCCTTCGTCACCGCGCCCAGCGAATCCCTGATGCCGCCCGGCGGATCGTCGGCCTGGCCCCACACCATGCACATGTAGCCGACGTCGGCCAGCGGGTCGCCGATCGTCGCCATCTCCCAATCCAGCACCGCGGTGAGGCGCGCGGGGGCGTCGGTGGCGAACATCGTATTGCCGAGGCGGTAGTCTCCGTGCACGACCGTCGCATCGCCGGACTCCGGCAGGTGCTCGGCCAGCCAGCCCGCCACCCGTTCGACCGCGGGGATCTCGCGCGTCTTGTTGATCTCCCACAGCCCCCCGAAGCGCCGCAGCTGGCGCTCCAGGTAGCCGGTGGGCTTGCCGAAGTCCTCCAGACCCGCCGCGCGCCAATCGACCGCATGGATCTCCACCAGCGCGTCGATCAGCTCCTCGGCGATCCGCTTTCGCTCGGCCGCCGTGTCCAGCGCCGGCGGCAGCGTGAACACGATCGCCTCGCCCTCCACGCGCTCCATCACGTAGAAGGGGCAGCCGATCGTGGCGGGATCGTCCTCCACGGCGAGCACGACGGGCACGCGCGCCGCGGTGCCCTGCAGCGCGCGCAGCAGCCGCGCCTCGCGCAGCACGTCGTGGGCGGAGGGCGGCAGCGGTGGGCGCGGGGGGCGGCGCAGCACCAGCTCGCTGCCGTCGGTACGCCGGATCAGGTAGGTGACGTTGGAGTGGCCCTCGCCGATCGGGCTCGCCTCCAGGTCCCCCTCGCCGAGGCCGTGGGCGTCGAGGAACTCGCGCAGGGGGTCCAGCACCAGCAGGGGCGGGCGGGCGTTCTCGCGCGCCTGCTCGTGGGTGTGGACGATGTCATCCGGCGCGACTGCTGAACTCATGGCCCGCACGCTATCGGAGCGGGCGTCGTTCCGTTCCCTGTCCTTCCCGCCGTTTCCGATCCGACGGTCGTGGCTGATGCCACTTGCCGATATCGATCGATCCCGCCCGTCCAACCACCGCAACATCGCCACCCCCACCGTGTCATAGCCTCCATGCCCAAAGCTCCCATCTCCCTCCCCAAAGCCCGTAAATCCCTCCTCGCGCTGCTGCTCCTCGGCGTCGCGCTCGCCGTGAGTGCTCCCTCGGCGCTGGCCTCGCGCAACCAAACCGTCTTCTTCGAGGCCGGCCAGGTGGTGCTCGAACCGCACAAGCGCGAACACGCCTTCCAGCAGATGGAGCATCTCGGCGTGCACGCGCTGCGCGTGGAGCTCTACTGGTCCTACGTGGCCCCTTCCTCGGGTGCCAGCAAGCGCCCGAAGTTCGAAGCCACCAACCCCGCCGCGTACAACTGGACGCTGTACGACTGGGTGCTCAACAAGGCGAAAGAACTCAAATGGCCGGTGCTGCTCACCGTGACCTCGCCGGTGCCGAAGTGGGCGAGCGCCAACCACACCACCCTTGGCAGCCCCAACGCGAAGGACTTCGAAGAATTCATGACCGCGGTGGGCAAGCACTACGGCTCGGAGGCGTCGCTGTTCGCGATCTGGAACGAGCCCAACGACGTCGCCTTCCTGCAGCCGCAGTTCACCTCGTCCGGCCAGCCCGCCTCGCCGCGGATCTACCGTGCGCTCTTCCAGGCCGGCTACGCGGGACTGCAGGCCGCGGGTCTCGCGCACCCCAAGGTGCTGATGGGCGAAACGGCGCCGGTCGGCGCCGACAGCCTCAGCCGCTCCGAAATCCGCCAAACCGGGCTGCTCCACGACGTGGCGCCGCTGGCGTTCATGCGCGGTGCGCTGTGCCTCAACTCTCACTACAAGAAAGCGGGCGGGTGCGGATCGGTGCCGGCGTATGGCTACTCCACCCACGCCTACACCCAGAAGCAGGGCCCCCTGTGGGTGCCGCCGGAGCGCGACGACGTCACGATCGGGACGCTCTCCCGCCTGGAAAACGCGCTCAACCTGGCCGCGCGGGCGGGCGCGATCAGGGCGGGCATCCCGATCTACCTCACCGAGTTCGGGGTGCAGAGCGTGCCCAACCGCTACGAGGGCGTGTCGCCCACCAAGCAGGCCACATTCGACGCGCTCGCCGAATACATCGCCTGGAAGAACCCGCGCGTGGCGGCCTTCTCGCAGTACCTGCTGCACGACGACCCCACCGGTGGGCCTCCGGGGTCGGGCGTCCACGGCGGCACCGTCGGCTTCCAGACGGGCCTGGAGTACGTCAACGGCAGCCCCAAGCCGCTCTACTCGGCGTGGCCCCTCCCGCTGGTCGTCTCGAAAGTGGGGCACGGCTTCTCGCTGTGGGGCCTGGTGCGCCCCGCGACGGGCTCGACCAAGGTGACGATCCTCGTCAAGACGCGCGGCGCGAAGAAGTACCGCGTGCTGAAGACTGCCACCACCGAATCGCTGGGCTACTGGAGCTTCACCTCCAGCACGGCGGGTGTGTCTTGGAAAGTGCGCTGGACCAGCCCCACCGGCGGGAAGTACGAAGGGCCGGCGATCGGGGCCACGCGTGCTCCGTGAGCCAGCGGTAAAGCGCCGCAGCTAGCCGGAGTCACTGTCGTCCCTTGCGCTCGTGCCGCATCGGCCTCCTAAAGTTGGGGAGCGATGCCGGAGCTGCCAGAGGTCGAGATCACCGCGCGCCGGCTCGATGGCGCCCTGTGTGGGGCCTCGATCGAGTCGGCGCTGGCGCCGGGCATCAACGCGCTGCGGAGCTTCGACCCGCCGCTCACCGAGCTGGCGGGTCGCACGATCGCAGGTGTGCGCCGGCGCGGCAAGCACCTGATCGTCGAGATCGACGGGGTTGACCGCGACCGCGACGGCGCTGGGGTCGACGGCGCTGGCGCCGGGGTTGACGGCGACGGTGGTGGCGCAGGGGTCGAGCTGGTTCTGCTGATCCACCTGATGTCCGCCGGCCGCTTGCAGCTCTACGACAAACGCGCCGGCCCGCGCGACCGCACCTCGCGCCTGCTGGTGCGGGTGCGACTGCCAGCGGCTGGAGAGACGCCCGCCCAGCCTGGCGGAGCCACGTCAGAGGTGGGGGTCGCACGCGAGGCGGAGCTGCGCCTGCGCGAGTTCGGCTCCAAGCAGGCGGCGTGGGTGAAGCTGCTGCGCGCCGATGAGCTCGACCGGGAGCACTCGCTCGCGACCCTCGGCCCCGAAGCGTGGCCGGACCCGGGCGGGCGGGATCGGTTCAAAGAGCTGCTGGACGCCCCGCGCCCGCTGCACACGATGCTGCGCGACCAGCACACGATCGCCGGCATCGGCCGCTCGTGGGTGGATGAGATCCTGTGGGAGGCACAGCTCTCCCCCTACAAGCGCGGCGCCGACCTCACCGAGGAGGAGGCGGGGCGGCTGCGCGAGGCGACGGTCGCGATCCTCGGCGCGGCGATCGAGCACTACGAGGGCGCGATTGCGCTCCCGATCCCCGACAAGCTGCCGATGCCGCTGCGCATCCACCGCCACGAGGGGCAGCCCTGCCCCCGCTGCGCCACGACGCTGCAATCGGTGCACTTCGAGGACTACGTGATCGCCTACTGCCCCACGTGTCAAACGGAGGGCCGAGTGCTCAAGGACCGGCGGCTGTCGCGGCTGTTGAAGTAGGGTCTCGGTCGTGATCGACCAGGGAGACAACGCCCCCGACTTCGAACTGCCCGACCAGGACGGCAACCCCGTTAAGCTCTCGGAGCTGCGCGGCCAGCCGGTGGTTGTCTACTTCTACCCCAAGGCCGACACCCCGGGGTGCACCACCCAGGCGTGCGGCGTGCGTGAGCACCGTGCCGACTACGCCAAGGCGGGCGCGAGGGTGCTGGGGATCTCGCCCGACCCGGTGAAGAAGGTCAAGAAGTTCCACGACAAGCAGTCCCTCGACTTCACGCTGCTCGCCGACGAAGACCACGCGGTCGCCGAGGCGTACGGGGTGTGGGTGGAGAAGTCGATGTATGGGCGGACCTACTGGGGCAACGAGCGCACCACCTTCATCGTCGGGGCGGACGGCAAGGTGGCCGAGGTGTTGCGCAAGGTGAAGCCGGCCGAGCACGACGCGCTGGTGCTGGCGGCGCTTGGGGCTTGACATTTATAGGTGGCCGAGCTATGGTCTGTCGTAGGGCTGGTTCTCCTGATTGTTGGGGGGCCGGTGTACATAGGGTCTGGTTGGGGTCATCCGGTCTTGTGGTTGACGTCAAGCGCTCGCAGGGTCTTGGTAGGAGTGGGAGAGGGGCTGGATCGGAGCGATGAGGGAGTTGTTTGAGCGTGGTTTCTAGAGGGAGATACATGATGGGGGTGTGCGCCGCTTTCGGGCGGTGTGATGCTAGATGCGCCAGCTTGGCGCTGTCGCATCTCTCTCTCTCTCTCTCTCTCTTCGGCTAGCGGTCTAACCGAAGAGCCTCCTCGTCGGGCGCGTTCGCGCCGTGTCGTCTTCGCCCCCGCGGGGGTAGGGCTCTCGGTACCTCTGGGCGGGGTCACTGGGGCCCCTATTGCCACTTGTTCGCAAGCGCTCGCGGGGGATGGTCGCTGATGGCGGCGCGGGCGCGTGGCGGTGCGAGGGCCGTGGTGGGTGTGCGTGTGGGCGAGCGTGGGTCTCTGGCCGAGCGCCGCGAGCGCCGGGCGACGCGACTGGCGTCGCCGCGGGACGCGCCGCGGGCGCAGGTCGATGAGATTCAGCATTCGCGGCTGTTGGCGGGGGCGGTGGCTGTGATCGACGAGCTGGGCTTTGAGCAGAGCACGGTGACGCGGATCGCCGCGCGGGCGAGGGTGTCGCGGCGGACGTTCTACGAGTTGTTCGACAATCGCGAAGCGTGCTTGGTCGCGTTGCTCGACGAGGTAGTGGAGCGGGTCGCACGGGATCTCGCGGCGGCGGGCTTGGAGGATCTGGAGTGGCGTGAGCGGGTTCGCGGCGGGCTGTGGGTGATTCTCTCGTTCTTGGAGCGTGAGCCGCTGCTGGCGCGGATCTGGGTGGTCCATGCGCTGCACGGTGGGGCGCAGACGCTCGAGCGTCGCGAGCGGGTCCTCGCACGTCTGGCGGCGATCCTCGACGAGGGACGCCGGGAGGGTCCGCGCGGGGGGGAGTGCACGTTGGTGACCGCTGAAGGCCTGGTGGGTGGCGCGCTGGGTGTGGTGTATGCGCGGTTGCGCAGCGGCGACCCCGGGCCACTGACGGGCCTTTTGGACGAGTTGATGGGGATGATCGCGCTGCAGTATCTCGGGCCGCGTGCGGCGCGTCGCGAACAGCGCCGCCCAGCGCCCGCGCCGCGTCCGGTACCGGAGGGTGAGCGGGTGTCCGTGAGAGCCGAGAAGGATCCACTGGATGAGGTGGACATGCGCCTTACCTATCGCACTGCGCGTGTGCTGGAATGCATCTCCGAGCGGCCGGGCGCCAGCAACCGGGAGGTAGCGGAGAGCGCCGGCATCACCGACCCGGGACAGATTTCAAAGCTGTTGCGGCGCCTCGAGCGCCTCGGGCTCACGGTCAACGCCGGCGGGGGCCACCTCAGCGGCGAGCCGAACGAGTGGAAGCTGACACCGCTTGGCGACCAGGTCGCCGAGCGCCTCATCGTTCTCACCCGCGAGCCGACCGAGGCCACATGACACGCCGTCATCGATCGCCGGCCAGCGTGCCTCCCTGGCTGGGAGCCTCGTCACACAGACGCAAACTTTTGAACATGCACACCACACATCACCACAGGAAAGGCATAACAGTGAAACCCACCGAGCAAAACACGAAGACGCCGCACATCGCGACCGGTCTCTTCGCGCTGCTAGGTGGCCTTGACCGTGGCAAAGGGAGTGGTGCGTCTTCACCTGCCCTGCTCCTCCTTGCGACGATCACCGCTACGCTGCTCGCGAGTGCCGGCCTGACCGCCGCCCTCCTCGCGAGCGCCTCCGCCTATGCGACGACCGAAGGCCCGCCAGTCTTCTCCTCCGCCCCGGGGCTCCCCGACGGCCGCGTCTACGAACAGGTCTCGCCGGCGGACAAGAACGGGAACGAGGCGGGCTTTACGACCGATGGCTTCACGCCAGCAGCTCAGGCGCACTATGGGTATGCCGCGGCCGATGGGAATGCCGTGACGTTTGAAGGGACCGGCCCGATGGGCGAAAGCCCTTCGGTTGACAACACCGAATTTGTGGCAAGTAAGAACAAGGAAAAGCCTGGCTGGGGCACCCGGGGGATCTCACCGGCACCGCGTCACGATGGGAAGATCGTGACCCTCGAAGCCCTCGGCGGTGGGCTCAGGGGCTTTCCGTCTGCGGATCTCTCGCATGCGGTAGTGGGGGCCGGCAACCACTACACGTTCGCCTCGTCGCTTCCCACCGAAGAATGCGAAGGTCAGATTTATCTCGCCGGGTCCGACCCGTACGCGGCGGTGACGCCGCTGGAGAGGGCCGAGATCGAAAACCCGGTTGGAGGTTGTGCGGAAGGTGATGGGCCGTCGGTCGTTGGCGGCACGCCGAGCTTTAGCATCGTCTATTTCACCTATCCCGGCACTTTGCTGCCGGAAGACGCCTCCCGCGCGCCACATGCCGATCGCAATATTGGGACAAAAGGAGGTGACTTTGAAGCCGATGGCTTCTACGAATCCTCAGAAGGCGCGCTGCGTGAGGCCGGTGTGCTGCCCGATGGCAAGCTCGACGAATTTGGTTCGGTGCCCGCCGCGTCGGTGCGCCTGGGTAACCCGGTCTCGGCCGATGGATCGCGCGCGTTCTTCGTCAGCCCCGACCCGGATTCATGTACACAGAACGGGGGTGAAAACAACTGCGCTCTTGATCCGCCGGAGCTGTATGTGCGCGAGAATGGGACGAGGACCGTGCTGGTGTCGCAGGACCCGCTGCGCCCCGCGGTCGGTGGGCTACCTGCCGCCGCGCCCGGCGGCGCGCTCAGAATACCCAATGGGACGCTCAGTACCGCTCAAGTAGCGAACGAGTCGTATGTGTTCGCTTCACCCGACGGTTCTGAGGCGTTCTTCCAGAGCGACGCTCGGTTGACGGCCGCGGCGCCAGAAGGTACCGAACCGAAGACTTACGACTTCGACATCGAAACGGGTGAACTTACGTACCTCCCGAACGTCATTGGGGAAATCCTCGCGACCGATACGCATGGTTCTGCGTTCGCGTTCGTGCCTCCCGCGGCCGGTGGCGAACCGCCCGAACTGGATCTGTGGTCCGCCGGTGCGGGGGGAGGAGTCGTGACCCCGGTCGCGCGGCTGCCGGAAACGCTTAGCGAAGGAGCGGTTACCGAGGCGCGCATCTCAAGCGAAGGGTCGGTGCTCGTGTTCGACACCAGCTCGCGCATCGCGAGCGCGTTCAACAGTGGCGGCTATGAACAGGTCTATCGCTACGACCTTGCGACGAACACGCTCGGCTGCGTGTCCTGCGCGCCGCCCGGCGTCATCCCAAACGGCAACGCGTCAATTTCCTCACTACTTTACGCGCATCGAGGCGAAGGATCGGGGTATGCCCCCAGCTACGGGGTGCGTGATAGTCGTGGGATCTCCGCGAATGGTGAACGGGTCTTCTTTGATACCCCTGCTCTGCTTGTGCCGCAGGACACGAATACCAACTCGCCCGAAGTCGAAGTCGAAGCGAACCGATACGAAAAGCAGGGGCGAGATGTGTATGAGTGGGAGGACGGCGTGGTGTATCTGGTCTCGGGTGGTAAGAGCCCACGTGACTCGTTTCTGCTGGATAGCAGTGAAAATGGTGAAGACGTGTTCTTTGCGACGACGGAAGACCTCGTCGCGGGCGACACCGATGGTGGCTTTGATGTATATGACGCACGGATCCCTCACGCGGGGGACAACCCACCGGCGGCCGCGGTGCCGTGCGAAGGCTCGGTCTGTCAGGGCCCGCCGAACGTGCCGTCGCCGCTGACGCCGCCCGCGAGCGCGACGTTCACGGGCCTTGGTAACCCAGCTCCGGAACCCGCGGCGGCGCCGCCACCACCGACAGTCACGAAGAAGGCGACGAAATGCCGGAAGGGCTATGTGAAGAACAAGAAGGGGAAGTGCCTCAAGAAAGCCAAGGCAAAGTCTCACAAGGGGGGTAAGTAACCATGAGGATCTCACGAAAGCTTCCCCTGGCGGTCATCGCCGCTATGAGCCTGTTGATGGCCGTCGCGGCCGCTTCGGCCTCGGCTAAAACTACCGTTTCGGAATTGAGTGGAAATACTGGTCCGCAGTGGAAGATCGTTTCGGTCTCCGCTCCGACAAATTTTAAGCCGGGCGACAAATCCGGCGACAACGCGATCTTGGTGACGGCGACGAACGTCGGCGGCTCGGCAGCAGGCTGCACGCTGGCAGACCACGAGTCCGAAGTAGCTGCCCATCTGGGAGCGGTGTGTCCGGCGGATAGTCCGGTGGCGAACACGATAACGATTGGTGATGTGCTGCCCGCCGGGCTGACGGCCGTCGAAGTCTTTGGTGTGAATAGCTATCACAGTCCCCTTGAAGAAGATACTGGCACGCAGCAGGCTGGGCCTCCTGTCGATTTGAGCTGCATGCTCTCGCCGGGTGCTCCGTCGTGCACCGTCAACGAACGGGTAGACCCAGGCGATACTGTGGTCCTCACGATCCGCGTGAATGTGGAATCAGTGGTCGAGGGGTCCGGTGAAGTTAACAGCGCGTCGGTGTCAGGCGGCGGTGCTCCCAGCGCCAGTACATCTGACGCGGTCACGGTCAGCATGGCTGCGCCCCCGTATGGTGTGGCGAGGGGAAGCCTGATGGCGGCGGCGTCGACGAGCCAGGCGGGAGGACATCCAAACGTGACCAACGAGTTCTTCCTGAACACGATCAACCTACTGGAAGGAAACACGCTCGAGGATCTGCTCAGCGCTCAGCCGGTCAGCTTGCCTAAGGATGTTCGCTTCGATCTTCCCCCGGGTCTGGTTGGCACGACCGTGGGAATGCCTACCTGCACGATGGCAGACGTCATCGATGAGGCTAACTGCGCTCAGAACACGATGGTCGGCACGGCAACGCTCATTGTCATGACTGAAGCCGCCGGACGCTTTGTGTTCACGGTGCCGGTGTATAACATTGCGCCAGCGCCGGGTGAGCCGGTGGCTTTCGCTTTCAACGCGCTGTTCTTTCCCGTGCGGCTGGATACGAATGTTCTGTCGGATGGGGAATACAACGTCCGGGTTACCGCTCCGGACATCACTGCAGGCGCGAAAACCTATGGGAGCATTATCACGATCTGGGGAGTGCCGGCCGAACACAACGCTCCGGGTCCGGACACGGCTTCCCGCACGCCTGCGGGGAGCCGTTATCTGGAAGATGGACGTCCACGGCAAATCACGTTCGGCGGTAATGGCGTCGAAGAATACGGTTCCGGGGCGGGAGCGGAAGAAACGGAGATGCTCGAGAAGCGTGTGCCGTTGTTGACCAATCCGTCGCAGTGTTCGATCCCGTTGACGGGTGTTTTGGAAACGGATTCGTGGGCTGCGCCGTTGGCGGAAGACGAAACCCCGAAGGAACTGGCCCCTATGGGTATGGGCACGGGTTGTGGTCAGTTATCGTTCAAGCCGTCGGTGTCGATGTTGCCGGATACGTTGGAAGCGGGCGCGCCAGCGGGCTATTCGTTCGATCTGAGTTTGCCCCAGAACACCGAAGCGGAAGGGTTGGCGACGCCGGATGTGAAGCGCACCTCGGTCACGCTGCCGCTCGGTACGGTGATCTCGCCCTCGGCGGCCGATGGACTTGGTGTCTGTACGAGCGAACAGTTCGATCTGCACTCGGGTGTCCCGGGTGATTGTCCGCGCGAATCGCAGGTGGGGACGGTGCGTAGCAAGACGCCGGCGCTGGAAGAAGCGTTGACGGGCGCGATCTATCTCGCCTCGCCGGAATGCACGGGCGCGATCGGGGTGTGTACGCCGCAGGATGCCTCTGACGGTCATATGATCCGGTTGTTCTTGCAGCTCGTCGGCGAAGGGGAATCCGGGATCGTCGTCAAGCAGGAATTGACCGGTGAGATCAACCAGCAGACCGGGCAGCTGACCGTCGTCGACGATGAAGTGCCGCAGGTCCCGTTCAGCGATCTGAAGCTGACGCTGCAGGGGGGTGAGCGCGCGACGCTCGCCAACCCGCGTTCGTGCGGGACGGCGACGACGACGGCTGATTTGACGCCGTGGAGTACGCCGTTCACGCCGGACGGGACGCCGGAATCCAAGTTCGACATCGACGAAAACTGCTTTGGTGCGCAGTTCGACCCGTCGTTCACGGCGGGTACGACGAGTAACCAAGCGGGTGGGTTCACCCCGTTCACGGTCGCGTTTGGCCGCTCGGACTCCGACGAGTTCCTGAATGGGTTGCAGGTGCAGATGCCGCCGGGGTTGTTGGGGATGCTTTCGCGGGTCAGCTTGTGCCCCGAACCGCAGGCCTCGCAGGGAACGTGTGGCCCGGAAAGTCAGATCGGGGAAGTGACGGTGGAGACTGGGCCGGGTGCTGACCCGTTCGTGGTGAGGGGTGGGAAGGTGTTCATCACCGGCCCGTATAAGGGTGCGCCGTATGGCTTGTCGATCGTGGTGCCGGCGAAGGCGGGCCCGTATACTCTGGCGGGTACGACGGGGAATGGGACGGTCGTGAATCGCTCGGCGATCAGCGTGAACCCGGAAACCTCTGCGTTGACCGTGACCGCGGACCCGTTGCCCACGGTGCTGGACGGCATCCCGTTGCAGTTGCGCCTTGTCAACGTCACGATCAACCGTGCGGGGTTCATCTTCAACTCGACGAGCTGCGACAAATTCCAGATCGGTGCGACGCTGACGAGTACCGAGGCCGCGAGCGCGAGCGGGTCCTCCTCCTACCAGGTCACCAACTGCGGGGCACTGGCGTTCAAACCAAAGTTCACGGTCTCGACCTCAGGTAAAACCTCCAGGGCGAACGGTGCGAGCCTCGACGCGAAGGTTACCTTCCCCACGGGCTCACAGACCAACCAGGCGAACATCCATTCCTTCAAAGTCGAACTCCCCAAACAGCTGCCCTCGCGTCTGACGACGCTGCAGAAAGCGTGTTCGGCCGCGACGTTCGACGCGAACCCTGCGAACTGCCCGCCAGCGTCCGTGATCGGGGTCGTCAGGGTCAATACGCCGGTGGTGCCGGTGCAGCTCACGGGCCCGGTGTACTTCGTCTCCCACGGCGGTGAAGCGTTCCCGTCGCTCGAGATCGTGCTGCAGGGCGACGGTGTCCGCGTCGACGTCGTCGCTTCGACGTTCATCAGCAAGGCGGGGATCACGAGCTCGACATTCAAGACGGTCCCCGACGTCCCGTTTGAATCCTTCGAGCTGTACCTACCCGAGGGCCCGTACTCCGCGCTCACGACGGACGGGGATCTCTGCACGAGCAAGCTCGCGATGCCGACCGCGATCGTCGCCCAGAACGGCGCCGAAATCCACGAGTCCACGCCAATCGGCGTCACCGCCTGCCCGAAGGCAAAGAAGGCGACAACGAAAAAGAAGAAGTCGAAGGCTAGCAGGGCACGAAAGTCCAGCCACGGACGGGGAGGTAAGTCATGAGGCGCGCTCACAGGTCGCTTATAGCTGGTCTTGCAACGCTCAGCATGCTCGCCGGGGGACTCATGCTTACCGCTGCACCGGCGCTCGCGGCAGAAGAGTGGAGTGTCATCGGTACGTTCGGCGGCTCGACATCCACCCCGGCAGACCCCCAACCGCTCTCCGCTGCAACAGGCGTAGCCATCAACCAGAGCACCAACAATGTTTACGTGACAGACACGAACAATAACCGTATTGAGTACTTCAACTCGACAGGCACCTATATCGGCCAGTTCAACGCCAGTACCGCACCGACGGGCACGCTTTCCTCCCCCGCGGCGATCGCTGTTGATAACTCCAGTAGCGCATCAGACCCCTCCAAAGAAGACGTGTATGTCATCGACAAAGGACATAATATCGTTGACAAGTTCACCGCGAATGGCACGTATCTCGGGCAGGAGTTCGCGCCGGAACCCGGCGAAGAACTCCGAGACGTTGCGGTCGGCCCCCTCGGCGAAGTGTGGGTCGTGACTGACTATGGTATATATTATTCAACTCTGCGGGAGTTTAGTAATGCCGTCGAAAACAAGTTTCTGCTCTCGCCACGTTTTAAAAACACCTGGGAAGAAGAGGCCTACGCGAACGGGGTCAAGGAAATCGCGGTGGACGCAGAACGCGACCTGTATATTCTGAATAATAATGGTTTTCGCAAGATCAATCCCAGATGGGAAGTGATCAGCGATGTTGCGGCGGACTGGAAAAACTCCACGGGGCTCTCTCTCGACCTGTCGAGCAAAGACCTCTATGTTGACGCTGCTGGGACAAGCGTTGAACAAGCCAGCCAAGAAACGGGCGCGGTCACCGAAAGCTTCGGTTCAGGGCCGTTGAACGACGGGCAGGGCGTTGCTGTCGATTCCGCGAGTGGCGATGTGTATGTTGCTGAACCGGCGAGCAGCAGGGTTCTCTTCTTCGCGCATAGTGCCTCGCCGCAGGCGCCGCCGTCCGCGCCGAGCACCGACCCGGCGACGCAAGTCGCGAGTACTTCGGCGACGCTCAACGGCGAATTGAACCCCGAAGGGGCACCGGGAGGTGTGGGCTACTACTTCTCCTACAACGCCGGTGCCGGTTCGAGCTGCACCGGGCCCGGCAGCGTGAGGAGCACCTTCGATAGTGGCACCGCCAACGCAACGGGCGAAGTGGAGGTGCCGGTATCCGCGACGGTCAAGGTGCGTGCGCGCGAAGAATACGTGTTCTGTTTGGTCGCGGACAAGTACGGTGCGACCCCCGGCCCACAGAAGACGTTCACGGCCAGTCCGGCGGCGCCCGAAATCGTCGCGGGCAGTGAGAGCGTCGTAGGCGTGGAACACAAAGAAGGGGCGTTCACGGCGACGATCAACCCGAGCAACAGTGAAACGACGTATTCCCTTGAATACTCGACGGCAGGCTCGGTCGCGGCTAACACGCTCGAAGACAACACGCGCGAAGGCGAAGAAATTGAAACATTCCCGGGAGCGGAACCGCTCTCCGCGGCTGGTGGTGAACAGTCGGTCACGATCAATGCGAAGACGTACCCCTCGAGTAGCTACTACTACCGATTCGTGGCGACGAACGAAACAGGCACGACTTACGGCAAAGTCCAGGTGTACACAAAACTCCCGAAAGTAGTCGGTGAGAGCGCGTCCGGAGCGGATCTAACACACGAGACACTCGACGCGACAATTAACCCAGAATGGCTGGCAACTAACTATCAATTCGAATACGCCAAAGCGACCGAAGCCGGCAAAGCGCTCCTAGAAAAAGGCGAGGGCACCCAGGTCGCCGGCGGACAAACGGGTGAAGAATTCAACCCAGAACCGATGAGCGCAATCGCGAGTGGCCTTCAACCATATACAAAGTACTACTACCGCGTCGTCCTTATAAATGAAGCAACCACTGCTAGCGGCGACGCAGACGCCGGTCAGCCGGTCAGAGGCGAAATCAAGGAGTTCACGACGGAAAGCCTGCCGTTCGTGAGCGCCGGGGGGGCGTCGAGCATCACCAGCACGAGCACGACGCTGTCGGGAACGGTGCTTGCACCCGTCCGGCCCGCGACGTACTACTTCCAGTACATCAGCGATGCGGCCTACCAAGCCGCGCTAGCCAAAGGCCTTACAGACCCCTATGAAGACAGCGAAACGACGACCCCGCTGCCCATCGCGGCAAACACGATAGGGCATCCGGTCGGTCCGGTTGCGGTCACCGGGCTACTGCCCGGTGAAACCTACCGCTACCGCCTCCTTGCGAAAAACCAGTTCGGCGTTCGCTATGGGGAAGAAGGCGAAGCAGAACACACGTTTACGACCGCGGGCAAGACCGCGCCGATCGTGAGCACCGGCGGCGCGAGCGGTGTCAGCCAGAACGCGGCGACGCTCTCGGGCACGGTCTCAACGAACGGCCTGCAGACGAACTACGGCTTCGAAATCGGGACCGAACCCGGCAACTACGGTCCCGCGACCGGCCTCGGCGCGATCGGCGGCGCGGCGACCGAAGAAGTCAAGGTGACGCTGGGCGAACTGCAGCCCGGCACGACCTACTACTACCGCGTCGAGGCGACGAACGCCGACGGTACCGTCCGGGGCCAGCCCGGAGTGTTCACGACGCCAGGTTTCCCCACCCTGCTCACGCCCCAAACGTCCCCGCCCCTAATCGCAGTCCCGAGGATCGCGTTCCCGGAGGAAGAAAAGATGACGACGGGCGGGAGCAGCACCAAGACGCTGACGAACAAGCAAAAGCTCAGCAAAGCACTCAAGCAGTGCAAAGGGGACAAAAGCCGCGGCAAGGAGGCGAAGTGCGAAAAGGCAGCCAGGAAGAAGTACCCGGTGGCTAAGGGTAAGAAGGAGGGGAAGCCGAAGAATGAGCGTACCTGATACCACACCCCTTTGCGAGGTTTGTCGGGAAGGGCTATCGAGATGGACGGTTCAACGGCATGTTCTGCCGTGGTTCAGGATGAAGCTCGCCGGGTCGTTGTAGCGCTGGAAGGTGATCCGCCGCGCGCAGATCCTCGTTCGGAGCTCGAGTTGTTCGGTGTCCTCTCTGGCGAGCGCCGTTCGTGTCGCGCCCGGTCCACCGTTCCCGTGAGATCGATCTGCGGGCCGCCCTGCGCCTGGGCCCCTGCGTTCTTGTCTCATTCGGTCCCGCGCTTCGGCGCGGTATCTCGCGCTGTCCGAGCACACCGGGTCGCGCTAACGACCAGTGCCGGTTCCTCGCTCTCTGTGGGGTTGACGGGCCGGCCCCGCCGAGGGGACCACGGTAGGCGAACCTCGGTCGTTCACCACTCCGGGCTTCCCCGCCCTGCTTGCGGCTCCCACGAGCCAGGCCGTGATCCCGTACACGACGCTCGCGGAACTGGGCGCGAAGGAAGCCAGGGAAGACAAGGGGTCGGCGATTCCGAGCGCTAAAAAGTCGCTGACCAGAGCGCAGAAGGTCAGCTAAGCGCTGAAGACTTGCCGCAAGAGCAAGAGCAGGACCAAACGAGCCACGTGTGAAGCAAAGGCTCGTAATGAGGCAAAGCGAGCCAGCCGCAACCGGAGGACAAAGTCATGAAAAACCGAGGTCATTGGATGCAGGAAAAGCAAGGATAAACGCAAACGGCAGAAAAGGAGGCACAGATGAAGAAATGGATTGTCGGCGGGGCGGCCGTGGCCGTCGTTCTGGCATGCGCGGGAGCTCCTGCGGCGGCCACGACGCTAAAGGGCGGGTTCGCGGTGTTCGCTCAGTGCTCGGTGCACACCGAAGGAGTGAAGGGGTGTCTCTACGCGCCGATCGAAGGCGGCTATCTCGTGCTCGGCAAGACGGTGGTCCCGATCGCCAAGCCCATGGTTCTGAAGGGCGGGCTTCTGGAGGAATCGGAAGGCGCGCAGCGGCTCGTTGCCGCCCTCGATGGCGAAACGCTGGAGAAGGTGGGGCAGGCGCTCCCCGGTGGCCTGTTCGGTGGGCCGCTCGACGCCGTGACCGAACTGGCCGCGCCGGCGAGCTCGATCCTCGTGGGCTCCGGGTCCAGCGGAGCGGGCCTGGCCCTTGTATTGCCGATCAAGGTGCGGCTGGTGAACCCCCTGCTGGGGGCCGAATGCTCGATCGGCTCCAACTCGCACCCGATCGAGCTGAACCTGACGACCGAAACGAGTGGGTTGCTCACCGGCAACCGTGGTAAGACGACGACCATCGAAGAAGGTGAGATCCTGGTCAAGAGCGGCGTCTCGATGGTCAACAGCGGGTTCGCGGTCCCGAAGGCCGCCGGCTGCGGATCGGCCTTGGTCAACGAAGCCGTCGACGCAAAACTCGGTCTCCCATCGAGCAAGGGCACGACTGCTGCGTTTGGCATGAAGGTCGAGGTAGCCGGCCACTTTGCCGTCGAAGAATCGGAAGGGTAGATCGCGCCGCTCGATCGTTGGGCGATGCGGAGACGGCGCTCAGCGCGCTATCGATCGGGTTCCCGACGCGCGCGGTCGAATTCGGGTTCTCGTAGATGAGCGCCCGACTGTGCTGCCGTGGTTCGAGTATTACCGCACTACGAACTCGCGCCGCGCTCGGTGCAACTGGCGGCATTCGCCGCGGAGGCTGCACAGTTGCTGCCCGGGGCGCCGCCACTGAGCTTCAGCTCCTGGGACATTGCACTGGACTTCTTGGCTTGCAAGCTGATCCAGCGACCGGAGCGCCGCTGCACGATGAGCCGCTCACGCTGATCAGGGAGGAGCGCGGCATCCGCGACCCCCGGCGCTACTTCGGTGTCCTGGCCGCGATCGCCTCCGGGCGAACGCGCAACGCGGAGATCGCCAGCCGGCTGGAGCTTCCGAGTTCCAACATCGCCGCCGTGCTCGAGCGGCTCCAATCCCTTGGCTATGTGCAGGAGCGAACGCCCGTCACACTGGGCGCTCGTCGCCGGCGTGGCTTCTGGCAGATAAGCGATCCATTCTTTCGCTTCTGGTTTCGTCGCGTGCAGCCCAATCGCAGCCGCCTCGATCGGGATGAGGGCGCAGACGCGGTCTGGGAGCAGGTGCACGGTGACCTCGACGCCTACGTCGGCCGAATCTTTGAGGATATTTGCCGTCGCTGGCTTGGACGCTACTCGGACGTGGAGCAGGCCAGGAGCGCCACGACGATCGGATCGCGGTGGTCGCGCGACGGACGCCACGAGATCGATATCGGGATGCCGAGGTCACCACACAGCTCGCCAACTACAAGGCGCTGGATGCCTGCTGGCAGGACTGGTCGGCGGTCAAGGTGGTGCTCGCGGATCTCGCGGAGAGGATGACGCGATGACGCTGCGGTTTCGCAACCTCGACTTCGATCCCTCCCTGCCGATGGATGAGTGGCCGGCCGAGGCGATCGAGACGGTCGTCGACCGTGGGTCGCTATCGGATTGGCGCCGGCTTGCGCAGACGATTCGACACAATCCCTGGGGCCCTGCCGCACGGACTGCCGAGGTTGTCACGGGTTGGGGGGAGCACTACGGCGTCGACGCGTTGATCGGCGGCGTGATCTCTCGCGCGCGGGAGGGCGTTGCCCATCGGGGACGGGCCGAGTATGCCGCGCAGATCCGCTCCTGGCGCACCAGCACCGGGATGACGCTGAGCCAGTTCTCCCGAGCGGCGGGTACCTCGGCCTCCCGGCTGTCGGACTACGAGAACGCCAAGGTTGCCCCGACCACGGATGTGCTCGGCCGCCTTCGCCACGTCGCCGACACGCACGCTCGCGGTTGAGCGAGGTCCCGCCGTTGTCACCCTGTCGGCTCACTTGGGGGCTTGACATCTGCGCAGGAAAGTGTTACGTTGCGCTGACAGGCCGGTGGTCCCGCAGCTTGGGAGGCCGGTGTACATAGGGTCTGGTTGGGGTCGTACCGCTCTCCGGTTGACTTCAAGCGCTCGCAGGGTTTTGGTAGGAATGGGAGAGGGGCTGGATCGGAGCGATGAGGGAGTTGTTTGAGCGTGGTTTCTAGAGGGAGATACGTAGCGGGGATGTGCGCCGCGTTCGGGCGGAGCGATGCTAGATGCGCCAGCATGGCGCTGTCGCATCTCTCTCTCTCTCTCTCTCTCTTCGGCTAGCGGTCTAACCGAAGAGCCTCCTCGTCGGGCGCATTTGCGCCGTGTTATCTTCGCCCCCGCGGGGGTGGGGCTCCCGGCGCCTCTGACCGGGGGCACAGTCTCTCGCGCGCGTGTGGGGGTCGGTCGCTGATGGCGGCGTCGGCGCGCAGTCGAGCAGGGATGGTGCGTATGCGCGCGGCTGCCGGAGCCGTGCCGGGCGATCCGCGTATGCCGCTGAAGCCGACGGAGCTCTCGCGGCCGCGGGACACGCCGCGGCTGCAGATCGAGGAGATCCAGCGTTCGCGGCTGCTGGTCGCGGCGACGGCGGTGATCGACGAGCTGGGGTATGAGCAGACCTCGGTGCAGCGGATCACCGCTCGCGCGCGGGTGTCGCGGCGGACGTTCTATGAGCTGTTCGGTAACCGCGAGGAGTGCCTGGTCGCGTTGCTGGACGATGTGGTGGAGCGGGTCGAGCGGGAGCTGGGGGCGGCGGGCCTGGAGGGTCTTGAGTGGCGAGAGCGGGTGCGCGGCGGCCTGTGGACGATCCTCTCGTTCCTCGAGCGCGAGCCGGCGCTGGCGCGGATCTGCGTGGTGCAGGCCCTGCATGGGGGGCCGCGGGCGCTCGAGCGTCGCGAGCAGGCTCTGTCGCGGCTGGCGGCCGTCCTCGACGAGGGGCGCAGGGAGGGCCCGCGCGGGGAGGAATGCACCCTGGTGACCGCCGAAGGGCTGGTCGGTGGGGCGTTTGGCGTGGTCTACGCGCGGCTGCGCAGCGGCGATCGCCGGCCGTTGACGGGGCTGCTGGATGAGCTGATGGGGATGATCGCGCTGCAGTACCTCGGGCCGCGCGCGGCGCGTCGCGAACAGCGCCGTGCGGCGCCTGCACCGCGCCCGGCGCCACCGGCCGACAGGGCTTTGAGCACGGACGCGGAGCGCGACCCCTTGGATGAGGTCCCGATGCGCCTGACGTATCGAACCGCGCGGGTGCTGGAATGCATCGCCGAGCTAGGCGAGCGCGGGTCCGGTCCCAGCAACCGCGAGGTCGCGGAGAGCGCGGGGGTCACCGACCCGGGGCAGATCTCAAGGCTTTTGCGGCGCCTTGAGCGCCTCGGCCTCGCGGTGAACACCGGCGGGGGCCACCAGAGCGGCGAGCCCAACGCTTGGATGCTGACATCGCTGGGCGGCGAGGTCGCGCAGCGCCTGAGCGTCGTTACTCACGATCGGACCGAGGCCGCGTGATGTACCACCGCCCGAAGCGGGCCGGCTCATCTGAGCACCGCGCGGCATGCAACCACAACCAAGGAGCGATCGTGAGCACCACAGAGCAAACCCCGAGGACGCCGTCCACCGCGACCGGTCTCTTCGGCATGTTCGGTGGTCTGCTTCACACCAACGGGAGTGGTGCGCCCAAAACCAGCCATCGGCGTCGCCTCGTTCTGGCGGGCATTGTCTCGGCCCTCTGCCTGATCGCTCTCGCCCCCGCCGTCGCCTCGGCCGCTCGCGCGCGGGTCTTCACCGGCGCGTTTGGGTGCGCCAAAGGCGCGCCGGGCTGCACCACCCCGGACCCCTACCCGCTCACGGTCCCCGCCGGGGTCGCGGTGAACGAAGCGACCGGCGATGTGTATGTCGCGAACAATGGTGTTGACGACGAACAGCTGCTCCATATCGAAAACGCCACCGGTGGGAGCTTCAAGCTTATCGTCGAAGACCCGCTCACCGGCGTGAAGAAGGAAACTGTCTCGATCGCCTATAAAGGGTGTCCGGGTTCCGCCGAACTGCATTGCAGCAGCGCCGAAATCGAACAGGCGTTGGAAAAGGCTTTGGAAGAAGCGGGCACTCCCGCGGGCGTCGGCAACGTCGTTGTGGGTGGGAGCGGCGAAACCGTCGGAGTGACGTTCGTTGGGGCTCTCACCCATCGCGCTGTCCCCACGATGACCGTCGAAACCGCCGGCCTCACGGGCCAGAGCCCCACCCTGACTGTCAAAATTGCCAAATTGGGCCGTCCCGGCGACGAAGTGCAGGAGTTCAATGAAAAGGGCGAATTCGTGTTGATGTTTGGCAAGGATGTGAACAAGAAAAACCTTTTGAGCCCTGATGTTTGTACCGAGGTGGAAGTCGAAATGGGCGGCGAATGCCAATACGGCATCCAGGGTTCGGAACCCGGCGCGTTTCAGGACCCGGCGTATGTCGCGGTTGATGGTTCCGGGGGTGCTGTGTATGTCGGCGATGGTGTGGATGGGTTGGTGACGAAGTTCAACGAAAAGGGTGAAGTGGTATCTACCTGGGGCGATGGTGGTTCCGGCGAAACGCCGGATGGGCAGCTGGTGAGTAAGCCCGCCGTCGGTCCGGACGCCGAAGAATGTCTGCCCATATATAACGCGTGTCCTGCCGCCGAACCGTTCGGTTCCATCGCCGGTATGGCCCTCGATCCGAAGGGCAACCTATGGGTCGGCGGAGCGGGCCACATACTCGAGTTCGAACGCGACGGCAAGTTCACGGGGACCGCGTGGGAAGCGAGATCGCCTCATGGCTACCACGAAGACGGAGAAGGTCCGAACGCCGTTGATTCCGAAGACAACGTCTACGTCAATGTTGGGATCTACGACTCCGAAGGTGCACAACTCAGTGCCGCCCCCGAAGGAGTGGAGGCCGTGGACTCCAGCGGCCACGCCTACGTCAACGCCGGGGAGGAAATCCAGGTCTACGTCAACTGTCGCGCCGAAGTATTGGGCGGTTGTAAGCCCACGGAATCCTTCGGCTCCGCGCACCCGGCCGGCGCGGGGGCGCTCGCGGTCGATTCTGCCGCCGCCGGCGACACGCTGTACGCCGCGGGCAGCGCGAGCGGGCAGGTGCTCGTCTATTCCGATGAAACGGTCCCCGGCATCGTCACCGGGAAACCCACGGAAGTCGCGGCGCCGAAAGCGACCCTGACCGGGGCGGTCGACCCCTCCGGCGTGAATTTGAAGGAATGCTTCTTCGAATGGGGTGAAGCCACGAGCTACGGCAACGTGGCCCCCTGCGTCGAGGGTCTCGGGGACAACCCGGGAGAAATTGGCGCCGGTACGAGCGAAGTGCCGGTCCATTCGGCTCCGATCGCCGGCGTGCAGGCAGGCCACACCTACCATTACCGCCTCGTCGCGATCAACGCGAAGGATGAATTCGAACCGAGCGCCGGCGATGGCTCGGACGTCGCCTTCGGCCCGCCGCTGATCGTCGGCGAGTCGAGTTCTGCGGTTGCGGCTGGGAACGCGACCGTGCAGGCCGAAGTCGACCCTCAGAATCTCGATACCAGCCTCCGCGTCGAATACGGCACGAGCACGGGCTACGGCAAAGAACTTCCGGGGGCGGGGATCGACTCGGGCCAGCCGAGCGTCCCGATCGAACTGCAGAGCCTCAACCCCGATACCGTCTATCACTACCGTTTCGTCGCCGAAAACGCGCTCGGTGAGGGCCCGGGCGCGATCGTCGGCCCCGACCGTAGCTTCAGGACGCAAGGGGCGGGCGCGTTTACGCTCCCCGACGGTCGCCAGTGGGAAATGGCCTCCCCGCCCGATATGCACGGTGCGAGCATCGAACCGCTCAACAACGATCAAAATAACGGGAGTGTCGTGCAGGCCGCCGCTCAGGGTGGTGCGATCACGTATCTGTTGTCGGCGCCGCTGGAAACTGAAGTGCGGGGGTACGGCATAGTCTCGCAGGCGCTGTCTCGGCGGACACCCACTGGCTGGTCCACGCGGGCGCTGGCGATTCCGCACGCCCCCTCCACCTCGGTGGGGGTCGCCGTGGCGGGGCCGGAGTATCGCTTCTTCTCCGAAGATCTCTCCCGCGCGGCGGTGCAGCCGAACGGGTCGTTCGCGCCGTGTGCGAACGCGCAGGGAGCGCCGCAGCCGTGCATCAGCCCGGCGGCCGTCGAACAGACTGCCGTTCTCGAAGACACCGAAACGGGCCTGCTCGCCCCGATCGTGACGCACTGCCCGTCGGCCGCAGAAGAAGAAGAAGAAGGCCACCCCTGCCCGCAGGCCGTCAGCGAAGCCGCCGACGTGCCGCCCGGCCCCGCGGCGCCGAACGCGTGTCCCTACTCCCTCTGTGGCCTGCAATTCGAAGGCGCCTCGCCCGACATGAAGCATGTGGTGATCGAGGGCTTGCGCGAGTGGTCCGCCGGCAAGCTCGCGCCCTCCTTCGGTGGCCCCGAAGCGGAAATCGCGTCGGGCAACGAGCTCACGCACCCGGTGTCCGACGACGGCTCACGCGTATTCTTCAAGAGCAAGAGAGGAAATGGGAACCTCTACATGCGTGATATCCCGCGCGAAGAAACGATCGAAATCGCTGGCCCGGACGAGGTATTCGAAGATGCCAGCGCCGATGGGTCGAGGGTGTTCTTCGCTGGCCAGGAGTGCGAAGTCAAGCTCAACGAAACCACGAACAAGCTCGAATGTCCCGTAATCGCGAAGGATGGGGAAGTGATCGGCGCGAGCGAAGACGGCTCCTATGTTTACTTCGTCAGCAACGAAGTGCTCGGCGATGGCGTGCAGCACGGCGCCGTCTCCGGAAACTGCGCGACAGGCTACTACGAAGGTACTGCGCAGCAGTCATGCAACCTGTATGTGTCCCACGGCGGCGTGACGAAGTTGATCGCGGTGCTCTCGGGTGCAGACAAGCCCGACTGGGGCGTAAGCAAGACTGCGCGGGTCTCGCCCAACGGAGAATGGTTGGCGTTCATGTCACAGCGATCGCTGACCGGCTATGACAATCGCGACGCGGTCTCAGGCGAACCGGACGAGGAGGTCTATCTGTACGGCGCGGGCAGCGAACGGCTCGTGTGCGCCTCGTGTAACCCGACGGGCGCCCGGCCGCACGGCAGAGAATACGGCACCCACGAGCCCTCGAATATTCCGCTCGTCGGCGGATCCAAAGACGAGGAGTGGAGGAACACGACGTGGCTCGCGGCGAACATCCCGTCGTGGACGCAAACTACGTATATTGGAGGTTCCCATCAGCAGCGTTTCCTCTCCAACGACGGCCGCCTGTTCTTCAACTCCAGCGATGGTCTCGTGCCGAAGGACGTCAATGAACAGGAGGATGTGTACGAGTACGAGCCCGCGGGCGAAGGTAACTGCACGGAAGCGACCACGTCCGGCTCCACCGTCTACGTGCCGTCCTCCGACGGCTGCGTGGGCTTGATCTCGTCGGGTACCTCGGCGCAGGAATCGGCCTTCCTCGACGCGAGCGAAACCGGCTCCGACGTGTTCTTCCTGACGGCCTCCCACCTTTCCCCGCAGGACGTCGAAAGCGGCAACGCGATCTACGACGCGCACGAATGCACGAGCGAATCCCCGTGCCTGACGCCCCCGTCCCCGCCGCCGCCCTGCGAAACGGCGGAAGGCTGCCGCGCTGCCCCCGAACCGCAACCCGGGATCTACGGCGCCCCCGCCAGCGCGACCTTCAACGGCCTCGGCAACCTTGCTCCCGCAGTAACACCGCCACCCGTGAAGAAGCTCGTCACAAAGAAGACGGTCAAATGCAAGAAAGGGCTCGTCAAGAACAAGCAAGGCCAATGCGTCAAGTCGAAACCAAAGAAGCACAAGGCAAAGAAGTCCAACCGGAGGGCTAAGTAATGCGACGAATGATAATCCTGACAACGGTAGTGTCGTCGCTCGCGGTTCTGGCCTTTTCGGCTGCGTCGGCCAGTGCGGCCGAGCCCTGGTGGCACATCGAATCCGGCGCCCGCCCAACGTATCTCCCGCCCCCTCAAGAAAACGAACAAGGCGAACTCGCCAACGGCAAGGGCGAACTCGTCGTGACGGCCACGAATCTCGGCAACGCGCCAACGAGCGGCGTGGTGACGGTCACCGACACGCTCCCGGCTGGGCTGAAGGCCCTCGCGATCACCGGGAATGTGGGGATAGGTAATAATATCAAGGGATTGGCCGTGTGTCCCACGGCGAAAGAATTGAAAGCAGGCGCCCCGCTCACGTGCAGGGTCGAAGGCCGTTTCACCAGGGTCACCGGTGAAACGGTTCCGGCGACGGTGGCGCCGTACGACGAAATCTCGCTCCTGATCAAGGTTGAAGTGCTACCGGGCGCCCGTACGTGCGAACCGGGCGCTTCCACATGCGAACAGAACGAGGTGAGCGTCAGCGGCGGCGGCGCCCCGAGCGTGTCGGTCGCGCGGCCGGTGACGATCTCGGAAAAGCCAGTCCCGTTCGGGGTCGAATCCTACGAAGTGACCCCCGAAGAAGAAGGCGGTCAGCCGGCGAACAGGGCCGGTGAGCATCCGTTTCAGGTGACGGGTTCGCTGACGCTCAACCAGACAGCGAGCTCGCTAGACCCATTCAGCGGCGACTACGAAGTGCACCCGGTCGCGCTTGCGAAGGATCTGATCGGACTGTTGCCGCCGGGGCTGGTCGGTAACCCGACGCCGTTCCCGCCGTGCAAGCTGGCGGCGTTCTACAACCGGGACTGCTCGCAGCAGAGCGTCGTCGGCGTCGCGCTGGTCACCTACGACGAAGACGAAATCGCTGGGCTGATCAAAGCGGTCACGCCGATCGTCGTGCTGGAACCCGCCCATGGCGAGCCCGCGCGGTTCGGCTTCTTCACCTCGGTGCCGACGATCCTCGACACGCACGTGCGCGCGGGCGGCGACTATGGGATCACGCTCGGCGCGAGCGACATTCCTCAGGCGATCGCGTTCATCGACTACAAACTGGTGTTCTGGGGCGTGCCCGGGGCATCCGCTCACGACTCCGCGCGGGGCGGGGGTTGCATCGAGGCGTTGTACGGGAAAGGAACGGAAGGCGACACGCCGTGCACTCCCGTCGAAGAGAGCGCACCGCCGCCGCTCCTGGTGCTGCCGACCTCGTGCGAAGGCCCGCTGCACTCGAGCACCGAAGCGGACTCCTGGGCCGAACAGAAGCCGGAAGGGCAGCGCCCGATCTTCGCCGAATCGCAGCCGATGCCGGCGATGCAGGGCTGTAGCCAGCTCCCGTTCGAACCGTCGGTCAAGGTCACGCCGGATGGGAATGAAGCGAGCACGCCGACGGGCTTGACGGTCGACGTGCACGTCCCCCAGGAATCGATCCTCAACGCGCGCAGCCGCGCCGAGTCTTCCCTGCGCGACACGACCGTCGCGCTGCCCGCGGGCTTCGCGCTCAACCCCTCGGATGCGGGTGGTCTGGAAGCGTGCTCGGAGGGGCTCGTCGGCTATGAGGGCGCGCGGGCGTTCGAAACCTCGCCGGGCCTGAAATTGCCGGCGTTCACGCCACAGGTGCCGGGCGGCGAGGGCTCCAGCGAAGCCCTGCAGCCGGGTATCAACTTCTGCGCGAACGCGGCGAAGATCGGCACTGTCAAGATCAAAACGCCGCTGCTGCCTCCGGGTCAGCCGCTGGAAGGCTCGATCTACCTGGCCTCGCAGGAAGCCAACCCGTTCGGGTCGCTGCTCGCGCTGTATATCGTCGCCGAAGACCCGATCTCCGGGTCGCTCGTCAAGCTCTCCGGCGAAGTCACGCTGTGCAAGGGCGCGGGCGAAGTGATCGATGGTCATACGTGCGAAGCGCTGGGGCAGATCGTCACGACCGTGCAGGACACGCCGCAGGTCGCCTTCGAAGACTTCGAAGCGCACTTCTTCGGGGGAGAACGCGCGCCGCTGGCCTCGCCCGCGCGCTGCGGCGCCTACACGACGTACGCGTCGTTCACGCCGTGGGCGGCGGAACCGTGGGACGAAGCGCAGGAGACGGCCAATGCGTCCTCGACGTTCCCGATCGACGCGGGGCCGAACCACGCTCCCTGCCCGGGCGCGAGCCTGCCGTTCGATCCGTCGGCGACCGGCGGTGCCACAAACGTCCAGGCGGGTGCGTTCTCGCCGTTCACGGCGACGTTCTCCCGCTCCGATGGCGAACAGAACATGCAGTCGATCCAGGTGAAGCTGCCGCCCGGGCTTTCGGGTGTGCTGTCGGCTATCGAACTGTGCCCGGAACCGCAGGCGAACCTCGGGACGTGTGGCGCGAACAGCCTGATCGGCGAAACGACGGTCAGTGTCGGTGTCGGTGGGCAGCCCTACTCCGTCCGGGGCGGGAAGTTCTACCTCACCGGCCCGTATAACGGCACGGGTAGCTGCACCGTTGGCGAACCGGGCTGCGCGCCGTTCGGTGTGACGTTCGTCGTTCCGGCGAAGGCCGGCCCGTTCGACTTCGCGAACACGAAGGACAACCATCCGGCGTGTGACTGCGTGCTGGTGCGTGGGAAGATCGAAATCAACCCGGAAACGGCCGCGATCACGATCACCTCGAACCCGCCGGGCACCCCGGACGCGGTTCCGACGAGCATCGAAGGGGTACCGCTCGAAATCCAGCACATCAACGCCACGACGACGCGGTCGAGCTTCCAGTTCAACCCGACCAACTGCTCCAAGATGCAACTCAGCGGAAGCCTGCTCACCAGCGAAGGCGGCTCGGACACCATCGCCGTGCCGTTCCAGGTCACCAACTGCGCCGCGCTGAAGTTCGAACCGCACTTCAGCGTCTCGACATCGGCCAAGACGAGCCGGGCGGATGGTGCGAGCCTGACCGCGAAGGTGAGTTATCCGAGCGTGCCGCAGGGCACCGACGCGGACCTCGCAAGGGTCAAAGTCGAACTGCCCGAGCAGCTGCCCTCGCGGTTGACGACGCTGCAGAAGGCGTGTACCGAGGCGCAGTTCGAAGCGAACCCCGCGGCGTGTCCGGCGGCGTCGTTCATCGGCCACGCCGTCGTGCATACACCGCTGGTGCCCGTCCCGTTGGAAGGCCCCGCTGTGTTCGTCAGTCACGGCGGTGAAGCGTTCCCCAGCCTCGAGCTGGTGCTCCAGGGCTACGGAGTGAAGATCGTGCTGGTCGGCACGACGTTCATCAGCAAAGCGGGGATCACCTCGACTACGTTCAAGACGGTCCCCGACCAGCCCTTCTCGAGCTTCGAACTGACGCTCCCCGAGGGCCCCGACTCCGCGCTGGCGGCGATCGGCAACCTCTGCGCACCGACCGCCACAAAGGCCGTCAAGAAGAAGGTCACGGTCAGGGTCCGCGGGCATAAGAAGACGCTCACGCGCACGGTCATGGAAACCAAGCCCGCGAGCCTGGTGATGCCCAACGAATTCGTCGGCCAGAACGGCGCCGCGATCCACCAGAACACGACGATCGCCGTCACCGGCTGCCCCACCGCCAAGAACGCGAAGGCAAAGACGAAGCAGCACAAGGGGGGCAAGAAACCAAAGAAGAAATAGACGCGCAGCTTCACCCACGCAAGCTTGACTCACGAAAGGGCAACCACGATCATGTTTACACGCATAAAACAGCACCTGACCCCATCGACCTTCATCGCGATCATCGCACTGATCTTCGCCGCAACCGGCGGTGCGTTCGCCGCCGGCAGCCACAGTGGCGGCGGCTCACCCACCAAAGCGAGCGCATCGTCCACGCCGCTCGCCGCCGTGGCCAAGAGCAAGACCAAAACCAAAGCCGGTCCCCGCGGTCCCGCCGGCCCCAAGGGCGCAACCGGCGCCACCGGAGCAACGGGCGCGGCCGGGCCAGCCGGCCCCGCTGGGCCCACTGGGGCGACTGGCCCCACGGGCTCTGGCTCGCAGGGTACTCAGGGCGTTCAGGGTGAAAAAGGAGAACAAGGTACTCCAGGAACCCCCGGCAAAAACGGCACGACCGGCTTCACCTCGACCCTCCCCGCGGGCAAGACCGAGATGGGCACTTGGTCGATCCAAACCCCCGACTCCGTAGTTGGCGGACGCACCACGTTCGAAGGACTCGCGACGATCTCCTTCACGATACCGCTCCACACTGCGCTGCCCGAAGCCAACGTCATCGTCGAGCCTCAAGGATACGAAGGCCAGGAAGGGGAAGATTGTCCCGGTAAGGCTGAAGAAGCCAAGGCCGCGGAAGGTTTCCTCTGCGTTTACAGCACCTACGATCTCCACGAAGAAGAATTTTATGCCAAACCTTTCCGACCCTTGGTCGATTACGCGGGAGGCGTCGTGATCAAATTCCAGGGCGAATCGGATCACAGTTGGGCCGTTGGCACCTGGGCGGTGACCGCGGGACCCGGAGGGTGAGGTGGAACACCGAAGCGGGGAGGGGCTGACCCGATGCGCGAAGACCACCCGGGAGGATGATATGAGTCGCGCGTACGTCGTGGAGGCGTCTCGTCGAGTCGTGTGGGCGGCGCTGGCGGCCCTTGTGGTTGCGCTGGCGATCGCCTCCCCGGCGGCCGCTGTGCCGAAGGGCATCTTCGGCGTGTTCGCGGGCTGTCCGGCGAGTGAGGTGAGCGAGAGCAGCGTGCTCTGTGTCTATCAGCGGACGGTGGGCGGTCTGGTGAGGATCGGCCGCGCGACGGTGCCGATCGACAGGACGATCACAATGCAGGGGGGCGCGGTGAGTTCCGGTGTAGTCAACGGCTTGTCGGATCTGGTGCCGCCGAGCGGGGGCGCGCTCCTATCCAAGACCCCGCTCGAGGTTCCCGGTGGCCTGAATGGCCTGGTTCAGTGCGGCGCGCTCGGCGGCCGTCTGGCGCAGGCGTCGTGTGGCGCGGCGGCGGGCACCGAAGTGACGGCGACGATCGAAGTCGTGGCCGGCGCCGGCGACCCGGCCACGATCAGCCTTCTAAGCCTCTTCACTAGCTTCAATTACCAGTTTCTCGTGCTCCCGTCTCGGATTCATCTGGGCAATGCGTTCCTGGGGAACAGCTGTTACATCGGATCGGGGTCGCACCCGATAATGCTCGAATTGATGTTTGGGACGACCCAGCCGCCGGCGCCGAACAGGCCGATCAGCGGAAACCGCGGCACTAGCGAAGAACCGTTCGAAGACGGCCTGGGAGTCCTGATGTACGCTCCGAGCACGCTCGTGGGTAACGCCTTTTCGATTCCCGTGGCCGAAGGCTGCGGCGGGCAGTTCTCATCGCTCGTCGATCTCATGGTGGACACGAAACTCGGTCTGCCCTCCGCGGCGGGTCACAACACCGCGATCCTCGACGCCGGGGTGCTCGACGCGGCGACCGCCGAAGATGTCATCGAGAGCGAAGAATAGGTGTCCCCCGCAGTCATGATTGGCCTCTGCGAGAGAGGTGACGCAACGCCCCGAAAGAGCATGCTCGTCTGACCCCGGTGCGCTGGCGGCAGGCGAACTGGGCAGTCCCGGCGATCAGATTGGCTCCAAGGGCTTTGAAAACCCCCCGCTCGAGCCGGGTGTGAGCCTGCCGATCTTCACATCGGCGCTGCCGGGTAGTATCGCCGCGAACGACGCGGTTTCGACAGGATCGCTCGAAAAAAGCGAAGATGTGATCTAGCCCGGTCTGTATACCGTGTTTGCTCAGTGTCCGACGCATGCCAGGGGTGTAAAACGCGTGCCTCTATGCGCCGGTTGAAGGCGGTGACATCACGCTTGGCAAGACGGTCGTTCCGATCGCCTAGTAGTGCTTTGGTAGCTCGTTTACTCTTTTCGTGGTGGTTGGTGGAGGGGTAGATTGTTGAGGGTGATCGTTTGTTGGCAGGTGGTGCAGCGGCCGGTCCAGCACTTGAATAGGGGCTGGAGCA
>Ga0302325_10000882_pt1 | contig 80166 bp, 57 predicted proteins | sample Palsa_T0_2_FD_201948 | JGI IMG/M metagenome (GOLD analysis project Ga0302325, IMG submission 201948) | Peat permafrost microbial communities from Stordalen Mire near Abisko, Sweden - Palsa_T0_2 | ecosystem: Environmental > Terrestrial > Soil > Palsa > Peat permafrost | place: Sweden: Abisko... | reverse complement strand
GCATTCAACTGGGAAAGCAGGGTGCTGAACTGGCTGGAGAAGCTGGACACGCTGGGAAGAGCGGCAGGATCGTTGGTGGCGGCCGGCTGGAGCACGTCAAAATAGCCGAGTTCGACCACCACCAGCGTGGGATTCATCTCCACGGCGTATTGAACCTGCGTCCAAAGCGGTAAATTGGCTCCGAGAATCAGCGCCGGATATCCAAGAATGAAATTGATCAGAGTGTGCTCCGGTTCGCGGCTCTGAATCAGCGGCACCGTTGGAACCTCATTCAAGCTGTCGCTCAAAGTGAAACCGGGCACGGAAAGATTAAAGACAAAAAGATTGGGCGGGAAGTCGTTGCGTACGGGGCCCTGCAAGAGTCCGGGGAGGCGGGGCGGAAGAACCGGGAAGCCAGGTGTGCCGCCACCGATCCCGGGACTCTGGAGAATCGGCAAGGGGAAGGCCGTTTGAAACGCGTTGGCCATCACCGCCGGGAAACTCGCGTTCTGATAAACATCGCGCAATTGGAAGTCCGCCATGCCCGCGGCCAAGCCTTCGCCCACCACAATAAACTGAGTTGTATCGAGCTGCTGCGCGGGAAACGCCGGCCGCGCCAACGCCGTGGCGAGCAACAGGACCGGCCATACGGGAAATCTGTCTTTAAGAAGTCTCATTGCGTAAGCCTTGATGTTTTTCCTTTACCAAACAGCTGGCCGGGATAAAGGCGCAAACCGAGGCCGGCCAGATCGGCGAAGCTACGGTAACTTCCATTCGTGTATTGGCCTGCATTGGCCGCCACGTCGATATTGCGTTCGAGAAAGAACATGGCCTGATAGAAGATGTTGAACTCGGCTGCGCCGTGGCGATATGTTCCTCCGAAGGTGACGCTGTTGCGGCTGGAGTCTGGGAACAGCGGGCCGACACTTTGGTCCGGCACCGGCGAATAGTCGAACGAGTACCCCATCCGGACTGACATATTCTCGCCAACCTGCCTCTCGGCCCCTACATGGGTGATGTAGGAATTATGAAAGTCGAAATTCAACGTTTCTACGCCCGGAAGCGCGGTTCCAACGGTGTCGCTGAAGGTAACCGGAAGGTCTTTGAAGCGCCTGAAGTCCTGCACTTCGAAATCCACGGCGATCAGGGTGTTATGGAAATATCGGCTGGAAATTCCGGCGGTATAAGTTCCCGGAGTGGTGAAGTCGCCCTTGATAGGCTGATTCGGGAAGAGCGAAGAGAAGGTGGTGCCGGCCGGAAGAAACGGGGTAATGGCGCCCGTGTTGGTGAATGCAAACGCGGCCTTACCCGACAGGTGGTTGACCACCGCGCTCCTCCACGCCAGGCCGATGGAAATCTTCTTCGATGGGATCTTATACATGTAGCCGAGATTGAAACCCGCCTTGTTGGAAGTAGCGGCTGCGCGGAAGCGGCCTTCCGGCAAAAGGCGTGCGATAGACGCTGCCGCCTCCGCGGGATTGGTCCCCGGAAAGATGGTTGAAGCAAAAGCCAACCCGAAGGTATCGCCGTCCGTATTCGGATTCAGAATGCTCTCTTCCAGAAAAAGATGGGTGTGAACCAATGCGACGCCGCCGGCAATGCTGCTGTTGGTGCTGATGCGGTAAGACAGGGTCGGCTGAAACCAAAATTGCTGGAGCGCCGCCCTGCTTCCGGCGAACCGGCCGGGGAATTTGGTGTTCTGGGGGTCGCCATCGCGGAAGTTGGTGAAATCGGTGGAAAGGCCGAAGGGCGCGAATCCGCCGAAGCCGAACGTGAACTTTTCGTTGATTGGCTTGATGAAGTACAGGTTGGCAACCGGGATGAAATGCGGTTTGATGCTTCCGGACCATCCGTTGGGTGGCGTTACCACGCCAGGTGGCGAGTCGGAGGGAAAGAACCGGAATAGCCCGACCACCACCAGAGTATCCATCTCCATGGTGGTGTTGGTTTGAAACGCCATTCCCGCGGGATTGTAGAATATCGCGGAGCCATCGTCGGCTATCGAGGCGAACGCGCCCGCCATACCCTGAGCGCGAACGCCCAGTTCGTTGATCGCGAATGCCGACCCCCAGGCGCGTGGAGCAGCACACAACGTGCACAACAGAAACAGCGGAAGGTATCTTCTCATGGATTCTTAAATGTTGGGTGGCTAAATGTAGGGATCATCGGGATCGATACCAGGAAGCGTTATCGCGTTGGCCGCGGCCGCCCGCAAAGCGGTTTCCTCGGCTTGTCCCACTGGCCCTCTGTAACCCATGAAATCGAATGCCGTCGGAGGATTGTTCCCAAGAATCTGCTGGAATTCAGCCGTGGGGTTGGCGAGCTGGTGGGGGTAATTCATGAAGAACACCATCTTAGCCCCGAGCAGCATGTAGATAGCCCCGAAAGCCATGATGTCCTGGGTGCCGGAGTCTTCGAAGTTGCCTTCCAGCACGTCGATCAGATATTGACCGCGTGTCGCCAGGTTCATGTTTAGGAACGTGGGTCCATAGGAAACCGTAGGCGGAAGATTGTTGAAGCCCAGCGCGGCGGTCAGATAACCGTTGAAGGAAAGATTGTTGCCCAGGTTGAACACCTGGCGGATATAAACATCAAGCGCGTAGTTCGTGATCCCAGGCTCGAAGGTGGCCCAACCAGGCACATCATCCACCGGAACCACCATTTGGCCAAACGCGCTCATGACAGGCAGCACCTGTGGAAAGAGTTGAGCCTGCGTAATCAGCACCGGGCTCACCGTCTGCCCGAAGATTCGGGGGCCAAAGAGATCCCACGCGGCCACCGCGCCGGCGCCCTTGGCAAGCCTTCCGAATAACGCCCGGCGCGTGAGAACGCGCTCCATTTCAACAAGAGCTTCGCGGGGGTTAAAAGGGGTGTCGTTCATCTTGCAGCTCCGAAGTGCGGCATCTCTTGCGGGGCGGTGGGAGCGGATGTTGCGCCGAGAATCTGATGGTTGACGTAATCCGACGCGCGGCTTGCAACCGCCATGATCATAGCGTTGGGATTGGAACTGAGCGCATTCGGAATCACGCTGGCGTCGCAGCACATCAGGTTTTGGACATCCCACGACATCAGGTTGGTATTCACTACCGAATTCGACTGGCTTGTGCCGGCGCGACAGGTACCCTGCGGGTGCAGCGCGCCAGAGGTGGTCACAAACAGTGAGAGCTGCTGTTTCAGGACGCTGAGCGGAGTGTTCGGATTGGGGAATGCGCTAAAAGCGCCGAAGCTCTTATAGATTTCTGCAACCTGATTGATAGCGGCCAGGATATCGCCCATCGTTTTCGGTTCGAGAAATCCCGTGGTATCGGCAATGGGGTAGGTAATAACCGGAGTTTGAAGCGTACCCAGCACCTGGCCAGTGATGGCAGGCTTCATGGCGAAGATAAATGCACCCGCCCTCTGCTTCCACTGACGCATGATGTCTTTATAGGGCTCGCCGAAGAGGCCGATCTGAAAACACGCGGCAACCCATGCTGTATTCGCCATGAACGAAGCGGAGGCATGGACAACCGCGTCGGTAATATCTCCATTGCTGTCGAATGCGTTGTGATGCAGGTTCCACTGATAGCCTCGATCGACGCCCCAGTTAGTGCCAGGCAGCAGCACGTCCATCGGCACCCCGGGGTGCGCTCTGAGATAATTGCCCACGTTCGGATTCACGAAGTGCAAACCGGCGCTGCGGAAAATAAGCGGAGTGCCGATAGCGCCCGATGAAATCACCACCAGTTTGTTGGCGTTGGCGACAACGGTTGTTCCGTCCTGCTGCACATACGTAACACCGGTGGCTTTGCCGTTCGTGATATTGATCCCGGTTACATTCGCATTGGGCACCAGCGTCGCTCCGGCGGCAACGGCAGTGGGTATTTGGGTGAGCGCGGTGCTCATCAGCGAGTCGTACTTGCAGGGCATGCCCGCGTTCAGCCGGTGGCCGCAATAGATGCATTTTTTCCGATTCGATGCATTCATCACGGTGGGAATGCCCATCGCATTCGCCGCCTGCTCATAGAGTATACTGGCGGGCATCCAGTTCGCGCGATCGTCGCGGCCAACATTCAGAATTCGCTCGGCACGCAGGAAGTGTGGCTCGAAAAGCGCCTTGGTCCAGTCGGTCAGACCCGTCGCCTCATTAAATCCATCCCAGTCCACCGCGCGCGGACGCAGCCATGCGCCAACGTTAATGGCGGAACCGCCGCCCACCAGTTTCGCTTCGTGCTGTCCGGTGGACGAGGTCGGATTCGACTGGTCCATATACATCGGGTAGGTGTAAAAAACGCTGCCGTGGTTGGATGCCTTACTGTCCGGTATCCAGGTACCTAGATTGATCTGCGTGGAAAGAATGCGCCGAGAAAGAACACCGGTGCCGGGATTGGGCGCCCCAGGAAAACTGGGGCCGGCGTCCAGAATCAGCAACGAGCAATAAGGCGCAATTTGACCGGCGAGGAAACCTCCACCGGAACCCGCGCCAACTATGATGACATCGTAGGTGTTTGCCATTCGTTTTCAAACCACCCCTGTAGCAACACCTCTCCAACGCAGCCTCGCCCAAGAGCGTGGCCTTACCACGCCTTTCATTTCCTCAAAGGTGTCTATCGGAGTCTCGCTCATAGTAACACCGGAACCATAGCCTGACAATAGGATATTTTCCAATCGAAGAACGAGTTTATCGCAGAGGGAGTTCAGGCGGGCGCTGTGGCGGCTCCTTCCTTAACGTTTTCGGGCTCGGCGCAGCCGTTAAATCGCCACGGGCGGCCTGTTGTTCGCGATCCAGGCCGCGAACACTTTGGAGCTTCCCTCCATGAGAGCCTGATGCACGCGGGAGTGCGAGGTGGACATTTGCAGATCGACAAAGTCGTGGATCCCTTGCGGATTGAAAAAGCCCAGCGTAGCAAACTGCATGGCGGCAGCGGTTCCGTAAACCGGATCGGGAATCAAGGCTCCGAAGTCAAAAACCTTCTTAGGCCTCGGACCGGCGACGAAGTCCATATCGCAGCGCACTTCGTTGTTGTCCCTCAGCAGGAAGGAAAACGTCTTGACGGCCCATGCGAACTTGCCCGGCCCGAATCCGAAATAGTTAGGAATGGGCGCGTAGTCGATAAAAGGGTAGCCAATCGCTACTTCCAGTTTGTAGCCCGGTTTCGGATTCTCAACGACGTGAATGAAATCTGGATGCTGCACAACGGCGACAGCTTCCTTGAGAACTTTTTTTAGGGGGCCAAGCGTGATTACAAAATCGTGCAGATAGCAGGTGAACAGCGACCATCGGTACTTCGGGCCGATCACGTTCCAGTCCTGCACGCTGGTCAACTCGTTTTCGGCGTATCGCCCGTACTTTCCGTCCGCCGTGCAATAAAGCATCTGCTTCAAGGTGAAACCGCCGGCGTCGCCGTCCGGATACGTCCAATGGGAGGTGTTCAGGAACATGCCAAACACGTATTCTTTCAGACGCCGTTCCGCATGGGGTCCGGTGATTTTGCCGAACTCTACTTCCTGCCGCGCTCCGAGCGCCGTCAACTGCCGGTCACCGATCAGAACATCGCCGAAATAGCCGTATGCCTTATTCGGCAAATCATATTTTCGGTTCAGGTTCAGGGGGTGCAGTTCGATTTTGCGGTTGGGGTCTCGGGTCCATCGCTCCAGTTGAAGGCCGTCCACCAGCGCGCTCTCAGTCTTGTCGACCAACGACCGTTCAAATGCCGAGAAATCCGCGGGGACGGAGAACTGAACCGGACGTGGTATCGTCATGGCGTTTTAAGACTATAGCTTCCGGGCCGTCTTCAAGTCAACGTTGGCGGTCGCGGCATAAAGAATCGTCAGCCCTGCAAATCGGCAACGAATTGCGGCAGGTCGTGGTACCGGAACACCTCGCCAAGTTTTTTGTGGGCCTTCAATGTCGAGCGATATTTATCGACTTCGGCTTCTACTTCCGTACCAAGATACTTAGTCCAGGCTTCTACCGTCGCATGATCGCCGGGATCGGGCTGGTAGCGGCCAAACGCCGAGACATACTCGTGATGAGGCACCATGTCGCCCGCCATGACCAGCGTAGAAAAAGCGCCGTCGGTGTAGGCGTCATTGCTCGCAATTCGGTCCCCCTTGTAACGCAGGAAGTGCGCGGCAATCCCAGGCTGGCGGACGTTTACGATAGTGAACGCCCAGGCCACCCCGGCGCGGGCATTGCGGCGAGCGATATCATCCGGCGGCTCATTATCCGCGGCGTCCCAGGGCGATAAACCGGGGATCATGTACATGGGCGAGAAATACATCGCGCGGCCCGCTCCGTGCCAGAAAAACTCGAAGGCGTCCGTGTCGATTCCTCGCAGATGATTCGATACCTCACTCACCAGTTGCCCGTTCCACGTTCTAGTGACCAGGCCCAGCGATTCCAGCGCGGCGCCTTCGTAACCGGGAATCGAATTGTTACGCACCAGCTTGAGGAACAACCCGATGGCGTCGCGGAATTCCGTGTCGCTGCTCCAGGGAGTGAGGTTAGCAACGGCATGTTTGGCAAACGTAATGCCGGCGCCCGCATGCATCATGGTTTGGATTTTTTGATCGGCAGCCGCCGCTTTTCCGCTGGTCAGCAAATCGAGAACTTCCTGGCCTCCGCCCATGTAGGCTTCCGCATAGCGTTCCCCCAGACCTTCCACGTACCACAACGCAGGATAATCGCCATGCGAGTAGCATCTTTCGATCATCTCTTCGAGCGGGTATGTGCCGTCGGACAGATGGTTCGGGGCGTCCACGTGGTTCACATACCCGATGACATCGAAGGTATTGCTGAACTGCTGCTTCAGCAAGTGGCGCGCCTCCTCGGTTGCAACCGATCCCATCGCGTCCTTGGAACCGTGCGCGATCCCCGCCGCCAGATCTCGGATGTAGCTGGGAGCCAGGACTTTCAGCGACAGCACATCGGTGGCCAGGCTGGCCAGCGCGCTCTGGGCCTTGTCGCCAAACTGGAAGGCGCCGAACAGCGCCGTGTTGGTTTTGAAATCTTTCTTGGCGGCTTCCCCGGCCTTGTAGAAAGTTTCCTGGAAGGCGCGTACCGGCTCGGCGTCCGCCATGGGGAGCACGCCCAGCAACCGCTGGGCTCCAAAACTCGAGATGGCTATCTGAAACTTTAGAGCAGCGTTGGCAAATTCAAGCATCTTTGAACGACTCCCTAATCTAGAGTGTGGCATGTTTGTGCCTGCGTGTGCGCGTTCCGGCTTGCGCCCATACGTGTCTTCTTACTCGATATGATACAAAGTCAGGGGGCGGCATCCCGCGGCGCATGGCTGGTAGAAGACGCCGGCCACACAGAGTGGCCGATTCGCGGTATGCTTAGTGGCTCCAGTTCCAAGCGAACTTGAAAGCAACAGAATGACCGATCTGCAGGATCTGCTCTCGACGATTCCGATCTTCAGCTTCCTCGGCAGGAATGAAATCGCCTCGGTGCAATCGTTATTCACCGAATCGACGCACCAAAAAGACGAGTACATCTGCCACGAGGGGGAGGAAGGCGACACCTTCCATATTATTCTTGACGGCGAATTGGAGGTGATTGTCGGCCAGGGTGATGCGGCACGGGTGGTCAGTGTTCTGAAGAAAGGCGATTTCTTCGGCGAGATGGCCTTGCTGCAAGGCGGGAAACGTACGGCTTCCGTAGTGACGGCGCGCCGAACGCACCTGGTGACTTTGGATCGCGCGTCGTTCAATAGCTTGTTCCTGAAAAATCCGAAGGCGCTGGAGTACTTTACCCGCGTGCTTTGCAAGCGCGTCGCCGACGCCAACAAAGGCGACAAGGTCCGCAAGTCGACCATGGCCATCAGCGTTGGTTCGGCGCGCGGGAACTTACGCGGCAAGAGCATGCTGGCCAATGCCCTTGCGGCGGTCCTCCATGACCTGACGGGCGCGCAGATTCTCCTTATTCAAGTAGTAGCGGACCCCGCGGGACCGAATCGCGAGCTCCAGGAGATTCTGCAGTGGGGAGGGTCGGACGACGCTCTGGACCGCTCCATCAACAACGTCGCCAAGGGCGTATCCACCTTATCCGTTCCGGCCCGGCCCGGGCAAGATACCAATTACTACGCCGAGTGCGGCTCCAGTCTCATTTCCCGATGTAGTGAGCGTTTCCCTTTCATCATCTTCGATCTGAACGCGGAGCCCCGCGGCGTGATGGAAGCGATCGAGTTGTTTTCCGACGTCTACATCGAGTTTGTGGACAGCGCGGCGCCGCCCAATAAGAAGCCTTCATCCGGCAAGAAGATGAAGCACTTCCAGGTGGTGAACCGGTACAACGAAAAATCGCTGGCGGTGCCCATGAGCCACTGCGAACCTTTCGTGCTGCCACGCGACAGGTCGTTGAGCAACGGAACGTCGACCGACTTAATTCGGAACAACCCGCGGTCGCCGGCCGGGCTCTCGGTGCATCGTCTGGCAAGGAAAATTCTTGGGTCGACGGTGGGATTGGCCCTGGGTGGCGGCGCGGCCTTCGGAATTGCTCACCTGGGCGTGCTGCAGGTACTGGAGAAGCACGGCATCCCGATCGACCTGGTCGCTGGTTGCTCGCAGGGTTCGATCATCGGAGTCGGTTACGCCGCCGGCGTCACCCCGCAACAGATGATCGATATCGCATTAAAATTGGGACACTGGACCAACTCGCTGGCAGCGGTGGACCTGACCATCACCCGCCCCGGATTTCTCGCCGGCGACAGCTTTGTCGGGATCTTCGAACCACTGCTGGGCGAAAAACATACGTTTGAGGATCTGTTGATGCCCTGCACCACCGTAGCCACCGATATCGAAAGCGGCGAACGCGTCTACATCGGTACCGGGCGCCTGACAACCGCCTTCCGGGCCAGCGCCTCGGTGCCGATGGTGTTCGCTCCGGTGAAGGTGGGCGAAAGATCTCTAGTGGACGGCGGCGTCTCAGATCCGGTGCCGGCTGAGGTGGTGAACTTGATGGGCGCGGACCTGTGCATCGCGGTCAACGTGGTGCCGCCGCTGAAACGGGGCATCGAAAACGCCGTGAGCAAGGTGGTGCGGATGGCCAACCGGATGAACCCGCTCTCCTACCTGAATGGTTCAGCCGGAATGCCGAACATGTTCGACATCATCATGAACGCGATGCAGACACTGCAGTATGAACTCGGGAACTTCAAAGCGATCTCGGCGGACGTGCTGATTAACCCGGACCTGTCGGATTTTACCTGGGTGGAGTACTATCGGTCGGCTGAGTTGATCCAGCGCGGCGTGGAAGCTGCCGAGCGGGCCATGCCTGCCATCCAGCGCGCGCTCGATCAAAAGATGGGGCCGTTCAAGAAGCGCTCGTAAATATCCGGCGGACGAAACTCTAACTCGCCGTTTGAAGCGTTCCGCCGGCCTCCCGATTGGCCATCTGCTTTTTGCGGGAAGTGAGCCAAAGATCGATTATCATGGCCGCCGGACCAACCACCGTGAGCGCATAATAAGGCGCGTCCACGTTGTGAGCCAGCCGGAACATCGCCTCCGCCACGGCCACCAGAAACGCGACTACCATCTGGCCGCGCTTTGAGCTGACGGTCGTCCTGGGGTCCGTAATCATGAAGAAAATGAAAAGCTGATACGGCGGTCCGGTAATTGGCGCCACCTCGGCGAAAAACGGATGCCCGGTGAATTGAGTGCGCACAAAGGCAAATATGATGAATGAGATCACATAGGTGGCCGTGATGTGGAAGCGCTTGACCCGATAGGTGATGAGCGCGCCCAGAGCCCAGATCACCAGCATCGGCCATAACGTGTTGCCCCATTGCGTCATGAGCGTCGAAAAGTATTCCGGAGCCACTAACAGCATGGTGCAGATCGCGAAGTTCGATGGATTCCAAAGATGCCGCCCCTTCCACCGGATCACGTACTTGGACGTGATGGCGATGGCGCTGGTGAGCGCGAACGGCCAATAGACGAACGTCCGGCACAGAATGCCGACGCTGATGCCTGTAATGTAGGCGCTCGCGAGATTCGGCCACTTATGGTAGACCAGCTTGGATAGCGCAATTTCGAATATTATCGCTGTCGCGATGGCCACCAGCGTACGCGAAAAGCTTTCGAGCACACCGAACGAAAGCTGGCCAACCAGCAGTATGGTGGTGATGAAAAGCGGAGGAAGATACCGGTTCTCGATGCTGAAAAACCGGCCGACGGCTGCCTGGAAACCGGCCTTGCGTTCTACGGGTGCGGGCTGAGACGGGGTATTTGCGGTCGCTGCTGTGGACATTATGACGGCTCCTTGATCCTGTGCAGTTTATTCAATTCCGGCGCAGCCACGGTTTGCGTTTTGCCGGATGGCCAGTGAATCTCTACCCGGTCGACGGCGGCCGTTTTTCCCAGACCGAAGTGCAACCGCCGATCGTTCTGAGAGCAGAAACCGCTGCCGCCGGAAACCTCCTGCAGTTGCTGTTGCCCGTTCCAGAAGACGCGCACCGCGGCTCCGATTGCGGTCCGATTGCTGCCCTGTCCTTCCAGCTCGAACTCGATCCACCGATTGCCGGGCGCTACCGTATTTCGATACAGCAGGACCGGACCATTCTGGTTCGCCACCACGGCATCCAGCACACCCCGATTTTCGAAATCGGCCAGCGCGATGGAGCGGCCATCGTAAACATCGGTCACGCCCACCGACTGCGCCACCTCTTTGAATTGTCCCGACCCATCGTTCATGAAAATTTTCTTTTGCTGATAGCCGGCCAGGCTGCGGCCATCCAGCGGAGGCCAGTTCGCGGCGTCGGCGATGATGTTTCCGTTTCCTCCAGCGACCTTTGAAAAGTCGTACCAATAGTTGCGTTCCCGGTCCAGAGACACGTTGCCGTTGGTTACGTACAAGTCTTCGAATCCATCGTTGTTAAGGTCGCCGAACTGAACGCCAAAGCTCCAGCCGCCCAACGCCACGCCCATCGCTTCCGCCACATTCTGGTAGTGCGGTACGGCATCCGACTTCCCACCCTGCGGCATCCAGAAATTGTTGCCCTGGAGAAGAATTCCCGGCTCGGAGATGTTAGAGACATAAACTCCAAAGCGCCCCTCATTGAGCACGTCGCCGACGGCGGCGCTCATACCGCTCTTCGGCGCGTACCCAATGCCGCTCTCTTTGCCGGCTTCGCGAAATCGTTTCCCGCCCTCGTTCAGATAAAGCTCGGAAACCCCGTAATCGTTGGCGATGAACAGATCCGGATAGCCGGTCCCGCGTAAATCGGCCGCCACCGCCGCCAGCGCCCAGCGCCTGGATTGGATGCCAAGTTTCTCGGATACTTCTTCAAAACGCCCGCCGCCCAGATTGTGGAACAAATATTTTCGGCCGCCGTTCTGCGCGTACTCAAAGCTCTCCGGCATGATCTTGGTGGTCTTCAGGTGCCAAAGATCCACGTCCTCGGGATAGTATCCGCCCAGGAACAGATCCAGCTTGCCATCGCCGTCATAGTCGAACCAGATGGCCGTGTTGGCATTCACCCACTTGGGCAGACCGGCCTGCTCGGATACCCGCGTGAAGTGCTTGCCGCCGTCGTTGTGAAACAGCTCGGGACGGCCCCACTTATACACCAGAACGTCTTCGAACCCGTCGTTGTCGTAGTCCCCCCAGACGGCGCCGGTGGAAACGCCCGTTCCCGGCTGGTTTAGATCGGCCAGGCCCACTTCCTCGGCAACATCGCGAAATGTGCCATCGTGCATGTTCCTGTAGAGCGCGTTTTTGCTGCCTTCGCCACCGTTGGTGACATAGATGTCGGGCCAGCCGTCACGGTCGAAATCCACCACCGATACCGCCGCGCCCATGGAAGCAACCTCGGGCATGATGTGCTTCAACTTGGGATCGAAGACCGGATTGACGTACTTGAAATTGATGCCGGCCGCCTTCGAGGACTCTTGAAAGCTGAACCCATACCTGCTCAGAACGCCGCTAGGGTCCTGTACCGCGGGCGAGGGCTGGTTCCGCGCCTCAATGTGCTTATAGACCAGCGGTCCGGCCACCAGCGCAGCAAACAATACGGCCAAAGCGATTCGCATAGTTAATTCCTTAGAGCGTTTCTAAACGCGTCGGCTGTAATATAGCGGGTGTGAAAGTTCTGCCAATCCTCGGGATGGAGTTTGTACGCCGGGTCGTTTTCCAGCTCACCGGGAGGGACCGAGTAATCCTTCATGCCGTGATATGGAAGCGGCAGTACGGTTTTTGAGAACACCGTATTGAGATCTCCATCCTTGATCCAGCCATCGCCCACCAACACGTAGTCGCGCTTCCAGCCCGCGGGCGGAGGAGGCGGAGCGGTGAAGCGGAGGCGCACTTCATCGCCGGCGTTGGCGATCACCATCCGGTCGTCGATCTTTTCCAGCAGCTCGCGGATGTCCCCGTAGCGCGTTGCGTAACCTTCCAGGTCGTGCCAAATCTGTGCCGAGCTCATCAGGTTGTTGTAATAGGGTAACTCAGGCGAGGATTGGTTCGCTGCCCTTACTTCCGAAAAACCTCGATAGCGAAGATCGGCGCTCGCCAGGCCCAGATGCTGGATGCGATTCCGATCGGGAGCTGCCGCGGCCCATGCCAGCTGGTCCCAGTAAATTTCCAGATTGGTGCGCAACCGCAACCGGCGCGGCGCGCCCGGACGGAAGATGCCGGTCAAATCCAGGACTACGGTCTTCATCTTGCCGGCAGGAAAGCCGAGACCTTTCCGGGCAGTTTTCCACTTGCCTTGCGCATCCCGCACTTCAATGGCAAGGCCTTCGGGCTGTGGAATGCTGTTCTGGCCGATCGCGATATTCACCGTCGCGTCTGTGGGATGGAGCCAGCCCGACCCAAGTAAATACAGAGGACCATCGATGGGAGCGCTTTCGGGCACTTCCAACTCCACCCAATGATCGCGGGTCAGTCCCTGGTAGGGACCGCGTCCAAACGTATCGAGATATTTCCGGTCGAGATCGCGGACAATGGCGCTCACGTCATTCCCTTGATCGTCCCGAGCGTTCGCAAACGGATGCGGTTCAAAGGTGCTGTAGATCTTCAGCGGAGGCGGAGGCACGGCGAAACGCTCGTCCGTGTAGATCTCGCTCCCTTGCGGATGATCCACCACCAACAGCGAGTAATGATCGATATAGAAAGTTTCCCAGAGTTCCGCGGTGATGCGCAGGTCGTAGTAACCGTCGCGAGGCTTCAGACTCTCTCCCGGAATTTTGAACCATTCCTGAGTCTGGTAAATCCCCGCGACGTTCTGCGCATCAATGTGCAGCCCGAGGGCAGGCGACCAGGGAGCGGCGTCCTTGACAAAACTCATTTGCTTCCCGTCCCAGGCAAAAAGCCACGGGCAGGAGCCTTTCAGGCGCTGAACCGACAGGATCTCGCGATCTGCCTGGAGTTCGAATTCCGCCTGGGCCGCGCCGTTCGGCCAGATAATTCTGGCCACATCGGCCTGCTGATGCTCTCCGATCCCGAAGTGCAGAACCGGCGATGAGATTACCTGCGTCTGCGCGAGCAAACCGGCCCGGACTTCGATTTCGCCGCCAATGCCAAACGAGTTGATACGCTGATCCCCTTTGGTAGTCGCCGCACGGAGGCGTATGTTCTGCCAGTGGTAATTTTTAGCGCCGTGGTTGACCAACGCAGTCCACGCGGGCTGCGCTCCGGTTCCGGAAAGACCGATCAGGTCGAGCCTTCCATCGCCATCCAGATCGGCCACACTCGGGGAAGTCAAATCGACTTTCAACGGAAGCCGTGTAAAACTGCCCGCGCCGCCCATGAAGATCTCTCCGGCGCCAACCAGTAGATCGATACTACCATTGTTGTCGAAATCGGCAGCGATCAGCGCGGGGGAGGGAACGGGGGCCGCCTTTGCAATTTCGGCGAAATCCAAGGCGGCGCCATCCTTGCCGGAAAGGCGTAGCACGGAGCCATCGTCCTTGAGCAAAACAAAATCGAGGCGTCCGTCATTGTTTACGTCCGCTGCGATTACGGCGTCAAATCGCCCCGTTAGGCCTGGGGGTAGCGTTCGCGCGCGAAACTGCCCCAGCCTCTGGTTGGAAAAGACATGCGGCCGGCCGTCGCGGTCTATCAGGGCTACATCGGGGGCGCCGTCGCCGTCTATATCGGCGCTCGCGAAAGCTTTCAAGCCTGGGACGCCGCTGAAGGGTCGGATAACAGCGAAAGTGCCGTCTCCATTGTTGCGCAATACAATTGGATCGCCGTCGTTGGCGCCCAGAACAATATCCAGATCCCCGTCCAGATCCACATCGAACGCCCAGGCGCCCGCGTACGCCGCGTTGGTCACATTGGATGGAATTTGCGCTTGGGGTGTAACGTCCACGAAGTTCCTGAGATCTTTTTGCTGGAAGATACGGATACCATTCGCGCCCGCGAAAACCAGATCGTTCTTGAAGTCGTAATTCAGATCCACGGCCAAGATCGCATTCCGATTAATCGCGAGATTCTTGCCGGGAAGTGGAAGTTTTGCCCCGCCCGCGATCTGTACCGCGTTCTCGGTTGCCCACACGATGGACGCCTTTCCGCTGTCGTCGAACGGGATGGCGCCCACCCATAAAGCGCCTTGCGATCCGTCCGGCAGCGAGCCTGGTTCGAATCGGACCGAGAGATCCGCGGCCGCGGGCTCGGAAGGGGGAGAAGGCAATCTCAGAAACCTGGTGAAAGGATCGCTCACCAGATCGGTGGGGGTCTTCACCTCGTTCAGGTCCTGCCGGTATTGGGGCACCCGGATCAAGGTGTTCCGGAGAAACATGACTCGCACGGCCGCGGGGCGTACATTCGCGTCCGTTGCGGCCTGCTGGAGCGATTCCAGCTGTTGCCTCGCTGCGTCGGGCCACGAGTCCGACTTCGCCGCCAGCTTGCTCACTGCGCTTTCGAGAGCGCCACTATCGCCGGTCTTGGCCGCCAGGCGCGCCACCTCAAGCAGTGCGGCCACGCTGTTGGGGCGCTGTGCCAAGACTTGCGCAAAGAGCTTTTCCGCCTCGGCATCGCTGTTATTGGCCGCCTGGCGTTCGGTCTCCTCGGCCAGCGCGTAAAGCGCCTTCAGGTTTTTCGGATCGGCGGCGGTAGCTTTCTTGAAGTGCGCGATGGCTTCCGGAAGCTTGCCCCGTTTGCTTTCGATGGTTCCAAGCAGCTCTTCGATCCGGCTGTTATCCGGCATCCGGGAGCGAGCCTGGTCGGCATATTTGTAGGCGGTATCGAAATCCTGCTGCCGCAGCGCCAGCAGTCCCAGATCGGCCCAGCTGGCCGGCTCACCGGGCGCGATTTGCGTCGCCTGAGTAAGCTTTGCCTTGGCAGGCTCATCCGCGCCGGTCTGCAGCGCCACCAGCCCAACATAGAACGCACTCACCAGCTCGGCGTACTTCTGGGAGCCCGGTTCGGGTAAGCCCGCGTTGCGGCCGCAGGACGTACCAAGAACCAGGACGGAGACAAGCACCGCGGCGAAATGCCGGAAATTGGTGGTTCGCACTTTTCTATTATCGCGACCAGCCATCCCGCCGTCTTAGCTTCGAACGTACCCGTGGATCGCGCTGCGCTTGCCCCCCTGACGGTGCGCCTCATCGGACAGGGCGTGAACGCCGCTGGCGTCGATCCAGCGGTTGTAGAAGTTAAACAGCGCGCAAACGGTAATCGCAAAGTAAATCGCTTCGTCGGTCCATCCGGCGGCATACAACGGCTGCATATCTTCGGCGGTAATGCGCGGAGAATCGTGGTTCACCTTGTCCACGAAACGAAACAGCGCTTTATGTTTTTCGTCCAGCGTGGAAGTTTCCAGATCGCGAATTACTCCCCGCACCAGTTCCTCGTTGCCCAGGAGTTCCGCCGCAACTGCGGCGTGGGACTTCAGTCAAAACGGGCAATCGTTGCGATAAGACGTGTATGCCGCGATCAGTTCCCGAATTCCGGGACTGAGCGGCGCCGGGCCGCGCAGAATCTCCTGCGTGAATCGCGCCAGGTGGTCGGTAGCTTTCGGAAGGAATCCGAACATGTGCCAGATCTGCGGGTACTCCGGGCCGTTCGCGCGCATGGTCCGGATCATCGCCGCGTAGGGCGAGGGTTCGTCGTGCCGTTCCACTCCGGGCAGGAACATCGGCGGCATTCCCGCGCCCTGCTTGCTGTCCTCTTGATCGTCCATCGGCAACCTTCCGCTCAGTATAACCGCGCGGCCCGCAGCCACGCTATCGTACCCGCAGGCACGCTATCGTAAAAGGAACCATGCTGGAAGAATACGTCGAGCGAGTGGTGGATCTCACCGAACCGGAAGCGAATCAAATCTACAATCTGTCGGTGGAGGATGCGCGCGAACTAATCCTCAAACATCCCGCGGCAGCTCGTGACATTCAGGGTTCGTTCGCGCTCATCGCGCGCGAGGGCAAAACGGTCAAGATGGCGCGATCTCTCGATCGGCCCATGCGTTACTTTCTGGCCAAGCGCGCGAGCGGGCCGGTGTTGGTGGTGGCGCACCGCATCGACACCATTTGGGGCTGGCTCAACGCGGAAGGACTTGGCGAGCAGTTCCATCCCAGCTACACCAGGATGGTGCCCGCACACTACGTCGCCCAGCTGGAACTGATTGGTTGTCCAGATCCCGATCCGGTCTACACCCGGTTCTTCGCGCCCCAATCGGCATCGTTGCCGCCGGATCTGGACCGGATCGGCGAGGCTTACATTGGCGCGCTCGCGCACGAGATAACGCAATGGCTGTCGCACTTACCCGCGCGCGATCCCATCGGCGTCTGCTTTTCGGGAGGCATCGATAGCGGCAGTGTTTTTCTGGTGACGTATCACGTTCTCCGCAAACTCGGAATGAGTCCGGCGCGGCTGAAAGCGTTCGTTCTCGATCTGGGAGACGGCCCTGACGTCCAGCAGGCGCGCGCGTTCCTGGATGCTCTCAAGCTGGGGCTGTTTCTGGAGCCCGTTCAGGCGGATCGTTCTTCGCTGGATGTGGAAGACACCATCCGCGTTGTGGAAGATTACAAGCCTCTCGATATCGAGTCCGCCAGCATGGCGCTGGCCCTCTGCCGCGGCATCCGTGAGCGCTATCCGGATTGGCGTTACCTGATCGATGGCGATGGCGGCGACGAGAACCTCAAAGATTATCCGATCGAGGAGAACCCGGAGCTTACCATTCACAGCGTGATCAACAATCCGATGCTCTATCAGGAAGGTTGGGGTGTCGGAAAGATTAAGCATTCTCTCACTTACAGCGGCGGATTGAGCCGGTCCTACACGCGCACTTACGCTCCGGCACATCGCTATGGCTTTCACGGCTTCAGTCCGTTTACGCGGCCGTCCCTGATTGCGGTAGCGGAGGCGATTCCGTTTATCCATCTCACCGATTACAGCGTTCCGCGGCTTTATGCTTTGAAAGGAGAGATTGTTTCGCGGGGCGTTGCGGCGCTAACCGGTTTGCAGATGCCTGTATTTCCCAAGCGCCGATTTCAACACGGGGCCTTACCGGTGGATGTTCTCCGCGAGAAATTGCCTCACCGCGAAGCCGACTATCGCAGACAGTTCCTTTCCTTTTATCGGTAAGAAGGCTGTGCTATCCGTCTACCCGGAACTACCCGCGGACAGAGACCGATGGATTCTTGCGCGGCGTCCCGCTCGCCAGAGCCTTGATCCGCGGCGTCCCTATGCATTCTTTGTAGAAGAGGAATGTTCGAAGGATGGAAGCGCATTACCTGTCGCCACTGTCTTTCTGACGAATCGGGAGTGTCCGTGGCGCTGTTTGATGTGCGATCTGTGGCGGAATACGCTAACGGAAAGCGTTCCAGTGGGAGCGATCCCCGATCAGATCCACTATGCGCTGGCTCGCCTGTCGAACGCGCGCCAGATCAAGCTCTATAACAGCGGCAGTTTTTTCGACGCCCGAGCCATTCCGCCGGAAGACTTTCCCGCTATTGCGGATCGGGTGAAATCGTTCGAGCGCGTTATCGTGGAGAGTCATCCCGCGCTCATCGGCGAGCCGTCGCTTCGATTCCGGGATTTATTGCAAGCTCCGCTCGAAGTGGCAATGGGTCTGGAAACAGTGCATCCGGAGATCCTGGCGCGGCTGAACAAACGCATGTCTCTTCCCCAGTTTGCAGAGGCCGCCGAATTCCTGCGAGATCACGCGATGGATTTGCGAGTGTTCGTTCTTGTTAAGCCGCCATTCATGGAGGAGAACGAGGCTTTCGATTGGGCCGCGCGATCCATCGACTTCGCCTTCGATTGCGGAGCAACCGCGGTCACGTTGATTCCCACCCGCGGCGGTAACGGTGCAATGGACCTCCTGGCGGAAAACGCAGAGTTTTCTCCGCCGCGGATGGCGACTCTCGAAAGCGCGTTTGCCTATGGACTTGGTATCGAGCGGGGCCGGATTTTTGTGGATCTCTGGAACATGCAACCCACTGGATCGTGTCCCGTCTGCTACGACCAACGGGTGGAACGCCTCGAAGCTATGAACCTGCGGCAAATCATCCTGTCGCAAACACCTTGCCGGGCTTGCGATTGAGCGCGCCTTATGACATCGCGATCGCCGGTTCGGGTTTCGCCGGCTCATTGCTAGCGATGATCGCGCGCCGCGCCGGGCGTTCGGTCCTGATGCTGGAGAAAGGAACGCACCCGCGTTTCGCGATCGGCGAATCATCCACTCCGCTCGCGAATCTGTTGCTGGAGGAACTTGCAACTCGATATGATCTGCCGCGTCTCAAGCCACTGTCGAAGTGGGGGACTTGGCAGCAATCGTATCCGCGGTTGCCCTGCGGTCTGAAGCGTGGGTTTAGCTTTTATCACCATACTCCAGGCGCACCGGCGGCGAGCGCCTTGGATCGGGAACGGCAGTTGCTGGTTGCCGCCAGCCCGAACAACGCGGTGTCCGACACGCACTGGTATCGCGCCGGGTTGGATCATTTCCTGGTGCGGGAAGCGCAAGAAATGGGCGTGGACTATCTGGATGGGGTTACGCTGACCCGGATGAGTGAATCCGATGACGGCGTGACAATTCAGGGAGAGCGGTTGGGCAAAGCAGTCGCTTTTCGGAGCAGCTATCTGGTGGATGCGACAGGGCCCCGCGGCTTCGTGCATCGCGCCCTGGGATTGCAGGAAGAGACGTTCCCAGATTTCCCTCAAACGCAGGCTCTCTACACGCATTTTTCCGATGTCGCCCGGTTTGGCGGGACCGCCTCAGAAGCGCAAAGGGTGCGGCGCGCACCGCCAATCCGGCCGGGAACTGCTTCGCACCGCACTCCGTCTTGGGCGAGTTCCTCAAAAGATTCAACGCCAGCTCCCCCCTACCCGATAGAGGACTCCGCGCTGCATCACGTGTTCGAGGGCGGCTGGATTTGGGTTTTGCGTTTCAACAATGGCCTGACAAGCGCCGGAGCGGCGGTTACGAATTCACTAGCCGATCACCTGCGGTTTGAAGAGCTGGGCGCCGCGTGGACGCGATTGCTGGATCTTCTGCCCTCGGTTGGAGAGCAGTTCGCTGCAGCGAAGGCGGAGCTTCCCTTTGTTCACGCTCGCCGGCTTTCTTTTCTGTCCGGCGCCATCACCGGGCGGCGATGGGCCATGCTTCCTTCCGCGGCCGGGTTCGTGGACCCGCTGCTATCAACCGGCTTCCCTCTTACTCTGTTGGGCATCTTAAGGCTGGGCGAAATCATAGAGCTGGATTGGGGTTCAACACGTTTCACTGAGCGGATGGAAACGTACGCGGCTCAAACCAGAAAAGAGCTTCTCGCCGCGGCGCGTTTGATCGGGGCACTTTACGCCTCGATGGGCAATTTCCCGCTCTTTACGTCGATTTCGTTTCTCTATTTTGCGGCCGCCAGCTTTGCGGAAACCGCGCGCCGTCTCGATAAACATCAACTCGCGTCGTCTTTTCTCTTGTGCGACCACCCGGTTTTTGGCCCCGCCTGCGCACGGCTGTGCCGGCAAGCGCACCAGGTACGAACGGAGGCGGAATCCGCCGGCTTGCGCGCGGCAATCCTTCAGGCTATCGAGCCGTTCAATGTAGCGGGCCTCGGCGCGGAGGATCGCCGGAACTGGTTTCCGGTAGACCCGTGCGACCTGCTGCGTGGCGCGGGGAAGCTCGGGGTGACAGATGACGCAATTCTGAGTCTCATTCGGAGGTGCGGATTTGCACGTATCTCTGCTCCTCGTGTACTGTAGAAGAACGTTCTTGGGGCATGGTGCCTTCCCCCAAGTAGCCAACGTCCCGGATCTGGAGGGATCCGGCCAGCGCTTTTGACGCCGCCTCGTTTGCGCTCGTGAGAGTATCCTCTTATGGAAAACAGATGTTCTCCGGTTCCGGACGAGAAATGACCGCGAGCAACCTTTTGACGCGTCTGCGCCCGGTGGCCTTCATCGCCATCCTGCTTATCGCCTGGTACATCGCGATCGCCAGGCAGCGCACTCACCTGCTGCCAGGCCCCATTGCCGTCGGCGTCGCTTTTGTGGAACTGGCGCAGCGCGGATTGCTTGTCAAGTACGTTGTCGCCTCGCTATTTCGGGTCACCTGGGGATTTATCTTGGCGGCCCTGATCGCCATTCCTTTTGGCCTCACCGTGGGCTGGTACCGGCGGTCGGAAATGGCGTTCAACCCGCTGCTCCAGATTTTCCGCCCCATTTCGCCGCTGGCATGGATTCCGATTGCGATTCTGTGGTTCGGCGTCGGCGACATGGCAGCGATCTTTCTGATATTTTTGGCGTCCTTCCTGCCGCTCACCCTCACCGCCATTAACGCGGTGGAAAGCATCCCCGCTGTTTATATCAACGCCGGGCGGAATTTTGGCCTGAGTACCGCCAGCCTGGTGTATCGCGTGCTGTATCCGGCGGTCATGCCGCAGCTCATCATTGGTCTGCGCATTACTCTGGGCATCGCGTGGCTGGTGGTGGTGGCGGCGGAGATGATCGCCGTGAATTCCGGTCTGGGCTTCCTGATTGTGGACGCCCGCAACGCCGGCAACCGTTACGATCTGGTGGTCGCCGGAATGGTTATGATTGGACTCATCGGTTTGATGCTGGATACCGGGATGCGGTCGCTGGAGAAAATACGATCGCTGCGCTGGGGTTATTCGGAGGATTGATTCATGTCACAAACAGCGCCTAGCCTGGCGCGGGCGGTGAAAACAAAGCTGCGCGCGGAGGGAATCAGTATGATCTTCCGCCGGGATGGCAACGAGACTCCCGTCCTGGACAACATCAGTCTGGATGTCCGTGAAGGCGAGTTTATCTGCTTGCTGGGCCCGTCCGGCTGCGGCAAGTCGACCGTGCTCAACATCATGGCCGGGTTCCTGGCGCCCACCAGCGGGACCGTCGCCATTGATGGTGAACCGGTGGCCGGGCCCGATCCCCGGCGCATTTTTGTTTTCCAGGAGCGCGGCGTGTTTCCGTGGCTCACGGTGGAAGGCAACATCGGCTTCGGGCTCTTCAAACTTTCCAACGACGAACGCGCACGCCGCATCGCGCATTACGTCAAACTGGTGGGACTTCAGGGCTTTGAAAAAGCTTACCCGCAGGAGCTCTCCGGCGGCATGAAGCAGCGCCTGGAAGTGGCGCGGGCGTTGGCAGTCAATCCCGACATGCTCTTTCTGGATGAACCCTTCGGCGCGCTGGATTCCATCACGCGCCTGATCATGCGGGGCGAGCTGCTGCGGATCTGGGAAGCCGAGAAGAAGACTATTATCTTCGTGACCCACGACATTGAGGAGTCCGTCCAGCTGGCCGACCGCGTGGTGGTGATGAGCGCCCGCCCGGCCAGGATTCAACAGATTGTGGAGATTGATATTCCCCACCCGCGCGATATCAGCTCCACGCGTTATCTCCAGCTGCGGGACGGCATCTTCGAGCAAATCGGTCTGGCCCACAAAGTATGAACACCCTGGTCCAGCCTCGCAAGTGGGAAACGCTGTTCTGGCCGCTCCTGGCGATAGGTTTGTTTCTGGTTCTGTGGCATTACTCAGTGGTGGTGAGTGGGTCCAAGGTTTTTCCCTCGCCTACCGACGTTGCCAAAGGCATTCGGGAGTTGTTCCGCAAGGGCGTGCTGGGGGGCTATGTTTTCGACTCTCTGCGCCGCGTTTTCGTAGGGTTCGGTATGGCCGTCCTCCTCGGAATTCCCACCGGCCTGGCGCTCGGCTGGTATCCCGCGGCTGCCCAGGTGGTGAATCCCGTGATCCAGATGGCGCGGCCCATCAGCCCGCTGGCCTGGATCCCGTTGTCGATCATCTGGTTTGGCGTAGGCGACGCCGCAGCGATGTATCTTATTTTTTTGGGTTCGTTCTTCCCCATTGTGGTGGCTTCCATGAATGGCGTGCGCAATGTCCCTTCCATGTTCCGCCGGGCGGGACGAAACTTTGGCCTGGGACGGGCGGCGTTGCTCGCCAAAGTGGTTTTTCCAGCGGCCCTGCCGCAGATTATCGTCGGATTGCGTATCGCGCTCGGAATCGCCTGGCTGGTGGTGGTTGCTGCGGAAATGATCGCTGTGGATTCCGGCCTCGGCTATCTGGTTATCGACGCGCGCAACTCGGGGAAACGCTATGACCTGGTGGTGGCCGCCATGCTGATGATTGGAACCATCGGTCTGGCGCTCGATCTGATGTTCCGCCGTCTCGAAAAAATCAAATCCGTCCGCTGGGGGTTCCGTCTCGAAGCTTAAGAAACCGGATTTTGGTCTCAGGCCGCCATCAGCCAGCGGCGCTTCACCCGCGCCCACCAGCCTTCGCGCCGGATAACCATATTGTCCGGAGTGGTACCGCTTACCACGTACAGTTCTCCGCTGCCGTTTTCCCCGTGCCGGAGTCCGTCGCGTAAACCCTGCCGGTACGCAAAGTTGACCGCTTCCACAAATGTCGCGCAGCGTTCGGGGCTAATGAAAACGTAACTCTTCCCGTTTTCGTCAATACCAGGCCCCCGCAGCAGGACGCGATATTCGTGGTTGACTTCGTCCGGCGAAATACTAATATCGTATTGCGTCATACCAACCTCGTGCAGACATCAGTTTACCCCAATCCGAGGCCGGCTGCGGTTCAGCGGTCGGGTGTCGTTTCCTGCAGCATCGGTTGGGCCGGAATAAAAGATTCCAGACTGAACGGGTTTAGTTTCCATTCATACACCTGGCTGGAATCGGCGAATGGCGCGTAGTCCCGGCGCATGCGAACCGGGTCGAAGGTAGTGCTCCGCAGCTTCAGGCTGGAGACGAATGCTGCATTCAGCAGGACGCGCTTGTCCCCCAGAACCACGGCATAGACGTGAGCCAGTATGTGCCGGGCAAATTCCTTCATCCGCTGGACGTGCGCGTCGAGCTGGTTTTCGGCTTCTTCCAGGGTCAGCCCGATTTCATAGAACAGCTTCTCAGACGCGCGCAACGGCTCCATGTCGTAAAAGTCGATGTGAACCGGCCGGTCCAGCGGCATCAGCCCCTGGGCCTTCTTCCAGTTGAAGTAATCCCGCAGGAACATCTGCAGGTTCTTGTTGATAGGACCCATGAGCGCATACTTCCGCAAATGGGTCCGCATAAAAAGGTGATTCGTGAACAGTTGATTGATGAACGGCAGCACGAAGAATCCGAAGTAGATCGCCAGTTCGAACGTGTACTTGAGCGTCAGGGTCTCCGGATCGCCCAGGCAGTTGTAACTGAGCAAAAACGACGGTACGTACGATTCGTACGTTACGCGCATGATCTGCTCGTAGAATGCGCATTTGGCCTCGAATCTCGACTGGTCTCGGGTCTCGATGGCGTCCACGATCAGCGTGTTGTAGATGGCGATCAGATCACTGCCGGGGCTGTAAAGCGGATCGGAAAATCGCCCGGCTTCGCCCGAGATGGCCCAGCGCCGCGGGCTTATGGTCCGCTCGGCGTCGTAGGAGAAATCGACGAAACGGCCCTCGTCCAAAATCCTTCGGTTTTTGAAATCGTCGGCGAACAGCGGCCAGTCCTTCGCTACCCAGTCGAGCATCTTCCGGCCATTCGATACCTCTTCCGGATTCACCACGGCGTGGTCGTAAACCAGGCCAAGGCTGGTCATCCCATGCAGCGGTATCACCCAAAACCAGCGGCCCTCCCCGCAGAAGTGGTTGGTGGCGAGGAAGAACGGATAGTTCCCGAGTTTTTGCCGGCTGCGGTGGACCAGACGCTCCCGATGCGAATACTTCGACAGCAGTTCGGGATTCACCAGCCCGTCTACCCAAGCCCACGTCGCGCCGTGCCGGATCTCATTGGGTTTGGCGAGCGAAAGGCTGCGTTTCAGAATGCCCGGCCTTCCCGATGCGTCCACAACCCAAGTGCACGCCGCCTCACCGCCCAGCCAGGTCACCCTGTGGACAGCGCCGGGGCCGTTAGCTCCAGGCTCCGCGAGATCGATCCCGACATTCTTGGCTCCGCCGATGAACCTGAACCTTGGGTTCTCGAGATTGATCTCCAAAAGATGCCGCTCCAGCAGATTCCGGTCAACCTGGAAAGTTCCAATGTTGGACTGCGTGCGGATGGATGCCGACGACACATCGTCCCAATAGTCATGCCGCCCGGTTGACGTCTTCCAGTGAAATCGCAGATTGTATTTCGTGTAGTGGCTGCGCAGCAGGTGCTCTTCCAGATCGAGCGTTTTTGAGAGGTAATAGCCGCCCAACTGCACCAGCGACTCGCCAACCTTTTGCCACGTACCAGGAGGATTCTCCCGTTTGTCGAGCAGGAGAACCGTCCGTTCGGTGTACAGCATCAGTTGCCGCGCCAGCGTCAGACCGGCCAAACCCGCTCCGGTTATGATTACGTCGTATTGAGCCTCTTCACTCATCACTGGCATGTCCCAGGTCGCCCGCGGCGCCAGGCGTCAAGCTCTTTTCGCGTAGACGTCTCTCCAGCTTTCCAGCCCTTCCGTGAATTCGAGCGTTCTGTTGATCGGCAGTCCTTTGAAGATCTGTTTCAACCCGCTCGGCCAGCGTACTTCCAGGGAATCGACCGCCGCCATCTCCGCCAAACCGAAGTGCTGTTCAAAGGGCAAGCAACCGGCGTTGCTTCCGCCTGAAACCTGGCGCATCTGGCGGCGCCCTCCGGCTTCCATCGAAACGCGCGCTCCAATCGCCGAGCGGTTGCTCCTGGTTCCCACCAAACGCACGTTCAGAAAATTACCTACCAGTTTTTTCGGACAGTAAACGTTGGCCGTCAGCAGATCCGCGGGATATACGCCACCAGCCCCCACCAGAATGGACATCCGCCCATCGCCGAAAAGATCCCCGATGTTGACGCCGTGGCTCTTGCCAAGGATCGGCAAGCCGGCGGAAAACGTGATGTTATGGAATTTCTTTCCGTCGTATTGGTACAAGGCTATGGGCTCCAGGCGATCCATCTTCGGACTGCCATTGCCGAACACGATGTCCACGTACCCATCGTTATTCAGGTCCGCCACGTTGCCGCTCATGGTTCCGAAGCAGCCGCTGAGTCCCAGGTCGCGGCCCACTTCGGTGAACGTACCGTCGCGGTTGTTGTGATACACGCGCATCGGATTCCCGCCCGGCGGCCCTTCACCGTGCTCCCAGGTGTACATCACGTCCTCATGATCGGACCAGGAGAACTGCGCGATATCCAGCCATCCGTCGTTGTCGTAGTCCCACCAAAACGCCGGGCTCCCGAAGCACAGCGCGTCGACGCCCGCTTCCTTGCTGACATCGGTAAACGTGCCGTCGCCATTGTTGCGGTGCAGCTGTGACCGGCCCAGGCCGTTGCTAAGGAAAAGATCGGGCCGCCCATCATTGTCGTAATCGCCCCACGCGCCGCAGGTGGTGGGCCACAGCGAAGCAAGCCCGGACGCCTCGGTCACTTCGGTGAAGGTACCGTCGCCGTTGTTGTGGAACAGCCGGTTCGGCGTCTTGCGCTCAAACAGGCCGCCCAGGTTGTTCGCGATGAACAGATCCAGGTACCCGTCGCCGTCGTAATCGATCCATGCTGCCGTGAAACAGGGTCCCCAAACCTCCAGCCCAGACTGCTTGGTCACGTCGGTGAACGTGCCATCGCCGTTGTTGTGGTAGAGCTGGCATTCGCCGGCATAGAATCCGAGGCGCGAGGCGAAAACGTCCGGATACCCGTCGTTGTCGTAATCGCCTACCGTCAGCGCAAAAGCGTTGACACAGGCGTCCCAGCCGGACCCGATGGAAACGTCGGTAAAAGTGCCGTCGCCGTTGTTGTGATAGAGATTGCAGCCGCCGTGCGAAGCCGCGATCAGGATGTCCAGATAGCCGTCGTTATCGTAGTCGAAGATGGCGGTTCCGCGCCCGCCGCTGGTTTTGTCCAGCCCGATCCGCGCCGCGATGTCTTCGTACTCAAGCGGCGTGGCCTCGTAACCGGCGCGCACCTGAATGCGATAGTTCTGCGGCACGAAGTCCGGATAACCGCCCATCTTCTGCGCCGTCATCCAAAGCCAGGATTTTGCGCGCTCATTGCCCGGGTTCGCGTCCAGTGCCTCAACCGCGGTGCTGGCCGCCCCATCCAGCCGGCCCGCCCGATAGAGCGCCACGGAAGCTTCATAAAGGGCCATCGCGTGATAGAAGGAATCTGGCGGAATCTTCCGCAATTCCGTTTCGGCTTGTTCGTAGAGCCCGCATTTGATCAACGTCTCGCCCAGTTCGTAGCGAATGCGGTGATCGTCCGGCGCCACCTTCAAGCGCTCCTCGCACTTCCTGATCAGGTCCTGGTATTCCAGCCCCACGTAGACCGGCAGGTCGGTAAACATGTTGAAGAAGTCGAGCATCAGCTTCGGGATCCGCGAGGGCCCCAGCATTTCGTAAAGCACCAGACCACGCAGTGCGCTTTGGGCCGCCAGGCTTCCCGCCGCCAGCATCAGTTGCGCGGGCAGAACGATATTCCGCGGGTCTTTGAAATCCAGATACCCGAACGAACGGCGCGCGGCGGACAGCAGGCCGCGCGATGCGCCGGGAATCTCGCGTACGTCGAACGGCGTGTAGCGCACGATTTGCGACGCCCGGTTGGCGAAGTCCGACACCGCCGTGTCTACGTCATGCGGTCCGTCCAGCGGCGCGCCTTTCAGCGGTCCCTGAGCCTGGCCCGTCAGGGTCTCGATGGCGCCCTGGGCGGTTTCCAGCGTGGTCTGGACCACCGCAAGGCTGGTCTCCAGCATGGCGGCAGGAACGTTCAGAAGCCGCAGGAAGCGCGTGGTCATAGCGCCTTCGGCAGGATGTAGTAAACCGAAAAGATCGCGCAACCGTAGCTGGCCGTCTCTTGACGGCTCACCGGTTCGCCCTTGAGATACGCCTCGATCGCCGGTTCCAGGTAGGGGACATACTCGGGGTCCTCCGGGTACTTGTAATTGTCGATCGCGCCCCGGTAAATCAGCGTCCGCTGCGCGTCCATCAGAAACGCGCGCGGGGTCTGCTGCGTGTACCACTGTTTGGCTACCACGCTGCCCGGATCGTAAAGCAGTGGGAACGTCAGCTTCCGGTCGGCCCTGGTTTTGCGGATCGTCTCCACCGTCTCGCCGTGCCGCGAAGCTACCGCGATCAAGGCCAGTTCCGGATGCCGTTGTTCAATCTCATTCAGGTACCGGTCGTAACGCTCGCAATGCGAGCAAACGCCGGACCAGAACAGCACCACGCCCCCTTTTTTGCCCTCCAGGCGCTGACTTAAGCTGAACGTCCCGCCGTTGATCGCGGCGAGCGAGAAATCCCCCAGCGCTTCCCCGAACTTTTGCTTATCGTGCTCGTTCTGACTTGTGTTAGCGATGATCTATTCTCCTTCCCATTTCCTGTTGAGTCAAGAATTCAAGACCGGCTCCTCACTCAGACGGCCTAGTTCTTCCGATGTCCGGAACGAATACAGCGCGGGAATCTTGTTGTGGCGTTCCAGTCCCGGAAAAAAATTGGCCAGCGCCTCGCGAGCCGGAGTATCAATCCACTGGTTCCAAAGGACGGCTTGAACATTATGGTTCGTCAGAGGGCGTGTGTAGTTGTTTAGGTAGCGCATGTCATCGGGAGCCATGTGGCGCCAAACCAAAAGGGCCGAGATCAAACCGTTGATAAACTCGTCTCGCATCTTCAGCTCGGAACAGACCGGCGCGAGCGATCGAACCACCGGGGGTTGCGGAAGGTTTACCAGAGTCACGGCCCAGATCAGCCCGGCCAGGACGTTTCGCCGATCGTCGGGATGGTTTGTTTCCTGGGCGGCGCTGTTCAACATCCGTCGATGTGCGCCGGCAATGGGAAGGAAGTTCATCGGCTGAAAGTAGAGCGAGCGGCCAACGCCGTGCCAGAACAGCGATCGCAATGCCGTGGTTACCATTCCCATCTCGGCGCTCACAGCAGCCACCAGGCTCGGGTGGAGCAGACGTACCACCAGGCCGGCGGACTCGATGCAGGCATCCTCCCAGCCCGGCCTGCAATTCGCGCGACAGACGTCGAGAAAACTGTGAACCGTGTCGCGGATCTGGGCCTGGGTGGGGTGGGAGCCCAATCCCCCAAACAGCTTTTCGCCGAAGGCGGTTCCCATGCCGGCGTGAAGTGGAATCATCGCACGATCCGGCAGGCGGGAGCCGGGGCCTTCCGTAAGAAGGCCTTTCACACTCATGCTGGATGCAGTGGTTTTTATATAGCCTACCCCCTCCAGCATCCAGATCGCCCGGAAAGCATCCCGGGCCAGCGTCCGCTCGACAACCTCATCCAGGGGAGTGCAGTCCACTGGCAAACGAAGTTCACGGTCGGCAGATTGAAAAAGGCGAAAGGCCTCAATCTTGTTGTCGAGCTCCGGCCAATCCCAGAACAAGCCTCGTGCAGGCATGAAGTTGCTCATCAGCCGGGCCGACTGCTGCATCATCTCGATCACGCTCAGGAATCCGTCGCGCGCGTTCACGCTTTCCAAGCTTAACAATGATTCTGTGTTCGCCGTTCACTCACCAGCTCTGTGGCGCGAACACTCGTGTCTGCCGCGTCGCTCAACATAACCTATCCACTTCTTTGGCAAAGTCATCGCCGTGCTTCCCGTCAAACTGACGTGACGGCGACTTGTACCAAGCCGACAATGGGCCGACGACTCCTGAGTTGCCGACCAACCTTCCGGGATCGGCCCAGAGCCGCTTCGGAAACGGTCGCACCTCGGACGTTCGAGTGCGAACCCGTGAATCCTGAGGAGGCCTTTTGCGGATTAGGCGCGGATGTCGAGCTTGGAGTTAGCAGTCTTTAGTAGCCCTTGCAGAGAACGAGGGTCGAGCCCCTCTGGTGATCCATTACCACCATGAACGGAGTGTCTCGAAGAAACAAAGCGGAGTCTCCCTTCGGTGTCCAACTCTGGCCGAAACATTGCCGATAAGTAGGGGACACCTGCTCCAACGGGCGGACGTAGCCAAAGCGAGTCTTGAGTTGATCCTCGGTTGCTCCTCTGATGAGCTGATCTCTATCGGGGTCCAGGTAAAAGGCTGCCATAGCTGTATCCAGGTTCATGTTCCCGCTCAGTCCGCGCTTCCAGAGAACATAGTGCGGGTTCCGTGGATCGCCGGGATCATAACGCCAATCCGAGTACGCGAAAACGGCCCGTGTCCATAGTTGGGTGAAAATTCGCGGCCCGGCGACGGTACAGACCACGAGGGCAACAAGCACGCCCGCAACGCCAAGCCGCTTGATACTATTCACTTCTTCAAAATAGAACTTTTCGATGCCATTCGCTAGGCCTCGCCGGTTCTGGTCCACTGACGGAGGATTCCGAGCCTGTGCCATCCGGAAGCTAAACCCTCCAGTTTCTCAGTTGGTGACATTAGTCCTCTGAAACGCCGTCCACGGAATCCACATGGCCGATTTGTCGCCGTCGCCGCCTCTGTTCCTTACGTCCGTTCCCTCAACAGGCCCGTTCTCGCCGTCCATTGCCGACGCGGATCACCGCACCTCGCGGCCGATCGTAATCTTGACAAGGCGCCCTGCACAATTCCCGCCCATCCAATCACAAACCTTCCCCCGCTCTTTCTACTTCTTCTTCCAACAAACAACGTCCGCCGGTCGGTCAGCCCATCCTCGCCCGTGTTATCCCGGTGGCCGAGGTGCACAAATGGCAGCGGCAGCCCAAGCTGAAGCAACACCAACAACAACGGATCCCGTCGAACGCTGGCTAGCCCGGCGCGCCAGCACGACGCCAACCCCAACCCCCCAACCCCTAATCCCGGAGACTCGCACTCGCGCGAACCGCGCGAATGCGCGGCTCTCCACCGGCCCTCGCACCGAATCGGGCAAGCTGCGCTCTTCGCTGAACGCGCTCCGCCACGGCTTGACTGCCCGCACCGCCGTCCTGCCCACTGAGGACCCCGAAGCCTACCAGCGCCACGTCCAGCAATTTCTCGGCGAGTACGCCCCCGCCAACCCCACCGAGACTCAACTCGTCCACGAAATCGCCAACACCGCGTGGCGCCTCAACCGCATCCCATCCCTCGAAGCCGAGCTTCTCTCCCAAAACCCCAACCCCCAAACCCTAATCCCGATGCTGGCCACCCTTGGCCTCCACGGCTCGCGCCTCTCCCGCCAGTTCCAAAAAGCTCTCGAGCAGCTCCGCGACATCCAAGACGACCGCCGCCGCCTGGAGCGCCGCCAGCTCACCGAAGCAGCCGAACTCTTGATACGCCATCGGCACAAAGGACTTTCCTGGGAGCCCTCGGACCATGGCTTCGTTTTTTCAAAAGAACAAATTGAGCGCCACGCTCGACAGCTGATAAGCAAGAACCCGGCCTTCTACGCGACCCTCCGCCATTTCCAAGCAGATCCGCCGGCCACGGGAGCCACGCCTTCCCCACTGTCCTGACAAGCGCTCACAAGAATCGTCGAGCTTTACAGACGGATTTCGCCCTGCGGATATCGCCGCTCCCAGCAGGCACGGGATCATGGATCGCGCGCTATAATCAAGGGACTCAATTTGACCTCGCGCCACTCTCTAGTCGAGTATTTCAAAAGGCTCTTCCAAATCCTGCGTATCCTGCTCCGGCAGCTGACCACTCTCGCGCGCAGGCGTCTCTCTGGACAGCCCGTGTTGGGACACCTGCTGCTGCGCGAGGGCCTGGAGCAGGTAGGCGGTTCCTTCCTGAAGCTGGGACAAATCATGTCGCTGCAGATTCAGACACTGCCCCGGGAATACTGCGATGCCTTGCTGATGCTGCTCGATAACGTCCCAACCTGCAGCCCGGAGGCGGTGGCCGGAGTCTTCGTCGCCGAGTTTGGGCGCCGGCCCGAAACCCTTTACCGGACGTTCGATTATGACGCGATCGCATCGGCCTCCATTGGCCAGGTTCACAAGGCGACCCTCGCCGACGGCACGCCGGTTGCGGTGAAAGTTCGAAGGCCGGGCGTCCAGCGGGACTTTCATCGCGACATCCTCCTGATGAGGAGTTTCGTGCGGCTGATCTTCGCTCTCCGCATTCGAAGCCTCTACTTCATGCGCGATCCGGTTCGCGAACTGGTCACCTGGACGCGCGATGAACTCGACTATCGCCGCGAAGCCACCCACTGCGAAATGCTCAGGGCCAACGCGGCCGATTCCACCACCGAGCGCATCCCCAAGGTCTTCTGGGACCTCACCCGGTCCCGCGTCCTGACCATGGAGTTCCTCACCGGGTACACCGTCTCGGCTTATTTCCGAATGGTCGAAAACAACGACCAGGAAGCTCTGGCAGGGTTGAACGACGCTGGGTTCGATACCACCATATTCTGCGGCAACGTGGTCAAGAACTTTCTTCGCGATGCGTTTCGATTCGGTGTTTTCCACGCCGATCTTCACCCCGCAAATCTTCTGATTCTTCCCAACAACGTGGTGGGATATGTGGATTTCGGCATCGTCGCGAAACTGACTCCCGAGGCGCGGTACAAACAAATCGAACTCACCATGGCGTACTCCGGGGGCGACCCTGAGGCCATCTATCGCCAGTTCCTGAACATCTGCATCATCACTGCCGACGCGGACCTGAAGGGGATGCGGCAGCGTATCGCAGAGATGTCGCAAACCTGGTACGAGGAGCCTTCCGTGTATGGCCAAGTCCAATTTCGCGTCTCCATCACAACCGCCATGATGGACCTGCTGACCGTCTGCCGGAACTACGGCGTGCTGGTGGACCGGGAAATGATCAAGTACATTCGGTCCACCGTGCTGGTGGACGGGGTGATATCGCGAATGGCGCCCGGACTGGACATGGCTCATGCGCTCCGCGATGTCACCGAGGAATTTCTCTACGAGCAGTCTCGTAGAAAGGTTCTTTCGGCGGGGGGCGCGATTTCTTTGTTGACCGATCTGGCCATTTGGATCAAGAGTGGGCCCGCTTCCATGGTCCGGGCGCTGGAACTCATCGAGCGGCGTCAGATGAACGTAAAGACCGGGCCGCTGCCGGAACCGGACCAGCAGCAGCCGCTTCGCGCCAAAGCTTTCGCCGGAATTGCGGTATGGGCTTTGGTGATGGTGTTTTTGACGCTGGGCGGCAGGCCTGCGGCCGGGAACAATTCGACGTTCTGGGAAATCATCTTGGCGGCTTTTGTGACATCATGGACTATCTGGCTGTTGTTGCTCCTGCGCAGGTTGGTGCCGCGGAAGGAAAGGCCAGGCTCGTAATTGGGTGCCGGGATTACCGGAATCAGGAGGTCAGGATGCAGGAACTATTCAACTCGATGATCAGACTGTCAGCGGCTATGACGGTCTTTGGCATGCAGCAACTCCAGACCACGGTGGGGTCCATGGACAGCAAGGACTCCGTGGACAAGGTACGTGAGGTCATCGACGCTATGGCGGATGTCTTAGCATCGAAGGTCGACGCATCCAGGCGCCCGACCCTGGAACGTTTGTCCAATTTGCCGCAGGATATTGTCAATCGCTCCTGGGACTCAACCCGCGAGGTTGTACAAGACACGTCCGACATGTTCAAGACCACCTCCGACTGGATCGCAGGAACGATAAAAGCCGACGGCGTCGCGAGCGCGTCGGAACCTAAACCTGCCGAAGAAGCCTTGTCGGCCAAGTAAGGCAGGGGAGCCGCCAAATCGGAATCGATGATCGAAACCAGCCCGAATTCGGCGGCGGTCTTTGACCGCTATGGGTTGCGTGCGGCTGGTCGCTTATGGGGCGGCGCCCCGGTTCCAGACGATGAAAGTGCGGCGGAGGACATCGGCAAGCGGCTGCGGGAAGCCTTCGAGCAACTAGGCGGGCTGTACGCCGCATTCGGACGCTTTCTCGGCTGGCGCGCCGATTTGCTGGACTCGTCATTCATCGGGAATCTGCGCCATCTGCGGCTCAATCTGCCGGTTGTTCCGGTTTCCACGGTCCAGAGGATTATCCGGCGCGAACTGGGAGCCGCCGCCGTGGAATTAGCAGACCATCTGGAAGATTCGCCGGTCTGGAATACGCTGTCCCGCACAGCCTATGTCTCCCGCTATCGGGACCAACCGGTGATTGTCCAAGTGGCCCGCGACCCGGTTTCCGAGGAAAGTCTCGCGGCTTTTGAAAAGGGCCTTCGTGCTCTGAGCCGGCCGGAAGTGGCTGGTATGGTCACCCCGGCCGTGCTATCGCAATTCCGTGAGTGGATCCGTAACAGCGAATCCTTGACGCGGGAGCGATCGTTGCTTGACGCGCTCGGCAATTACGCCGGCGAGACTCTGGCCGAGTACCCGCGCGTGATTCCGGAACTCACAACTTCCTCGATTCTCTGCTGGCCCGACGTTCCAGGACGCCCTGTGTCGGAGCTCATTGCACGGGGTGACACGCAAACCGTCGTCCTGATCGCATCCGCGATTCTGGAACAACTCTACTCGCTGTCCATTGTGGCCGCCGATCTGGATCTGGACGCAATGTTCGTTGGCCCGAATAACCGCTTGCATTTCCGCTGGCTGAGCGGCGCCCTGTCGGTTCTGCCAAATCGAGTCAATGCCGGCATCCAATACGCGACCGCGGTAGTTGCGGGCGACGCCTCGGTTTCAGCGCAGAAGCTTATCGGCCTGATGCTCTCGCGGCCCTCGCTCGACCTCGAGAAGCGATTGCTGGATGAGTTTTCGGGCATCGAGCCGGAATTAAAAGTCAACTTATGGTTTCCTCCGTCAGCGGAGGCGTTTGAGAATAATTGGCGCGCGCTCACAAGGATTTTTCCCTCGCGTCCTTTGTTCCTGGATTGCCTGCATCGCAACCTGATCGCCGCTGGATACTGGAATTCTGACGCTGTTCGCGCCGGTGCGCCAACTTTCGATGCCATTTCGGAAGCCCAGTGGCCTGTGGTTGGGCAGCTGATTCGTACTCAGTTTGGTATGCTGATGAATCGGAAATCCGCCCAGGACTGGGCCATCGGGTCCGGTCTGCTGATGTTCGGCGCCCTGCGAGAAATGAATCGCCTGGTCGAGGAAATGCGCGACGATGATATCCAGGTCGGCATCGATTTTGACGAGCCCCTCCGGGAGGAAGGTGGCGGTCCGCGGCCTTCGTTCGGTTTGGTTCTAGGCGCCCTGCTGGTGGTTTTTCTGGCAGGCCTGCGCTGGGGAAGCGACGCTCCGGAACCTTGGTCGGCGGTACTGAAAATCCTTGCGGCCGGCTCATTGCCCGCCATGTTCTGGGCCATTTCAAGGATTCGATGAAGCGCCCGGCAGCGAAAAGATCGGTTGGAGATCTGGCGTTTTTCGCGGGTCTCGACCGCACACTGCTGCGCAAGCTCGATGAGAGCACCATCGCCTGCCGGTATGGCAAAGGCGAAGTCATCGTCCAGGAAGGTGAAACTGGGCTTGGTATGTACGTCATCCTGACAGGCCGCGTGGAGGTGACAGAGAACCGGCAAGGGTTCGCCATACGTCTGGGGGAGCTCGGCCCCCAACAGTTTTTTGCCGAAATGTCCCTGGTCGACGACAGGCTACGCTCTACCATCACGACCATGGAAGAGACCGAGTGCCTGTTGATTACTCGCGATAGCGTAACGCGCTTGATGAACCGCAATCCACAGATTGCGATTCAGCTGACGCGCGGCTTGGCGGAACGCCTGCGGCGGGCCGATGAGCTCAACCAGGTTTTATCGGGCCCACCGGACGGAATCGCTTCGCCGTCCGTGTCGAACGGCCGCGAGGATGCCATCTCCGCCGCAGGCGTGAAGGCGGCCGTCCAGGCCGGACTGCTCAGCACGTTTGAACGGCTTTATATGGTGAAGGCCATCACCCGCTTTTCGGTCGCGATATTGGGTTGTCCGGTAGAAGGCAGGGCGTCTAAACTCATCGATGAAATTCGTGTGGGCGACGTCAAGGTTCTGATTGTGCCGGCCGGGGAACCGGTAGAAGTGCGAATTGAAGCCTACGGCGCCGGCAGTTGCACCCTGCACGTGTTCACTCCGGAACTTGCCGGTCCCCTTCGATTCGGCCCGTTGCCGATCCAGCCGCAGGACCTCTTTACGCTTCGTTTTCCATCCGTCGCACTGGCTAAGGGGAGGCTGCGGGTTGCGTAGCGGGCTCCAGCTGATCGGCGAGCCGTCGAAGCGATTCCAGACCTTCCACGTCGCGCTCCAGTTCGCTCAGAACTCGAATCTCTTTTACTTCTTCCGGCCCAAACGTTTCTCGCAGCTTTTCGATTGAGCGCTGGTGAGAAGCGCTGACGCTGCCGTACCAATCCAGCAGTTCAGCCGCAAATCCCGGGGGCGCCGATCGAGGCATGGCGTGAGACCAGGTCCGGTTCACGCAGATCATGCCAATGGCGAAATCTCTTTTCTTTAATTCCCCGACGAAGAATCGGGCATCGCGAAGCGCCTTGTCGGGAATCGTCACTACGCGAAATTCCGTCACATTGGGATCGCGTATCAAGGCCACCGTGTGGCGAGCGCGGTCCGAATAGCCTTCCGCGATGGGATGGAACAAGGAATAAAAATCCAGGATCTCCTTCACCATACTGGTCCCCATGATCGACTCCACACGCCCGTAAACTTCCAGGGCGCTGCGGCCGATCGCCGTCAGGCCCAACGCTTCGGCGAATTTGTAGGTCCGGCTGACGAACCTCACCTTTCCGGAATCGGAAAAATCGGCGAAGAGCATCGGTTTGTCGAAGATATCGAGGGCATGACGGGCGGGAGCGGTATCGATTACCAGATTGTCGAATCCGCGCCGGATCAGCTGATCGATGCGCTCTACGGCCATCAGTTCCTGCATTCCGGACAGCGAGCTCGCGATCGTACGATAGATCGGATGGCTGAGAATCCGCTCCTGGTTGACGGGCTTGGCGTAGAGCCGGACCGCTTCATCCAGCGTCGCGTTGACGTCCAGGAGCGCGGCCCAAAGCTCGCCCTTGGCATCGTCAACGGGAACCTGTTGCTCGAGCAGGCCCTCTTTCAGCCCCAGCGCGGTCCGGAGGCGAAGCGCGGGGTCGGTTGTCAGGACCAGGCACTTGGCGCCCTCGCGCGCCTTGGTCAAAGCAATGGAGGCCGCCACCGACGTCTTACCCACTCCGCCTGTGCCCAGACAAACGACGATCTTCATGAGAATGGGGAAAGGTCCATTTGACTGCCGATTTTGGCGAGCAGGTCCAGATCGTTCGCCCAATGAGTGATGCGCGGAATCAACACCTGAGGAACGGGCAAAGAGGCCGACAACCCGGCGCGCCTCTCCCGTTCCATTAAGCCGCGATCCACCGCAAAACGCATGGCCGCCGACGATTCCCGGACCATTCCTACTTCGGCCATGTCGAATTCGGTTGCGCCGCACAGTGGCGAGGCGCAGTTGATCAGAAGCGCGGAGCAGGAAATCTGAAAGTCCTTAGCCATGGCCTCCACCGTTTCCAGCGTCTCGGCAATCGCCATCTCTTCCAGCTGCGTTATCGGGAAGAGTTGAATATTTCTGTGGTTGGAAAAAAACCGGTGCAACTGGGCTCCAGCGGTGGCGAGCGGGCCGGTTAGATGCACCTCAAAGTTCTTTGCGGAACGCAGAGTGCCAAGAAAGTGTCCGCTGGCGGGCGCGTCCCAAATCAGATAATCGAAGGCTGGAACGGCGGTTGACGAATTGCCGTTGCGGCGCTCCGAGAGTTCCTGCAGCCTCTCGAGGAAGAAAAACTCCTTCAAACCTGGCGCGATTTCGATCAGGTTTTTGAAGATGGAACTATCCAGAATCCTCTGCGCCATCACCGGCACGGGGAAATGCTTGTTCACCAAATCCGCGATCATCTCCCGCGGATCGATATGCACGACAAACAAGTTCGGCGCCGCGGACGGAAAGCGCGCCGACAAACCTTCGAGCGAGACGGCCAGAGCCAATTCGGGCAGCGGATGAGAACTTACGACCAGGACTTTGCGCCCCTCCTTCGCGTGTCTCAATCCGGCTGCCAGACTCAGAGTGGTCTTGCCCACTCCACCTTTCCCGCAAAATACAATCACGCGCGCCGACGGAATCATCGAAACTTCATTACAACATGGCCGCGCGGCTGTACTATCCCAAGAAAAAAGTTTTCCTTCAGGTTATACTGATTCGCAACACATCCATGACTGCGTCGCCAGGGGATCAGCCAAAGCCAACTTGGCTCTGGACAAAGGCGGCCGATTTGTTTAACAAGACGTATTTCTCGCGCGCCATGGCGTGCTCGACGAGAGGAAGAGTTCATGCACCGAGTCAAAGTAGTTGTTTTAGCGTTACTGCCTATCGCGGCCGCTTACGCTCAACAGGCACCTAATCCCGATACCATCCAGTTCGGCAACGTCGATTTTTCAGGATCGCTGCGCCTTCGTCTGTACGGATGGGACTGGTTCCAGGCCAAGACCGGCGAAAACAGCTACATCTATTCCGGGAACCTGCTGCGTTTCAACTTTGCCGAAACATTGGATACCTGGGACTGGGACGCCGAATTCTCCGTCCCGTTCCTGTTGGATCTGCCTTCCCACGCCACCGACGCAGCGCCCCAGGGGGGACTCGGGCTGGGCTCCAACTATTTCACGGGCAACCATTCGGACACCTACACCGGCATGATCTTTCCCAAGCAGCTGTTCGTGCGCTTCCATGACCTGGGCGCCCAGGGAAGTTCGCTGCAGGTGGGGCGCTTCGAGTTTTTCGATGGCCTGGAGATCACGCCCAAGAACGCGACGCTGGCCACGGTGAAGCGCGATCATGTCTCGCAGCGGCTGATCTCCAACTTCGGATTCTCGGACGTACAGCGCAGCTTTGACGGACTGCATTATTCGTGGTCGCCGTCGGCTTCCGATAACGTCACCTTTGTGTCTGCCGTGCCCGACCGCGGAGTCTTCCAGGTGGATGGCTGGGGTTGGAACCGGATCGGCTTCGGATATTTGTCATACACGCATGAATGGGGCCATGGCCGTCACTCGGCTGACACGCGCGTCTTCACGATCGAATACGACGACTTTCGCCACATTCTGAAAACCGACAATCGGGCGCTTGCCATTCGCAAGACCGATACGGAAAATATCCTCATCAATACCATCGGCGGGCACAGCGTCCACGCCATCGAGACCGGCGCCGGCACCATCGACCTGGTGGCTTGGGGCGCCTTTCAGACCGGCCGTTGGGGCACCCAGCAGCAACGCTCGGGAGCGTTCGTTACCGAAGCCGGCTATCAGCCGCGCGTGTTGCCCGCTTTGAAGCCCTGGCTGCGTGGTGGATACACATATGGTTCCGGCGACTCCAATCCCAAGGACAACACGCACGGGACTTTCTTCCAGCTTCTGCCCACGCCCCGCCTATATGCGCGCTTCCCGTTCTTCAACATGATGAACATGGAAGACGCCTATGGTTCTCTGATTCTGCGTCCTCACCCCAAAGTGAGCTTATCCAGCGAAGTTCATTCGCTGCGGCTGACCGATCCGCAAGACCTTTGGTATAGCGGCGGCGGCGCCTACCAACCGTGGACTTTCGGCTACACCGGCCGTTCGGCGTCCGGCGCGCAATCGGTCGGCGATCTTTACGACACCCAGCTTGAATACCGCTTGCATCCGAAAGTGACGGCCACTGCGTATTTCGGCTACCTGGAGGGTCTGGCGGTGATGAAAACCATCTATCCGCAAGGCAAAGATGGCCGTTTCGGATATCTTGAACTGCTGGTCCGATTTTGACCACGCACGCAACGGGCCGCGCGCCGCCCGTCATGCACTGGTGGAATCCATAGCCCGCCCCAGATACCTTTGCACCATCTCCACCGCGTCGTTCACGTTCTTGATCTTGGCGAATTCCTCTTCCGGGATATCCACCTTGAATCGCTTATCCACGGTGACCATAATCTCCATGCCCGCCAGCGAGTCAATAGCCAGGTCTTCGGTGAAGAGAGCGGTATCGGAGATCTCCCCCGGCTCCCGCTCGGTGATCTCCGCGATCAGTTCCTTTACTGCGGCTCGAATCTGTTCAGACGTGATTTCATTCGGTGCCAAGCTGCGTCCTCCTAAGGCTCGTGAGCGGTGGAACCAGACTTAACGCCGGCCTGGTATTGTATTCCCGCAAGTATTTCTGATGGTACCAATCCTCTGGAAATTTTTCTTCGGCGCTATAGGGGTATGCGCCCATGGCGTGAAACGGCAAAGGCTCCACGGTCTTACCGAACGCAGTATTGGCATCCGCGTCTTTGGCCCAACCTTCCACCCGCAGGATGAAATCCCGCGTCCAGCCGTTCTTGAGAGGAGGCAGTCCGGCGGCGTCAAACAGCATGCGGGTTTCATCTCCAGAACCCATGAGCACCATTCGATCGTCGGCCGCGGCCAACAGCTCGCCCACTTCTCCATACCGGGTGTAGAAGCCGAGTGTCGGATTCCAAGGAGCTTCCATCGAAACCTGATCGTACAGGAACTGTTCCGGCTGTTTCCGCTCCGGATGGATCACGGTCCTCGAAAAACCGCGGAAGTGCAGATCTGCCTGCAAAGGAGCGAGAGGAGTTGTCGCAATCTCGCCGGCCGAGGGGGGGGCGCTCAAGACGTCTTCACTCAAGAAGATTTCGTCCCAATAAACGCACAGATTGGTGACGATTCGCACCTGGCGCGACGCGGAAAGAAATTTTCCGCTGAGATCCACGACAATCGATTTGGGCTTGCCGGAGGGGATGCCCATATCGGCAACCACGGTTCGCCAGTTTCCGGCCGCGTCTTTCACTTGCAGATACGGCATCGTCAACGGCTCCGCCTTGCCCTGAGATGCCGCCAAAAATGTGCTGCCATCCGCCCAATCCACCCAGCCGTTCAGTACCAGGATGGCGCGGCCGTCCGGCGCCGCCTTTCCGAAATCTAGATCTAGCGTGTGCATAGCCGCGCGACCGGCGTAATCGCGGGAAAAAGTATCCACGTAGCGCCGGTCGCTCTGGGCAATTCGAGACAGAACATCGTTGCCGTCCTGGTCCACAGCTGTCCGCGCGTAGACGCGGCGGCGTACGCCAAAAAGCTTGGAATCTGGAAACGGGGGAGCCTTGAATTTTTCGTTGGTGAAGATTTCGAGCCCGCGCGGATGATCCACCGCAATGAGCTGGACCTGATCCAAATACGAAACTTCGCGGAGTTCCTCGGTGATTCGCACTTCATACCTTCCATCCGCCGCCTGGAGCGCGCCGGCGGGGATCTGCACGTACTCGGTGTGGTCAACCGGGAAATAGGTCCCGTCGCCGGAACTCGCGCCGAGCGGCGCAACGCCCAAGACGTCCGAAATGAACTGAAAGCCCTTGCCATTCCAGGTGAAAATCATGGGACACGATCCAGATAGCCGCGGCGCTTCCTTGTACTCCATGGCCAGGCCAGCTTTTTGGTTCACCTGATTCTGGATCAGGCCGTTAGGCCAGGTAATGCGGACGGTCTCCGCGTCTTTGTGCAAACCCATGCCGAAGTCCAGCGGCACGCCGGCGTACATTTGTTTCTGGTAAAGCGTGCCGGCCTTGACCTCCACCTTCGCGCCATACGCCAGCTTGAGATTTTTCACGCCCAGAAGTCGGGTTCGAAGCCAACTGGACGAACCCTGCGTTTGGTTGACCTGTAGAGCTACAGTGCCATCTTTCTCGAGCACGGCAAGGTCTACGCGTCCGTCTAAATCCACGTCCGACTTGGCCAGAGCGACAGCTTGAGCGGTCTGGGGGAGATTGGACGGGCTGAACGGATCCACGCCACGATTCCGGAAGGCCACGCCGGCTCCAACCAGATCGGCAGCGCCGCGGTTCTCCAGATCGGCAAACAGGCTGGGGCCATGGCCGGGAAGGCTGGCGGAGGGGTCCAGCGCGCCGCCATGGTTCAGAATGGGCGTGATCGCCGAAGCGTTCGAAACCACCAGGTCGGTCCAACCGTCGTTGTTGAAATCATACGCCGTCACGGTCTGGGAGCCTGCCGGGGCCGAAACAAGCTCCTGTGCCTCATAGCGTCCGCCGAGCCGGTCGCGATAGAGAACGCCGGGACGATCGGCATATACAACCACCAGGTCCCGGCCATCCGTGTCTTTCACGGCATCGAACAGCACGCCGTCGGCAGCGTTGCCGGAGACGAACGGAAAGGTCGCGGTTTGATCGCTGAAGAGGGAATCGCCATCGTTCCGCAACAGTGCGCACTTGGGGCCGAGTAAGAGTAAGTCCAAGTCGTAGTCGTGATCATAGTCCACCCAAACCGCCTTCACAAAGGGACCTTGCGGAAGGGTTGCGGCAAGCTTCTCGAACTTGCCGTTCTTGTTCACGTAGAGCTCCACGCCGCTTTTCGTTATGACAGCCAGATCGGTGTGCCCGTCGTTGTTAAAATCCCCGGGCGCGATGGAGATCACGTCTCGAAGAGCGCCCAGGCCGAGCTCCTGCTCTTCGGTCCCGCCATTCAGGAAAACACGAACCTTGCTGGCCGACCAGACGATCAAGTCGGGACGCGGGTCGTCGTCGACGGCGGCAAACACCAACCCAGCCGGCCCCTTCTGGAAACCCGCGCCTAGTTTCTTCTCTTGAAACTTCAGCGGCCCGGCTGGAGGGATGCTCTGGTCTGCCGCCTGTTCCGGGGGATCGGCAATCTCGGCATAGTAACTCCACTCCAGATCTTCGGGCACAGCCGCACCGGCTTGACGCTTCTTGATGTCCTGAAATAACTTTTCTTCCCGCGCCGCATCCTCCGCTCGGCCGGCCTGCCGGTACGCGTTATAGAGCTGGAAGTGCGGTCCGGCCAAGTTGGGGTTTAGCCGTTCGCTGGTTTCAAACTCCCTCAGAGCCATATCCGGTTTACCGGTCAATTTGTAAAGAACCCCGAGATTGTAGTGCGACACAGGCTCGTCGGGAGCCAGCTTCACCATGCCTTCAAACTGCTCGACGGCTGCGTCGTATTGAGAATCCTTTTTGAACGCGATTCCGAGGTTGAACCAGGTGTTGGGAATTCGAGGGTCCTGCTTCTGCGCCTTTTGGAGTTCCGCAATCCCTTCGGCCGTTTTGCCGGCGCGAAGAAGGGTTAGACCGTAGTTGACGCGATCGCGGGCCGAGTTGGGAGTAAGCTCTAAAACCTTCCGAAACTGATCCACGGCCTGCAGCTGGGTGGTAGGGTTCTCATAGAATGCCTTACCCAGATTACGCAAGCGGGCGATTTGTTCCGCGCTGGTATCCTGGGCCCGGCCGCGAACGTAAAAGAGCCCGGTCGCCAGCGCAGCCAAAGCCACAGCGGAAAAAACACGGTTCATTTGACAGGCTTCCTGTACGACTTTTCCACCATCCGGTTGTCACCCTCAGTGATTTGGATAATGCGGTTCCCCGAGACGTTCCGGAATACCTGCGTGATGCCGGAGCGGGGCCATTTTACCGTCAGCTCGTCGACGGTAGCAGCGTCGCCGAGCCCGAAGTGCTGCCGCAACGAATTCTGCGATCCGTAGCCGTCCCCCAGCACAACTTCCCGCATCTGGCCTTGACCCTTCGCCCGAAGCGAAATCCGCGCTCCCACCGCGTCCCGGTTGGATTTTACACCCACCAATTCCACTTCCAGCCAGTTACGTTTGGCGTCAATCTCATTCCTCAACAAGGCGTGCCGGTATCCCGAGGAAGAGACGGCAATATCGAGCGATCCCCGGTTCCAGAAGTCGGCCACCGCCACGCCGCGGCTGTTCATCACCAGATCCGTTCCCGTGGCGCGGCCGATCTCTTCGAACGTTCCGTCGCCGCGATTGCGCAAGTAACGGTTGTGCTCCCAACCGTGCCAGGAGTTGCGCCCAAAATGTTTCGGATCGAAGAGAATGCCGGTCTTATATTCGTCCTGGTGGCTGACAACGTTGTTGAGAAATTCGAGCTCGATCTCCGTTCCTCTGTCGCCGAACACCCAGCCGTCGGCCTCGTAGATATCCTGCCAGCCGTCGTTGTCAAAGTCGGCGAAGCTGGCTCCCCAAAACCAGCCGGGAGGGGCGGCGTGCGATTTCTCGGTGGTGTCCTCAAACGTTCCGTCGCCCTTATTGCGGAGGAGCGTGTTCCCCGACGCCATTTGTTGAAACACTCCCACGAAGTTGGTGCCGGACTGGCGGAAAATCTGCCAGTAGAGCGGCATGTCCGTCTTCCATACACCTTGCCTCCAGGAATTTGTCATATAGCGCAGAACGGTTGGCCATTCAGCGAACCAGGCTTCTTCCGAGCGGATGTTGGTGGAGTAAATATCCAGCTTGCCGTCGTTATCGTAGTCCGCCATGCTGGCGCTCATCCCCGCGCCGTAGGCCAGCGTGCCGGTTGCCACCGTGACGTCGCTGAAGGTGCCGTCACGATTGTTGCGGTAGAGCGTTTTCCGGCCAAAGTCGTTAACCACGTAAATATCGGGGTACCCGTCGTCGTTGTAATCGCCGAACACGGTTCCCAGGCAGAGCCCTGTGTCGCCCACGCCGGCTTTCACTGTGACGTTGGTGAACGTGCCGTCGCCATTGTTGTGATACAACTGGTTGGGCTCGCCGTTGCGCGCGTAAAAAGTTGTGGGAATGTCTTTCCGCGGGTCCAGATACCGACCTACGTACAAGTCGAGCAGGCCGTCGTTATCGTAATCCCCCCAGGAGGCGACGGTGGTGCAGCATTCCGTCCCGAGCCCCGATTTCGCCGTGACGTCGGTAAAAGTGCCGTCCCGGTTGTTGTGAAATAGCTGGTTAGGCTTGAACGTCCGGCTGACGAACAGATCCTTGTAGCCGTCGTTATCGTAATCGGCGAAAAGCGCCACGCTCACGCCGTCCAGGCCGGCCAAACCGGCCTTGGCAGTGACGTCTTCGAACGTGCCGTCGCCAAGATTGCGAAACAGCTTCGATTCGACGCCGTCGGGGATGAACAGATCGTAAAAGCCGTCGTTGTCGAAATCCACCGCCGTGATTCCGGCCGGACCATAGCGAATCATCCCGAATCTGAGCGGCTGATTCAGAAACGCCGGGTAGTAGCGATTGGCGAAGTCGATACCGCCCTGGTGCGCCACGTTTTCAAACTGCGGGCGATCTCCGATGGAGCGGTTTCCTTCGATGAGTGAAGCGGAAACTATCTTCAATCCTTGCGCGGTTCGCACAAATTGCATGCGGAAATAAGCGCGATCGATCCCCGCCTGGCTCGCGCCTCGGGGTTTGCCGATGAGTTCGAAACGTACATTGGCCTGCAACGTCGCCCCAGACCACTTCTCCAATCGGAAGATGTGCAGCCCCACCTCATCAATCGATTCAAAGCCGTTGCGGTAGTTCTGCCATTCGGCTACCGCCGAGGACCGGTCCGCCGGTTTACCGTCCCCTGCGAATACAAGCTTGTGAACGCCATCCTTGTTTTCCGTTGCAGTCAGATTCAGAAGACCCAAATCCGTCCCGTGGAACTGAGGGGCATAAGAATCTTCAATGGCCGCCGCGCCGCCGGCTTGAACAGCTTTAGCTAAAGCCGTCAGCGTCGTAAGAATGTCCTTGCCATTGTTGAAGAACGTGGTGCTGGACCAATCGGCGAAACGAAAGAATCCAAGAGTGAACAACACCAGCGCGATCACCACCCCGCCTGCAACATAAAGCCAGGTTCGAGAGCGCCTGGGGGTTTGACTCGCCGTTTTAGGATCTAAGGGGCTCAGTTGCATTGGCGCTGGCCCTCGGCTTTTTTGCGGAGTTGGTTGTACTTCATAGCCTGTAGTGTGTTCCTCTGATTATGGCATTGGCGCATGACAGCGGGCTGCTCAGCTGAGCGGCGAGGGGGTCCGTTCTTAGGAAACAGCTCCCGTCTTTCGGAAGGTGGCGTGAAAGCCGGGATGCACTCGATGGCGCAGAGGCAACCGAGCGATGGGGCCGTTGCGCACGTCGGCGCTGTCAAACAGCAAGTATTCGGCTTGTTCGGAAGCCGGCATGAAGTGCTGGACTATTACTACGCCTTCCTCCCCGTTCCCGGCGTAAACGGGTTCTCCGCCGAGGTACTCGCCCGCGGGGACGCGATATATATCGCTGACGTCGCCATTTTTCCACGAGCCGTGCGCCAGTTCGTTGAAGAACTTGCGGCCGGATCGGCCACTCTCGCTGATTCCGGTCATCCAAAAGTCGTGGTAAGGCGCGCCGACCAGCGCGTTATCAATGGAGGGGAAATCGGGGGACCGATCGTAGTTCAGCTCGATCCGATCAATCAATTTCCTGGATTCGGTGTCCACCACGAAACGCACGGGACGCCCAGCCGAAACCGTGCCAAAAAGGTCGGGAATCGGCTGATACTCGCGGTATACGGGCTCGTCGAGCTCGATAACGTCGATCATCAAACGATTGCCTTCCTCGAAACAGTTGATGAAGTGCAGACAGTAGCCGCAACCGGCGTCGACCGAAAACGCGCCGGCGTCGCAGGAGACGCGCGGGGTAATCAGAATGGAACTTCCCCGCTCCGGTTCCCAAGAAAGCGACTCCATCACGGACCGGCCTTCATCCCAAAAGCGCTGGAAGTTCATCACCAGCGGACTCAGGAAAAATATCGCGTGATGGCGCGTGATGCCGAAGTCGTGGACGGAGTGCTGCAAATGGAGAGGGAACCGGCGCCGCTTCAAAAGGCGGCCGGCGCCGTCGAACTCGTAGACGTGCAGCAGAGGCTGCGTAGCCGAGAACGAGATGCCAAAGTTCATGAAATGGGAATCTAATTTGGCATGCGCCGAAAACGGGCTGATCTGATTCAGACGCCCTTGGAAATCGTATTCGCCGAGCGTCTCAAGGGTAACCGGGTCCAACTCATAAGGCAGCGTTTGCTCGCCGAAGGCCAGCAGCCGGTGGCCATACATTTGGACGCTGACATTCACTGGTGGCTCGAGCATCAGCTTCCGCCTCAACCGGTCCTCGGGGAAAGCCGTTCCGAATCCGCGATACAAAAAGCGGCTCTCCGCCGTTTCATCGCGGAGTTTCGGCGTGTCCACAAACCGGCTGGTGTAGTAGATGCCGTCGCCGGTAAAGCGGAGCGAAGCTATCATGCCGTCGCCATCGAGCCAATGATTGTATCGCTGCCCGGAGCGCTCGAAGCGAGCCGGGCCATTGACGTAGTAAGTCCCTCTGAGCCAGTCCGGAATCCGGCCGGTGATTCCGGTGATCTCATAGGAACCCTCGAAAGCTTCGAAGAGGAAGAGGCGTTCGAGCAGCGGGGCGAGATCTTGGGAAGCGTGAGCGGTGGTCACGCGGAAACCGCTCCCTTACGGTCACGGCACCGATACGGCGAAGTGGGGCGGACGGCCGCGTCCGCGCCGGTCCCAGCGCCGGTCCCCCTGTCCGCGCCGGCCCCCCTGGTCCGGCTTTCTAACGCACGCAACACGGAGGCCGACGGGGGCGTCGGCTGCGGTCCAGGGGGACCGCCCCACGGGAACAGGCGTTCGAGCAGCGGGGCGCGTGCGGTGGTCACCACAGATACCGTTCTTCATGGTCCATATTAACGATCACTTGGTGGCTGAGTTCTCGCCTTCAACAAATTTGGCCAGCGCATTAATGGGGGGCGGAGGAAGCTTTTCCACTCTTCCGCTGGGCCAGTGAATTTCCAGTGCGTCGATCTTGGTGGCCTTGCCAATGCCGAAGTGGGCCCGCCGCATGCTCTGGCCGGCATAGCCGTTGCCGCCGTCGATTTCGCGAATCTGCGTGAGCCCGCCGGCCGTGATAGTGATCCGCGCCCCGATCGCGTCGCGGTTGGACTTGGCGCCGGTCAGCAGGAACTGCACCCAGTTGCCGCCGCCATCGGTCACACCCTGATAAAGTAAACTCGGCTGGTTGGCATTGGTTTGGAAGATATCCAAGCGCCCGTCGTTGTTAAAGTCGCCGATCGCGATCCCCCGGCCGTCCTGATCGTTGTCCACGCCCGCCTGCGCGGAGATTTCCTTAAACGTTTGTCCGCCAAGATTGTGAAACAACTTCTTCTTTTGGTAGCCGCTCCAGGTCATGTTGCCGATCTTCGGCCAGTTTTTGACGTCGGTGAAATCGACGCCCGGCTTGGTAATCAGGTCCAAGAGAACGGGTATATAGTTCTCCTTGCCGGCTGAGCGCAAACCGTTCACCACGAACAGGTCCGGCCAGCCGTCGTTGTCGAAATCGCCAAACTTGGCGGCCCAACCCCACAGCGTGGCGCACGTATTGGTCTCCTTAGAGACGTCCGTAAACGTTCCGTCGTGGTTGTTGTGCCAGAGCATGTTGCACTCTTTCATGTACTCGTCGGTGATATTCGTAACGTAGATATCCATCCAGCCATCGTTGTCATAGTCGGCCACGTCCACGTTCATTCCTTTACGCGTGTCGAAGCCGATGGACTTCTCCGTGGCGTCGCGGAACGTCCCGTCTCCGTTGTTGAAGAAGATCCGGTCGGTGCCGTAATCGCAGGCCAGGTAAACATCCTGGAGGCCGTCGTTATTGAAATCGCCATGTCCCAAATCGAGCGTCCAGCCGGTGTGCTTGCCGAATCCCGCCTTATCGGTAACCTCGACGAAGCTGCCGTGTCCCGTGTTGTGCCACAACGTCACGCCTCCGCCGTTGACGGCGTTGTCCAGATCGTTCGGCAGGACATGGTCATCCTTTCCATCCAGCAGGTTCACCGGCTTGAAGTAGTTGCCGAACATGAGGTCCAGATATCCGTCATTGTCATAGTCGAACGCGATCACAGCGATGGTATTGCCGAATTTGTTCAGGCCGGAAGTCTTGGTGACGTCCTTGAATTTGCCATGGCCTTCGTTGTGGTACAAGATCGGCGTACCGAAGCGCGCCACCAGAAGATCCTCGCGGCCGTCGTTGTCGTAGTCGAACCACAGAGCATCGGAGACAATGGTCCCGGGATCGTTGCCGCCCGCCACTCCCGCCGCCACGGCCACGTCGGTGAAGGTCATGTTCCCGTTATTGTGGAAGAGATGATTGGGTTTGCCGGTGGCCGAATCGGTGACAAACAAATCATCCAGACCGTCCCCGTCATAATCGCCCACCGCTACGGAGGCGCCGCCGGAAGTGAACATTCCCAGCACATCGGCGTACGGTCCGGTGAAGGTGTGCGTGTGATGCTGGACGCGCACGCCCGCTTTTTCCCCGATTTCCTGGAAGCGGATGATCGCGATTCCTTCGCTCCACGCCAATGCCGCTACAAGAACCGTCGCGATGCTGAAGAGGGCGACCCGGAGCTTCATTTTACTTTCGTACCTTTCCCTTCTTCGATCAGATTCAGCCGGTCCACCGCGACATTTGCGAACGTCTCTTTCCCGCTGGATGGCCAGCGGACTTCCAATCGATCGATCTTGGCGTCCGGTCCAAGGCCGAAATGGACGCGCCGCATGGATTGACCGGCGAAGCTGTTGCCTCCATCCACAAACCGCAAATAGGTCTTCCCGTTCGTGGTAACGCGCACTTGAGCTCCTACCGCCTCGCGGTTCGATTTGGTTCCCTTGAGCAGGAACTGCGCCCAATGAGGGCCGGCCGGCATGACGTTGTGATAGAGATACGGTTCGGCATTCGCATTGGCCACGAACAGATCAAGCCGGCCATCGTTGTCGAAGTCCGCTACGGCCACGCCGCGCCCGTCGCGCACCGAATCCAGGCCGTGCCGCGCGGCCTCATCCTTGAAAATCTGCCCGTGTTCATTGTGGAAAAGACGCTTCTTCTGATATCCGCTCAGGCTCTTGTTCCCCATGGGCGGCCAATTTCGCGCGTCCGCGAAATCGATGCCCGGCCGCGTGATCATGGCGAAGATGTCCGGAACGTAACTGTCTTTCCCTGCCGACACCCAGCCGTTCATGACGTACAGGTCGAGCCATCCGTCGTTATCGTAGTCGAAGAACTTGGCGCCCCAGCCCCATCCCGTGTCCGACGTGCCGGTTTCGCGCGCGACATCGGTAAACTTCAAATTCCCGTCGTTGTGCCACAGGAAATTGCCTTCCCGCATATAGTCGTCGGTGATGTTGGTGACGTAGATGTCGAGCAGGCCGTCATTATCGAAGTCCCCCCATTCGGCATTCATCCCCTTTTTGGTGTCGAAGCCGATGGCGGATTCGGTGATGTCGGTAAAGGTGCCGTCTCCGTTATTGCGAAAGAACCGGTCGGTGCCGAAATCGCAGGCGACATAAAGATCGTCGTCGCCGTCGTTGTCGGCGTCCGCATGGCCCAGATCCAGGGTCCAGCCGCTTTGGGCCAGCCCCGCCTGCTTAGTCACGTCGGTGAAGGTGCCATCTCCGTTGTTGTGGAACATGGTAACGCCTCCGCCGTTGTTGGCGGTTTCGAAGCTCTCGGGAAAGAACCGCGGCGTGGCGGGATCGAAGATATTCACCGGCTGGAAATACGATCCGAAGAGAATGTCCTGGAACCCGTCGCGGTCGTAATCGAAGGCGATGGCTTTGATGGCGTTCATATAACGATCGATCCCAGCCGTTTTTGAAACGTCCTTGAATTTGCCGCCGCCGAGATTCTGGAAAAGCTGGCTATGTCCGAAACGGACGACCAGCAGGTCTGGCCGTCCATCGTTGTTAAAGTCAAGCCAGAGCGCGGCTGAGGTTGCGTTGGATGCGTCGTTTCCATTCGCGACGCCCGCTTGTTCCGCTACGTCGGTGAACGTGAGGTTGTGGTTATTGTGATAAAGGTGATTGCGGCCGTCGATGCCGGAATCCGTCACGAACACGTCGTCGTAACCGTCACCGTCGTAGTCCGCTACCGCAACGGCCGCTCCCAAGGCTGTGTAGCCGGCCATGATATTGGCATAGGGATTGTGAAAGGCGCGATTGGTATGCCGATGATTGATCCCGGCTGCATGGGTGATGTCGACGAACCACGAACCGGACTCGGCTGCCCAGAGGAGAGCGCCCGCGCCCACCAACGACGCCAACGCTAACGCAACCTTCATAGCGTAAGACTCTCCTCCCAAGGCCTGTATAAGCGAACACTGCTGTTCACCGATGAACCTCAGTGTACCGCGAAGCGGCTTCGGTTCAATAGCGCGGCCTGCCCGGATTTGGTAAGTTGAGTAATCTCTTTCGCTCTTATGGAACGCGTCGTAATCACCGGTGTCGGCGTTGTTACTCCGATCGGTTCCGGCAGGCAACAGTTCTGGTCGGGATTGCTGGAGGGCAAGTGCGGCATCGGGCCGGTAACGTCGTTCGATACTTCCGCGTATCCGGTGCACATCGGCGCTGAGGTGCGGGACTTCGCCGCGGAGCCGTATTTCGAGCGTCTGGATCCAGCCGGCATCTGCCGGGCGTCGCAGATGGCGGTGGCCGCGGCGCGCATGGCCCTGGCGGACGCGAGCCTGGACCTGGCGCATAGCGATCGCTGGCGCGTCGGCGTCTCCATGGGGACTACCTCGGGTGAAGCCGAGTGCATCGAGCGCTACAACGATTCCCGCAAACAGCCCGCTGAAGCGGCTTGCGCGGGTAAGGCGCTGGTCGGCTATCCGTCGCACATGATTCCCCGCCACGTGGCGATCGAGCTGGACGTGCATGGCGCCTGCGTTATGATTCCGGCGGCGTGCGCGGCAGGTAATTTCGCCATCGGATACGGATTGGATGCAATTCGAATGGGACGCGCGGACTTGATGTTGAGCGGCGGCGCCGATCGGTTTACGCGAATTCCGTATACCGGTTTCGCGCGGCTGGGCGCCATCGCTCCGGAGCGCTGCCAGCCCTTCGACCGGAATCGAAAAGGAATGGTTCCCGGGGAAGGCGCCGCGGTGCTGGTATTGGAAAAGCGCGACGCCGCCATCGCGCGGGGAGCGAAGATTTACGCCGAGGTGCTGGGGTACGGAGTGAGTTGCGACTCTCATCATATGACCGCGGCACATCCGCAAGGGGACGGGGCCATCCGCGCCATGCAAGCCGCGATGCGCGAAAGCGGCGTCACCACGGACGACATCGATTACATCAGCGCGCACGGCACGGGTACGCCCACCAACGATCGCGTCGAAGCCATGGCGGTGCGCACGTTGTTTGGGCCACGCGCCGGCCAAGTTCCCATGAGTTCCATCAAATCCATGCTCGGGCACACCATGGGCGCCGCGAGCGCCATCGAAGCGGTAGCCTGCGCGCTGGCTCTCGATACCGGCTGGATTCCTCCGACCATCAATCACGAGACCCCCGATGAGGACTGCACGCTCGATTTCGTTCCCAATCGCGCGCGCCATACGTCGCCCAAGGTGATTCTGAATAACGCTTACGCGTTTGGAGGGAATAACGCTTCCCTGTGTCTGACCCGTCACGATGGATAACTCCGCGCGATGAATACCAAGGTGGTGGTAACAGGCGCTGGTGTGATCTCGCCGCTGGGCGCTGGAATCGATGAGTTTGAACGCCGGCTCTACGCCGGGCATTCGGCGCTTATGCCGAGCGCTCAGTTCAATGGAATGACGACGGCGGAAATCACGGATTTCCAGCCGCAAACATGGCTCGGGAACAAGGGCGTGCGCGTGTTAGACCGAACTGCGCGCCTGCTTTGCGTCGCCACCCACATGGCGCTTTGCCAGGCCGGAGTCGCGTCGCCGGCGCCGCCTGCGCAAGGACTGGAACTTGGGTTAGTGTACGGCACCATGTTCGGCAGCATGCGCAGCATCGCTGCCTTTGACTGGACCAGCGTGACGGAAGGGCCCAGCTATGTCAGCCCGATGGAGTTCCCCAATACGGTGATCAGCTCTCCGGGGGGGCAGGCGGCCATCAAGTATGGGCTGCGTGGGGTGAATTCCACAATCTGCGCCGGATCCTCGGCAGCTCTCCACGCGCTCAATATAGCTGCCGAGTTCATACGATTTGGACGCGCTCGCGCGGTTCTCGCGGGCGGAGCCGAAGAACTGTGCGAAGAGGCGATCCATGCGTTCCGGTATCGCGGCCAGTTGTCGCCCACGGGCGTTGTCCGGCCCTTTGCGCAAGATCGGGATGGTACGGCCTTGGGCGAAGGCTCCGCGTTGTGGATGCTGGAGGACGAGGAAGGAGCGGCCGCGCGGGGAAAAACCCCCTTGCTCGAAGTGTGTGGCTTCGGTGAAGCACAGGACGACGCCCCGACGGCGGAGTGCGCCGCGGCAGCGATGCGGCAGGCTATCAAGAACTCCGCGATCAGTCCGGACCAGATGGCCTGCGTGGTTGCCGGGGCCAGTGGCAGTCCTTCGGTGGACGAAGCCGAGGAGCGCGCGCTGCTTGAGGTATTCGGGCCGCGCCTCGGGGAAATCCCCGTTTGTGCGCCGAAGGCTTCGTTGGGCGAAGCCATGGGTGCCTCGGGCGCGTATTGCGCCGTGGTTGGTGGACTCGCGCTGATGAGGCAGAGCGTGCCTCCTACCGCGAATCACGACGACCATTCATCCGGTCGTCTCTCGCTTTCCTCGCAAGCACTGGATATCCGAGGCGAGTACGCGCTGGTAAATGCTTTCAGCGATGATGGAAATGCCACATCTCTGATCCTGCGGAGGCTAACATGATCAAAAACGCACTGGACGCTCAATCGCCTGGCTCTTTGACTAACGCAGGGCGCGCCATTGAAGGTGCAATATCCAGGATGGTCCAGGGCATGCTAGCGCCTCCACGCAGTCTTTCCGCCGAAGTCGATCGCTTTCCAGCCGTCCGGAAGAAGACGCTTGGCATCCTCCAGCAGGTGACTTCCGAGCAGGCGCTTTGGCGATCGCGACCGGGCACGTGGTCCATCGCGCAGATCGCCGATCATCTGCTGCGCTCCGACGAACTCTACCGCGAGCAGTTTCGGCAGCTGATTCAAATGGCAAGAGAGGGAAAGGTGGGAACGGTTCCGATTCGTTTTCAGGAATTGGATACGTCGCTCGCGATGGTCCCGCGAGAAGTGATTGCAATGTTGGAATTTCCCCTGCGGATGTTTAACGTCTTCGTGCCCCACGCGCTGCGGGAGGCCATGGTGCGTTATCCGGTAATGAACGCTCTACACCCCAAAGTCTCCGAGCCGCGCGCCGGGTTAACGCTTGAAAAACTTCGGGAGGATCTGGCGGAATCGGTTGTCAAAACAACGAAGCTGCTGGGTGGGCCGATGCCGCCGAACCTGGGGCGCCTGACGGTGAGCCACGCGACGATGGGAAATAACAGTCCGGTTGAACTGTTTAGTATTATGATTGCCCACGAAGAGCGGCATCAGGCGCAAATGCAGAGCCTGCGGAGCAACGCGAACTTCCCGAAGGCTGCCGTTACTCCGGCTTGATCGCGACAGCCCCTTTGGATCGGGAAAATGGCGCAATCCCGGGGGAAGTTCCATCCAGGAAGTGTCCCATCACCAGGCTCTTGCGGCGGGAGACCATATCATCGATATTCTTCTGCACGATGTTTTGCACATAACGGCTGAATTCCTTCATCAGTCTGTCATTTTCAGAATCTTCCGGCTTGAGTCCGTCCAGGGGGACCGGCTTTAGAATGCGGACGTGCCATTTCGACGGCAGCGGAATGGGCGCCAGTGGAAACATGGGCGCGATCGGCAGATAGGGCCAGCCTACCTCTTTCACCACCCAGCTGGAATCGATTCGGCCGATGATCGGGAAGATCTCGGCGTGGCCGATCACCGCCGCCGGGATAATGGGCGCCTGATGCCGGACCGCAAGTCTCGCAAAATCGCTACGGCTGAAGTCCCGCAGTTTGTGCGTCCGCTTATAAGGCGTGAAGGTACCCCGAATGCCTTCCGGGAAAATTCCCACCAGGTTTTCCTGCTCAAATAGCCGGGCGGCATTTTCCTGGCTGGCGATCACGCCCCCGAGCTTCGTCAGAAAGTTGTTCAGGAATGGGGTGCGCAGCAGAGAATGAATGATAAGGAACCTGGGAACCCGGTTGCGATGAGTAAAGATCAATGACAGGTGCATCACCGCATCCAGCGGCATGAATCCGCGGTGATTGGAAACCAGGATTCCTCGGCCGGTAGCCGGGATGTTCTCCATGCCTTCGTAATCGATACGCCAGTAAATGTTCCGAAGGAACGCAAACCACCAGCCCCAAGCGCGGATGTAACCGACATCCAGGCCCCAATCGTCATATCCTTGCCGCAGACGTTCCGGATGGCCGCCCGGCTTGGTCGCCGCAAACTCCGTCAGGGCTTCGACGGTGGATTTTTCCGGATGCCAGTGCAGTTCTTGGGCGGCGCGGCTTGCCGACAACGTCCAATTGTATTGGAGCTGGGCCAGCCGCCGGGACTTTGGAACCCCGATCTGGCGTGTGCCCGCCGCGCGAAATGCGTCGGCGAGAGGAACCGCCCCGGGGCCAGCGGCGTTGAACAACCCGGTGCTCTGCGATTCGGCTGCTGCCGCCAGCACGTTGGCTGCATCTTCCACGGTGATGAACTGAACATTGGGATTATATCCGGCGATCTTGGTGGCAAACCCGTGGGAAAGCTTGGCCGTCAACAGATCGCCTTCGTCCGGATTCGTTACGTTGGTCAGCCGCACCACCGCCGAGTTTGGGTGTTCTCTCGCGATTTCTTCCAACTGGAGCCAGCGTTGCGCTGAATCCGCCGGCGGCAGCAAAGAGATCCGCTCTTCCGTCAACATCCCCGGGTTTTTTGGATTTGACCCGTAGGCATAGCCGTGGCTTCTGAGCACCAGCCTCTTCAGGCCCGGAGCGGTTGTTAGAGATTTCAGGGCCGCCTGATCCCCGGGGAAATAGATCGCGCATTCGGCGCCGTCGCCAGCCACGGTATGGCCGCGGCGCTCGAGTTCGGCTCTTGTGGCGCGGGCCAGGGGGCCGTCGAAGCCAAGGACGGCAACTCTCATCGCTTCAAAACGCCGCGCAGGAACGTGCCGCACATGGTGTCCAAAGCCCGTTCGTCGTCAAAGGTCTCCACATGTTTGCCGCCGAAAATCTCATGCATCATAAACATGCCCGTGAGCGAAGCCAGGAACATCGCAGACGCCGCCTCCACATCAACCCCGTCGCTTAACTCGCCACGTTCCTTGCGCACTTTGAGAAATTCCATAAACAGCAGTCTGCCCTGAACGATGAACGTGCCGTAGAACAATCCTCCCACTTGAGGATTGAGCATGGTTTCGTTCAGCATCTTGGATAGAAAAGAAATTCGCTTCCGGTACTGATCGAGAATCACGCCGGCCAGCAGGCGTAACTCGTCGTTCAGAGTCTCCCCCGGCATTCTCAGTTCGGGCGACTGCGCGGCCGCGGCCATCAGTTCCAACTCGCGTTCCAGCACGCACTTCAGGATGTTTTCGCTCGAATGATAGTGGCGCACGATATCGAACGATGCCACTCCGGTTTGCTTGGTGAGCATATCGAGAGTGATATCGCGCAGGTGATGTTTCTCGAATAGCTGCATGGCGCCATCGAGAACAGCCCTCTGTTGATTGGCGTCAAGTCCTTTCATGGCGAACATTCTCCATCCGCATGGCGTGGGCGCGCGCATTGAAGCTGAAGTAATCGGCCGCGAGATCTTTTCCTTCATCCCTTCCGGTAAGGACGATTTTCGCGACTCTCTGGGCGGAAACGATGACGGGAGTAATTCCACCGCCCGGCTGCGTCCAATGGCCGGTGAGGTAGAGGCCATCAATGGGCGTAAATAAAGGCAGGCGGTTGGCGCCGAGTTGCTGGGGTGACATTTCCCAGCCGAGCATCCCTCCCTGACGGTTATTCGTGAATCGAAACGAGGTCATGGCGGTAGCACTGCACTTTATCACGATGTGATCCTCAATTCCAGGTAGCACCTGCCGCAGGCGCTCCATGGTGCGGCCTTCGAGCTCCGCTTTGAGGACATTCCAGTCTTTCACTTCATCGAAATTTACAGGCGACGGCCGCTGCACGATCAGTGTCTGACATCCTGGCGGCGCGATTGCCGGGTCGAAATGTGTCGGGATAAAGATCTTAAAAACGTTTTTCATGATGTCACTCTTGTCGCACTCGTTCCAGTAGTAGCCCTCCGCCGCCGCGAGCTTCTCCGGGTCCATGCCTCTGAGACCGATGTGGGTGAGGAAACAGGCGAAGGTGGGTTTCTGAGATTCAAGGTGCTCCAACATCCAGGGGCTGCGGTATTCTTCGCTCATGAGATCCCGGTAGGTGTGGAGCGCGTCGGCGTTCGACACGATGACCGGAGCCTCGAATTCGAACTCTTCCGGCACCCGCCTGGAAATGGTTCTGACGCGCACGCCCCGGGCCTTCCCGTTTTCCGCCAGAATCTGGCGAACCTCGGCGCACTTCAGAATTTTTCCGCCTTTTTCCACCAGCACGCGCCCCAAATCGTCGGCGAACTTCTGCGAACTGCCTTTGGGATAGTAATTGCCGAGGAAGTAGGAAAGCCGCAGCATGGCGTCGAAAACATAGGAGGTGCGCTCCGGCGTGGAGCCCCAATGCGGCGCGTCTCCCATCAGCAGGATCCTGAGCCGAGGATCCCGAAAGTGCTCGTCCAACTTGCCGGCCATGGAATACTTCTCGAGTTTCTCGATCTGATCGTTGGCGACCCCGCGGAAATAGTAGAGCAGGCCATACATGTACGCCTGCTTCAACTCTGCAAAATAGGAATCGATACGCTCGCTCTCCTGGGGAAACCATGCCTTGAGCTTTTCCACGTACGAGCCGAACTCGGATGGAACCGAAAAGACCGGCAGGCCCGGCAGATGAAACTGATCCACCGGGTCCATTTTGATCCATTCCGTGGCAACCTCCAGTTCGCGCACCAGCTTGCCAGTGAGCGTCGCGGGATTTCCCAGCAGCGGGTAAAAGTGCGTGGCGGCGTCGAAGACGAAACCCTTCCGGCGGAACGTAGAACAAAAACCACCCAGCATGTAGTGCCGTTCCAGCAACAGGACCTTCATGCCGCCGCGAGCCAGAAGATTGGAGCAGAACAGGCCGCCGATACCGGCGCCGATCACGATTGCGTCGTAGCGGCCGGGATATTCACGCCCGAAAATCGTTTGGCTTTCCGTCACCAGTTCGCCTCCTCACGCCAACACCGCGCGTCAGGTCCATCCTTGGTCAGGTCAGTCCTCCATCGATATTCCACACCTGACCCGTTACGTACTTGGCCTCATCCCCGGCGAGATAAAGAACCAGCCGGGCAACATCCCGCACCGTCCCCGCCTGTCCGGAAGGGATCTGCGCGTAGAGTTTTTTGCGGGTGTTCTCATCGATAGACGCGGTCATATCTGTGTCGATGAAGCCGGGGGCTACGGCATTCACGCGAATGTCAAAGCGCGCCACCTCTTTCGCGAGCGCTTTCGTCAATCCGATGACGCCGGCTTTGGAAGCGCTGTAGTTGGTCTGACCGGCCATGCCGATCACTCCGCTGACGCTGGTGACGTTGACTACCGCGCCTCCGGTTCGAAGCATTCCTCCCACCACGGCGCGCGAATAATTGAAGGTCCCGGTGAGGTTTGTGTCGATGACGTCCCTCCAGACAGCAGGCTCCATTTTCATCAGCGGAACGTCGCTCCTGATACCGGCGTTATTCACCAACACCGATATTGGTCCATATTTGGCGATGGTTTCCGCCACCACCTGGTGGGCGCGGTCCAGGTCACGCACATCGGCCTGCAGCGCGGTCACCGTCGATCCCAGTGTTTCCACCAGAGCGCCGGCGGCGCTGGCATTGGAGCTGTAGGTGAAAACCACGGAATAACCGGCCGCGCTGAACTCCTCGACAATCGCCCTGCCGATGCCGCGGCCTCCTCCCGTTACCAGGCCAACTTTCAAGCCGGACGATTCCTTCCATAGCGCTCGTGAGCGCCTACAAACTCCTGGGATGCAATCGCTGCGCCCATTGAAATCTCACCGCCTAGAATCGCGCCCGCCACGATTTCAGCCAGTTTAGCCGCCTTCCCCGTCCCAAAGCAATCCACCATCTCCAGGGCTTCGCGCTGCGTTGGCAGACCTGTGCCTCCGCCCACCGTGGCCACGGTGAGAGCAGGCAGCGTGGTGCTTACATAAAGGCCGTCGGGATGCGGTTCAAATGAAGTGACCGCGCACGCCGAATTCACCACGTTGGCGACATCCTGCCCGGTGGCGATGAAGATTGCGGCCAGCCCATTGGCGGCATGCGCGTTGTATCCGATGGCGCCGGCGTTTAAATGGCCAATTACGGTGGATTGCCAGACGCGGAATAGCTGGTCCGCCGTGACGTGCAGATAGAGCCGCAGCACGTCGTGCGGCACTAGAGCCCCCGCAATCACACGCTTACCCTTGCCGCGTGTCATGAGGAATCCACTGGCGCGCTTCTCGGAGCACATCCCGCTGAATAGGAAGTAGCTCGCGATCGGATAATTGGCTTCCACCCAGCGGCAGACCGCCTCAGTGGCCCGTACGATCATATTCATGCCCTGGGCATCGCCCGTCCGGTAGCCGAAGTTCACCAATACCTGACGCCCGGTCTGGTAGCACTTGAGTCCCGTCAGCTTGCCGTGACGGGTGGTGCCCGCCACCACCTCCACCAGAGCTTGCAGCTGCGCTTCGATCCATCCGGGGAAGGCGGCCGCGGCTTCCACGTCGCGAAAGAAGAATGTGGGGGCGGTCTGATTCTCATCCGCCATTACCGCGGTTTGGACGCCGCCGGCTTTCGTCAGCGCCACCATCCCGCGCTCGTAACTGCGGATGAGCGCTCCCTCGGTAGTGGCCATGGGCACATAAAAGATGCCGCGGGCGTTTTGGCCATGAATCAGCAGAGGTCCGGCCACACCCAGCGGCACTTGCGCGACGCCGATGGGGTTTTCGATGTTGCCTCGCATTAACTCGGAGTCCCACCGAGCGCCGCCGACATGGCGCAACTGGGCTCCGGTCTTCTTTTCCGTCCACGCCCGGCGCCGGCCGACGCGCTCGGTGTCATAGCCGTTGTCTTTTAGCCGCGGAAGAAGGTCAGAAGGTCCAATTTCAATCGAATCGGGCCGGCGCGAATCGGGCCGGCGGGGATCGGGCTCCGCATCCAGCGGCTTGATTAGCTTTTCCATAGCCGGATCACCCGCAAGTGGGGTGGATCGTCATTGAGTCATCCACAGTTCGCGCAGATCGGTATCCACCCGCTTGTTGGGATCTAGAACGCTGTCGAGATACTCCTTCATGGTGTCGTCCCCCCTTGACAGACGCGCCTTCAGCGGTTCGCTGTCCGGGAATTGCGCGATTCCCTCTTTCCAGATGGCGCGAGCCTTATCGACGTTTTCGGTCAGCCAATAGGCGTCGCCCAACGAGATGTAGACGCGAACGTGATAGCTCTTCTTGCTTTCGGCCTTCTGGATGGCATACGCTCGCTCCAGATCCGCCATGCCCAGCGGGTACTTGCCGAAGATCTTCGGCCAAAAGAGGTAGCTGTTGCCGCGGGTGTACAGCGCAATCCAGCTCGGTTTCAGCTCAATGGATTTCGTGAACAGCCCCAGTGCGTTATTGGCGAGAATCACCTGGGAAATGGTGCCCGCCGCCGGGATCTTGTCAACATAGCTGAAGCCATAATTGAGAAACGCGTTGGCCGATTTCGGGTTAGCGGCCGTGAGCTTTTCGAAGAAGGCGATTTCGCGGTCATAGTCGGCGGGAGTACCTTCTTTTATATGCGGATCGTTGGCATGCGCGGCGAAGGCCCGCCGAATGGTGGCCTGACGGTATTCGCTAGCGTCCCGCAAACTGTCGGGGTCGGCCATCAGGGCTTCCTCCAGCGACGAAATCGCTGTGACGTAGTCTTTGGCGCTGAGTGCCCGCTCGGCCTTATCGAAAGCGTCGTCAGCCGCGATCAAAAACGATGCAGCCAATAGTAACGACGCCAAACCCGCGTACACGCGAACCATCACTTTCCTCCTCTTGCTCCCTCTCAGAAAAAGTGTGCGTAACCCATGGTTCCAAAACGATGAGATCTGGCGGCCGCACATGGGCCAGCACACGGTTGCCCGGTCACCTGGACAGGAAAACAGCACCCGTGCCCGCACGAACAAACCAGACTTGTATTGTACAGCGATCGCTATATCACTGCGGCGAAACTGTTCACCATGCCGCATTTTCGCGCAGCTTGCCAACCCGGTAGAAGGTGAACAGCAGGATCGCGGCCACGCACATCGCAACGCCTGTGAACATCCACTCCGCTTTTCCCCGCGCCACCTGTTGCAGAGTCCAGAAAAACTGGAAGACGCAAAGCGCCGCAACGAAATAAAGCAGCCGGGTGCGAGGCACCACGCTTGCCAGCCAGGCCCCGGCAGGCGCTCCGAAGATTGCCAGGGGGCCGGCTGCGAGCAAGTCCATTACGGAGCGCCGCTCAATGTCGCCAAGCCACATATGCAGGGCCACTCCCTCGGCCGATGCCAGCGCCGCGGCGCAAACGGCCGTAGGGATCGCAATCCTGAGGTCGGTCCGGTAGATCAGAACCATGACGACATAGACACACAGCTCAACGCCGACGCCAATGATCCCCACGACAAGCCCGCCGATCACGCCCACCAGCAATCCAATCCGCTGCGTGTTGGCGGTGTTCGGCGGCGGCGCACCCTTCAGGCCGCACAGCTCCGCGCTTCCGAACAGGATCAAAAGCCCGAAGCTCATCCAAAGGCAGGAGAACAGAAGCTTGGTTATGCTGTTCTCGACATGGGGGCCCACCAGGAACGTGCCCAGCAGCAGGCCGATAGGAGCGCCCACGGTGCTTCCGAGCAGGAAGCGAAAAGGCAGCTGAATCTTGCGGCCGATCATGAAAAACATTGCCGAGCTCATGCCCAGCCCCTGGATGAGGAGGCCGAAATTCCGGGCGTTGGAGGGCGGCTGATGCAGGATGAGCACCAGTATCGGAAACGCCACCGTGCCGCCTCCCATGGCAGTTGAGCCGGCCACCAGGGAGCCTGGGATCATCACCAGCGCCATGGGCCAGTGTTCGACGATTTCGCGCCAATAGTGCAAGCCGAACGCGACCACAACCCAGACCGCAAGAACAGCGGCTACGTACGTCTTCCAATAGATCATGGGATTCCACCCTGTGCTGCTCGGAGCGGAAGTAGCGGCGTGGCTCATTGGACTACTGTCGTTCATTTCGCTCCGAACTTCAATCGCCATTGACTGCGGGCACGGTTGCCGTATCATAGTAGAACATCCGGATTCTCCCCAGGCGAGCCGCGAATATGAGCATCAAACTAAGGAAGTGGATCGGGATCGGCTTTATCGTGCCGTCATGCAATGAGTCTGGAGGGGCTGAGTGAAGGTATTATTCGGAGCGGCGGCTTTGTGCGTTCTCGCCGCCGCAATTGCGGGCACGCCGGGGCCTGCGGACGTCACGTTCACCGACGTGACTACATCGGCCGGCATTCATTTTGTACATAACGCGGGCAAGTCCGGCAAGAAGTATCTTCCGGAAACGCTGGGCTCCGGCGCGGCGTTCATCGACGCCGACGGAGACGGTTGGATCGATATTTTTCTCGTCAATGGCAAGGACTGGACTCCCGGCGGCCGAAAGTCGCTGGGCGCGCTCTACCGGAACAACAAAAACGGCACTTTTACCGATATCACCGCAGGCAGCGGCCTGGACGTCGAAATGTACGGAATTGGCGTCGCGGTCGGGGATTTTGACAACGACGGGCGAGACGACATCTACGTGACTGCCCTGGAGGGCGACCATCTGTTCCACAACGAGGGTGGCGGCAAGTTCAAGGATGTCACCAAGACTTCGGGCATTCAAAATGCGAGCTTCGGAACCAGCGCCGCCTGGTTCGATTACGACAAGGACGGGAAACTTGACCTGTTCGTGGCCAATTACGTTCAGTGGACCCCGAAGACCGATCTGTGGTGTTCCATCGACGGGGCAACCAAGTCGTATTGCACGCCCGAATCCTACAAGGGCACTCAGAGCAAGCTTTACCACAATCTGGGCAATGGACGTTTTGAGGATGTCACGGTGAAAGCGGGCCTCGGCGAACCCACCAGCAAATCGCTGGGCGTCACCGTCATCGATTACGATGGGGACGGCTGGCCGGATCTGTTCGTCACCAACGACACCCAGCCCAACAAGCTTTACCACAACAATCGCAACGGCACGTTCGGCGAACTCGGCATGTCCGCCGGGGTGGCCTTCGGCGAGGACGGCGTGGCGCGAGGAGCCATGGGAGTGGATTGGGCCGATTACGACCGTTCCGGACGGGCGCACCTGCTGGTGGGAAACTTCTCCAACCAGATGCTAGGGCTGTACCACAACGAAGGCAACGGCTTGTTCGTGGATCAAGCTCCGCTTTCGACGGTCGGCCGAGAGAGTCTGCTCTCGCTGGTATTCGCCGCGTTCTTCTTCGACTACGACCTCGACGGATATCCCGACATCCTGACGGCCGCCGGCCACATTGAGGAAGAAATCGGCCGCGTCCAGCCCAAAATCAAGTACAAGGAGCCGCCGCTGCTCTTCCGCAATGTCGGAGGCAAGAAATTCGAGAACATGTCGGCCAAGGTAGGAGAGGCCTTCACCGTTCCGATGGTGGCTCGGGGCGCTATTTTTGGCGACTACGACCACGATGGAGACCTGGATATCCTGTTTTCCACCAACAACGGTCCTGCCCGCCTGCTGCGTAACGACGGCGGAAATCGCAACCATTGGGTATGCATCAAGACGGTTGGGACCAAATCGAATCGCGACGGAATTGGAGCCGTGGTTCGAATTGAGAGCGCCTCCGGCAAGCAGTGGAACACGGTTCGGAGCGGTTCATCGTATGCATCGCAGAGCGACCTCGCCTTGACCTTCGGTTTGGGCGGCGACACCAGCGTGAAAACGATTCAGGTGGAGTGGCCCAGCGGGACGAAGCAGAGTTTCACGGGCATTGCCGCGAATGAGTCGATCACGATTGATGAGAGCAAAGGCATCGTCGCAAAAACGGGTAAGTAACCGCGCCGCGGATTCACTCGAGCAGCGCGGGCGCTTGCCAGCCTCCAAATATTTCTTCCAGCCGGCTTGTCACGGCGAGTGCGACGTCTTCCCTCCAGGGCGGCGCCACAATCTGCACGCCGATAGGTAAGCCGGAGGCGGATTCACCACAACGGACCACTGCGGCCGGCCAGCCCGTCAGGTTGTACGCCATGGTATGGCTAAAACCGCGAAAGTTTTCATCCAGGCTGGACGTGCCGTGGAGAAGAGCCGCCTGGGTATAGGTTGGGCACAGAACTACGTCGTAGCGCTGAAGAAATGCGAACATCTCGGCGCGGTAACGGTCCCACTCGGCCCAATAATCCTCAAAGCCGGCGAGGCTCACACGATAATTTTCAAGCTTCTCCAACCAGCTTCTCAGCAGGGGATGGACTCGGGTGGAACCCAGATCTTCCAGGTAGCGCCACAGTGAATCTCCCCCGTCCGCGCCTAAGAGCTTCATTTCCAGGTCATAGGCATTCTCCAGGCAGCCGGGCCGGTCTTCTCTCACTAGCAGGCCTTCTGTCTCCAAGGCTTCGGCTACCTTGTGGATTACCTGGCAAACTTGCGGATGCGCGGGAGCGAAACCGTTCGTGGTATAGAACGCCACCCGCAATTTGCGAAGGTTCACCAGCGATGGATCGGCGAAGGGCATGCTCACCACACTTGAATCGCGGCCGTCGGAACCAACCAGCAACGGCATGATTGTGCATAGATCCAAGGTGTGGCGGGCCATCGGACCCATTTGCCAGAGCGCCTCAATCCAGCCACCGGCGGGAGGAAAGTGGCCGGTGCGCGGCAGCCGTCCGGAAGTCGGCTTAATGCCGGCGATCCCACAAAACGCGGCTGGCAGGCGCACACTGCCGGCTGCATCGCTGCCCAGCCCAAACGGCGAGCCGCAGCACGCAATTAACGCAGCCTCGCCGCCGCTGCTTCCGCCAGCAGTGCGCGCCAGATCATAGGGGTTATTGGTGGCACCGAAGATGAGGTTGTCGCTTTCAAACGCGAAGAGCAAATCGGGAAGGTTCGTCCTGGCAATAGGAATGGCACCCGCGGCGCGCAAACGATGAACCAGCGCGGCGTCTTCGGTTGAGGGCTTGGCTTGCGCCCTGCCCAGTGTCCCCGCCGTGCACACGCACCCGGCCAGCTCAATCGAGTCCTTAACACTGAACGGAACACCATGTAACGGTCCTTGGCATTCGCCTCGTGCAACTGCCCGATCGGCGGCGCGCGCTTCGGCGACGGCCTGCTCGCCCAACACCGCAACGGCCGCGTTGATGGTTGGATTCAAAGTCGCGATCTGGTCCAGGTGAGCTTGCACCAGCTCAAACGACGACACTTTGCGCTGCCGGATGAGAGCCGCTTGCTGTGTGGCGGAAAAACTCAGAAGTTCGTTCATGATAACCGCTAACAGTTTGGCATACGGGCGCTACAGTTTAGATGAACCTGAAGTACATTAGAGGAATTGGAAGCTACGCAAAGGCGGATCAAATCTTCAAATGGCAAGACGCAAAATTGAGGTAAGCCAGGGCGGACTGGGCGGTCAGCACGAGTTCCCGGCTCTGTCTGCCGAGCCCGCCAGCGCCGCGACGCCGGTAGACCCGGCCACGCTTGACGAAGCCGATCGCGAGATTCTCGCCAGCGTGGAGCGTTACCTGAAAGACGGGCTGAGCCTCAAGGCCTGGTACGAAAAAGCGTCGGCCGAGGGCAGCTTCGCGCAGCGGTTCGAACTGGCGCGCACCGAAAATCGTCCGGACCAAGGCTTCGGTTTCTTCGACGCGATTCAGATACAGGGCCGCACCAGACCGGTGATGGGCAACTACCAGGAGATGTTCTACGACCACCCCGGCGCCATGAAAGAATTCGATGACAGCCAGAAGCTGGAATGGCGCAGGCAGGTGCGGGAGTTTGTACTGCACTATTTCATGCGCGTCAGCAGTTTCAGCGAACCCACGGCCGAGATCAGCAGCGGGTATCCCGATCCCTCCCGGTATCTGGGAGGGTTGAGTTGGTGCCAGTCCGCGGCGCGCCAGCAGCAAGGATTCGGTTTTTCACAGCTCTACTCGAAGGTCCGCGATACGGGCGAGATCTTGAAATTTCCGGCTCATGAGCGGAACGCGATTCTCGACGTGAGGGAAGTAGTGAAACGGTACGAATGGGTGGTCCTGCGGGTTGAGATTTTCGATTTCGAGCTCAGGGTGGAGCCGCTCGGGCCGGGCGGGCCGGGCGTGGTGGCAAATCTGGCCGAGGCGAGTTATCTGGTGCTGTCTCCAGATTTTGTGATTGACCAGGAAAGTCCGGGAGAAGCCGTCGAGAGCCGCTACGGTTTCGGTTACGCCTTTATAAGAAATCCTAAGCCGGGACTTGCGGCTTACGGACCGGGGGAGCTGGATGCGGCATTCGAATCGATCGAATTCGATATAGCTCCAACGGGAAGAATTACGGTGCGGATCGCTTTCGTTTCGAACCGGCCGGAGCAGGCGACGAATGTGACAGTGAACCCCTTGCAATGGGCTTACTCTCTCGCCGATACCGCTTCCCTCGGCTGGGTGGGACGCCTTTTGCCGGGCGCGAAGGAGGCGCTTCCCGCTTTTGGGCTGGGCAGCTTTGACCCGCTGTATGCTTACATCCGGGTGGCGAACCTGCTTACGGCCGGGCAGGCGGCGGACGCGCTGTGCATCTCGCGCGATCACCTCGACAAACGTTTCCTGCTCCAGCATTTCACGCAGCACTACCAGACCATGGTGAGTTCGCTGATGACGTGGCGTCAAATTCCAGACTGGCTGGACGCGGAAGCGCTACCGAGGTGGGTGGTAACGGGTGGATTGATCGATGGCTAAAGCGGACCACGGCAAAGGCGTCCAACGGGACGTTGGGATCGTGCTGTCGGGCGGCGGGGCATTCGCCGCCTACGAAGCCGGAGTCATGCGGGCAATCCTGTCCGGTGAAACTTCTGCTACCGGATATCAAACCGTGGATCCGGGCATTATCACGGGAACGTCGGCGGGGGCCCTCAACGCGGCGCTCATGGTTTCACGGCTGGATTCGGGCGTCACGCAAGCGCTCGACTACCTGGAACGCGTTTGGCTGGAGGATCTGGCTTCCAGGCCTCCGTTCGGTGACAACGGTGTGTTCCGGTTCCGCCTGGACCCGCTGCGATTCTTCAATCCAGGCACGCTCGCAAGCCATCCATTCCGGCCCTTTGCGGACTTGGCGAGCGATGGAGCGTCGCTGGCCCGGACTTTGGTGCGGCGCGGATCGAACTTCGTTTTGTCCACCGGCAAGATTGCAACGCGAGCCATGGGCTTAATGGATATGGCCGCGCTGATTGCGGCCGACGCATTGCCCGCAACGCTGCGGCGGGTTCTGGATCTGAAAGCGCTCGAAAGATCGGAGCGCACCATCACCGTGGCGGCGGCGAACTGGACCACGGGGTCCATCGTGTTGTTCGCAAACCAGGATCTGGCCGGCGAGCATGGGTATGAGGCGGTGCGGGCTTCGGCGGCGATCCCGGGCATCTTCCAGCCGATCATGATTGGCGACAACATCTACATGGACGGCGGACTGATCATGAACACTCCCTTGAAACCCGCAATTGACGCTGGTGCATCGACGCTGCACGTGCTGTATGTGGATCCGCTGGTGAGAAACATACCCTCCACCAAGCTCGACAGCACCCTCGACATCTTCCAGCGCGCGATGGCGATTTCGTTCGCGGGAACCACCAACCGGGATATCGAAACGGCGGCGCAGATCAACGAGGGGTTGCGCCTGCGTGCAGGCGGCGAGAAAAAGAGCTCGATAGTGCTGTCGAAGAAAACAATCGCCGGATTCGAGAGGCGAATGCGGGCCGCTAGCGCGCCGCGGCGGCTGAGGCCGTTGACCATTCACCGTTACAATCCACAGCAGGATTTAGGAAACGGAATGGGGATTCTCGATTTCAGCCGGGACGCCATAAAGGCGTTGATCGAGCGGGGATTCCAAGACGGCATCCGGCACGATTGCGCAACCAGCGGGTGCGTGATCCCAGAGAGCGCGGCTGCCGAAGAGCGTCCCCTGAATTGAACTACTGCACCGACACCTTGACGGCCGGGCTGGTCTCGCCGGCAACCGAAATCGTGACCGAAATATTGTCGCCGGTGGGGGCGTCGGACGGCACCGTTCCCGTTATCTGGTAGATTCCGGGATAACCGGGCACAAGTCCGGCGAATGTGACCGGGAGGCTCTTGCCGCCAATCGCCACCGACACTGTATTCACGGTACTGACAGGCTTCGAGGGCGGAGCCGTGCCGGCAGCTAGCGTCTGATTGATGGCGCCCAAGCCGGTGCAATAGATGACCAGATTCTCACCGGACTTCAGCGGAGATGCAGGTGCGGCCAAAGCAGGAGTAAAAGGCGTGCCCGCCGTCAAAAGGTTCCACAAGTTCTGTGCTACGGACGCGCTGTTGCTGGTGGCAATTTGGAGAATATCGGGCTGAGCGGCGCCGACCGTGACCTTGACAGGTCCCGATATGGCGTAACCCTGGCTTACGATGAGCTCATATTGGGCATTCGCCGCAAGATTGTATGGCACGATGGCCAGGATCTTTCCGCTGCTGGAGTAAAGCAGCGGCAAAAAGTCTCCCGCAAAGAAGACCTGCGTGCCTGCCAGATCCATGCTGAGCGGCAACTGAGCGCCGGAAATGGGGGCTGCGGCAAAATACTGGCCGGAAATGGTAATCAGATCTCCAGGAGCGACTACAACCTGGCCTGAGACCTCCGCTCCACTGGTAACTCCGCCGGAGCTGACGGAAGGTACGTTCGGATTCGGCGCCAGTTTCCCGGTGAATACGGCCGACCCGTGCAACGACGGCGAAGCGATGTTTGCGTTGGCGGTGATCACGATTTGATTGGCGCTCAGGTTCTGGCCCAACCAAATACCCTGCCATTGCCCATTCTTTAGAGACACCAGGGAGAGCCGCGGATCGCCATTTGAGAAATCGGTTGTGACTTGCCCGGCGATCATCGGATTTCCGCAGTCGTCCACCGATTGCACCTGGATCGGTAATGGCCAGCCCGCTGGAACGACAAACCCCTGGGTGAGCGAAGTGAATACGGGATAGAGTTTCGCCGGCGTGCAACTGGCTGCTACGGCGTGCGGTCTCAACGACGAACCGGAGACGGTAATGACCGAAGGAACAACCACGAAGACAACGTTCACGGTAAGCGCCGTGCCGCCAACCTGCGATGTTATGGACGCCTGGTACACCCCAACCGGCAGAGAGCCGACATTGGGTTGCACGGTGATCATCTGCGACGCCCCCGGCGCAATATATCCGTTGTCCGGCGCCACAACCAGCCAGTCGCCCCCGTCGGTGGTGGTGGCGCTCACCGCCAGCGGCGCTTTCGACGAGCTTAGATTGGAGATCAGGAAGGTCTGGGAACTCGGACTGTCCCCGCCGGCCGGGGCGGTGAAGATGAGTCCTGAAGGCGCCAGTGTAGCTGCCGCGGTTTGTTCCGTTGAATGCACATTCAGGACCACCTCGAACTGTTGAGGCGAGTTTACGGTGCCTGCCGAAGACACCACGACGAATCCGTAATAGACCCCGGGAGCGAGCCCCGACGGATTCGCGGATACGGTAACCGAACCGAAGCTGGTTGCTGAAGAACTGCCGCTGGCCGGCGAGATGGACAGCCAGGATCCGCCGGAAAGGGTGCTGGCTTGCGCAGTCCAACTGAACGGGATGGTTCCAGTGTCGAGAACCTCAAAGCTTTGAGGCGGTGTCACTGCCCCTCCTGCGCCCGCGGTAAAGGTGAATCCGCCTTGCGGGAGCGCCATTTTCTGTACGGCCGGCGCAACCGTGACCGTGACAGGGATGGTCACAGACTGAAAATCCGTGCCGACGATCAGCAACGTAGCCACCGTGGTTCCACTGGGAAGCTTGGATGGATCGGCCGTGATGCTCACCGTGGCGGGCAGATTCGGCTGCGTTGTTCCCTGCGCTATGGAGGCAGTGAGTCCCGCGCTGGCGTCGCCGCTGAGGACCACAAAAAAGTCGATCACACCGCTTCCAAGATTCAAAACTTCGAGCGACTGGCTCTGCGGCGTTCCGCCGTTCAAAGCATATGTGAGCTGGGTGGTGTCGGTGGCGAGCTTCGGATCGGCTGCCGAATCCACCAGGAATGTGACCGGCACAGTACACAGCACCGTGTTATTGCCGGGGGATGTTAGAAAGACGTTGCCTTGGTAAGTTCCCGGTGCGAGCGCGCTGGGATTCGCGGACACGGAGAAACTCCCCTTGGCGAGGGCGATCGTGGAAGGAACCTGGATCCAGGGGCTGTCGGTAGTCGCCACCAGCTGCAGTCCAGCCAGGTTGCTCGCAAGCCCGATTGACTGCGGGCTGGTGATTACCCCGCCGCTGGTTCCGAGAAACGAAAGGCTGGCTGGTATCGCGGATGCGGTGGCCGCAGTGGTAAGAACCTCGCGTACGCGATTGTTGTTGAAATCTGCAATATAAAGATTACCGCTGGAATCTACGGCCAGCCCGTCGGCTTGGCCGAAACTAGCTTGTAGTGCGGGACCGCCATCGCCCCCGAAACCGGCCTGCCCGTTTCCGGCGACCAACGAAATGATTCCGTCCGGTGAGATTTGGCGCACGGTGGTGGAGGTGGATTCAATGAGGAAGATGTTGCCGCTAAGATCGGTCGCGACAACGTAGGGGTCTTCTAAGCAGGCCGCGCTGGCTTGTCCTCCATTGCCGGTGGAGGCGGAGGTCCCGTTACCGGCGATAGTCGTAATGGTGCCACCGGGTGTCACCATGCGCAGGCGGTTGTTCCCTCGATCCGCAATGATCAGATTGCCCTTCGGATCGAAGGCGATGCCTTGCGGGTAATTCAGCATGGCCTGGTTGGCAGGGCCGCCGTCGCCGGAATAACCCGCCTGGCCACCGAGGCCCGCGAAGGTGGTGATGATGCCGGTAGCGGCCGAGACCATCCGGATGCGGTTGTCGCCAGGATCGGAGATATACAAGTTACCATTTGCATCCAGCGCCAGCCCCTCCGGCTCGACGAACGACGAACTGGTTGCCTGAATGTTGTCGCCTCCAAATTGATAAACGCCAACTTGCCCCGCGAATAAGTTGAGGTTCCCGTCCGGCGTGATTATGTATACAACACCGGCGTAGAGGTCTGAAATGTAAATGTTGCCCTGCTGATCCGCGACCGCCTGAGCCGGGGTCCCCAATAAGGTGCCGGTAGCGGGTCCGCCATAGGTGAGCTGGTAACCCTGCCCGACGCCTTGCACACCGAAGCCGGCGATGGTCTGGATGCTGCCGTCCGAGTTGATCCGCTTCACGGTGAAATCGCCAGAATCGGCGATCAACAGACGTCCGGATGGATCAAACGAAAGAAAGTTCGGACCCGACAATGACGCGTTTGCAGCGGGCGTGCCGTCCGGGGTGCTTTCGAATTGACCGTCGCCAGCTACAGTGCTTATGGTTCCATCCGGATAGACGGTCCGGATGCGAAAGTTCCCTGTGTCCTCGATATACAGGTTTCCATCCCCGCCGACTGACACGCCCTCGGGAAATCGGAAGGTGGCCGCCAACGCCGGACCGCCGTCGCCCGAGAATCCGAAAACCGGGGTTCCCGCAATGGTGCTCACGATACCGGCCGACACTTTTCGGACCACGCCGTTGTTCACGTCTGCGACATACAAGTTGCCGCCGGTGTCGAAGGCGATTCCGTATGGGGTGGAGAACTGCGCGGACAGCGCCGGCCCGTCCAGGAAGCCGTAAGTGCCCGAGCCAGCGAAGGTTGTGATGATGCCATTCGGCGCAATCTCGCGAATCTGGTTGGTGTAGTCCTCAGCGACGTAGAGGTTCCCGGCACCGTCGATCGCCAAAGCGCCCGCTGACAGCCCCAGAGAAGCCTGCGTGGCTTGGCCACCATTGCCGTTATTGGGGGAAGTAGCCAGTTGCCCGTTTCCCGCGTAGGTAGAAACGATGCCGTTCGTCGTAATCCGGCGGATGACAGAGTCCACCCCGTCAGTGAAGTAGAGCGTGCCCGCTGTGTCGATCGCCATTTTGCCGCCATACTCGATCTGCGCTTGAAGGGCGGGACCCCCGTCGCCCGTGTATCCTGACTCACCAGTGCCCGCATAGGTGGAGATAATGCCGGCCGGCGTCACACGGCGAATGCGATAGTTGTGGGAATCATAAATATAGAGATTGCCTGCCTTGTCCATCACGGCATCGCTGGGAAGGCTAATGGAAGCGCTGCGTGCCGGGCCGCCGTCGCCGGAAAATCCAAGGATGCCATTGCCCGCAAGGACCGTGAGCGTTCCGTCGGAGTTCAACCTGCTGACGACGCTGTTATAGGTGTCGGCGAAGATGATGTTACCCGCGTTGTCCGTATGGAGCTGCTGGAACCCGGATAGAGCGGCATTCAGGGCCGGTTGCCCATCGCCGCTGAAGGTGTGCGCCGCTCCCGCAAAGGTAGTTATGATACTGTTTTCAGTGAGTTCAGCGGACCGTGCGATGCCGCAAGTCAGGAGAATCTGAAGAGTCAGGATGATCGGGAGTTTATTCATGTCGCGGATACAATCTTAGCCTGTCCGCTGGCCGCACTGCCCAATCCAGTCGCACGATCCGCGAGGCCTGCCTGGCGAGTTCCTGCAGGTTAACGGTCCCACAAGATGCTGGAACTACTAGTAAGTCCTGGTACTCAGGTTTTTTATGTACTGGCAACCAAATGAGTGTACACTAATCGAGCAGAGGAATGTTACGTAAAATCGCGGAGGACTTCACTGTATGTTTAAGAGCGGACCAGAAGCGTTAGGACGGCGGATAGGGCCATTCGCCGTGTTTGTTTTGGGTGCAACGCTCTTTATTCCCGCGCTGTTTGGCAACACTTGCGGTGTGGCCACCCTTGACCAATACCTGAGCGGATCGCAAGCCGGATGCAGCTTGGACGGCTATACGGTGGACTTCACTCAATTCACCGCTTATTCCGTCAACGAAGCCGCCGAATTGCTGGGCTCCGCGGATATCACGGTGACCCCAACATACACAGCCAGCTATCTTTCGTTGCAGTTTTCCGGCGCTTTTTCGAACTACACGCCCGGCTCGAGCGAGGAGTACACATTTGGATATCTGCTGGATCCCGTCTTGCCGCACGTTTCCGGCGCAACTGTTGACACAGGGCCGAACGATCCGATTTCCTTGACTGGCGAGTTTTGCGGGGACGGCGTTATCGTCAGCCCGACCGCGTGCAGCGCCGGCGGCTCCTTACTCAGCATGGGAGTTGGGGGGAACGATCAGACCACAGGCGCCCTTTTTCCCTCCCCGGTAACAAACCTGGACACTGAACTCACGCTGGTTCTCGGTCCAAGCGAAAGCGTGCAATACTTCGGTTCCACTGCTACCCTCACCGCCACCCCCGAGCCATCCACCCTCTGGCTTACGCCTGGCCTGCTTGGGCTGGCGTGGCTGCGCAAGAAGTGGCTGGCCAAGGACCGGTAACAGAGAGCCGAGATCCGCGCCGTTCCTAATTTAGGTAAATAATATAGTTGATAGACCAACAGCCGAGCCTGTGGGCTGCTGATGGCGTGACAGGCCAAAAAATGAGTTTATGCAGGTTGAATGATGCGTTCAGCGACAATCATTGACTTGAGCTCGTCGAGATCTGCGGAGGCTTCCTCATCGCTCTTCACTGCCCGGAGTATTTCCCGGTAGGTAATCGGCGTGGAACTCGTGCCAGGGTCTTTCCATTCTGGAAACTTATGGGTTTCGCTGACCAGATCCCATCTGTTTCTGTACCCGGGTCTCTCGAAGATCTCAGTCAAGAGACGCTTCTCGGAACGGGAAAGCTCGTCATCTTTGGGCTCCGAGACTAGTTCTACATCCCAGTCCGCAACCGTTTTGATGTGGGTTTGCCAAATCGACCGCTCCGAAGGCATCGGTTCCGACACGATAAGGTTGTATATGTTGCTCGTTACAGGTCCCTCACGCATCGAAACATAGCGGTCAGTGGTGATCGGTCGTCCCCACCTAGCTATAGCTAAAGCTTCGCGATCGGCGACGTAAAGGAGTTTTTATCAGCTTCAGATACTTCATGCGACCGCCGCGCAGCCCAAGAAGACAAGCTGCCGCCTCGGTTGCTTTCGCCTCATTGAAGCGGAACCTCATAGGACTATTGTAGCGAAGATCAGAGAGTTATGATATTTTGCCGGTTTTGGCCATTGGCATACAAGGATGTGTTCACCTCCGTTCCCGGTAGAATCTTTCCACTTTTGGAGGTGTGCTAGGTGACGCCAAGATTCCATCTTGAACCAGCTTAAGAAGTTGCGGGCTACACGAATCGTGTGGAAGCGCAAGACCATCTATAATCTGCCGCTCAAGGTGATTCGAACCGGCGATCTTCGCATATTCGTAAAGCACGGCGGTGTCTCGCCCTATAAAAAGCATGCTCTCCACGTCGCAGGACGACCGTCTGGTCCTTGTTGTAGCGCAAGGTAGAGAGGCACACGATTACGCATAATGGATCTGGCTCCGTGACGACTATCCGCGGGTGTGGCGTCTCTTCGCACGTGCCGGGAGCCGGGATCAGGAGCGTGTCGCCGCAGTTCATCTTCTTTACACTTCTGCAAGTACACCCGTAGTACAATACTCCATTGGGACGACGTTTACGAGAATCCCTGGGCCGGGGAGAAATTCCCAGGGAGCGCAGGTTGTCCCCTACGCTGGTTTGATAGATGGAAGGTCGAGTCCGAGGCTGAGCTTCCAGATCCGTAGCCTGATGCTCAGCTTGCCCCGTGGTCGACGAATTGTTAGATTTGCGAATTTCACTGTGAGGATCACCTCCTTTCGGTGAGAATGACCCCGCCGGAGTCGTTGGTTTAAGAGGCCCTTGACTCCAGCGGGTTTTTCCGTCTCCTCAGACGGAAACTTGTTAGGCTACCGCTTCCCAGGTATGTCTGGATTTAACCTCCAGCGGTTCTTGCCAATATTTTCAAAGCCGCCGGCGCGTTTGAATGCGGTCGGCATGTGAGTCTGAAAGTGTTTCTGGGAACCCTTGAATCCGCCAGCCACGGCCAGTTTTTCAAGTTCTTTCCCATGTAGCGCCTCATGCTCTGTTAAGAGCACCCTCGCTATATCCGCCAATGGCATGTTTTTAAAACGACGGCTGGGAGCGCCTTTCGGTATCTGTGGAACGATTCTCGGAGGGCGCTCGGGCGTAATTCGGCCATTCGGCGAACCCGCCGTATAGCCGAGTTCCTTCAGATCCCGCTCGATCTGCTCCTGTTGGGCCAGTAGTTGTTTAATAGCCGCCCCCTTCAAATCATCAGCCTTTTGCTTGGCTGCGAGGGCGGCGACTACCACATCATTGCGACCGTTCAAAGGTGCTTGGGTTTCGGTCATGAGAGTGAGCCTTTCCATGACCCTAGGTTACAGAACTGGAAATGTCAAACGCTGTACTGGAATGGATCAAGTCTAATCCAACTACAACCAACGATCGGCTAGAACATGATTTAGTTATTTTGTTTTGTAAACAGCTGAAAGGCGCTCAAGTCGAAGGCGCTTTGCCTTACGCTTGCGCCCTGGAGCCAGGGCTATCCTCAAAAATGGTGCCAGTCTTCGGCGAGAACTTAGCGTGATCATGTTTGCCGTAGCATTTCCAGACACGCTCTCTTTGGATGTAGAAAACGTGATCCAGGCCGCAACGCGGACATTTCACTTTGCCATCCTGCCGGCGCAGTTCTACATGAACTGACGGCAATGTTCAAAGTTAGCAAACCAGTTGATTGCTCCCAATAGAGTTTCTGGAGTGTTCGGTGTGGTCTCTGGCGTTTCCATACTTTTGGTCTGCGCCAAGAGCCATAGTCTGTCAACTATATTATTGCCCTAATTTAGAACGGAAAGTATAACGCCCAGCGGGGACGTCATGCCGCCAATGCTCACTTGCAGAGAGTAATCGCCATCTGCCATCGGGCTCGGCACCTGGATGTCAACCTGATACAGAGCCACGGCGCCGGCCGTTAACGCCGCCCCCAATACTGTCACCGGCGAGTTATTGAGCGTGACATTGGGAAGGGTGGAAGTGTTTTCCGTCGGAGTGGCCGGAACCAAGGAGCCAACGGGCGCGGCAGGAGTGGTGGGGCCCAATCCGGTGCCCCATAAAATGATCGTTTCACCTGGTTTCGCGGGTATGGTGGTGAGGCCCGCGAATGTGCCGGCTTTCACTGCATCGCTGAAATCCAGATGCGTCGCCACGGCTTGGTTTCCCGGCCACACAAAGAATGCGGGGCTGTACTGGCTGGCAGTCGCCATGAACGCCACGCTGGTTACGGACCCGTTGGTCACGGTCACCGCCACTGGCCCGGGGCTAACCTGGGGAGCGATCAGATTGATCTGTCCTGGACTGATGTAATTGATGTAGGCTGGCAGGCCGGCGATCGTCACGCTCACTCCGTCCAAGCTGGTTGGAAGCGCTCCGTTGACGATCGAGTTGTTCCAATTGTCCGTGGTCGAAGCCAGGCTGCTCCCCAGGATCGTCACCCAAGTGTAGGGCGCGATGTTTGGCAGCAAACTGGCGGCGTTGACGACGCTGGTCACGGTTGGCTGGCCAGGGACCGCGTTCCCCGCAAAGGTCAACGTCCCATATCCTGTGGCGGAATAGGAAACCGCGATGCCCGCGAACAGCGTCACGACGTTGTCGATCTGCGGCGGATTGTCCGTGGTGTAGCCAATGGATACCGTGGCCGGCGTTCCACTGAATGTCAGATTATAAAGGCCACTCAAAGCCGCCGGGCCGCCGGAACTGGAGGTGATGGCGCCGGCAAACATAACGCTCGGGAAGGGACTGCAAGAAGTGTAGGTCCCCTGAATCGAGATGGTGTAGCTGGCGAGCGTCGCGGCGGTGATGTCTGTGCCGGCGGGCGTGGGAATGGGCGACCCCGCCTGAACGAGAAAGACCGTGGACGTTAGGGTGTTGGCCTGGGGATTGTAGAGGAGCTGCTCCCTCATCTCCTCGGTTCCCGCGGCGAGACTGGCCAGGATGCTAGCCGAAAGGCTGGTGCCGTAAATAGTCTCAATGTTGGAAGACAGGACGGTCCGCTCGATGAAAAAAGATTGCACGGCGGGTGGGGCCGTAGTGCAAGTGGCAGACGCCGGCTGGCTTTGAGCCTGGATCGCTACCGCGCCGATTCCGATGGCGAAACCAATCGAACACCAGCCGCTCCACAGACATTTCTTCACGTTTGTCTCCCTTCCTTCTTCGCTCGCTCTATATTAGAACGCGATCCTCAGCATCAGTTGAATCTCCCGCGGAGTTTCATTCAGCGGACTCACCGCCGGAAAGCCGCTGGGATCGCCCAGCCTGCCAAATTGAGCCGAGCCAAAGGTGCTGGTGTCGCCCAGGTACGGGTCGGGATTGTTCAGGTTCGCGTGATTGAGAAAATTGAAAGCGTCCGCGCGTAGCGTCAGCCGGCCCGACTCCCCGAACCATGGTATACCGAAAGAACGCGCCAGAGAAAGGTCGATGTTATAGATACCGGGACCGATCAGGGAGTTTCGGCCGAGGGTGCCTATGCTATCCGAGACTCCGGCAAAAGCGGCCGGATTGAGTAATTGCTCGCCCCCAGGTATCGCTATCGGACTCGATAACACCGGGTTCGGATTGATGAGATCCGGACGTGGGTTGATCAGTGCGCCGCTGCCCGGAATCACGGCGCTGGTGTTGTCAATCACGGTGTAAGGCAAGCCCGAGCGGAAAGCCGCCAGACCCGACACAATCCAGTTGCGGAACAAAATGCCCGCCTTGGACCCCTGCAACGCCGCAGGAAGATTCCAGTAGGAGAATAGGACCAGGTTGTGCCGCTGATCGTAGTCCGAATTCCCCTTGTCGGCCTTGGGATTGAATTGCTGCGTGAAGGCCGCCTGTTCGACGGATCCGCTGCCGGAGATAATCTCTGTGAAGCTGAGATCGAAGAAATCGCCCGCCAGAGGATCGCTCTGGTTGTCGATGTAATGGCTCCAGGTGTAGGAGCCCTGAAGGTATCCGCGGCTCCAGCGATAGCGCGCCACCACCGTCAGCGCGTTGTAGTCGGAAAAACCCTGGTTCGCCCGATAGTTGACATCCGGCAAATTGGGGTTCACGCTCCCGCCGTCCGCGGCTGTGAACTGGCGATTGATCACGTCGGTAGTGATCAGATTTCGCCCATAGGTACCCAATCCGTTTACCTCGATCGTGAAATCGTTGGCCACGCGATGCTGGATGCCGGCAAAGTAGCTGGACGTGCGGCCGTTCACCAGATTCGGAGCCACCAGTGTGACGTTCGGGAAAGCGTAGGGGTTCGGGGCCGACGTTTGCGCCAGGCCGGGCAGCACGCCGGCAATCGGACTCAGGTAATTGAACGTACCTTGTATCGGGAAGGACGCCAGCACGTAATCGTTGCTGCGAAGATCCTGCCAGAGGTTGTCGAAAGGCCGCTCGTAGAAGGTTCCGAACCCGCCCCGCAGGAGCGTGCGTCCGCTGCCGAACAAATCGTAGGAAGCTCCTACGCGCACCGCCACGTCACCGTTGTCGGTGCCGAAGAGCTGTTCGCCGCCGCTGGTGGGAGTTACTAAAGTGGCGCCGGCGAGTTGATCGTTCATGGTAGCGCCGCTGCCCAACCGCAGCAACGCGTCTTTATTCGCCCCCACGTTGCGGGGCGATCCGTAATTCTCGTAGCGCACCCCGTAGTTGACGGTCAGGCGCGGTGTGAGGCGAAATGTATCCTGGGCAAAAAGGAAAAATTGATTGTATGCGTATTGGCGATCGTAGTTCGGTTGAATCGCCGTTCCCGCCGGGCTGTCGCGCTCTATCGTTACCGTCACGCTGCTGGGCTGATTCAGGATCAGATTGAACAGGCCGTCGAAGGTGTATTCTCCGTCCTGGCCCGCCGTGAGGTATCCACTCAGATGTCGAAAAAGAAGTCCCGCGCCAGCCGTCATCAGGTGGCGGCCGCGCGCCCAGATCACATTGTCCAGAAGCTCAGTCGTCTTGCTGTGATTGTCGTAACTATAGAATTGCGTACTGCCGGGTAGTGCGATGGTCGAGATTGGATAATAGTTGGAGGGCGCCGCGGCAAGCAAAGTCGGGATTTGCGGATTAGGACGGTTAAAGTAAAGGTCGTTGTCGGTGTGGCTCAGGCGGAATTCATTGGTGAGCCGTGTGGAAAACGCGTGGATGTAGCTGCCGCCAAGCGCCCAGGTCTGTTCCATCAGCGGTGTGACGAAGTCCTTGTAGGGACTCCAGACAAAATCCGGTTCGGACATGTTGACGAAGATGCCGCGCACCATGATCCGGTCACCGCCCTTCGGGGTGTAATCCAGCCGTTCGATTCCGAGTGACCGGTTAACCGCCACCGGCGGCGCAACGGTCAGCGTCGCGAACGGGTTCGCCCCATCTGTGACCGCGGGCGCCGGGTACATCGCCAGCAGGTTGCCGAGTGGCGTATTTTGCTGCGGAAAGGCGGCCAGGAAATTCGTGGAAGGAAGCACGAACGTGGCAGGGCCTTGGAAGCTGCGGCTGCGAAGGCGCTCGAAGGCGCTCGAAAAAAACAGGCGGTTCTTGAGAACGGGACCGCCCACAAAATAGCCCGGCTGAATCTGCTTGTCGGGAGTACGCGGCGTCCCGGCCAGGTTTTGTTGAAAACTGTTGGCGTTCAGCACGTCATTCTCGAGGTAGAAATAGACCAGGCCGTGAAACTGGTCGCTGCCGGATCGCGTGATTGCGTTTGCGATATAGCCGGATGTCCGGCCGTACTCCGCTGAGAAGTTATTGGTGGAAACGCGGTACTCCTGGACGGCTTCCGGGGCGATGGGAGTGAGCGGCCCGGTGACCAGGTAGTTGTTGTTCTCGACGCCGTCCAGCAGGAAATTCGAATCGGTAGGACGAGTCCCGTTGATAGAAAGTCCCAGTCCGCGCGCCGTGCCGGCGTCCGAAGTCACGCCCGGCTGCGTCACCAGCATCGAGTAGACGTCCCGTCCCTCGAGGGGAAGCTCGTCGAGCTCCGTTCGGTCGATGACTTCCGATATGGTCGATTCCAGCGTTTCGCTGCGGCCCTTTTGCGCTTCGAACGATCCGCTTTTCGTACTGTCCACGTCCGGCCCGTAGAAGGTAACGATGGTCTTCGAGCCAGGCAGGAAAACGCTGTTGTACTGGCCGGCCTCCCAGACATCGTTCAATGGACGCAGGCGGAAGTCAAGATCGATGCGGGCGGCGACAGTGAGTTCGACGTCCTGAACTTCTTGCGCCTGGAACCCATCGGCAGTGACGCGGACCTGGTAAAGTCCGGGTGACAGTAAGGGCAACAGGTAATATCCGGACGAATCGCTCACAGCCCCGCCGGCGAGCGTGGTAAGCGAACTAGCGAAGACGATTCCTGCTCCCTGGATGGGCGTGCCGCTGACGGAGTTCAGCAGCCGTCCGGAAATGAGGCCCTGCGTGGTTTGCGCGCTAGCCGCGGCACTCAATAGACCGAGCAGTAGGCTGAAACGCAATTGGAAGATTACCCTGCCTTCATACCCGCGTCGGGTCGATGGTCCGAAGCTCAAACTGTGCTGCAGCGATGAGAGTAGTTTATCATCGTTGCCGCGTTCACGCAGACACCACGCAAGGCGACACCACGCGTCACGGCGTCGGAAGGCTATGTCCTCCGCTTACGCTCTTCGTCTTCGGCAGGAACGGCCGCATCAAGTGTGTGCCTTGAGTACGGCCGTCCTGTCAGTTATGGGTGTTGTCTCAGAACGTATACTTCAGTCCCAACTGCAACTGACGCATGGGGATGGTGCTAATGGTGCCGCTGATCACTCCGAATCCCGCGTGCGGGGTCCCGGCCGGCGCGCCCGGAATGGCCGCACCCGCCAGAATATTCGGACTGGGTTCACCAAACGCCGGATGGTTCAGCAGATTGAAGGCCTCCACGCGGAGTGTAAGCCGGTGGTGCTCGTTCCAGGGCATGGTCCAGTTTTTGTGGACTTCGGCATCGATATCGAAAATGCCGGGAGCGCTCATGGTGTTCCGTCCGACATTGCCGAACGTGCCTACAGGCGCTTCGACGAACGCCGCTTTGTTGTAATAATCATTGGTAACCTGGTTCGAAGGAATTACGGGACCGCCCA
>Ga0302325_10000879_pt1 | contig 80306 bp, 72 predicted proteins | sample Palsa_T0_2_FD_201948 | JGI IMG/M metagenome (GOLD analysis project Ga0302325, IMG submission 201948) | Peat permafrost microbial communities from Stordalen Mire near Abisko, Sweden - Palsa_T0_2 | ecosystem: Environmental > Terrestrial > Soil > Palsa > Peat permafrost | place: Sweden: Abisko... | reverse complement strand
TTCAAATCCCCCCTTCCGCACCAATTCTTGTGGATTCGAGCTGGGCGGAGTTGCCCTCCGCTGGACTATCGGCCGCGGCTGTTTTCCCTTCGCTGGCCCCTATACCCACGCACAACGCCGCCCCCCCCGGCAATTCCTGAATCTTCTCCATAGCGTGCGGGTACGAGCGGAATCTCGCGGCAGCGCTGGTTGACGCAACAGGCCGGCAGGCGATCCTGAATCTCACCGAAATACGGTTGCAGCATGGCGGAGACGCCGCCGCCGATCACCATCACATCCGGTTCCAGCAGATCGATGATGTTGCCGAACCAGTGGGCCAGCAGCTCTACGGTTTCGGCCATCGTCTCACGAGCCACGCGGTCATTCGTCTTGAGCCCCTGGCTCACCATTTCACAAGTTAACTGCTCCGGTTTGCCGGCCGTCAAATCGAGCAGGCTGGATTTCTGCCCGCTTTCCAGTTTTGCGCGCGCTCGGCGGGCAATCGCAGGTCCGGAAGCATAGGCTTCAATGCATCCATGCTTGCCGCAAGCGCAGAGCGGGCCTTGATAGTTGATGCTCATGTGTCCGCCTTCGGCGGCCGCGCCGGTGCGTCCGTGATAGATTTTGCCGTCGAACACGATTCCGGTGCCGACTCCCGTTCCAAAGGTCGCGTAGAAGATATAGCGATAGCCGCGAGCCGCGCCCCATAGGGCCTCGGCCAGCCCGGCGGCGTTGGCGTCGTTATCGACCTTTACCTGCACTCGATACGTGCGCGCCACCTCCGCCGCCAACGGAAAATTCCGCCAGCAGGGAAGATTGGGAGGATTGAGGACGACCCCGGTGTTGGGATCGAGGGGGCCGGGTGCACAGATGCCAATGGCGCGAATCAGATTGGGCTCGCCGGCAATCGCTTTCGCCTGAGCGCAGGCGGTTTCGATGGCCTTGGTGACCGATTCCAGTCCAGTCGCGGCGGTATCGGTAACCATGGCATTGCGGTTGTGAGAGAGAATCTCTCCGCTGGGATCGACCAGTCCGGCGGCGACTTTGGTGCCGCCGACGTCTACCCCGATGACCAGACCCTCATGCACACGCATGTTTTTTCCTGAGCTTTTCACTGTACTCCCCAAACCCCGAGAAATAATGTTGAGGCTACAGGAAATAGCCCCGCCGCCACGAGAACGTTTTCGGGTTCGATGATACTCCTTGACGAGTTGAGAAATGAACATTCGCGGCAGCCCGTTCGATCCCGCAAAACCCGTACAATGCAAGGCTAACCTTATGAAGATACTGTTTATGCTCTGTTGTATTCTGGGCACGGTTCACTGCCTTCTGGTATCGACGACAGCGAGTGCGCAAGTGGGCACAACGACGGTGCTGAACGAGCCGGGTTTTCCCGCTGCGGACACCGCCGCAGTATCGCCCGAAACTCTGTCTGCCGCGTTCCCCCATGTTCGTTTTGTTTCCGCCGAGCAGTTGCCTGCGGCGCTCAAAGATGCCGATACGCGCATGCTGGTTCTTCCCTACGGTTCCGCGTTTCCGGAAAAGGCGTGGCCTCAGATTCTCTCGTTTCTGCAAACCGGAGGAAATCTTCTGGTGCTGGGTGGACGCCCGTTTACGCGCTCTGCTTATCACGATGCCGGCGGATGGAAGCTGCGCGATTACAGCGTGCGTTTTATTCGGGCACTGATGATTGACCAGTATCAGACCACTCCCGGATCGAGCGGGCTGAAGTTTGAGACGAATCCTGAAATTCCGTTGCGGTTGGCGCCGTTTGCGTGGGATCGCGCTTTCAGTCCAGTGATTCGTTTGAGCGCAGTAGATCTTTACCATCGCGGAGGTGCGGCGGGGTCGATTGATGCCAAGGTCACCGCGCTGGCGTGGGGCATGCGAGACGGGTGCAAGCTGGCTGCTCCGGCGATCCAGGTCGATCACTTTCGCAACGGCTTTGGCGGAGGGCGCTGGATCTTCGTGAATGCCGAGCTGGCTTCCGATTTCTACTCGCCCGCCGGCTCTGCGGAATCGCTGCGGGCGCTCGCGGATACGGCATTGCGCGGAAGCGAAGAATTCAGCGTGCGTCCCGAGTTCCCTCTCTATTTGCCCGGCGAGCCCGTGCAACTTGATGTGAACTGGCAGGCAGCGCATCCGTCGACGATGCCGCTTACGGTTAAGATCGCGAGCTACCCGCAAGATCAGCCGCAGGCCCGCAAGGAATTCACAGCGACGCTTCCTGCGCCGCAGTTGCCGGTGCTGCCCGCGGCTGCAGCCAAAGGCTTGCAGGTCATTGAGGCGCGGCTTATGGAAGGCAACACGGTCCGAGCCATTTATCACTCTGGGTTCTGGGTTCGCGATGAAGACTATTTGCGCAGTGGTCCGCGGCTGACGGTGAACCAGGACTATTTCGAACTCGATGGCCAGCCTCTCGCCGTGATGGGCACGACCTACATGTCGAGCGAGGTGCAGCGGTTGTTCTTCGATCATCCCAATGCGTATGTGTGGGACCAGGACCTGGGACAGATTCAGTCCGCCGGGTTGAACATGATCCGCACCGGCTGGTGGACGGGCTGGGACAAACTTTGCGATGAAAACGGACGGCCGTATGAGCGGACGTTGCGGACTCTCGAAGCTTATTTGATGACGGCGCGCAAACACGGCTTGCCGGTGCAGTTTAATTTTCTGGCATTTCTGCCGGAGGTGTTGGGAGGGGTGAATCCTTATCTCGATCCGGATGCGGTGCGGCGGCAGCAGACTCTGGTCACCTCGGTGGTCTCGCGTTTTCGCGATGTGCCCTGGCTTGCCTGGGACTTGATCAATGAGCCGAGCATCTCACAGCATTTGTGGACCATGCGCCCGAACGGCGATCCGATCGAACTCGCGAAATGGAATGAGTGGCTCAGCCGGCGCTATCCCGACCGCGCGGCGCTGGCGGCCTCATGGAATCTGCCTTTGAGCGAGGCGCCGGCGGTGGCTTCTTTGCCGGAGGAAATCGAATTCGCGCCTCGTGGGATGTACACCGGGCACAACTCGATGAAGGTGTATGACTATTTCCTGTTCGCGCAAGACGTGTTTGCCGACTGGGTGCGCGCCAAGCGAGACGCGATCCGCGGTACGGGTTCCAAGCAGTTGATCACCGTGGGACAGGATGAAGGCGGCATTCAGGACCGGCTGTCTCCCGCTTATTGGGGAAGATTCGTGGACTTCACCACCAACCACTCGTGGTGGATGAACGACCACGTACTGTGGGACTCGTTAATGGCGAAGCAGCCTGGGCAAACCATGCTGATTCAGGAAACGGGTTTGCAGCGGGAGTTGAATCTGGACGAGACGGCGCGCCGCACGACGGAAGACGAAGCCGCCTTATTGGAGCGCAAGATTGCCGCGTCATTCATTCAGGGATCGGGCGCGATCGAGTGGCTGTGGAATACGAATTCCTACATGACCGAGAGCAATGAGACTCCCATTGGTGCGGTGCTGCCCGACGAAACGGAGAAGCCGGAAGCGGCGGTTATGCGCGCTTACGGCAGTTTCGCAAAGTCGCTCAGCCCGCACTTGCGGAGCCCGCAGCTGGCGTCGATTGCGATCGTCACTTCCCAGGCCGCGCAGTTCTCCATTATGGCTTCTGCGCAGATAGAAGCGCAGCAGAAAGCGGTGCGCGCGCTGGCCTACAACGACCGCCTGGCGGCCTATGCCATCGCGGAAAACCGGATCGATCAACTCGGCTCGCCCAAGCTCGCCATTCTGCCTTCTCCGCAAAGCCTGGGAGAAAACGCGTGGCAGGCGCTGTTGCGCTACGTCAACGCAGGCGGCCATCTGTTGATCACCGGACCCGTTGAGTATGACGAGCACTGGCTGAAAACCGGGAGGGCCGCCCAGCTTGGGGTCGAGGCTCGCATGGATCCGCTGACTTATCACAATGCGGTCCTCCAGTTGGATCGCCGCGCGTTGCCACTTTCCTTCGACCAGCAAGCGCAGAACTGGCTGGATTCCCTGCAGTTCAAAGATGGCGCCACGCTGAGGGAAATTTCTTACGGCAAGGGCCAGATTTTCTGGGCGAGTTATCCAGTAGAACTTGCCGAGGGTACTGGGCCGGCCGCGGAGCTATACGCCTACGTGGCCGGGAAGCTGGGAATTCTCCCTCAGTTCGAGTTAAAGACTCCTGTGCCACCGGGCGTTTTGATTTATCCCACGGTGTTGGAGGATTCGGTTTTGTATGTGATGATCTCGGACCAGGCCGAAGACGCGGAGATCGATTTGCGGGATTCGCTCACCGGCGCGCGCTTGACCTTGAAGCTGCCCGCACAGCACGCGGCTTTCGCCGTAATTGGGAAGCGGGAGAAGAGTGTGCTGGCTAAGTATGGTTTCTAGGAGTTGCGAGTTTCCCATCGCAAAGAACACGGGCTAGAGTGGGGCACTCGCCGCATTCCTAAGTGTAGTGCGTCGAAAATGGTGATCGTTATGTTGCGCCTCGATCCGGCGTACGTTTCGGTGTTCGACGAAGAAGTCAAGGGCTTTCACCACAGAGGGCACAGAGGATCACAGGAAACCGAATGTTATGCCTCGATCCGGCGTACGTTTCGGTGTTCGCCGAAGAAGTCAAGGGCCTTCACCACAGAGGGCACAGAGGATCACAGAGGGAAACCGAATGTTATGCCTCGATCACAGAGGGAAACCGAATGTTGCGCCTCGATCCGGCGTACGTTTCGGTGTTCGACGAAGAAGTCAAGGGCTTTCACCACAGAGGGCACAGAGGATCACAGAGGGAAACCGAATGTTGCGCCTCGATCCGGCGTACGTTTCGGTGTTCGCCGAAGAAGTCAAGGGCTTTCACCACAGAGGGCACAGAGGATCACAGAGGGAAACCGAATGTTGCGCCTCGATCCGGCGTACGTTTCGGTGTTCGACGAAGAAGTCAAGGGCTTTCACCACAGAGGGCACAGAGGATCACAGGAAACCGAATGTTGCGCCTCGATCCGGCGTACGTTTCGGTGTTCGCCGAAGAAGTCAAGGGCCTTCACCACAGAGGGCACAGAGGATCACAGAGGGAAACCGAATGTTGCGCCTCGATCCGGCGTACGTTTTGGTGTTCGACGAAGAAGTCAAGGGCCTTCACCACAGAGGGCACAGAGGATCACAGGGGAAGCCGAATGTTGCGCCTCGATCCGGCGTACGTTTTGGGGTTCGACGAAGAACTCAAGGGCTTTCACCACAGAGGGCACAGAGGGAAACCGAGGATAAATAAACGTCGATCTGTTTGACGCACTACACCAGACGCTCAAATGCTTCTTGCCGGGCCGGTGCTCTCGCGGATGACCAGCGTGGGTTTGATGGCTTGCGAGGGCTGCTCACGGTCTCCCTCAATCATGCGGATTACGGTTTCGGCGGCAATTTGCCCCATTTCGTCCAGCGGCTGGCGTACGGTAGTGAGGCTGGGTGTGTTAAACGTGGCCCAGGGAATGTCGTCGAAACCGACCACGGAGATATCGTCGGGAACGTGCAGGCCCTCCTCGCGGATGGCGCGAATGGCGCCGATCGCAGCGATATCGTTATAGGCAAACAAAGCCGTGAACTGCTTCTTTTCCTTCAACAGGCGTTTCACATACGGGTAGCCGACAAGAGGCGAAGGGTCGTCCAATTCAAGATGAATGATCAGCTCCGGATCCATGGGAATGCCGAGTTCCTGGGCCACCTGGCAGACGCTTTGCCAGCGATCTTCCGAGTCTGAACTGAAGGGCTGGCCTTTCATGAAGGCGATTTTTTGATGGCCTAAGGAAATCAAATGTTTCAGAGCCTGACGGACGCCGGTCTCCTGATCCAGGACAATATTGCACATACCCGGCAACTTTCTGTGTCCGGCAACGGAAACGGTGGGCAGCGGCAGCGACTCGCTGAGATTGGCGTCGACGGTGATGAACCCTTCGGCGCCGCGCGCCAGCAGCAGTTGGGAATGATCGCGCAACATGGCAAGATCGTGGCGGTGAACCGCCGTCAGGAAGAAATAGTTGTGCTGGCGAAGATGTGCCTCAACTCCCGCTACGATCATGGCGCCATAGGCGTCGCCAATTTCCTCAACCAGAAGTCCGATCGTATAGGTGCGCCGTTTGCGCAACGAGCGAGCCAGGAAATTGGGATGGTAGTTGAGCTCCTCGGCAGCGGCGCGGATTTTCTGGCGGGTGTGTTCCGGGATAGAACGCGCCCCCGGAGCGTCATTGAGAACGGCGGATACCGTGCCGGTGCTCATACCCACGTGCTCGGCAACGGATTTTAGCGTGACGACAGCCGGTTCGCCGTTATCGCGCTTCCCTTTCCTTACCATGCTTCGAGTGTCCCAGCTTCAGCGCCCACAGAATTGCGCACCAAGACTTTCACATCCAAGCGGATACGGCAACGACGAACAGCGTATCCTAGCCTTGACCAAGGGTGCGGCGCAATGTCAAACTAGGGGAGTTCGTGGCAGTGTTCCAATTGTCATTGCGAACCGGGCCGAAGGCGCGGTGAGGAAGCTGCTTTTAGACGGCATAAGCGAACATCGGCCGTCTCGCGGCGCAAAATATCCCTGGGCGATCAGGAAATCCAACAATTATGATTTATCTCGTCACTACGATTCACGTACTGGTTTGTTTCTTCATCATCATTGTGGTGCTGTTGCAGAGCGGCAAGAGCGGGGATATTTCCGCGGCCTTCGGCGGACAAGGCAGCCAGACCGCATTCGGCCCGCGCGGCGCGGCCAGCGCTCTTTCCAGGGCCACGACCTGGTCGGCCGTAGCCTTCATGATCACTTCCATCACGCTGGCGGTCTACGGCAGCAAGCATAGCGGCGGTTCCAACTCGGTGTTGCAAGGGCTGAAGGGCCAGCCAGTCAAAACGCAGCCTGCTGCCCCGAACAAGCCGGCACCACCCAAGTAAGGCTGACTCCTGAGTTTCATCCGAACTACTGCCTCGCAACCCTTCCCGTGTGCAGGAAGCCGTATTTTCATCATGCGCTGGCCCGCTTTCGCGAGTGCCGGGGTTTTTTCTTGGTGCGTGGAGCGCGCAAGATGCATCAGAAGGCACGTAGCTCTGCGAGTTTGTGCTCCACCATGCTCGGTGCTACCATCCGATAAGTAGGCTGTCGATTGGAGGATACTGATATGGCAGATCGTGACGGCAATAGTTTTGTATGGTTCCTGGCGGGACTGGGATTAGGCGCGCTGGCGGGCGTGCTGTATGCGCCGCGCTCTGGCACGGAGACGCGGGAAGCCCTGCGCGCCCGCGCCGAAGAAGGCCGCGAGTATGTACGGAACCGGGCGCGGGAAGCGCGGGATCAGGCGGCGGAATGGGCCGACCGTGGACGCGACGCCGTGACTCAGCAGAAGGAACAGTTTCGGGCCGCCTATGAAGCGGGACGGCAGGCGTATCGGGACGCCACCACGGAAGCGGGTACATCGAAAGGCGTATAAGATTTCGCGCGCAGGCTTTGACCTCCGAGCCGGCGCGCGACCGATCTCGCAGGAGGAAGGCCTATGAACCTCAACATATTCGTCGCTCTAACCGGGATTGCCGTGTTGCTGCAGGCGGGCGTGCTTCTCGCCATGTATCTGGCCATGCGAAAGAGCAGCGATCGCATGGAAATGCTGGTGGCCGAGGTAAAAGCCAAGCTCTTGCCCACGGTTGAGCAGGCGCAGGCCATGCTGACCGACATCCGTCCCCGCCTGCAGGTGATCGCCGCGAATCTGGAAGAAACCAGCAACGTGGTGCGGGGGCAGGTGGAGCGCTCGGAAGCTGCGGTGGACGACCTGGTGGATCGCGCCCGGCTGCAGGTGATTCGGGCAGATGAACTGCTCACGCGGACCATGGACCGGGTGGAGCAGACCTCCGAAATGGTGCACAAGACGGTCATCTCACCTGTACGCCAGCTTGCCGGAGTGATGCAAGGGATTACGGTTGGCCTGGAGTTTCTGTTTGGCGGCCGCGTCCGCAGGGATGGAAACCGCAATGAGCGGCAAGCCGTACCGCAAGATGAAATGTTCATCTAGGCGTGGCGATCGAATAAGCCGCAGGAGCTGATCACAGTTCGCGTGCTCCGCTCAGACGATCCAGCCGCCGCCGACCACAATGTCTCCTTCGTAGAAAACTGCAGCTTGTCCGGGGGTGACGGCGCGCTGCGGCTGATCGAAAGTGGCCAGAATTTCGTCATCAGCCGTCTTCTCAATCACGGCTGCTGCCGGCTCGTGGCGATGGCGAATCTTCACGCTGACGCGCATCGGCTCGCGCAACTCATCTACTAAAATCAGGTTCACGCGCTTGGCCCGCAGCGTCTTCGAATACAGATTCTCTTCTCCGCCGACGATGACTTGCTTCTGCGCGCCGCTGATCTGGAGGACGTAGAGGGGCGAACCGGTGGCGACGCCGAGTCCCTTGCGCTGGCCGACGGTGAAGTTGTGAATGCCGGCGTGTTGGCCGACGACTGCACCGTCGGTTGTGACCAGTTCACCGGCAGTGTCGGGCAGAGACCCGCCCTGCTCGGCGAGGTAGGCGTCGATGAAGCGCTTGTAGTCGCCGCCGGGGACGAAGCAGATTTCCTGCGAGTCGGGCTTATCGGCGATGGCGAGTCCCTGCTGGTGCGCGAGTTCGCGGACCTGGGGCTTGGTCATGTCGCCGAGAGGAAACAGCGTGCGGCTGAGCTGCTCCTGGGTAAGGCCGAATAGAAAATATGTCTGATCCTTACTGTGGTCCGTGGGGCGCTTGAGCAGCCAGCGGCCGCGAGCTTCGTCATAAGAGACGCGAGCGTAGTGGCCGGTAGCAACGCGATCGGCGCCGATCTGCCGCGCCACGATCAATAGCTGATCAAACTTCAAATGGTTGTTGCAAAGGCTGCAAGGGATGGGCGTGCGCCCGGAGAGATACTCTTCGACGAACGGACGCACCACATCGCGCTCGAAGCGCTCCTCATGATTGACCACGTAGTAGGGAATGCCGATCTGCTGGGCGACCCGGCGGGCGTCATAGACGTCGTCGAGCGAACAGCAGCGTCCGGTGACCTGCTCGGGCATGCCTTCGCGGCCGGCGAGGCGGCGCTGGTTCCAGAGCTGCATGGTCAGGCCGATGAGGTTGTGCCCTTCGGCGCGCAGCATGGCCGCGACGGTGGAAGAATCCACACCGCCCGACATGGCTACGGCGATAGTTTCTGAATTCAGCTTCTAGCTCCTAGCTCGCAACTTCTAAATCCCTTTGTCATTCTGAGCGAAGCGAAGAACCTATGCAACTCTGGCGGTACCGGCACACTACATAGGTCCTTCGCTGCGCTCAGGATGACAATGCGCGGAGGCGCACGTGGCCTATCGAGGAACGACCTGGTTCACGTACGTTGGACTCAGTTCCCGCAACCGCCCAACCGTCTCCGGCACGAGCGACAACGCAAAATCGATGTCTTCTTCGGTCGTCTGTTTGCCCAGGCTGAAGCGGATGCTGGCGCGCGCCTGATCGGAGCGCAGGCCCATGGCGATCAGCACATGCGAGGGCTCGATTGCGCCCGACGAGCAAGCCGCGCCGGTGGAAACCGCGAGCCCTTTCAGGTCGAGAGCAATCACGAGCGATTCGCCCTCGATACCGTCGAAACGAATATTCGTCGTATTGGGAACGCGCGGGGCGCCTTCGCCGTTCACGACCGCGTCGTCAACGTGAGCAAGAATTCCCTGCTGCAAGCGGTCGCGCATCGTGGCCATCTTCTTGTCATCGCCACGATCGAAGCCTAGCTTCACCAGTTCCGCAGCTTTGCCCAGGCCGACGATGCCGGGAACGTTCTCCGTGCCCGCACGCCGCGAGCGCTCATGCCGGCCTCCATAGAGCAGCGGCCGAATCTCAGTTCCCTTCCGCAAATAAAGCGCGCCCACGCCTTGGGGCGCGTGCATCTTGTGGCCGGAGATGGTGAAAGCATGGCAACCGATTCGCTTCACGTCGATCGGGACCTTGGCTGCGGCCTGAACCGCATCGGTATGAAACAGAACTCGCGCCTCTGCGGCAATCCTTCCGATGGCTTCGAGCGGTTGCAACGTCCCGGTCTCGTTGTTGGCCATCATCACCGAGATGAGCTTGGTATTGGGCCGCAAAGCACGGCGAACGTCGTCGGGATCAACCATGCAGCGGCTGTCCACTGGAAGAACAGTTAACTCGCAACCGATTTCTTCTGCGTGCCGGGAGGCGTGCAGCACGGCGTGATGCTCAATGCTCGAGGTGATGATGTGATCGCCGGGAGAAACCAGTCCCGCGATCGCAAGATTGTCGCCCTCGGTTCCGCCGCTGGTGAAGATGATCTCGGCGGGGTTGCAGCCGAACAACTTTGCCACCGACTCGCGCGCATTCTCGACAGCGGAGCGAGTTTCCTGCCCGTGATGGTGCATGGACGAGGCGTTCCCGAAGTGCTCGGAGAAATATGGGAGCATCGCCTCGCGCACCTCGGGCAAGACCGGAGTGGTGGCGTTATTGTCGAGATAAACACGGTGCATACAGAACCCATTTTCTATTCTACGTGAGAGGTCCTGGAATGTGATCGGGCGCAATGGCCGGCGGTGGGCGTCTTGCTCGGTCCCCATAGCCGCAAGCCCGCTCGCTTCGCGTCGCGGGACGGCCGAGGCGGCCGTCCCCATATATTGCCACAACAACGCTTAGCGCTGGTCGATGGGCACGTAAGGCGCGGGATATTCCGGGCCCAGGTAATCGGCGCGGGGACGGATAAGGCGATTGTCGTCGAGTTGCTCGATCACGTGCGCCGCCCAGCCGCTGATGCGGGAGACGGCAAAGATGGGCGTAAATAGATCGACGTCAATACCCAGGATGTGATAGGTGGAGGCGGAATAGAAGTCGACGTTGGCGTTCAGGTTCTTTTCGGCCTTCACGAAATTCTCGATCTTCTGCGACATGTCGAACCACTGCGGCTGTCCGCTGGAGCTGCCCAAGTCGCGAGACATCGCGCGCAAGTGCGTGGCCCGGGGATCTTCCGTGTGATACACGCGATGGCCGAAGCCCGGAACCTTTTTCTTTTGCGCCAACATTCCCTTAATATGCTCGACCGGGTCTTCGCCACGGGATGCAATCGATTCGAGAATGCGGAATACGGCTTCGTTGGCGCCGCCATGCAGCGGGCCCTTCAGGGCGCCGATTGCCGAAGTAATGGCCGCATGCATATCGGACAAGGTCGCGGCGGTGACGCGCGCGGCAAAGGTGGAAGCGTTCAGTTCATGATCGGCATGAAGAATGAGAGCAATATCGAGCGCGCGCTCAGCCGTAGCGGTCGGTGCTTTGCCATTCAGGAGCAGCAGGAAGTTGGCGGCATGCGAAAGTGAGCGGTCGGACTCAACTACTGGAAGTCCCTTACGGATGCGGTCGTAGGCCGCCACGATCATGGCGATCTGCGAGGTCAGGCGAATCGATTTGCGGACGTTGGCGTCATGATCGACCTTGGGATTGTCCGCATCATAGAAAGCGAGTGCCGAGACCGCGGTGCGCAGAACGTCCATCGGCGAAGCGGACGAGGGAGCGTTGCGCAGCAGAGTGATGATCGCCGGATCGAGCACGCGTTCAGAAGCCAGGCGAGTGCGCAAATCCAGCAACTCGCTCTTGGTGGGCAGCTTGCCAAACCATAGCAGGTAGCAGGTCTCCTCAAAATTCGAGTGGTCGGCGAGTTCGTGAATATCGATGCCGCGATAGGCCAAGACGCCGCGGTCTCCGTCGATGTAGCAGATCTTGGATGTGGTGGCAACGACGCCCTCAAGCCCCTTCGGAGGCTGAGTTGTGGTCACACTGGGCATTTGGCGACTCGCTTCAGTTGTTCGATTTGGGTTGCCGGACCACGCGGGAAATTGCGCGGAATGCAACCTGTTTTTTATAACCGAAAACGCGGTCACACGTCCAACTGAGAGGGATTGGTCCATGACGTACGCCGCTTAAGAGCAGGTTCCTCACCGCGCCTTCGGCCCGGTTCGGAATGACAAGTTGGGACATCACGCTCTTTGCCACTGGTCTTGATAGCGGCGTATAGTTGGGGGTCCGCCCAGATTTGCAGAACTGCTCGTACCAAGCTCGTCGATATTTCCTCACGGAGGAATCACTCAAAATGAAAAGGCTGTGCTCGCTGTTGCTGGTTTTCGTCTGGATATTTTCAAACTTCGCCGCTGCCGATGAAGGCATGTGGCTCTACAATGCCCCGCCCAAGGACAAAATCAAAGCCAAATATAAATTTGAACTGACGCAGGAATGGCTCGACCATGTACGGCTGTCTTCGGTCCGGTTTAATAATGGCGGCTCGGGTTCCTTCGTTTCGGCCGACGGACTGACGTTCACGAATCATCACGTGGGCAGAGGATGCGTCGAAGGACTTTCCACCGCTGACCACGATTACGTCAAGACCGGATACTACGCCAAGACTCAAGCGGATGAAGTGAAGTGTCCCAACCTTGAGTTGAACGAACTGGTTGGCATTGAGGACGTCACCGATAAAGTGAACGCCGGGCTGAAACCAGGGATGTCGGCGGCGGAAGCGGGCCAGGCACAGCGCGGCGCCATGTCACAGATCGAGAAAGACTGCAACACGGCGACTGGCTTGCGCTGCGACGTGGTCACCTTTTATTCCGGTCAGGTTTACAACCTTTACAAATACAAGAAGTTCACCGATGTGCGGCTGGTGTTCGCTCCGGAATACGAAATTGCCTTTTTCGGCGGCGATCCTGACAACTTCACTTATCCGCGCTACGACCTCGACATCACCTTCTTCCGGGTGTATGAAAACGACAAGCCGGCCCACCTCGATCACTATCTGCGGTGGTCGCGCGAAGGCGTGAAAGATGGCGATCTGATTTTCGTCTCGGGGCATCCCGGAAATACCGGACGCCTGTTGACGATGGCGCAGCTCGAATTTCTCCGCGATTTCCAATATCCGTCAGCGTTGAAATTTCTCGCCCGCCGCATCGCCGTGCTGCAGGAGTTCAGCAAGCAGTCGCCGGAAAATGCCCGAATCGCTGGTGAGGGCATCTTCGGGTTGCAGAATTCGCAGAAGGCAATCACCGGGTATCAGTCGGGCTTGCTCGATAAATCGATCATGGACGGCAAGGCTGCCGATGAAGCGAAGTTGCGCGCGGGATTCAAGGCCGATCCCAAGAATGCGGGTGCGCCGGATCCGTGGGCAGAAATCGTGCAGGCAATCAAGACGCAGCAGGCTATTTATCCGAACCTGCTGTATCTGGAGCGCATGCGCGGATTCTCGGGACGATTGGCTGGCATTGCGCGAACGCTGGTCCGGGCCGCAGCCGAGAAGCCGAAACCGAACACGGAGCGCATGAGGGAATTCCGCGACTCCGGGCTGCCCTCGCTCGAGCAAGGATTGTTTTCGGCCGAGCCCATTTATAAGAGTCTGGAAATCGTGACTCTGGCTGATTCGCTGAGCGAAATGCAGGATTCGCTGGGCAAAGACAATCCAAACGTGCAAAAGGTGCTGCAGGGAAAAACGCCGGCGGACGCGGCCAAGGATTTTGTCGATAACTCGAAGCTCGATGATGTGGCCGTCCGCAAGCAGCTCTACGAAGGCGGACAGGCTGCCATCGATGCCAGCACGGATCCTTTGATTCAGGCCATGAAGGCGGTCGATCCCGACGCCCGCGCTGCCCGCAAGCAGTTCGAGGACAAGGTCGATTCCGTCGTACGCCAGAACGGAACCACGATCGCCAAAGCGCGATTCGCGCAAAACGGATTCAGCCAGCCGCCCGATGCTACGTTCACGTTGCGCTTGAGCTACGGCCAGGTCAAAGGCTACCAGGAGAATGGCAAGGCAATCCCATTCGACACGCAGATGGGCGGAGCGTATGAGCACGCGGCCGAACACGGCGGTCAACCGCCTTACAACCTGCCGGAAAGCTGGATGAAGTCGAAGGACAAACTGGACCTGAAGACTCCGTACAATTTCGTTTCCACGGCGGACATCATCGGCGGGAACTCCGGTTCGCCGACCGTGAACAAGAAGGGCGAAGTGGTGGGAATCATTTTTGACGGCAATATTGAATCGTTGCCGTGGAACTTCGCCTTCAGCGACGTGCAGGGACGCGCGGTTTCGGTCGATTCGCGCGGCATTCAGGAAGCCTTGCGCAAGATCTACGGTGCAAGCGCGCTGGCGGATGAACTGATGGGAACCAAGGCGAAGGAAGCGAAGGCAGGAAAGTAACATAGACCAGGCTTTGGACCTCTGCCCTATAGGGCTCGCTGATGCTGGCGGGCCCTTTTGTTCTGGGCTGCTGCAATTTTTGTTTGACCGGGCGATTTATTTTGTGTTCACACGCCCGGGGCTCGAGGGTGCTATTCTAGCGGCCACGCTTTGCAACGAGGAGACTGCGATGGGTCAACCGGTGGTTCACTTTGAAATCGGATGCCGCGATAACGCCAAGACTTCCAAGTTTTTTGCTGACCTGTTTGACTGGCAACTGCAGCCTATGGGTCCTGCCACCATGATCAACACAGGATCGGCGACGGGGATTCAAGGGCACATCTCTTCGCTGGGTCATGAGCCGCACAATTACACAACGTTCTACGTTCAGGTCGACGATGTGCAGGCCTATCTGAACAAAGTGACCGCGCTGGGCGGCAAGATCGTGGTTCCTCCGGTTGAGATTCCGACGGGCACATTCGCGTGGTTTGCCGATCCGGAGGGAAACACGATCGGGTTGTGGAAAGCAAAGTAAGAACGTTAAGCCGGAGTTCGTGGTCGGTTGTTCGGCGGCGCGCTCTCTGCCAACTGCATCAAGTCCCGGGCGACTCGCGCGGTGTTGTGCCGTGCCACACCGGAATCCTCGAGATAGTCACCCAGCACCGGAATCACGCCGAGCGCCTCAATCGCGTCAAGATCGTTCACGATCTGGCATGCGCCTTCCAGCGCGTATTTGGCCTTCATGTCGTTGGAAACGGAAGTGCGGTTGAGCAGCGCGAAATCGAAAAACTGCTTCTGCGCATGCCGTTGCAGGGCGCGGATATGATCGGCTGCGGTCAGACCAAGGCTCTCATTTGCCTGCGTCATGAGATTGCAGATGTAGACCTTGGTAGCGGGCGAATTGACAATGGCCTGGGAAATCCCACGCACCAGCAGATTGGGAATAAGACTGGTGAAAAGCGATCCCGGACCGACGGTGATCAGATCCGCGTGGGCAATGGCCTCCAGGGTTTGCGGCATCGGCTCCACGTCTGGCGGGACCAGGAACAGCTCGCGAATTCTGCCGCTGCTGGCGGTAATCCTGGTTTCACCGCGCACCCTGGTTCCATCTTCCATCAACGCTTCCAGCTCGATATTGGACGTCGTGGCCGGATAGATGTGACCGCGGGTAAGAAGAATCTCGGACGAGAGACGGACAGCTTCGGAAAAATCGGAAGTTAACGAGGTCAGCGCGGCCAGAAACAAATTGCCAAAGCTGTGGCCTTCCAATCCTGAACCCTTATTGAAGCGGTGACAAAATAATTTCGACAACAAAGCTTCGTCTTCGCTGAGGGCGACAATGCAGTTGCGGATGTCGCCGGGCGGGAGCATGTTGAGTTCTTTGCGCAAGCGGCCGCTGGAGCCACCGTCGTCGCTGACGGTGACCACGGCGCTGAGATCGCGAATGACCGGTTGGTCTGGCGGCGTGGAAAGGAGTTCAGCGGGCGACAGTACGAAGCGCTTCAATCCTTTCAACAGCGTGGATAGCCCGGTGCCGCCGCCGATGGCAACCACTCGAAGCCCGCGGGTGCGCGGGCTTTTTTCGGCGGTCTTCAACTCGGCGGTTCTGATTACCATGGACGTAGCGCCAGCTACGAGAGATCCTGTTCTCCAAAGTCGCCGTCGGACGAACCGGATTCGGCCCCGGGATCGGGATAGAGCAACTCTGTGAAGCGCGGGTCTTCCGCCAGGTTCTGGAAGTCGGAATCGTTGCGCGCCTGGAAGCGCAGTTGCGAATTCAAACGCAGCGCTTCATCCAGATGGCGCAAGGACTCTTCGACGCGTCCGGTCAGGCAGTCGAGCGCGGCCAGTCCATACACCACATAAGCGGCCTTTTCATTCTGCTTCCACAATTTTTCCAGGTGCTCGCGAGCGGTCACATAGTCGCCAACGTTCATCAGGGAGACGGCGTAATCAAAATGCTCCTCGATGCTCTTGAATTGAGTGGCCGCGGAGCGATCCAGGTGTTGGGTGCAGATGTTGAGGTGAACCGTGGCGCGATCCGAAAGTTCCTTGCTGGGACCAGCCAGCACCTTTTGAAAATGTGGCTTCGCTTTGTCGAATTTATGTTCCTGCATGGCGCGCAGGCCGGCTTCGTAACTCTGCAATGCCTGCGTATAACGGGGATCTTCCGTCACAGGCTTCTTGGTGGCGCTTTTCTGAGTCATGAGCAGAACTTTTCCTATGCTCTTGGGAATCGAGGGCTCCTTGAACGCTGTCTTTAATTACTGAGCACTAAAGTATCGCTCAAACGGTGGGTTCAGAGCAATGTCTGATCTAGTCCTGAGTCCCGAGTCCTGAGTCCCGAGGAAAAACATGGCGACAGGCCCTGAGTCCTGAGTCCCGAGTCCCGAAGAAAAACTTGGCGACAAACGAGGTGCTGCTCGGGGTCGGGCCTCAGGGCTCAGGGCTCGGGACTCAACTAGTTGATCGCGGCCGCGGACTGCAGATCGATCTGCTTCCACTCGCCTTTGATGATGCCGGCGCGAATCTGCGTGGCTGTCTTGCCCTTCTGGTGCTGCTGATACGTGTAATAGAGCTCTTTCAGGCAGGTCGCGCACTGCGCGCCATGGGTATTCTCAAAACAACTATGCAGGCTGTTGTGGCCCACGCGATCACAAAAACAATAACAGGGCTGCTGATGCAATTCGTTGGGAATCTTGGCCGCCAGTTCATAAGCATGGACCTGGTAGGGATACTGCGCATCGGCTCCCCAAAGATCAGCCTTGGTCAGGATCGCCGGCAGTTTCGTGCCCTTCGGTGGAGGGGCAGAGTTGTAGGCAGGAATGCCTTCTTCCTGCGTCGAAGCCCACGGGGACGATACGGTCAGCGTCACAAGAAAAAGAAGCCCCAGAGTCAGACTGCGATTTGCGATTTTGTTTCCAGTCATAGAATCCTCGGATAGAAGACATTGTAACCGCTGCAAGGGGTATAAAATGGATTAGATATGCCGGAAACGGGTTCAGACCTCGCGTCAACCGCACAGAGTGGAGAGCCTTCGTCACCGGCAACCTCCACACCCATCGCGGCAACTCCCGCCACGCCTCAGGTTCGAGCCGTCACCGGCATCGGCGTGTGGCTGCGCGATCTGGTCATCTCACTTGCGATCTCGGCCTTCATCATCATCTTCCTCTACCAGCCGGTGAAGGTAGAAGGAACCAGCATGATGCCGTCGCTCGAAGACCAGGAACGCATCTTCGTCAACAAGTTCGTCTATCGCCTGGAGCCGATTGAACGCGGGGATGTGGTTGTGTTCCGCTATCCGCGAGACCCCTCGAAGAGCTACATCAAGCGCGTGGTCGGCACGGCGGGCGACCGCATTCGCATCGATGCCGGAGAAGTTTTTGTGAACGGCCAGGCCCTGGACGAATCGTACGTCCCTGCCGAATATGCGGACTTCCGGTCTTATCCGGACATGGTGGTTCCACCGCATTCCTATTACGTGCTCGGCGATCATCGCTCCATGTCGAACGACAGCCGCGATTTTGGCCCGGTGAATCAGAGTTTTATTTATGGCAAGGCCGTGTTCGGCTATTGGCCGATGGATAAGCTGGGTCGCGTGCGGTAAGGTAGCGCCAACGTCCAGGCGGCTGTCATGGCGGCGTCCCTGCCGCCATTGGCGCGAACGCGTGATTGAGCCTAAGATTTCCTCAGATTTCGCCTCCGGCAGTGCATTCTTCCTTGGCCGCTGATCTCTTCCCTGATAAGATTCGTAAAATCCACTCCTCGGAGCGAGAATGCAAGCTATCCTTGCGCTGGAAGACGGCAGAGTCTTCCGAGGCAAAGGCTACGGCGCCAAAGGCGAATGCTATGGCGAAGTCGTTTTTAATACTTCCATCACCGGATACCAGGAAATTTTCACCGACCCTTCCTACTCCGGCCAGATCGTCGTTCTGACGAATCCAGAAATCGGAAATTACGGCACCAACCAGGAAGACAACGAAGCCACGCGCCCGTGGATCGAAGGCCTGGTGGTGCGCGAGTTTTCGCGCGTCAGCTCGAACTGGCGCTCGCAGCAGGTAGCCGAAGAATATCTGGAGCAGTTCAATGTGCCAGTGCTGTCGGATATCGACACGCGCGCCCTGGTGCGACATCTCCGCGACCACGGCGTGCAGCGCGGCGTGGTCTCAACCATCGAGAGCGACGCTGAGAAGCTGATCGCCAAGGCGCGCTCCATCCCGAAGATGGACGGCACCGATCTGGCCAAAGAGGTCAGCACCAAGCGGTCTTACGTGTGGGAGGTTGGCGAGCGCTCGCACGAGCCGGTCGCGGTCGTCGGAGTGAAAGACGAACCACCGCGGTTTCATGTGGTCGCGTATGACTTCGGCATCAAGCAAAACATTCTGCGCAAACTGCGCGGCGAGGGATGCAAGGTGACGGTGGTTCCGGCGCAGACTCCGGCGGAGGACGTGCTTGCGTTGAAACCGGACGGAGTCTTCTTGTCGAACGGTCCCGGCGATCCCGAACCATGTACCTACGCCGTCGATTCCATTCGCCGCCTGATGGGACGGCAACCGATTTTCGGAATCTGCCTGGGACACCAGCTCACGGGAATCGCCTTAGGCGGCAAGACGTTCAAGCTGAAGTTTGGCCATCACGGCGGGAATCATCCGGTGAAGCAGTTGAAGACGGGGAAGATTGAGATTACGGCGCACAACCATAATTTCGCCGTCGATCCGCATTCACTGGCCGACAGTGAAGTCGAACTGACGCACTTCGACTTGAACGACAACACGCTGGAAGGCCTGCGGCATCGCAACCTGCCGCTGTTCAGCGTGCAATATCACCCCGAAGCCGCGCCCGGCCCGCACGATTCGCATTATCTGTTCAAAGAGTTCACGCAAATGATGGAGGAGTGGAAAGGGTGAAGAATCTGCCTGCCTCCGGAGGAACATCTGCGCTGAAGAGACTGGTGCACATGGCCGCCTTGGCCACAATACTCATTGATACGAGCGCTCTGTTCGCGCGGAAGAAAAAACCGCAGCATCTCGACCATCTATGTGGAGTTGCTGACCATCTTCAGCTCACCGCAGTTCGTGGCTTTACCAGGACTTTCACTGACAAAAGGACTCCGTTGCCATCGCTTGCCCTGGTTTTCTATCGGCAGCAAAACGGACAGAATTGCTGCGTGGGGTTGGAACAGATCGCTACAACGGTGACTGACAAGAAGGGGAAATTCGACCTCCCGGAGGTAAAGAATGGCCGCTTTTGGCTACGCACGGAATGGAACAATAAGACATACAAGTACGCCTTTGATTACCCATTCTCGACGAGTCCCGGCATGACGTGTTCTCTACAGGGAATCGATCTTGAAGATGACGGGAGCGCGCAGTGGTGGCAAACGATCACAGTGGATTGACTCAGCAGCGAATACAGCAACGAGCAAAACTGCATAAATGCCCAAACGCACTGACATCTCGAAGATCTTGATTCTCGGCTCCGGGCCAATCGACACTGGGCAGTGGGCAAAATTTCAATCCGGGTTCCGAGATGCGTTTATCGGTCTCCTCCTGCTGTCGACGCTGTCTTTGCGGGCAATGGGTTGTACCTATTTTCCGCCAACTTACACGGTCGGGAAAAACTTCACGGTCAAGGTCTCAAGTCTCGAAGGGGCCATATTCCCCGGCGTGCGCGTAATTCTGGTGCGGGCCCATAGAGTTTCAAAGTTTGCCCTGACCGATGAAGAGGGAAAAGTTCGTTTCGCAGACGTGGAACTGGGCGACTATTCGCTGGAGATCGATCAACTGGGGATTGCTGGCTGGGACACTGCTGAGCTGAAAGTGGCCGCTGGTTCGGGCAAACAGGCGATTCAGTTGCACTGGCCTAGTTCACAGGTTTTAGAGGTCGGCGAATTAAAGGGAGTATTGCTGAACGGTGGAACTGCCAAGCCTCTCGCCGAAGCCTCTTTGCGGCTGGTGCATGGGTTGGACGGCTCACTCGAGTCGAAACTTTTGACCGACGAGGCTGGGAGATTTGACCTGGGTTCGCCGGCGCCGGGTTTGTACTTCATTAAAGTTGACCCAGCCCGCCCCGGTTTATGGGAAGCGCAAGGTTCGATTCCCGTCCTGGTGAAGCCTGGTGTCAAGCGGGAATTGGCTCTAGCGGTGGGAGAGAGTTCTTGCGGCCTGGAGTACTCCGAGGTTTGCAGTGCGCCGGCAGTAACTGTGAGCCGCGTTGAGGGTAGTGTGTCCGACCCGGAAGGCGCGGCGATCAGTCGCGCCAATGTCGAGCTATTTCTTTCCAAATCCAAGGATCAAGCGGCTATAAAGACGGCCATCCCCAATAGCGATGGCCATTTCACCATGGCTGATGTTGCACCGGGAGACTATCAGTTGAGGATTAGCTCGACTGGCTTTGCCCCGCTGTTCATTTCGATTAAAGTTGGTCCCAAGGCTTCCATCGATAGTCCGCTCAACCTCAAGTTAGGTATGCTCGGCGGGGAATGCCCTGGGTCGAAGGCCGCACAGCATTAGAGCGCAGCGAACCAATGCCCAAACGCACTGACATCTCGAAAATCCTGATCCTCGGCTCCGGGCCCATCGTGATTGGCCAATCCGCCGAGTTCGATTACTCCGGCACGCAGGCCTGCAAGGCGCTCAAGTCCGAGGGCTATGTGGTGGTGCTTGCGAACTCGAACCCGGCGACCATCATGACCGATCCGGAGTCGGCCGACCGCACCTACATCGAGCCGCTCACGCTCGAATATCTGGAAGAGATCATCCGCATCGAGCGGGAAATGGCTCCCAGCGCCGGCTTCGCCGTGCTGCCCACCGTGGGCGGACAAACCGCGCTGAATCTTGCCATCGAACTTTCCGACGGCGGCGTGCTGGAAAAATATAACGTCAGCCTGATCGGCGCGAACGTCGCGGCCATTAAGAAGGCCGAAGACCGGCTGTTCTTCAAAGATGCGATGCAAAAGATCGGCCTCGACGTGCCCAAGTCGGCGCTGGTCAATAACACCAAAGACGGGATCGAGTTCGCCGGCAAAATCGGCTTCCCAGTAATCGTGCGCCCTTCATTCACTCTCGGCGGCACCGGCGGCGGCCTGGCCTACAACCGCGAAGAACTGGGCGAGGTCCTGGCCCGCGGGCTCGATCTCTCTCCTGTGCACGAAGCGCTGATCGAAGAATCCGTGCTCGGTTGGAAAGAGTATGAGCTGGAGGTGATGCGCGACACCAAGGACAACGTCATCATCATCTGCTCGATCGAGAATTTCGATCCCATGGGCGTGCACACCGGCGACTCCATCACTGTCGCACCCGCGCAAACGCTGACCGACCGCGAATACCAGGCCATGCGCGATGCGGCGATTGCCGTCATCCGCGAAATCGGAGTCGACACCGGCGGATCGAACATTCAGTTCGGCGTGAATCCCGAAACCGGGCGCATGGTTGTGATCGAGATGAACCCGCGCGTCTCGCGCTCTTCGGCTCTGGCCTCGAAAGCCACGGGGTTCCCCATCGCCAAGATTGCCGCAAAACTTGCCGTGGGATACACGCTTGACGAAATTCCCAACGACATCACGCGCAAGACTCCAGCCTGCTTCGAGCCGACGCTCGACTACGTTGTGGTCAAGATACCGAAGTGGCAGTTCGAGAAGTTCCCCGGCGCTGACGACACGCTCGGTCCGCAGATGAAGTCGGTCGGCGAAGTCATGGCGATTGGCCGCACCTTCAAAGAAGCGTTGATGAAAGGCATCCGCTCGCTCGATACCGGCAAGAAAGTCGGTTCGGACAAAATCGAGCCGAAGATTCTGACCCAGCGGCTGGTCACGCCGCATCCCGAGCGCCTGGCTTACCTGCGGTACGCGCTCCGCCAGGGACACACCGTCAAACAACTCGCCAAGACCACGTCGATGGATCCGTGGTTCCTGTATCAGCTGAAAGAAATCAACGATCAGCAGATGGAACTCGAAAAGCATCCCATGGAATCGGTTCCGGCCGAAGTGCTTCGCGAATCGAAACGCATGGGATTTTCCGATGGGCGGCTGGCTCAGGTCTGGCGGCTCGATGGTCAGGAAAAAGTTCGGCATCTGCGCAAGAAGCACGGGATCATGCCTGTCTACAAACGCGTGGACACATGCGCCGCCGAGTTCGAGAGTTTCACGCCCTATCTCTATTCAACCTACGAAGATGAAGACGAGGCTGCGCCGACCGACAGGAAGAAAGTGATTATTCTCGGCAGCGGCCCCAACCGCATTGGGCAAGGAATTGAATTCGATTACTGCTGCTGCCACGCATCGTTTGCGCTGCGCGATGACGGCTACGAGACGATCATGATCAACTGCAATCCTGAAACCGTCTCGACCGACTACGACACCAGCGACCGGCTCTACTTCGAGCCGCTCACGTTCGAAGATGTGTGGGCGATCTATCAGCATGAAACGTCGAAAGGCGCTGACGTGGGCGTGATCGTGCAGTTTGGCGGACAAACTCCGCTGAACCTCGCACTGCCGCTGAAGGAAGCGGGCGTCAAGATTATTGGTACTTCACCCGAGTCGATCGATTTGGCCGAAGACCGCAAACAGTTCAACAAGCTGCTCGAAGAATTGCAGATTCCACAGGCGCCGGGAGTGATCGCGACTTCGATCGAGCAGGCGATTGAAGGCGCTACGCGCATCGGCTATCCCGTGCTGGTGCGGCCTTCGTATGTGCTCGGCGGGCGCGCCATGGTGATCGCCTACGACGACGAATCGATCATTCGTTATATGAAAGAGGCGGTCGAGTACTCGCAAGACCGGCCCGTGCTGATCGATCACTTCCTTGAGGACGCGATTGAGGTGGATGTCGATGCTCTGTCGGACGGTGAAGACGTGGTCATCGGCGGCATCATGCAGCACATCGAAGAAGCCGGCATCCACTCCGGCGATTCGTCGTGCGTGCTGCCATCGGTCGACATTCCGCAACCTTTACTCGAACGCATGCGGGAGTACACGTTTAAGCTCGCCAAAGCGCTGAAAGTCGTGGGGCTGATGAATATTCAGTTTGCCATCCCGCGCCGGAACGGCAACGGCGGCGACGGAGGCAAGGTCTACGTTCTCGAAGTGAATCCGCGGGCTTCGCGCACCGTGCCGTACGTTTCCAAGGCGACAGGAGTTCCCATGGCGAAGATCGCCGCGCGGTTGATGACCGGGCGCAAGCTGCGGGAGTTCCTGCCGGATTTTGTAGCGCGCCGCGCGGATCTCGACACAGGAAGCTGCTACTACGTCAAATCTCCAGTATTTCCCTGGAGCAAATTTCCCGGCGTGGATACTGTGCTGGGCCCGGAGATGAAATCGACGGGCGAAGTCATGGGCGTGGCCGACAATTTCGGCGAAGCCTTTGCCAAAGCGCAACTCGCTGCCGGCCAGAAGTTGCCCACCAAGGGCGCCATATTTATCAGCGTGACCGACCACGACAAGCCGCACGTGGCTCCCGTGGCGCGCAAGTTCGTCGACATGGGATTCAAGCTGGTCGCCACGGCGGGCACGGCGGATGTGATCGAAGCGGCTGGGATGAACGTGGAACGGGTCTACAAAGTGAAAGAAGGCCGGCCCAATGTCGTGGACTTTATCAAGGGCCAGCGCATTCAGTTGGTGGTCAACACACCTACCGGGCAGGAGCCGTGGTTCGATGAGAAAGCAATCCGCCGCGCGACGGTGACGGCGCGCATTCCCACCATCACCACTCTGGCCGCCGCACGGGCAGCGGCTGAGGGCATTGCCGCGCTACAACGTGGCGAAATAAAGGTGCAGGCGCTGCAGCAATTGCACGCGGAACGGGCGATGAGAAGTTAGCCCTATTAGGTTCCGCGTACATCAAACTCAGCCGTTCTGTGTTCAGGTGTTACAATGATGGCGCATGGGTAATACACTCACCATTCGCCTGCCCGAGGAGTTGCTGGAGCGGCTTCGAGAGAAGGCGCGCCGCACGGGACTCCCCGTGGGCCGTGTGGTTCGCCAGTGCCTGGAGATTGCGCTCTCCGCGGATCGCTCCGCGGGGCGGGATAATCCTTTGCTGACGTACGCGGGCGTGATCAAAGGCGGCCCGCGCAACCTCTCCTCGCGTAAGGGATTCTCCCGCGAATGAAGGCGATTGCTGACACGGGCTATCTCGTCGCCCTCTTGATTCGGGACGATGAGCACCATGATTGGGCCACAGGCTTGGCTCCGCAATTCGTTTTGCCCCTTTTGACGTGTGAAGCGGTACTGGCCGAAGCCGCATTCCATCTGCGGTCAAGCGCATACTTGCTTGCCTTATTGCAGCGGGGCGGGATTCGCGTGGCCTTCGACATTGAAAGTCAGGTGGAGCATCTCGAAAGCCTCGCCACTCGCTACGCCGATCGCCAACCCGATCTCGCCGACCTCTGCCTCGTTCGAATGAGCGAGTTGTATCCGCGCCACACCGTGATCACGGTCGACGAAGAGGATTTCCGCGTCTACCGGCGCAACAAGCGCGAGGCCATTCCGCTGCTTTGCCCGCCCAGGAAGTGATACGCTAAACGCGTTATGCTTCTTCACGGAATCTTCCCTCCTGTCACCACGCCGTTCTATCCCGACGGCAAGGTTTATTTCAAGAAACTTGAATCGAACGCAGAGCGCTATTCGCGCACGCCGGTTGCCGGGATCGTTGTGCTGGGCTCGACCGGAGAGGCGATCATGCTCTCCGATCAGGAGCGGCGCGAGGTGTTCAAAATAGCGCGGGACGCCGCTGCGCCGAACAAGGTTCTCATCGCGGGAACGGGTATTGAATCCGCCATCGAAACGCTGCGGCTCACCGAATATGCCGCGGAACTCGGCTATGACGTCGCGATGGTGCGCACGCCGCACTATTACAAAAAGCAGATGGCCTCTGCGAACATTCTCGCGTTCTATCGCACGGTCGCCGATCGCTCGCCGCTGCCGATCATCATTTACAACTTCCCCCAGGCTACCGGTTACGACATTCCTGGCGAGCTTGTGATCGAACTCGCCGAGCATCCGAACTTGATTGGCATCAAGGAATCGAGCGGCGATGTGGAGAAAGTTCGACGCATGGTGGAAGGCACGCGCCATATCCAGCACAGCGCGACGGTCACCGAAACCTTTGAGGCTGTCACGCCGCGCATGCTGGCCGCGGCAAGCTCCGGTTCGAGCGAGGGCGGAGAACTTGTTTCTGTTGCAGCGTTGTCTGGTTCGGTTGAGCCAAAACCATCGTCCTCTGCAGTCGCGGTCGTCGGCAAGATGAAGACCCGCAAAAAAGAAACAGGCTTTCAAGTGCTGGTGGGAGCGGCGCACAAGTTGCAACCTTCGCTCGATGCAGGCGCGGTCGGCGCGATTCTGGCCTTTGGCTGTTTGGCTCCGACTGCCTGCTACGAAATTTACGCCGCCTGGAAAGAAGGCGATGCCGAACTTGCCCGCCTGAAGCAGGAACGAATTGTGCAGGCCGCGCAACGGGTCGTGAGCGAATTGGGCGTGCCCGGCCTGAAGTATGGCATGGACTTCAACGGCTACTACGGCGGACCTGCCCGGTTGCCGTTTTTGCCGCTGACGGCGGATCTGAAAACCGAGGTCGAACAACTGCTCTCCGACATAAGAAACTAGGCCGAGCGAAGGTAGTGGTGCAGTTTGCGTCCGAGGGTTCGTATCAGGGCATCGCTTGAGCGATGCCGTGAAACGGCTGCGTGGGAAAAGGCTTTAGCCGCTGTGCCTTGCCCGCGTGGCCGCAGCGGCTGAAGCCGATCGATCCTCTACCGTGCTCTTACGGCACGCCTCGAAGGCGTGCCCTGATACAAATCTTTCTTAAACTGCACCGCTACCCGCGCAAAGGCCCCCTTGTGATTCGGAAACTGTGGCTGTATACTGTTTTCGAACGAACGTTCGAAATAACCTTCTTCCGGCCAATCTATGGGGATTCAGACAGCAACCCGCGCGATCTCACGCCGGCACAGGTCTGCGCCGGCACGCGAAACGCGCTACGACCGCCGCATGGCGGATATCATCTCTCACGCGGCCAACGTGTTCTGCGATAAGGGTTACGAAGGCGCATCGATGCGCGATCTGTCGCGCGCCACGGGAATGTCGCTGGCCGGACTGTACTATTATTTCGAATCCAAAGAGCGCCTGCTCTATCTGATCCAGAAACACACTTTCCGCACCATCGTCGAGCAGTTAAAGGCACGGCTGGACAACGCGAGCGATACCGAGGAGCGCGTCCGCATTTTCATCCTCAATCATCTGGAATATTTTCTCGCCAATCAAGCTGCGATGAAGGTGCTCTCGCACGAGGCGGAAGTGCTGAAGAACGGGCTGGGCGCGGAAGTGGCGGCGATTAAGCGCCAGTACTACCGGATTTGCGTTGGATTGCTGGACGAGTTCAAGCGCGAGCGCGAGCTGCAGTTTTCCACACGCATTGCCGTGCTCAGCCTGTTCGGCATGATGAACTGGATTTACACTTGGCACAACCCCCGTGTGGACGCAGATGCGGCGTCGACAGCGGCACAAATGGGTGACATTTTTCTGCGCGGCGTGACCGCGAACGGAAAGAACCGCAAATAAAGAACCGCAAATAGCGGTAAGAGTTTAGGATTTCGATTCTCAATTTCGAAATTTAAGAAGGAGTGGCGCAATGGCAACTACGATGCAACCGGCAACCGGCGAAATCACCAAGCAGCTTGTGAACTATCGCACCGACGGCGGAGTGGCCGTGATCGAGATGTTCGATCCGCCCGCCAACACCTACACCTATGAAATGAACCGCCAACTCGACGCAGCTATCTTGAAAGCGCGTATGGATAACGACGTCCACGTGATCGTCTTGACCGGCGCAGGCGACAAATTTTTCTCCGCGGGCGCGAACATCAAGATGTTGTCGAGTGTCGATCCCACGTTCAAGTATTACTTCTGTCTGCATGCCAACGAAATGCTGTTGCGCCTGGAGCACACGCCGAAGCTGGTGGTTGCGGCCATCAACGGCCACTGCGTAGGCGGCGGACTGGAAATCGCCATGGCTGCCGACATCCGCATTGCGCGCAAGGATGCGGGCAAGATTGGCCTGCCGGAAGTGAACCTGGGTGTTCTGCCTGGCACTGGCGGCACACAGCGGCTCTCCCGCATGGTCGGCAAGAGCAAAGCGATCGAACTCATGGTCACCGGCAACACCTTCTCGTTCGAAGAGGCGCAGGAACTTGGCATCGTCAATGACATCTTCGAGCGCGAGGGCTTCATGGAGAACATCATGGAATACGCCCGCCAGTTCTGCCCGCCGAACAAGGCATCTAAGGCCGTGGGACGCATCAAGCGCGCCGTGCAGACGGGCTGGGAGATTCCTATGGAGTCGGCGCTGGCGGTGGAGCGCGAGAATCAGCAACTGCTGTTCCAAAGCGAAGACGCGAAAGAAGGCCTGGCCGCATATGTAGAGAAGCGCCCAGCTGTGTTCAAGGCGAAATAGAAATGCGAAACAGATGTGGGGACAGCCGCCTCGGCTGTCCTGCTTTTGATTTCCTGCGTTCAAGGTGACTGATGCTGACAGCGACAAAAGTAAATCTCAAGCCGGGCAAGTTGCTCATCGACGGCCAATGGGTCGATGGTGCGAAGCAATTCGAGGCCATCAATCCGGCAACAGAAGAAGTCCTGACGCAGCTTGCCGAAGGCTCCGCGCAAGACGTTGACCGAGCGGTCTCCGCCGCACGCCGGGCGTTCGAAGACCGCACCGGTCCCTGGCGTAAAATGTCGGCCAGCGAACGCGGACGCCTGATCTGGAAGCTGGCCGATCTGCTCGAAAAGAACATCGACGAGTTCGCCGAGCTTGAGACTCTCGACAACGGCAAGCCGATTTTCGAGTCGCGTTACGTCGACATGCCAATGGTGGTCGACGTTCTGCGTTACTACGCCGGCCTGGCGACGAAGATTCACGGCGAAACGATCAACACTTCCGAGACGGCCTTCACCTACACGCTGCGTGAACCTGTCGGCGTGGTGGGAATGATCGTGCCGTGGAATTTTCCGCTGCTGCTGGCCTCTTGGAAGCTTGGCCCCGCGCTGGCTTGCGGCAACACGGTCGTATGGAAGCCTGCGAGCCAAACTTCCCTGACCACTGTGCGCTTCGGAGAACTGGCGGTAGAAGCGGGCGTTCCCGCCGGCGTCATCAACATCGTGACCGGCCCCGGCGCGGTCGGACGCGCCATGGTCAAGCACCCCGGCATCGACAAAATCGCGTTTACCGGGTCGACCGAAGTCGGCAAGGAAATCATGCGCAGCGGCGCCGACACTCTGAAGCGCATCACGCTCGAACTCGGCGGCAAGTCTCCCAACATCGTCTTTGCCGATTCCGATATCGACGGCGCGGTCAAAGGGGCGATCACCGGCATCTTCTACGGCAAAGGTGAAGTCTGCAACGCCGGCTCGCGACTGTTTGTCGAGAGCAAGGTGCAAGACGAGTTTTTAGAGAAGCTCAGCGCCCGCGCTGCCAAGATGCGTCCTGCGGACCCGCTCGATCCCAAAACGCGCATGGGAGCGATCGTAAGCCAGGAACAAATGCAAACCGTTCTCAGCTACATCGAGGCGGGCAAGAATGAAGGCGCCAAGCTGGTGGCGGGCGGAAACCGCGTCAGCGTCGATGGCGGCAAAGGATTCTTCATCGAGCCGACGATTTTCAGCGGCGTGCGCAACGATATGAAGATTGCGCGCGAGGAAATTTTCGGTCCGGTGCTGGCAACACTGAGCTTCGACGATCTCGACCAGGTCATCGAACTTGCGAATCAGAACGAATACGGTCTCGCTTCCGCGGTCTGGACTCGCGACTTGAAGAAAGCACATTACGTGTCGCGCCGTCTGAAAGCGGGCACGGTCTGGATCAACACGTACGGTTTGATGGACGCGTCGCTGCCATTTGGCGGATACAAACATTCCGGCTTCGGCCGCGAACTCGGCGCACATGCGATGGAACACTACACCGAACTGAAAACAGTTTGGCTGAACATGAGCTAAAGACTAACCTCAAGAAGACGCAGAGAGTTCCATTTCTCTGTGTAACTCAGTGGCCTCCGTGGTAAGAAAGGTTTTTGAATCATGCCGGGAAGAGTGGCGAAAATCGGAACCTTCAGCGATTGGGAAGGCCTGTTCAACGACTGGCGCAAAGAAATCGGCGTCAACACCCATGACATCGAAGCCTTCCACTTCGATACGTTGTACGGCGCCATCGATACTCAGGAGATCGAATTCGGTTCCTACAAAGGCCGCCGCAAGTGGGAAAACCTCCGCCAGATCCCGACGCAACAAATGCGCGACGCACTGATGAACATGATCGTCTATCAGGGCGACACGGAGTTTGCCAGCGTCGAGCAGCAGCGCAATTTGCTGGAGAACGCTCCCACCGACTGGGATCGCCGCGCCATTACTCGCGTGATGATCGAAGAAATGCGCCATGGCTGGCAAATGTGCGCGTTGCTCATGGACCACTTCGGTTATTCGGGCAAAGTCGAGGCGCAGAAAATGCTGGAGCGCCGGGCGTTTGAGAACAAACGCTTGCTGGGCGCATTTAACGTCGACGTCGACAACTGGATGGACTTTTTCACCTACACCGACTTCGTGGACCGCGATGGAAAATTTCAATTACAAATGCTGAAGTACTCCGCGTTTGCGCCCCTCGGCCGTTCCATGTCGTACATGCTGCGGGAAGAGGCGTTCCACATGGGAACCGGCAATGACGGCCTGCGCCGTATTGTGGAAGCGGGAGTCATTCCCGCGTGGTTGATTCAGAAATATCTCAACAAGTGGATTTCCAGTTCCTACGATCTGTTTGGCACCGATCATTCTTCGTCGGCGCACTGGGCGTACGTGTGGGGCGTGAAAGGCCGCTATGACGAACCGAAGAACGACAAGACTCCCGATCTCGACGACCTGAACGACTACAACCGAACTTTGTATCGGGACGAAGTTGCGGGCTTGATCGAGCGCTTCAACGGTTCATTGAAGCCGGGCGAACCGAGGCTGTACTGCCCTCACATCAAGTTCAACCGCGCCATCGGCAAGTATGCCGAGCAGAAGTTTCACGCCCAGACGGGCGAACCGCTTGACGACCGCGCCTATGAAGAACACTTGAAGGAATACACGCCGTCGGCAGCGGACAAGCAACTGCTGCTCGATATCATCGGCAGCGAGAAGAAATGGATCGCCGAGAAAACCGGCGCGCGCGATCCGTTGTCAACCATCGGCGAAGTCAGGAAATCGGCAATCAACATTTAGTACAGCGATGATTTTGTAGGCAATGGCCACCACAATCGCAGATTCGAAGCTCACTCGCACTTCGCTTGAAATCGAAGGCCGCGTCGCGCGCATCCTGCTGCGGAATCCGCCGTTGAATGTGATCGACATCGCGATGATGGAAGAGCTGTCGCAAGCTCTGGCGGAGATTGAGACGCGGTCCCATGTTTCAGTCATCGCGCTTGCGGGAAGCGGCAAGGCATGGTCAGCGGGAGTGGATGTTGCCGCCCACACTCCCGACCGAGTCGAAGAGATGCTGACCAAGTTTCACGCGGTCGTCCGCGCATTGGTCGCTACTAAGAAAGTTACGCTTGCGGCGGTTCATGGACATTGCCTTGGCGGCGGCGCAGAGTTGGCTATGGTCTGCGACATCGTTTACACCGCCGAAGATGCGCATTGGGGATTTCCCGAAATCAAGTTGGCCTGCTATCCGCCGGTGGCATGCGCGGCTCTGGCCGCTCTGGTTGGGCAGAAGCGGGCTGCCGACCTGATTCTGACTGGGCGTTCGATCAGCGGCAACCGAGCCGCAGGAATTGGCCTCGCCACTCACTCTGTGCCGCATCAGGAATTGTCGGCGAAAACAGACGAGTGTGTCAGCCAGTTGCTCGCCCTGAGTCCGGCCGCACTGGCGGTGACGAAGAAGGCCTGTTACGCATGGGATGCGGCGCACTTCGACAAGGGCTTGGCTCGAGCAGAAAAGATTTATTTCGAAGACTTGATGAAGACTGCAGACGCCCACGAAGGCATTCGTGCCTTCATGGAAAAGCGCGCAGCGGACTGGACCGGGCAATAAAACGCTTGCAGTTCGGCACTCGCGACTCAAGGCTAGCCATGAAAAGAGAACTGATCGAGCTTCGCATCAACAGCCGGCGCTACGAACTCGCGATCGAGCCGAGCGCTTTGCTGCTCGATGTGTTGCGGCAAGAGCTGCAGCTCACCGGCTCCAAGCGCGCCTGCGATGATTCTTCCTGCGGCGCTTGCACGGTGCTCATCGATGACGTCGCCATGCTTTCCTGCACGCTGTTGGCGGCAAGTTGTGAAGGACAAGACATCACAACGATCGAAGGCGTCAGCGAACACGGCAGCTTGGCGGCCATTCAAAAGGCTTACGGCGATTGGGGAGGCGCGCAGTGCGGATACTGCACGCCGGGCTTCATCATGACTGTGAAATCGTTGATGGCCGAAAATTCCGATCCCTCTGAGGCAGACATGCGCGCCGCTCTGAGCAGCAATCTGTGCCGCTGCACCGGCTACAACCAGATGTATGCAGCGATCCGCTCCGCGATTGCAGCGGAACGAGAAGGACTGGCGGCGAAGCAATGAGTACAGACTTTTCCATCGTCGGCAAATCCACGGCCATGATCGACGCCGCGGAAAAGACCACCGGCACCGGCAAATACACCGACGACTTCAGCCTCCCGGGCATACTGGTCGGCAAGGTGCTGCATTCGCCCTACCCGCACGCGCGCATCAAGAGCATCGACACCAGCCGCGCGGAAAAACTCGATGGCGTCATCACCGTTGTCGTCGGCCAGGACGCTCCAAGAACCTACGGGATTCTCCCCGTCGGGCACGACGAGTACCCGCTCGCGCTCGACAGAGTTCGCTACGTCGGCGATAACGTTGCCTGTGTGGTCGCCACTTCCGAAGCGGTCGCCGAAAAAGCGCTCGAACTGGTCGATGTTGAATACGAAGTCCTGCCGGCTTATTTCGATCCCGAAGAATCGATGAAGGCGGAGCGCGACCTTATCCACGACAACAAACCCAATAATCTGGAAAAGGATTATCACCACGTGTTTGGCGATCCCGACAAGGGCTTCGCGGAAGCGGATGAGATTGCCGAAGCGCGCTTCATCGCCAACGAAGTCACGCACGCCGCGATGGAGCCGCATTCCACGCTGGCATCGTTTGAGATCGACCCGCACACCGGCAACCCCGGGCGCCTCACGGTCTGGTCGGCGACGCAGGTGCCGTATTACCTGCAGCACAAACTATCGCTGGTGCTCGAAATGCCGATGGCGCAGATTCGCGTGATCAAGCCGCTGGTCGGCGGAGGCTTCGGCGGCAAGAGCGAAGTCATTCCGCTCGAGATCACCGCCGCGGTCGCTGCCCGCAAGGCGAAAGCTCCAGTCAAGATCACCTACACGCGCGAGGAAGTGTTCTGGGCGCATCGCGGACGCCCGCGGACCATCATCGATTTGAAAACAGGAGTAAAGCACGACGGCAGCATCACCGCGGTCAAGGCACGCGTGGTGCAGGATGGCGGGGCTTACTGCTCCTACGGCGTAGTCACCATTCTGTATTCCGGCGCGCTCCTTGGGGCGCTCTACGACATCCCCAACATTCAGTATGACGGGTACCGCGTTCTCACCAACAAGCCCGCCTGTGGCGCGATGCGCGGCCATGGCACGGTGAACGTGCGCTTCGCTTTCGAATCGCAATTGGACGAACTCGCGGAGAAAATCCAGATGGATCCCGCTGAGATTCGTCGCCGCAATCTGCTTAAGCCGCCTTGCATCACCGTGAATGGCTTGCGCGTGCAAAGTTACGGATTGCCCGAATGCATCGACAAAACCGTCGAGCGTTCGGGCTGGCGCGAGCGCAAGGGCAAGCTCCCCAAGGGACGCGGACTCGGCGTGGCGTGCAGTCACTACGTCAGCGGCGCGGCCAATTCCATCATTCGCTCCGATATGCCGCACTCCACGGTGAACATCAAGATCGATCGCGATGGCGGCGTCGTGGTCTACACCGGCGCATCGGAGATTGGGCAAGGATCCGACACCATGACCGCCCAGGTCGCGGCCGAAGTTCTGGGATGTGGATTATCGCGCATCCGAGTGATCGCCGCCGACACCGATTTGACGCCCATCGATATCGGCTCCTATTCCAGCCGCGTCACGTTCATGGCCGGCAATGCCACGCTACGCGCCGCATCCGACGTGAAAAAGAAAATCGCAGCGGCAGCCGCCAGGAAAATGAACTGCGCCGAGGAGCAGTTGACCTTCCGCGACGATCGGATCGGAAAGCAAGGCCAATCCGCGCCAACCGCCCCGCCCCGGCCAGAAGAACTAGAGGTGACTCAGGCCGGAGCTTCTGTCAGCGGCCGCGTGGAAGGCCAAATCCTTCGTGGATCATTGCAGCAGAAACGTAAAGAAGAAGGCCCGAAAGATTGGATGACGTTTGAAGAAGCCGTCGTCGCAGCCATCGATTTTCACGGGGCGCTTACGGGAACCGGTTCCTATGCGCCTCCGCCGGAAGCTCGTGGCGGCAAGCACAAAGGCGCAGGGGTAGGTCCTTCGCCCGCATATTCCTATTCTGCGCAGGTCGCCGAGGTCAGCGTAGACGAAGAAACTGGCGAAGTCACCGTGCACAAAGTCTGGGCTGCCCACGACTGCGGTCGCGCACTGAATCCCGTGTCCGTCGAAGGCCAGATCATCGGCTCAGTCTGGATGGGCATGGGCCAGGCGCTCACCGAGGAAATGGTCTGGAAAGACGGCATGCTGATGAATCCCGGCCTGCTCGAATATCGCAGCCCATCGTCAGTGGAGTCGCCTGAAATCGAGCCCATCATCGTCGAGAGCATCGATCCCGAGGGCCCTTTCGGCGCTAAGGAATGCAGCGAAGGCTCGCTCGCCGCGACGATTCCGGCAATTGCCAATGCGATTTACGACGCGGTCGGCGTGCGCCTGCACGAGTCTCCGTTCACTCCCGAGCGCGTGCTGGCCGCGATGCGCGCCAAAAGGAAAGAAAAAGCCCTGAACCTGACCGAGGGCGTCGATCCCACGAATCCCACGCGCTTCCGCGAGCACGGCGGTTCGCTGTGCTTCAAAGGAAAAGGCCCACAGCGCCACGCACTCGATCCCGCCTGCCGCCAAACTCCCGCCGGAGGTGCGGATTGAGTCTTCCGCAATTCCGCCTTCTGCGTGCCGACAGCGTGGAAGAATCTGTCGATCTCCTGGCACAACACGGAGGCAGCATTCGCACGCTCGCCGGTGGCACCGATCTCATTCCTTCGATGCGGCAGCGCCTGTTCGAACCGGAGTTTGTTCTCGACCTGCGCGGCGTTAGAGCTCTGCGCGGCATAAAGCCGCAATCCGATGGCAGCGTAGAAATCGGTGCGCTCACGTCTCTTCGCCAGATCGAACACTCCGGCGTGATCCTGCAGCATTATCCGGTCCTCGCCGAAGCCGCCGCCACCGTGGCTTCCCCGGTGTTGCGCAACATGGGTACGATCGGCGGAAACATTTGTCTCGACACGCGCTGTCTTTGGTATAACCAATCGCTCACCTGGCGCAAAGGCTGCGGATTCTGCATTAAGAAAGACGGCGACCTGTGCCATGTCGCTCCCGGCGGAACAAAATGCTGGGCGGCTTTTTCCGCCGACACTCCTCCGGCGCTGTTGTGCCTGAACGCGGAAATCGAAATCGTCAGCGCGAACGGCGTGCGTCGTATCCCGCTTTCCGATTTCTATACGGGATTGGGAGACAATTACCGCAAGCTGCAGCCGAATGAACTGGTGACTCGCGTATTCTTGCCCGCGTCGTCGGCCGGCTATTCTGGAGTCTACCGTAAGCTGCGAGTCCGCGGATCAATCGACTATCCTCTCGCCGGCGTAGCGGTCGTCATGAAGCAATCTCCGAATGGAGGAAGCTCTGGACACATCGGCGATGTGCGCATCGCGATGACTGCAGTCAATCCCGCGCCCGTGTTCGTGAAAGGTGTATCGGAAATGCTGTCGGGCAAAACGCTCGACGAATCGCTCGCCGAGGCCGCCGGCGACCTGGCAGCGAGAACGGCGAAGCCGCTCACCACCTCTGCCCTCACTCCGGAATATCGCCGTGAAATGATTCGCGTGTTCACCAAGCGCGCCCTGCTCGAGGCAGCTGCGCAGTTCAAGAACTGATGCAGAGTTTGCGGTCTCCAGAGTAGAGGTGACCTTTGGCCTCACCACCCATACACCAGTTTTCTTAATATTGGTGTATGATGCATCTCATGAGCCGGACCAATATCGATATCGATGAGAGCTTGATTCGGAAGGCGCGCAAGCTAACGCGTCTCAAAACCAAGCGTCAAATTGTGGACAAAGCTCTCGAACTGCTCGTTCGCTCCGAGACCCGGAAAGGCCTTCTGCGCTACTACGGAACCGGAATCTGGAATGGCGACCTGAAAGCATCTCGGAGAAACCGCATTTGATCCTGGTTGACAGCTCAGTCTGGGTTGACTTCTTCAGTTCTTCTCCCGGACCTGCAGGCGTGGAACTCAGCCGAATCATCAATGAAAACGAGCCGTTCGCGTCGTCCGGAGTGGTAGTGGCTGAGGTTCTGCAGGGCCTGACCAAGGACACCGGGCCGATTGAACGACTGCTGGCAACGTGCGACTTTCTGGAGCCGGCAGGATTCGAAACCTACCGTGACGCTGCCGCTCTATACCGAACGGCCCGAACTCGCGGCATCTCGCTCACAACTATCGACACCCTGATCGCGGCCGTAGCGTTGGAGCAGGGCGCAAGTGTCTTCACGCTCGACCGGGATTTTGCGAGAATGGCACGCATCACAGGCCTGCAACTCTATCCTTTCTAAGCCCGGCTTGCCTCGATCGGAACGCTGGGTCTGCTATGCTTTCTGTTTCACCTCGACCCCAAATGATCACTGATTGCCACATTCACATCCAGCCCATGGAGATGTTCAAGCCGCACGCGCTGGAACTGATGAAGAAGAAGCGCGCAAACTTCGATCAGATCGCCGAATTCTGCCGCTCTCCCAAGGCGTTCCTCAAGTTCATGGATGCGAGCGGCATTGATCGCGCGGTGCTCATCAATTACGTCGCGCCGGAGGTGATCGGCTTTACCAACGGCGTGAATCAGTTTGTGGCTGATTATGTGAAGGAAGATCCGAAGCGTCTGCTGTCCTGCGGAAGCCTGCACCCGCGCCACACCACAAACATCATGGCCGACGTCGAACAGATCCTTCGCCTCGGCCTGCAGATGATCAAGATTCACCCGCCGCACCAGCTTTTATTCCCGAACGATTATTTGAACGGAGTCAAAGAACTCGAGATCATCTATCGTGCCGCCGAGGCCAACGGCATTCCTGTCATGTTCCATACGGGCACGTCGATTTTTCCCGGCGCGCGCAACAAATACGGCGATCCCATCTACCTCGATGACGTTGCCGTCGATTTTCCCAAGCTCAAAATTCTGCTGGCGCACGGCGGACGTCCGCTCTGGATGCAGACCGCGTTCTTCCTGCTGCGTCGCCATCCCAACGTCTATCTCGATATCAGCGGCATTCCTCCCAAGACGCTGCTCAAGTATTTCCCCCGCCTGGAAGAAATCGCAAACAAGACGTTGTTTGGCACCGACTGGCCCGGCCCCGGCGTGCCCGACATCAAGAAGAATCTGGATGAGTTTCGCGCGCTCCCGCTAAGTCCGCAGATACAGCAGCAGATTCTGAGCAACACGGCGCTTTCAATTTGGCCGGCGTAACTGATCTTTTTAGAACCGGTCCCGGCATCGCGAATTTGAGCGCATCTATCAATTCCTGTATCGTGATGCTTCCGAAGAAAGTGCGGATAGAATCGCGATGCGTCCCTTGATCCATATTTTGAGTGTTCTACTGATCACGTGTGCCGCTTGCCCGGCCCAGCAAGGTCCCGAATATGGCGGGCATGAAGTGGAACTGTGGGCCGGCGGCGGGCATTCGGTTCCCGGCGGCACCAGCCATACCGAAGCATTTAACGCCGGTTTGCGCTACGGATGGATCCTCACCGATCCGCATCTTCCCGGCTTTCTTCGTGGACGCTTCGAGTACGCGGTTGACGCTGTCCCAATCTTCCTAATCTTCCAGCCCGCCAATACAGCCTACGGAGTCGGCTTTGACCCGCTCGGATTGAAGTGGAATTTCGAGCGTCACGGCCGCTTTTCGCCGTATATCGAACTCACTGGCGGAACGGTTTTCACCGATCACAATGTGCCCGCGAATACGAACACCGTCAACTTTATGGACCAGGCTGCATTCGGCACGCACATTCTCGGCGAGAAATATAACTGGAGCCTCGAACTTCGCTACATGCACATCTCCAATGCTGGATTAGCCAATCTGAATCCCGGCGTGAACACAGTGCAAGTGCGGCTCGGGATTGGAAGATTCTTCGCGCGCCACAGGTAGAAGTGCCGCGACCGCGGTTGGTGGTAACATGCCTCCGCGAAGGGAGACACCATGTACCAGCAATTCCGCTCACTCATCGGCGTTGTCATCTTTCTTGTTCTGCTTTCCTCGCTTACCGGCATCGCCCAGGAAAAGGCAGATCGGCTGGAAGCCATGGATGTATTCCGCGTTCAGGTTGCTTCCGACCCGCAGATCTCTCCCGATGGCAAGCGCATCGTCTACGTCCGCCAGTCCGCTGAGGTCGCTTCCGATCGCCGCGTGTCCAACCTCTGGATCGTCAACTTCGACGGCTCCGAGCATCGCCCTCTCACCACGGGCACCTATAGCGACTCTTCCCCGCGCTGGTCACCGGATGGCACTCGTCTCGCCTTCATTTCAGACCGTGATGGCAAGTCCCAACTCTATGTTCGCTGGATGGATTCCGGCCAGACCGCCAAACTCACCGACATCGAAAATGGCCCGGGCGGTATCTCCTGGGCTCCGGATGGAAAGCAGATCGCCTTCACTTCGCTTGTCTCCTCCGCTCCTCCCAAGATCGCCACGCTTCCCAGCGCGCCAGAGGGCGCCAAGTGGGCCGACGCGCCCAAGGTCTATGAGGACCTCATCTATCGCTTCAACGGCCCGGGATATTTGAAACCAGGCTATTCGCAGGTTTTCGTCGTTGCCGCCGACGGCGGCGCACCGCGTCAACTCACCACCGGCAATTTCCCCCATGGCCCAGGGGTCGGCGATTTTGGCGGCTCCTACGCCTCCTGGACTCCCGACGGAAAGTCGCTCATCTTTTCCATGAACGGCACCCCGAACTACGAGTACGAACCTCTGCACACCGAGCTGTTCGAAATCCGCCTGGCTGACGGCGCCCTCACGCAGCTGACTCACCGTAACGGTCCCAACGAATCTCCCGATATTTCTCCAGACGGCAAACTCATCGCCTACACCGGCTTCGATGACCGCTACCAGGGCCATCAAACCACTTACCTATACGTCGCCAACCGCGACGGCAGCAATCCTCACTCGGTCACTGCCAAACTTGATCGCGACGTGTCCGGTCCCCGCTGGGCCGCCGACGGCAAAGGCATCTTTTTCACCTATGCCGATCAAGGCGACACCGTGCTCGCTTACCTGCCCCTCGACGGTTCACCCAAGGTCGTTGCCGAGCATCTCAACGCCGGCGGCAATTTCAGCATCGCCAAAAACGGCTCCTTCGCCATCCAGTACGACACGCCCTCCGACCCCGGCGACATCGCGGTCGCCTCTCCCGCCAATCCCAAGGTCAAGGTCCTTACTTCTCTCAATCGCGAACTCTTCACCGCCAAAAAACTCGGCGCCGTCGAAGAACTCTGGTACGACTCTTCCTTCGATAAACGTAAGATCGAAGGCTGGATCATCAAGCCTCCTGATTTTGATCCCGCCAAGAAATATCCCCTGATCCTGCAAATTCACGGCGGTCCCTTCTCAAACTATGGCGATCGCTTCGACCTGAACGCGCAAATCTGGGCTGCCAAGGATTACGTCATCCTCTACACCAACCCGCGGGGCAGCACCAGTTACGGCGAAGAATTTGCCAACCTCATCCACCACGCCTATCCCGGCAACGATTTCCAGGATCTTGACTCCGGCGTCGACGCGATTCTCGCCAAAGGCTACATCGACAAAGAGAATCTGTTCGTCACCGGCGGTTCGGGCGGCGGTGTTCTCACCTGCTGGATGATCGATCACACTGATCGTTTCCGCGCCGCCGCCAGTCTCTATCCCGTCATCAACTGGTATAGCTGGGTCCTGACTTCCGACCTGCCGTCATTCGGCGCGCAATATTGGTTTTCCGGCAACCCCTGGGACTACACCGACGACTATATGAAGCGCTCGGTAATTTCTCTGGTGAAAAATGTGAAGACCCCCACCTTGCTGATGACCGGCGAGGAAGACTTCCGCACTCCCATTTCCGAAGCCGAACAATACTACGCGGCGCTCAAACTCCTGAAAGTGGAGTCCGCTCTCGTTCGTTTCCCTGGCGAGCCCCACGGCCTCAGCCGCCACCCTAGCCATCAAATCGCCAAGGTCGTCTACACCCTCAACTGGTTCGACGCGCACCGCAAGAAACCCTGACGCTTTTTCTCGCGCAAGTACGCCTAGCCCAATGAACAGTGGACACCTATGCAACTTGTAATGTCACAACTTCCGCGAAGACTTGCCTTAGTTGGGGTCCTCCTCGGCTTCGTGCTCATGGGGATGTGGTGGTACGTTGACAGATACAATCCCTTTCAACTGCCGACGTTGGAACAAGCGCAAAGCATAGGCAACTACGCGGCGCCCAAGCTCTATTGGTTCCTAAAAGATGCTATGTTCGCGTTGTGCCCCGGCCTGTTTTTGCAACTGTTCACGATGGATGCGAGCAAGACGGTGACTTGGTTGATGTGGATACTGGCAGCGTTGCTTAATGGCCCGGTTTACTACCTCGTCGGGCTGGTTACCGCGGCAATTCTCAAAGTCCGTGGTCATTAGGCGAGGATGGGAATAAAGAACGTTCGGCTGCCACCGGAGTTGCGGCGACCGCGTGGGACAGCTATCCTCATCCGTTATGTCTACGCTCGTCGAATGCGTTCCCAATTTCTCCGAAGGCCGCGATAAAGCTAAAGTTGACGCCATCGTCGACGCCATGAAAATGCCCGGCGTCTATCTGCTCGACCGCGAAATGGACTCCGACCATAACCGATGCGTCATCACCCTGGTCGGCGAGCGCGAAGCCATTGAGGAAGCTGCCATTCGCGGCGTGGGCAAAGCCGCCGAGCTGATCGATCTTAACCACCACACCGGCGCCCATCCCCGCATGGGAGCGTCCGACGTCGTCCCCTTCATTCCCATCGACGGCGTCACCATCGACGACTGCGTCGCCATAGCCAACCATGTGGGAGAAGAAATCTGGAAGCGTTTCCAAATCCCCGTCTACCTCTACGAATCGGCGGCACGCACTCCCGAGCGCCAGGGCCTGGAAAACATTCGTCGCGGCCAGTTCGAAGGCATTCGAGCCGAAATTGCCAGCAATCCCGCCCGGCGGCCTGATATCGGCGAACCCCGAGTGCATCCTACTGCGGGAGCAACCGTCGTGGGCGCGCGCAAGTTTCTCATCGCCTATAACGTCTTCCTCAACACCCCCGACGTTGAAATCGCTAAGAAGATCGCCAAGGCCATTCGCTTCTCAACGGGTGGGCTGCGCTTCGTCAAGGGCGCAGGATTCCTCGTCCGCGGTCTCGCCCAGGTCTCGATGAACCTGACGGACTTCGAACAGACCCCCGTCCACCGAGTCTTCGAGATGGTCAAGCGTGAAGCCGCCCGTTACGGCGTCGTGCCCGTTTCAAGCGAGATTGTCGGATTGATTCCGAAGAAAGCGCTGGAGCAGGCTGCGGAGTGGTTTCTACAGGTGGAAAATTTCGATTCGTCGCTCATTCTCGAAAACCGGCTCGCCGCAGTCATGGGAGGCAAGATGGCCGTAGGCGGGCTGCGCGCCGGAGTCGAGCCCTTCATCGAACAACTGGCCGCTCCCACGGCCGCTCCCGGCGGCGGAAGCGCCTCCGCCGCGGCGGCGGCCATGGCGGCTGGGCTTGCCACCATGGTCGCGTCAATGTCCCGCGGCAAGAAAGCCTATCTGCCATATGAATCCCAACTCAGCGCCGCCATCGCCCGCCTGACTCCGTTGCGCGAGGAACTGAAGGCGGCCATCGACGCCGACGCCGAATCCTTCCATTCTGTGATGCAGGCCTACAAAGCGGCCCGTTCTGCCGCCGACGAACAATCCGGCGAAGCTCTCATTGAAACCGCTCTGCAAGCGGCGACTGTTATCCCGCTCGGCGTAGCCGAAAGAGCGCACGAGATCGCCCACATCGCGCGGTCGCTTGAGCCCATCACCAATCCCAACATGAAATCCGACCTGACCACCGCCATGGCTCTTGCCGCCGCCGCGAAAACCGGCGCGCTGGCCAACGTAGAGATCAATCTTGCCTCCATCAAAGACGGGACCTTCGTCGCCTCGACACGCCAGCGTACTTCGGCACTGCAGTAGCCCGTTATCGAGAAGCTGCCTTATCGTTCCGCCGCGAGAAAAAAATGTTTTCGCCAGCGAGAGAAAAACCTGACTTTAGGGTTTACGGTTAAGTAACCCGGCCCAAATCAATCACGCAAAATATTCGGGCTCTCATCTCTAGGTTATGCAGACGCTTACACCGATGATCTCTCGGACTGCTTCAACTTCGGCCAGACGCCGTTGGTCTTCCAAACCATCAACCTGCCGATGGGCGGTGCTCACTTCCTCAACGACCGCAGCCCGATCGCCGATCCGGACAATGATTGAGGATCAATGGCTGAGAATGATGACGGAGAGCCATCCCCCAACGGCCAGGCTCCATGTCTCTAATAGGTCAATAGGGCGTGTCCTTCTGTTCTCGTTGGAAGAAATGCAAGTACAATAAAATGAGACGATCTAGTAAATAGGAAAGCATCAAACCAAGCGCGAGCGCGCATCCCATGGGTAGGGACTCCAAGCGCGTGAGCATTTTGAATCGAGGTCTTATGAAACTGTTCCGAATTTGCCTGATTTCCGCCCTGCTAGTGACCGTCGTGAGCGTTGCCAATGCCACGCCGCTGAGTTCGTCCGCTCGTTCCTGCGTCCCGGCCGACCTGCTCCAACTGATCTCAGTGGACTACCGCGCCCTCAAGGATTCTCCTTCGGCGATGGCCTTGAAGCAGCAGGTGATGCCCGACAATATTAAAGAGTTCGAAGCTGCGCTCAAGACCATCGGCCTCGATCCTGACAAGGATGTGGACAGCCTGGTCTTCGCCTCATTCCGCGCCGGCAAGCAGGGCCTGAAAACTATGGGCGTAGCCAGCGGCCCCTTCAACATGAAGGCCATCCTGAAGAAGATGAAGCTCCAGGCCTACAAGCCCAAGAAATACAACAACAGCGATATCTATCCCATGGATGGCGGCTTCGTCATGAGCTTTCTCGACGACAGCACGCTCCTGTTCGGCGACTCCACTTCGATTCGGTATGCGCTCGATACCCGCGACGGTTCCGTCCTCGCCCTCGACACCAACGGCAACATGGCCGACATGATGACCAATGTCGATTCCTCTCCCGTCTGGAGCATTCTCGATCAGCAGGGCACGCAGAACATGATGCACTCGGCCATGGGCGATACCTCCAAGGTTCCCGACTATGAGAACCTGAAAAAGCGCCTGCTCGGCTCGCGCTATGCCATGACCTTTGCCAGCGGCGTGGATTTCGATATGACCGTCGTCACCGCCGATTCTCCAACCGCCGCGACCGTCGCTTCGGCGCTCAAGGCGTACATGCTCTATAAGAAGGTCAGCGCCAGCGCCGCCGAAAAAGTTGCGGTCGACAACACCACCGTAGACTCCGACAGCTCCAACGTGGTAGTGCACTTCAAAGCCAACGACACGCAATTCCAATCGCTCATGCACTCGGATCTGTTCGCCGCCGTAACGCACTGATCGCGCGGCTTTCATCTAACGAAACAACAAGGCCGATTCGCCCAGCGAATCGGCCCTTTTCACTTGCAATTTGCCCGGTCTCGAAGTAACATTCCACGCATTGAGTTGAGAGGTTCCCCGGTTGAGGGGCTGGGGCTGTTCTCCTTCCTTCTCGATACTTCCCCGCAGGAAATCGGTTTGACATCGGCAGGAATGCTGCGTCCGCATGAAACAACATTCCGCTAGAGGAGAGTATCGATGGAAAAAGCTTGGGGCAGGTTTAGCTTTGGAGTCGGCATGCTGTTGCTCATCGTCAGTATCGTCCCCCCCCCCGCGTCCGCGCAGGGCGGCAGCACGCAGTATACCGGTCTGATTTTCACCAACACCAATAACGCAAGCAATAACCCGTTCTTGTGGCTCCAGGACAGCACCGGCGACTCAGGGGTCGTGCCCCTTCTGGAAGTCAGCGGAGGTGCACCCACCAGCGGAGGCCAAGCCGCTAGCACCCTTGGCGTCGAGATCACGAGCCAGTCGAACAGCCTAACGAACACACCGCCAACGCTGAGCGGCTGGATGATCCCGGGCTTCGGTGGTCTCTCGCTTGTACAGTTAGGGGGCTACAGCACGACAACGGGCGGGCAGAGCTCCCCTTTCTTCTCGATGTGCGCAAACCAAAACGGAGGCAGCGGGCAAGGGCCGGCCTGCTGGAGCTGGCAGGTACAGGGTGGAAACGCAGGCGTCTCCAATCCACCCGACATTCTACAGCTCTTCCGGGAGACATCCACCAACACTACAAGCAACATCACGGTTCTTTTCCCGGCGGCCATCAACCTCGCCACCGCGCCGTTGCTGAACAGCTCTGGAATGACGATCTCGGCTGGGCAGATCACGGTCGGCCCGCAACCCTATACAGGCGCCAGCGCAAACGTTCTCGCAACGTTTACCGGGGCGAGCACGAGCTACAGTCCGGGTGCAGCGGCGGGTCCGGTTGTCATCCAGCCAGGCCAGCTGACCAACGCTGCACCGGACAGTACGTCAACCGAGGGCGCCCTGCAAGTCATGCAGAGCTATCTGGGAACCAACAGCATCGGGCTCCTCGCGTGTCAGGACACTACCCTCGAGCAGGGCGTCATTGTCTGCGGGACCAACCCGACGACGGCTACGCAGATCATAGGCGTCTTCGATAGCAACCCAGCGCAGGCGGGCGCTACCGTGACCCCAATCCGATACGGCCGCGCGTCAATCAAGAACTCCGGAAGCACGGCCCAATGGGTGGCTGGACATTATGTCTGCAGGGACACAACCAACAACGGCTACGTCATAGATAACGGCACGACGCCCTGCAACCGAGGCACGTAGGTTGGCATGAGCGTCGGCGACACCACCGTCAGCAACAGTCACACGGTTGACCTGGTCCAAGAGCCGATCGTTCAGGGCGGCGCCCTCGTGCCGTTCTTCTGCACCGGCTCAGTCGGAGGGGGCGCGACGCTCTACATGTTCCCTGGGTCAAACAACCTAACCTGCAGCGTCGGGACAGCCGCTATGCCGATACCGGTGAGCTTCTCGGGCACAGTTAAAAACCTTTACGTGTCCTATTCGGCCACGCCGACAAACGGCTCAGGCGACAAGTTCACGGTTCTCCGTTGCCCCTCGCTGGGCAGTTGCAGCCCGACCAGCGTCCTTTGCACCGTTCCGGTGGCATCAAAAACCTGCAGCGACCCCACGGATACCGTTTCGGTTTCTCAGGGAGATGGAATTGTGATCGAGGATAGTACCGGCATGTCGTCCATGGGGGCAAACCCACGAGTCAGTATCGAGATTCAATAGTAGAGCTCGATGCTTGAGAAGCAATCTACAACGAGGCCCGCGATAACTGCGGAGAAAAAGGGAGATATTACATGAGCGCTTTCGCCTTCGCACTGCCTAACGAAATAGATTATGTCACCGGATCCCTAACGCAGGTAGACATAACTTTTGATATCAGCGGAGGGGACGGGAACGGGAACCCGATTATCTTCGGATTCGACTACATCTGGGACGCTTCACTGTCCGTGTCGGACAATCTCGCGGCCCTGAAAACAGCAATCGTCAATCAGATTCTGTCTGAGTTCGACGTCACGATTCAAAGCACCAACGTGAATATCCTGATGGGGGTGATGTAATGAAAACCCAATTTACAATCGCACGCCGCGAATTGTTCAAGAAGCTGGCCGGAGCAGCCGGGGCCGTGGGCCTTGCCGCTCTCATGCCCTCAGCCGAAGCAGCCGAAAGCGAACCTCCTTCGACCACCAGCAGCAGCGCCACCGTCCGCGTGATCCTCGCGACCGGAACCGCCGTTCAGTGGATAGCCGTAACCAGTGGAAGCCTGACGGTCGGCGGCCAGACCACGATCAGCGCCGGTGGCAAGGGGCTGAACAACTCCATCGTCACCGGCGCCATCGCCGCTATCGTCGCCGCAGGCGGCCCGCAACTGACGACTAAGCAGGTCGTGCTCTTCGGCGGCGCGTCCTAGACTCGTCGCCCACGAGCTGCCGCGCGACGACGAGGGAACAGTGTGTCCAGGCCACCAATGGCCGGCAAACCAGGGCCGAGGGCCGGTCCACGCAATCCTGTTACTTCTTCATCGTGTCTTGCTTCGGGGCTGCCGGCTTCGCAGCCGCCTTTGGAGGACCGACCGGAATCATGGCATGTTCGTAGGGCGTCCCCGGCCACATCATGTAAGGACCGGTGGGATCGGCGTCTGCGCTGGATGCCAGCGCCAGCGATTTCGCTCCCGCTCCGACAATCATGATATGGGGACCGGTGACCACCCAGTGATTATCCGCCGTTTTGCCCGTGGCCCAGGGATCGGTGTTGCTCGCCCCGTCATCTCCGCCCAGCATGTAAGTCAGCCCCAGCTTGTCCGGCGGCGGCTGGTGCTTCGCGTACGCGTCAAAGAACGCCAGGCTGTTCTCATCGGCGCACATCTTTTCTGCGGGTGGAATCACCATGCACGTAAAACCATTCGTTCCGGCGCGCAGAGTCGTCATGTTCCCTTTGTCATCCATACGAACCACAGCCGCGTCTTTCGCGACTCCCTTAGGAGCCGCCGAGAGCGCCTGCATAATGTATTGAGCGTCTTTCGCATCCACCTTCTTTTGTGCGGCCGCCAATCCAACTAGGATCGTCAGCACGACTGCACCCGCGCACACCGAACTTCGTTTCTGCATATTCTCCTCCTGATTGTCGATTCAACTGCTCAGGGTGATAAGGCAACGGCATTCTACAACCGGCCCCGTCTAATTTAAAGACTTGAGCCCAGCCATATCTTCACTTCGGCCTTTCTACTTCAAGGCATCCCAGGGTAAATGCGAAAGGAAACGGCCTCGGCTCGTTCGTTTTGTAGCTGCCATCGAAAAAAACGAACATGCGCTGCGGGTGATTTTCGTCATATCGCACAGAAGGCTTCCATGGCCCTGAATGCCACCCCTGGTCGGAGGCATTCATAATCTGCACCGGCTCACCCCAGTCCAGGAAATTGGACGAAGCTCGTTTGCATCTGCACCACCAAAGCCCCGTATCTGCGGGAGGCGCCGTTGCTCTCAGCCAAACTTTGGAGAATACCGCTTCATAGCCCTCATTCCGCGCCACTACGCAGAAATCGAAAACGTTCTCTTCTTCGGGAATGAAAATCTTGTGCTGGCTCCAATGGCTGCGTCCGTCGGCGCTCTCCGCGTAGCCTTGCACAAGATAGGCGTCACGATTTGATCCCGCCACGTACCACATCTTCCATTTGTTATCGGCATAGATGACATTGGGCTCATACACGCTGCGGTGTTCCCACGGTTCGCTCGCAACCAACACGGGATCTGCGCGATCCAGCCAGTTGTTTCCATCCCATTCCAGATAGCCAATCGCATACGGTCCCCAGGGATTCTCCGCCGCCCCGGCATAGTAGATCCTCTCGACCCACGCCTCGCGCTGCGGATCCCATCCCTTGACATAGGAAGGACAGTGCCTGCCTCCCTTAAGATCCCACGCCGCGCTGCGATCGTGTCCCGCCAGGGGAGCAAAACGCAAAGGATTGTCGGTCCTCGCAGTGATCTTCCATCCGGTTGCGCTGAGCGGCGCGCCCGGCGGTAGTGACGCGCTGAAAAGCTGAATGCCTTCACGCCCCGGAATATCCCCCGCCAGAAACATCCACCATTGATCGCCGCGCTTTGCCACGGTCGCGTCGCACAATTCCCCGCGATCGAGAAACGGCGCGAAACCGTCGGCCGGATCGAAGATTTTAGTTTCTGAAATGAGCATGTCTCCGCTGGGTCATTTTTTTTCGCGTCTTGCGCGCACCCAGCCCACTTTCACCGTTTGCCGTGCCCGCCCAATGGCCAGCGATTCATCCGGCACGTCCTCGGTGATGCACGACGCCGCTCCCACATACGCGCCCTTGCCAACGCGCACCGGAGCCACCAGCGTGGTATCGCTGCCAATGAACGCGCCATCGCCGATCACCGTTCGGTGCTTATGCACGCCATCGTAGTTGCAGGTGATGGTTCCGCAGCCAATGTTTGCGCCCGCGCCCACTTCCGCATCCCCCAGATAGGTCAGATGATTGGCTTTTGTTCCTTTGCCCACCTTCGTCTTCTTAGTCTCGACGAAGTTTCCAATATGCGCGCCCTCGCCTATTTCACTCTCCGGCCGCAGATGCGCATACGGCCCGATCATCGCTCCCGCTCCAATCGTTGCCCCCTCGATCACGCAACCCGGACGCACCATCACGCCATCGGCAATCTCCGAATCGCGAATCACCGAATACGACCGCACCCGGCACGCCGTGCCAATCTTCGTGTTGCCCAGCAATTGCACATAGGGCTCAAGCACGGTGTCGGCGGCCACTTTCACATCGGCATCGATCACGCACGTCGCCGGATAAAAAATCGTCACTCCCTCCGCCATCAACTGGCGGCATTTCGCCATCCGCAGGAAATGATCGATCTGCGCCATGTCCTCCCGCGTATTTCCTCCCAGAACTTCGGGGGCGTTTGCCGTCTTCCAAGCCACCACATGTCCCTTGGCCTTACGCAGGACCTCCGCCATATCCGTGAGGTAATACTCGGCGTGCGCGTTCGCGGTGGAGAGTTGGCCGATGTGAGCATACAGATCCTTAACGCCAAACACGTAAAAACCGGAGTTGATCTCGCCAATCTTTCTCTGCGCCACCGTCGCCGACTTCTCTTCCACAATGGCCTTCACTTCCGCGCTGCCCGAGCCTTTTCGGATCACCCGCCCATATCCTGTCGGATCGGGCAGCTCCGCACTCAACAGCGTCATCGAAGCCCCCGCTTCCAAGTGGAAATTTCGCAAGCCGGCAATTGTCTCGGAGGTGATCAGCGGCGCGTCGCCCGACAGCACAATCACGTGGTCATATCCCGCCAATGCCGCACTGGCCGCCATAAGCGCGTGCCCGGTTCCGCGCTGCTCCGCCTGCAGCACAAAGTTGATCCCCGTATGCGTCATCGCCGCGCGCACCCGTTCAGCCTCGTACCCAACAATGGCGTAAATGTCCTTGGCCGGCGCCACGCGCAACGCCGCCCGAATCACATGCTCCAGCAGCGGCTTTCCCCCGACCTCATGCAGCACTTTCGGAATCTGTGATTTCAGCCTCGTCCCCTTGCCCGCAGCCATAATAGCTACAGCCACCAGCGGAGACGCACCCTGGGATGAATCGAATGACGACGAATTGCGGGACGACGAGTTGCGGAATACGGGACGCTGCCCTGCAGAGGAAGAACTGTTCTTGGATTTCTTCATTCGACCTCAATATACCGCGCCAGCGCTATCATTGCTATTTTCCGCGCCTTGTCGAGCAGCTTTCGCCGGGCCAAGTACAATCACCTCATGGCCGACGATGTCCTCTCCCGCAAGCCTCCACCGTTCGGCGCTCGCATCGCATACGGAGCTGATCCCTACCAGTTCTTCCATCTGCGCCTGCCGCCGCCAGGAAAATCCAACGAGCATCATCCCCTGGTCATCAACATTCACGGCGGATACTGGCGCGCCAAGTACAATCTGGAACACACTGGACATCTTTGCGCCGCGCTCACCGCCAAGGGACTCGCCACCGCCAATCTCGAATACCGCCGCGTGGGCAACGATGGCGGTGCATGGCCCGGAACGTTTGCCGACATCCGTTCCGCGTATCAGTTCCTGGTGCAGCACGCGCCCGAACACAATCTCGACGTGCAGCGAATCGTCGTGGTGGGCCACTCGGCAGGAGGCCAGCTCGCGCTCTGTCTGGCCGCCCACGAACCCAATGTGACCCGCGTCGTATCCCTGGCCGGAGTCGTTGACCTGCAACGCGCCTATCAACTGCACCTGAGCAACGACGCCGTCGTTGAATTCTTGCGAGGCACGCCCAGCCAGGTGCCCGACCACTACCGCGAAGCCGATCCCATGCAGCTTTCGATCCTCGGCGCGCGCCAGTGGCTCATTCACGGATCCGCAGACGATGTCGTCCCTCCGGCTTTCAGCCGCGATTACGTGGCTGCAAAACAAAAACGCACAAGCCGCGAAAAAGAGGACGTGCACCTGCTTCCGATCCAAGGCGCCGGCCACTTCGATTTAATCGATCCGCTCTCGCCAGCCTGGAAATCCGTGGAGAACACTGTTGCCAGCCTCATCGACGAGTCGGTTTTTTGACACCGCTCTTCCCCGCTCTTACGATTCTTGGGTTCCCGGAAATCCTCATGAAAACTCGTCTGCTGACATACTCGAAGCTTCGCCGCCTGTTCCTCACAGACGCTCTCCGCCGCAGCAAAGTCGGAGACGAGGTCGAAGTGAAAGTTCTGCGCGACGGGCAACCGCTGACGGTGAGCGTGAGGCTCGAGCAGCACAGGTAGCCGGGCGAAGGGAGTCAGCGATGCGACGAAGATCATTTCTACAGGGCGCGGGCGTCGTGGTGATCGCGGTCGCCGGTGGAGGCGTTTGGCGGGCGTACGATCAAGGCGTTTTCAGCACTGGGGAAGGCCCAGCTTACGAGCCCTGGAAAGATTGGCGCAATCACGCGAACGAAGGGCCGCTGGCTCTGGTGCGCGCCGCCATTCTGGCGGCCAGCCCTCATAACACCCAGCCGTGGCTATTCAAAGTCACCGACTCTTCGATTGAATTGCACATCAACCGGCAAAGAAACGTTGGCGCCCTCGACCCGTATCTGCGTGAAGAGCACATCGGCATAGGCTGCGCTCTGGAGAATCTAATGCTTGCGGCCCCGGCCAACGGATACGCAGCCACGGCGACGCTGATGCCGGGAACACTCGGCCCTATTTCCAGCGATCCCAAGCCGCAGCTTCTCGCCCGCATCGACCTTTCGCCTGGTAAGCGCGAAGAGAGCGCACTCTATAGTGCGATCCCCAGGCGGCACACGAATCGCGGACCGTACGATCCGCTTCAGCCGCTATCGCAGGATTTTGTTGCAGCCCTGAGTCGACTGCCGGGCGATGACATGGATGTGAAGCTCTTTCTCTTCACCGACGAAGCTCAACGCACAAAGATCGTGGAGGTTAGCTTTGCGGCAAATAAGGACATCTACGCCGATCCCGACGTCCAGCGCGGCAGCGAACCCTGGATTCGCCTTAAATGGAGCGCGGTGCAACAGTACCGTGACGGTTTGACCGTCGATGCATTCGGCCTGCCTCCGGTCGGCACCGCTATTGCCAAGATGATGACGCCGGGAATGCTGGCATGGGCTGGTTCGCACAGCAAGAAAACCGGCTATTCCAGCCTGATGCTGAGCGCTTCGTTGATTGGCTTGATTGCCGTGCGCGATCGCTACGCACAGGATCTGTGTCTGCGTGCTGGACGGCTTTGGCAGCGCGCTCATCTCTTCGCGACCGCACAAGGCGTGGCCGCTCGTCCCTGCAACGAAGCCGTGGAGATGATTGATCACGAACGAGCGCTGGACAAACCTGCGTCGCGCGCCGCCTTGCTTGCACAGATCATGGGTGATACAAGCTGGCAGCCAACCTTCGTTTTCTACATGGGTTATCCCACGCTGACTGCGCATGCCAGCCCTCGCCGTCCGGTTGAAGCGGTGCTCATCCGATGACTTCCTGCGCGACTAGAAGCGATCGCGGTCTATAATCTTCGTTCACCCGAGAGGAACCCTTGCCCTTCGACGACCTCCGCCAGTGGATCGCCGCGCTTGACCGCGCTGGCCAACTCAAACGCATCCAGACCGAAGCCGACCCGATTCTTGAAATCGCGGAAATTACAGATCGCGTCAGCAAACAGAAATCGCCGCAGCCAGGCGGTCCGGCCCTGCTCTTTCAAAACGTCAAAGGCTACCCCGGCTCCCAGCTTCTCATCAATCAATTCGGCTCCGAAGCTCGCATGAAGCTGGCCGTCGGCGTCAACTCTTACGATGAAATCGCGGCCCGCATTCGCATGTTCATGGACATGAAGTCGCCGCAGGGATTTCTCGACAAGCTGAAGATGCTGCCGCTGCTCACCGAAGCCGGAAAATTCTTCCCGCGCACCGTTCCCACCGGACCCTGCAAAGAAGTCATCAAGCGCGAAAAGTTTTCCCTGCTCGATTTTCCCATCCTGCAATGCTGGCCCAAGGATGCTGGACGCTTCATCACGCTTCCCTGCGTCACCACCCGCGATCCCAAGTCGGGCAAACGCAATCTCGGCATGTATCGCATGCAGGTCTACGACGAGCGCACCGCCGGCATGCACTGGCAACGGCAGAAAAACGCCGCCGAGCATCAGCGTGAGCGCATGCGCCTCGCGGTCGAGGGGAAGTCAGCCGCGGTCGACATCATGGCCCGCACGTCCGGCGGCAGCATTCTTGCTGAAACCCACCGCCCCTCAGGAAAAATGGAAGTGGCCGTCGCCATCGGCACCGATCCCGCCGTCACCTTTTCCGCCATCGTCCCCGCCCCGCCGGAGATCGAAGAATATCTGATTGCCGGCTTCCTTCGCGCAGCCCCCGTCGATCTGGTCAAATGCGAAACCGTCGACCTCGAAGTTCCCGCCAGCAGTGAGATCGTGCTCGAAGGCCACGTGCACCTCGACGAACTGCGCAGCGAAGGCCCCTTCGGCGATCACACCGGCTTTTATTCGCTCGAAGACCTCTATCCCGTCTTCCACGTCACCTGCATCACGCACCGCAAAGACCCCATCTATGCGACGACGATCGTCGGCAAACCGCCGCAGGAAGACGCATACATGGGCAAAGCGGTGGAGCGCATCTTTCTGCCGCTGATGAAGCTCACCATCCCTGAATTGATCGACATCAATCTTCCCGTCGAGGGCATCTTCCACAACCTGATGATCGTCTCCATCAAGAAATCCTATCCCGCACAGGCGCGCAAAGTGATGAATGCCATCTGGTCTCTCGGCCAGGCGATGTTCACCAAATGCATTGTTGTCGTGGATGAAGACGTCGATGTGCAGGACCTCGCCGACGTGACGTTGAAAGTCCTCAATCATATTGACCCCGAACGCGACATTCAGTTCACTTTAGGCCCGGTCGATTCGCTCGATCACGCCAGCCGCCTGCCCAACTACGGCTCAAAGATGGGCATCGACGCCACCCGAAAGTGGGCAAGCGAAGGCTTCACCCGCCCCTGGCCCGACGAAATTGTGATGGATAAGAAGACGAAAGCCGTGGTCGACGGCAAATGGAAGGCGTTCGCTAAAGAGTTGGGGACCGAATAAAACCACGGTGGTAATCGGGAGGTACGACCAAAACATGGAGCGAGTTAAGCTTGTCGGCTTCGTCCTTTGTAGTCTCGTTCAGGTACTCACGTGTCTGCTTCTCGTGGGTGAGACGCGAGCCCAAGCATCGAGCGATCACAATGGCTTTTGGTACGATGTTCCTTCCGCGCCGCTCAAGTTTACGCTACCTGAATTTGATCCGAATTACGCAGAGATGCAAATGGTTCAGATCCGGTCCACACCTGGCGAGGTGGTTAGATATGATCTCGGCTGTATTCATCTCGAAAAAGGCAAGCCTCTTGCAACTGATACCATCCGGTCGTGGCAGTTAGATCAAGCTCCGGAAGATCAGCTTTTCCCACGGAATGTGCTGCGTATTACAGCACATCGCTGCATCGAGAAATCTGAATTCCTGGGTGTCGTAAGAGTTCAATATCAAGATGGAGGCGTCTGGCAGCTTCCAGGTCGCCAGTAAAAGGGCCATCGGCTAGTCGGTGCGGCGTTCGTCCTGATTCATTTCTACGAATCCAGCGCATTGCAGCACCGGCAGCCGAGGGTACTTCGGGAACCGCGCATCGGTCGCCGCCAGCTGACACAAATAAAACACCGAGCCCCGATCCGATTCCACGCGCCGCATAAATCGGCAGCGCTCACAAAGGCCTACACGCGCATTGGCCGAATGGTTGTTGGATTCGTTCATTCTTAGCGTAACTCCATAAGGCCGCCCGAATAAGACGGCGCACCGCCACTTTCGATATACTAAACAAGCATGCCAGTGCTGAAAAACATCGCGGCCATCGCCAAAGGCATGAGCATCACCTTCATGGAGATGTTCCAGCCGACGATCGTCGAGAATTATCCCGACGGCAAAGGACCGCTGCGGGGAGCGCGCTTCGAAGCCCGTTTCCGCGGCGCGCACGTTCTGCAGCGCGATGAGAACGGACTGGAAAAATGCGTCGCGTGCTTTCTGTGCGCGGCGGCCTGTCCCTCGAACTGCATTTACATTGAGGCCGCGGAAAATACCGCCGAAAATCGCGTGAGCGGCGCCGAACGCTACGCCCGCGTCTACAACATCGATTACAACCGGTGCATTTTTTGCGGATATTGCGTCGAGGCCTGCCCCACCGACGCCATCACGCACGGCCACGGATTCGAACTGGCAACGTTCAACGCTTCCAATCTCGTCTATCGCAAGGAGCAAATGCTGGCCCCCCGGCCAGCACACATGGGAGCCAACGTCATTTTCAATCAGGCCGACGTGAATGGTGGGGCGCCGGCGGAAATGGTGCCCGGAAGCTGAGCTTCACACGAGATTCGAATCGATCACGCCGGTCTATAACAGACCGGCGTTTGTGCATGTACGAGTTGTGAGTACCAAGTACCCTGTACCGAGAACGCCCCCAAACGCAGTTCGCTGAGAGAGCTGAGAGCTGAAGGCTGATAGCTAAATGGCTGACTTTCTACAAACCGTTGATGAACGCGTCGTGATTTACGACGGCGCGATGGGCACCAACATCCACAAGCGCAACCCCACTCTCGACGACTACTGGGGCAAAGAAAACTGCAGCGAAATCCTGGTGCTCAGCCGCCCTGACATCATTCGCGACATCCACGCCGATTTTTTCCGCGTGGGCTGCGACGTGGTTGAAACCGACACCTTCGGCGGAACTCGCATTGTGCTCACCGAGTTCGATATCGCCGACCGGACGTGGGAAATCAACCTCAAAGCCGCGCAACTCGCTCGGGAAGTTGCGCAGCAATTTTCCACCAAAGACAAGCCGCGTTTCGTCGCCGGATCAATGGGGCCTTCCACCAAGCTGCCGTCGCTCGCCCACATCTCGTTTGACGAGATGGTCGCCTCCTATGAGGAACAAGCCGCTGCGCTGATCGAAGGCGGAGTTGACGTTCTTCTGGTTGAGACCTGCCAGGATTTACTTCAAGCCAAAATCGGCGTCATCGGCGCGCTCGAAGCGCTGCGCAAGTCGGGCAAGCGGATTCCGGTCGCCGTGCAGGTTACGCTGCAGGAATCCGGCACCATGCTGCTCGGCACCGAAATCGGCGCGGCTCTCACAGCCCTCGAACCGCTCGACGTCGATATCATCGGCCTCAACTGCGCCACCGGCCCCAAGGAAATGAACGACGCGGTCCGCTACCTGTGCCTGAATTCGACCAAGCGGATTTCGGTATTGCCCAACGCCGGCCTTCCGATCAATGATGGAGGACACGCCCTCTTCCCGCTCAAGCCCTCGGAGCTTGCCGACTATCACAAACATTTCGTCCAGGATTTTGGCGTCCGGGTCGTGGGCGGTTGTTGCGGAACAACGCCCGAGCATCTGAAAGCCGTGGTGGACGCGGTTTCCGGCCTGGAGCCAGCCCGGCGTAATGTCAAGCGAAGCGGCGCCGCTTCCAGCGCCTACACCAGCGTTCCGCTCGATCTCGAGCCCAAGCCCCTCATCGTCGCCGAGGAAATGAACACGACCACTCGGGTCGAGCATTTCCGCAAACTGGTGCAACACCGAAAATACGACGAGATTCTCGCGCTCGCCAAAAAGCTTGTAGCCGACGGCTCCCACATGCTCGACCTCTGCTGCGCTATTGTCGGCGAAGACGAGAAGAGTTACATCACGTCGATTCTGGAAAAAATCGCCACGCGCGTTCCCGCGCCGATTCTGGTCGATTCTACCGAGGCCGATGTTGTCGAAGAAGCCCTGAAGCGCATTCCCGGACGCGCCATTATCAACTCCATCAATCTCGAAGATGGCGAAAAGCGCACCTCCAAAGTTCTGCCTATGGCCAAGCGCTACGGCGCAGCGGTCATCGCGCTCACCATCGACGAAGACGGCATGGCGCTCACCGCCGACAAGAAAGTCGCCATCGCGCATCGCATCCACGATCTCGCCACGCAAAAGTATGGGCTCGACGGAAGCGACCTGATCTTCGACGCACTCACTCTGCCCATTTCTACTGGCCAGGAAGAATACCGCTCCGCCGGAATCGAAACCTTAAAGGCGGTCGAGCGCATCAAGAAAGAGCTTCCATCGGTCAAGACCATCCTCGGCGTGAGCAACATTTCCTTCGGTCTCGACGCCTATCCGCGCCGCGTCCTGAACTCAGTCTTCATGCACGAAGCCGTCAACCACGGCCTCGACATGGCCATCGTCAACTACACCAAGATTTATCCGCTCTACAAAATTCCGCACGAAGAAGTCGAACTCGCGCGCAAACTGATCTACCGCGACGCATCAGCCGGTGATCCCTTGCAGGTCTACATGGCCCACTTTGCCGGCGTGAAAGGCAAACCCGCGGCCTCCACCACGGCGCACGTCGACACGCTTTCAATCGAGGACAAGCTCAAGTTCGCCATCATCAACGGCGAAAAATCGGTGGGCGAGGGAGCGAACAAAAAGTCCCTCGAAGCCCTGCTCGATGACGCGCTGACGAGCTACTCGCCGCTCGAACTCATCAACACCGTCCTGCTCGACGGCATGAAAACTGTCGGCGATCTTTTCGGCGCGCGCAAAATGCAACTGCCCTCGGTGCTCGATTCTGCCGGAGTCATGAAGCAGGCTGTCGCCTACCTCGAGCCGAAGATGGAGAAAAAATCCGGCAATCAAAAGGGCACCATTGTGCTCGCTACCGTGAAAGGCGACGTCCACGATATTGGCAAGAATCTGGTCGACATCATCCTGTCGAACAACGGATTCAAAGTGGTCAATCTCGGCATCAAGCAGCCCGGGGACGTCATCATCCGCGCCGCGCAGGAACATCAAGCGCACGCCATCGGCCTCAGCGGCCTGCTCGTTAAGTCCACACTGGAAATGAAATACGTCATTCAGGACCTGGAGCGGCAGAAACTGGAATTCCCGGTAATCTGCGGGGGCGCAGCGCTCACCCGCAAATACGTCGAAGACGATCTTCGCCGCGAATACGGCAACGCCGTCTTCTACGCCGATGACGCCTTCGCCGGCCTCAGCATTATGGAAGATCTCTCCACTGCCGACGGCGCACGTGAAACACGTCTTCGCGAAGGCCGCACGGTCAAGGAATATTCCAAAGCCGCGGCTGTCGACGAAGAAACCGGCCCGGTCTTTGCCGAACGCAGCCCGGTCGTCGGCGACGCTCCTAACATTCCCACACCTCCATTCTGGGGCGTGCGCGTGCGCAAAGACTACGATCTGCGCGAAATCTTCCGCTACATCAACGAAACCGCGCTGTTCAAGAATCAGTGGCAGCTCAAGACCGCGTCCCAGGCCGACTACCTCCGCCTGGTCGAAGAAAAGTTCCGTCCCATTCTGCGCAATCTGCAGGACGAAGTCCTGCAGTCGGGATTGTTTTCTCCGGCCGTCGTTTACGGATACTTCCCCGCGCAGAGCGAGGGCAACGACGTGATCGTGTACCAAGCCCCGGGCTGCGAGTCCCGAGCCTCGAACCAACCTGCGGAAGAATTTCTACGTTTCACTTTTCCACGCCAGAGAGAAGGCCGCCGTCTCTCCATCTCCGACTTCTTTGCGCCCAAATCCTCCGGCAAGACGGACGTGATCGGCCTTTCGCTGGTCACCGTCGGCGCAAAGGCGAGCGAAGAAACGCAGCGCCTGTTCGAAGCCGGCGAGTACACGAAATACCTGTATCTACACGGCCTCAGCGTGGAAACCGCCGAGGCCCTGGCCGAATTCCATCACAAGAAAATGCGCGAAGAGTTGGGCATCGCTGAAGAGGACGCGCCGGAAATCCGCGATCTCTTCCACCAGAAGTATCGCGGCTCGCGCTTTTCCTTCGGCTACCCAGCCTGCCCCAATCTGGAGGATCAGACGAAACTATTCGCGCTGCTCAAGCCGGAAGAAAATATCGGGGTGCGCTTAACTTCCACATTTCTGCTCGAACCCGAGCAGAGCACGTCGGCCATCGTCGTGCATCATCCCGCTGCAAAATACTTTGTGGTCTAGCCGGGAGCCAGGGGGACGCCACCGAACTTTCTGTGGTTGGGATTTAGGGCTGATCTAGAACGTCGTCTGCAATCGCAGCGTGTAGGTTCGCGAAGGACCAAGGGCGTTGCCGGAAAACAACCCCCCGAAGTCAACGAGTTCGAGCGTGTTGCCCAGGTTCTGCACGTCGGCCTGGACGCGTACCGATTTTTTCTCCCGCTCATAGAGATTGACGCCCAGCGAAGCATTTTGCGTGAAGTACGGACTGATGCGGCCAAGATTAAAATTGAGGTGATTAATCACCACCTGACCGTATTCCGTGGCATATTGCTGAGGAGTCAAATCCGGTTGAAACGGCAGCCCGGTGTTGTAGTCGCATCCCAGAGCAATCCATACGCGCGGACCGGCCTGATAGCGGACGCGGGCACGCACGGTATTGCGCTGATCCTGCGAATCCGGAAAATGCCCCGTGGTTGGGTTGATCGCGTCATCTCCCAGGAACAATCCGCCGGTGACCGGGAACCAAGCATTTCCTACGATATAGGAATAGCTCGCGTAGCCAGACAGCCCCTTCCAGGGTAGAAGTTGCAGCTTGGCCTCCGCACCGTAGAGAACGGAGTGGTCAAATGCGATGGGAAAACTGATTCCGGTACTCAGAATTTGGGAGTCGTCGGCGTAATTGTTTACGTCACGGCGGAACGTATTCGCGTCCAGCCGCACTTTTCCGAAGAACGCCTTCGAAGCTCCTAATTCATAATAGTTGCCGTGAGAAGGCTGGACTGGCAGTTGCAGCGCGGGCACGCTATTGTCGATTGACTCCGCAGCCGGGGAACTGGATAAAAGTATGTTTTCGTAGGATGGCGTTTGGAAGATGCGGTCGTAGGAGACGTGCACATTGAGGCCTGCGGAAGGAAAATAGCGCGAGACCGCAAGGCGCGGGCTCACCGCATTCTGATTCAACAACAACTGGTAGTGGTCCCAGCGTAGCCCCGCATCCACCGACCAGTTGCCGAGATGAATCAAATCCTCAATATAGGCCGCTTGTTCCAGGTCGGGACGGGTGCCGGTGAAGGCAAACGTGGTCGCGCCGGAATCCAGGATCCCCAGATCGATTGGACATTGCGGATCGTTAGGATCTGCACAGTCGGGGATCACGTAGCTGGTGTTTTCGTGCAGAAAGATGACATCGGATTCGAATCCCATTTTCCATTCCTGCCTGCCACGATGAACGGCCACGCTGCCGTTGAAATAAATCTCTTTGAAATCGTTGTGCTGGGTGGCAATGAGCGGCCAGGATTCCGGGTTGGAATAAAAGTCGGTGGAGTTATCGCGGGCCATTCCGCGCAGCCAGCCTATGACGTCGGAAGAAAAAATATGCTGGTAAGAGACGCTCCCCATGGTTTCAAAATTGTCGCCGGTCTGCAGCTGCCCTCCGGGAATAAAAACGCAATCGCTCGGCTCCTGGTCGGGAGGAACGGGCGGGCAGCCAGTGGTGTTGTTCTGGTTCGGCAGATAGGCGCCGTTCTGTTGCACCAGTTCGTTGGGGATCTCATAGCGCGCCAGTTCATGGCGGACGCTGAGCGTGAGGTGGTCTTTAGGAGTGAAGTCGCGCTGAAAGCTAACCCCAAAATCGCCGATGGTGCCGTGGTTGGTATAGTTTTCCGGAACCACGGGATTCAGATAGTGCGCCGTCATGCTTCCGGAGGCACTCACGCCAAGAGTATTGTGGGCCCAGGTGTCCTGCACCCGGGCAAAACCGTCGGCGCTGTCAAAGCTGCCGCCTGCTAGTACAAGATCGCCATGCAGTCCGGGCTGGCTGTCGCGCAACGTATTCAACTCGACGACGCCGCCCATCTTGCGCCCGTACTCGGCGGGAATGCCCGCAGTATAGATTGTCAGGGAGTCTATGTCGTCGGCATCCATCGCGGGGCCAAAACTAGGCGAACGATTGTCGGTCAGTGGAATGCCATCCACCACAAACTGCGTCTGATACTCCGATCCGCGGGGGTGCAGCACGGCATTGCCTTCGTAAAGCCATCCGGGTTGCGAGTTCACCAGGTCCTGCAACGATCGGCCGGGCAGCGAGGCCACGCGGTCGGCGATTCCCTGCTGATCGATGTGGTTGGTCGCGCCCGCCTGATCGGGATCGATCAGCGTGTTTTCGGCTGTGACTTGCACCGAAGTAGTGGCGGCTGCAATGCCCAGCTTGAAAGAAAGCTCTTCCGGAAACTGAGAATAAATCTCGACCACGCGTTCGCTCAGCGCAAAACCTTCATGCTGCACGCGTATAGCGTAGCGGCCGAACCTAAGATTTCGCACGTCGAGCAAGCCGCCGCCATCCGTCACCAGAACGCGATGGAATCCCACGGCTCCGCAGGAAAGTTCGACGGACGCGGGTACGGCCAGGCCATCCGGATCGGTCACCTTCAGGCGCAGTTCCCCGCTGTTGCTCTGAGCCAGTAACACTAGCTGGAACAACCACAAAACACTCCCTACCGAAATGACGCTACGCAGGCGCATACAGGAACCGGCAACACCCTTTCTTTAGTCTCTGGGACCAGCTTGTTTCGAGGAAATTACTTTTGTAAGCGAATGCCGAAAAATGCGGGGGAAGCACTCGGCGGTAGTCAGGAATACGTAGTACTTTGAATATTCCTTTCACCTGGGTTCTGTTCAGTCTTTTTTCTGCTCTTCATTGTAGGCACTCAAGATTGCAGGGCTAAAGGCACATTCTGTCTGCTAAACTTCAGCTCGTAGTCCTGAATTTGGCAAAGGCTTCCCTGTTTTGACGATTCCTTCTGATTTCAGTCTCCGGCTCCCGCTTCCAGCAGCAGTTGAAGCATCTCGGGATGCCACCGCCTCGCGACTCGAACAAGAAGTCGTAGTCCTGTTCGATGAACTGCGCGACCGGCTTCTCCGCTATCTGCTCTGTTTGGGCGTGCCTCTGCACGACGGCGAAGAGATTGTGCAGGAGTCGTTTCTGCTACTGTTCAAACATTTGCAGGGTGGGAAATCCCAGCAGAACCTGCGCGGCTGGCTTTTCCGCGTAGCGCGAAATCTTGCTTTCAGATTCCACCGGGACAATCTGGTAAACCATGCGGTTCCGATCGACGAGAATCTTCTCGGCTTGAAAGAACCAGCCGAAGATAACCCAGAACAAAATCTCCATAACCAGCAAAGGCAAAAATCTTTGTTGGCAGTCGTGAAAGCTTTGCCTGAACAGGATCAGGTTTGCCTTTTCTTGCGGGCGGATGGCATGCGCTATCGCGAGATTGGGACCACGCTGGGAATGTCCCTGGGTTCGGTGGCGACGTCGCTGGCGCGTTCTCTCGCCAAGCTGGCGCGTGCCGATGGAGGTTCGCTATGACCGGCGCCTCTTCGCATCTGCGCGACGATCAGTTGCTCTTGTATGCCACAGAAGAACTCCCCGCAGAATATGAAGAAACTCGACCCTCAGAATTGGCCGCGGCGCACCTGCAGTCGTGTGATCAGTGCAAAGCGCGCCTCCGCCAATTGCACAACGGACTGAATGAATTCACAGAAGCCCACCGTGCAGCGTTGGATGCAGCCTTACCCTCGGCCGCTGGGCCACGCGCCTTGCTGAAGGCCCAACTGGCGGATTTGTCAGCCCGTAAGAATTCCAGGCGCCCGTCTTGGCTTGCCCCGCTGACTTTTGCAGGCTTACGCCGTGGGGTTGTTTTTGCCAGTCTGGTTCTGGTCATGATGCTTCTGCTGACCCGTGTCTGGCACGGCCGCCAGACTGCTCGAAATCTTGATGTCGCTCCACTTCCGGTCGAACCCATCGCGCAGTTTACGCCCGGCGCAGTGGTCGCCATAACGCCGGACCAGGTGTGCTCCGAAGCGGCAGAAATATCAACTGCCGTTCCCGCGGAACTGAAAACCAGGGTCCTCCAGCTCTATGGAATTGCGAACGGGCAAGAGAATGCCTATGAGGTAGACTACCTCATCACCCCCGAACTGGGAGGTGCAACCGATATTCGCAATCTCTGGCCGCAGCCCTACGGGCATACCGTTTGGAATGCTCGTGTGAAGGATCAACTGGAAACTCGTCTGCAACAATTGGTCTGCCACGGAAATCTCGACTTGACGACCGCGCAGCGCGACTTATCCACCGACTGGATCGCCGCCTACCGCAAGTATTTTCACGCTGACATGCCAGTCGCCGGAGGTTCCACCTAGATCCAAGAAGCCGTGCCGTCGCTTAACTCTTGACCAATTTCGACTCCCCGCGCTCACCTTCCGCGCCCGATTCAGTCTTTTACAAATTAGAGACATTGTCGTGACAAATAGGTCCCGCCTCAGTAGCAGGATTGCACCAGAAGCCCGTAGCGATCGGGCGCAAACCGGGCGCTCGTTCGTTGCTCTGGCCACCGAGCTTCAAGCCTTCCATAACCGGGAGGGCATGGGGGAAAACAAGCGCTCGTACCGCAGGGGGTGCGAGCGCTGTTTTATTTCCGAATGTTCGGCGGGCGCGCTGGTCCGCCGCCTCTGACCTTGAATCTGGCTCAGTACCTTACCAAGTCCATCCGCGACCGAAGATCCGCTCCAAACTGTTACAATTTTCCTTCACCCAGCCCTATGAAATGTCCTTTTTGCGGATTCTCGAATGACAAGGTCGTCGACTCGCGCGAGAGCAAAGAAGCCGACTCCATCCGCCGCCGCCGCGAGTGTCTGAAGTGCGAAAAGCGCTTCACCACTTACGAGCGCATTGACGAAATTCCCTACATGGTGGTCAAGAAAGACGGCCGCCGCGAAAAGTTCGACCGCCAGAAAATTTTGAACGGCCTGCTCCGCGCCTGTGAGAAACGGCCCGTACCGATCGGCAAACTCGAACAAATCGTCAACGAAGCGGAGTCGTTTGTCCTCGAATCCGCGGAGCGCGAACGCAAGACCAGCGAACTCGGCGAACTCATCATGAACCGTCTCCGCCGCCACGATAAAGTAGCCTACGTGCGCTTCGCCTCCGTCTACCTCGATTTCAAAGATGTAAAGGAATTTATGAACGAATTGAAGGATCTGGTGAAAGCAAAAACTGGTTAGATCGCGAGTTGGCGACGAGCCCGTGGCTGCGAATGATTGAGAAATTGTGAAATTGAGTAATTGTGAAATTGAAACCCAAGGCAAGGGATCCACCGGGTTTTCAATTTCACAATTACTCAATTCCCCAATTTCTCAATTTCCCGATTACTCGATCTCCAAGCAAGGAAGACCGCTCCATGGCGCACAAAATCACGCTCATCCCCGGAGACGGCATCGGCCCCGAAGTCAGTCAGGCCGTCGTCCGCATCCTCGAAGCCACCGGCATCAAGTTCGAATGGGAAACCTTCGCCGTCGGCGCCGAGGCCTACGAAAAATCCGGCGAATATATCCCCAAAGATCTCATCGAATCGATCGAGCGCACCCGCGTCGGACTGAAAGGCCCAGTCACAACTCCCATAGGCGGCGGATTTCCCAGCATCAACGTTGCGCTGCGCAAGAAGTTTGAGCTCTACGCCAATTTCCGCCCCATCCGCAATCTGCCGCACATCCCTACACGTTACCCGGACGTGGATCTCATCATCGTCCGCGAAAACACCGAGAGCCTTTACTCCGGCCTGGAACACGAAGTCGTTCCCGGAGTCGTCGAAAGCCTGAAGATCATCACCGAAAAAGCCTCTACTCGCATCGCCAAATTCGCCTTCGAATACGCCCGCAACAACCAGCGCAAGAAGATTCACGCCATCCACAAGGCCAACATCATGAAGCTCTCCGACGGCCTGTTTCTGCGCTGTGCCCGCAATGTCGCCAAAGATTACCCGGAGATCACCTACGGCGAACACATCGTCGATAACACCTGCATGCAGCTCGTCATGAACCCCTATCAGTACGACATGCTGGTGATGGAGAATCTTTATGGCGACATCATTTCCGACCTTTGCGCGGCTTTCGTCGGCGGACTCGGCTTTGTCCCCAGCGCCAATCTCGGCGACCACTGCGCCATCTTTGAAGCGGTTCATGGCTCCGCCCCGGATATCGCCGGGAAAAACATCGCCAACCCCACGGCTCTGCTGCGTTCGGCCCTGCTCATGGTCCGCCATCTCGGCGAACACGGCGCTTCCACGCAGATTCGCAATGCGCTGGAACGCGTGTACCGCCATCCCGAAAAACTCACCCGCGATGTTGGAGGCAAAGCCGGCACCTTGGAATTCGCCGACGCCGTCATCCAAGAGATGAGCAACGAGATGAGCGCCGAACCGCCGCGGTGATACACTGGGCGCCTAAATCCTAGCTCGGGAGCCTCGCCTGCATCGAGGCGCAAAAGGGGGAACAATGAAGAAGTCGATGGTCCGTGGTGTCATTGGGGTTGTAGCCTGCACGTTCCTGTTGGCGATTTCCGCCGCGGCTCAGGGCGGTGAGCTCGTCAAGGCAGAATATGGCGATGGCGCCCGCCGCGCCGACGTAACCCAGCAAGTTCGCGCTTTCATTCATGACAGCGTTCTGCGCATGGACGTCACCAACGGGGTTCTCCACGTCGATCCCGCCTACGGCCATATCAAGGAATTGTTCATTGCCATCCGCCACTGGGACGGCCAAATCGAGGAGTTCCGTTTCCCCGAGAACGCGCACATCAACCTGGTGCTCGATCCGGAAGGCGGCTACCGCTTTGAGGGCCGCGAACTGCACATCATGCGCGCCTTCTACGGCGGCGCTGGACATTTTGCCGACGTTACGGAAATCATTCGCGAATCTAAGCGGCCCGACGGCAAGGTGTTCCTCGAGGTGAACAACACAACCATGCGCGGTGACCCCGATCCTGCGGTCCACAAAGTACTGCGCGTCCTGTTCTGGTTTGAAGGACAGCGCCGACAGGTCGTCGTTCCGGAGCATGGCGAGCTGCGCCTGCCCTAATTGTCTTTCGCGTGGGCGCGGCAATTTCTGTGCCCGCTTCATTTTCTTTTCAACCCTTCCAACTCGTCCAGCGTCCGCGGCCAGTCCGATCCAAGCAACCGCGACAGACTGCGGTCTGCCAGGACTTTGCCACCCGTCTGGCAGCGGGCGCAATAATTCGTCTCTTTGTCCGCATAGCGAATTCGCAACACCTTCTCCCCGCATCGCGGACACGGCAACCCATACCGGCCATGCACCGCCATCTCTTTGCGAAACGCGGTGACTTTCTCGGGAAACTTCGATTCTGCTTCGCCCCGCAGCCGCTCAATCCATAAAGTCAAAATCACTCGCGTAGCGTCAAACAATCTCTTCCACTCGTCCGGCTTCAGCTTGTTGGTCAAGGTGATGGGCGAAAGCTGCGCCGCATGCAAGATTTCGTCGGAATAAGCGTTGCCGATTCCGCTCAGCGTGCGCGGATCGGTCAGCGCTCGCTTCAGCGTGTGATTCTCCGCCGACAGCGCCGCTCGAAACGCGTCCAGGTCGGCGGCAAACACATCAATCCCTCCCGCATCCAGCGCGCTCAAATTTTCCTCGCCCTGAATCACATGAAGCGCAGCCCGCCGCTTCGACCCGGCCTCGGTGAGCACCAGCGAGCCCGCTGGAAAATCAAACGCCGCCAGATTCTGACGTCCGCCCAGTTTCGCCTCCGGCGCCTTCCAATGTAGCCTTCCGGCAATCATCAAATGCAGCACCAGCCAAAGCTCGCCCTCCAACCCGAAGGCAATGCGTTTGCCGATCCGCTTCACTCTCTCAACCTTGCGCCCTTCCACGACAGCCAGCGGAGGCTCAACCGTCCGCAGCAGAAACGGACTCGCCAACCGCACTCGCCGCAGCGTCTGCTCCACAACACGCGGTTCGAGCGCCATCATATAAGCGGCAATATCGGGCAGTTCCGGCATCTCCACAGCTTGCACGCCAGCGCCGCAGATTGCAATCTCACCGCGAAAATCGCGACCCGCGCCACGTTCCCCGATTCCGCCATTGACTCGCACGCTCCCATCGGAGTACATTGCAACGTTCTGGGGATTCAGCGGAATGACGCGCACAAATCGGCGTGTGGGGATAGTTCTCTTTCAGCTCGGTGGACCCGACACGCTGGAAGCGATTGAACCATTTCTCTACAATCTCTTCTGCGATCCCGACATTATCGACTTCCCTTTCGCCCGAATCGGCCGCAAACCGCTGGCCAAACTGATTTCCGCCACTCGCGCCAGAAAAGTGCAGCATCACTACTCGACCATCGGAGGCGGATCGCCCATCCGTCCCAATACCGAGCGCCAGGCCCGCGCCCTGGAAAAAGAAATGCGCGCCCAGGCAATTGACGCTCACTGCTTCGTCGCCATGCGTTATTGGCATCCCTTTACCAGCGAGGCGATTGCCCAACTGCAGGCCGCCGACTGCGATGAAATCGTCCTTCTGCCGCTGTACCCCCAGTATTCTTCCACCACCACCGGATCCAGCCTGAACGAGTGGCGCCGCCGCTATACCGGCGAAAGTCCCGTTCGTTGCGTCGAGCCGTTCTATCGGAATACGATATATCTAGATGCGGTTGCCGAGAAGGTAAGCGAAGCCCTCGCGCGCTTCCCCATGCCAGCAATACCGGAAATCGTTTTCAGCGCCCACAGCGTTCCGATGTCGGTCATCGACAAGGGAGATCCCTACCAGCAGCAGATCGAAGAAACCGTGCGCCTGCTCATGGACCGCGCCGGATGGCGCAACCCGCACCGGCTCTGCTACCAGAGCAAGGTTGGCGCCAGCCGCTGGCTGCAGCCTTCCCTGCACCAGACGCTCCGCGCCTTGTCCGATGAGCGGGTCCGCGAGGTTTGCATTGTTCCGATCGCCTTCGTCTCCGACCACGTCGAGACCCTGGGAGAAATCGATCACGAGGCCCGCCACGAAGCGCACAAGCTGGGCATCGCGCAGTTTGAAATGAGCGCCGGCCTTAACGATTCACCCAAATTTATTCAAGCCCTGAGCGATCTGGTTTTGGAAGCTCTGGGACTAACGGTTTCTTTGTCAGTCGCCGCAGGTGACGCGGCGAAGAGTTTCGCGGCGCCCGAGTACGCCGCCGCGGCAGGAGATTAGTCGGAACGTTTATTTTCTAAGTTTTTTTATTTTCTAGGTGCGAGGAGGAGACGCATGGCGGAATTGGAGCCCGGCAAGGCCAATCCGAATCCGGAGGCAGCCAAACCGGCAACCCCAGCCGCACCACCGGTTGCGGCAAAACCTGCTGCGGAGAAGACCGACGCCACCAAGTACGTAGGCACGCCGGCGGTCGGAACCTCTAAAGCGGCTGCTGCAGGCGGCGTTGGCGGCACCGCGCCCTTCACCGAAACAGATCGCCGCCGTCGCCGTTTCGTCTGGACCATGGTGACCGGCTTTCTGGTCGCGTGGTTCCTCGCCTTTTTCCGTTTCTTTTTGCCGCGCACGCTGTTCGAGCCCAACACCGTCTTCAAAATCGGCTATCCTTCCGAGTTCGCTCTCGGCGTCGATACCAAGTTCCAGCAGAAGTATCGCATCTGGGTTGATCGCACGCCCGATCGTCTCTTCGTCATCTACGCCCGCTGCACGCATCTCGGCTGCACGCCCGACTGGAAACCCAGCGAAAACAAATTCAAGTGCCCATGCCACGGCAGCGGATACGATTCCGAAGGCATCAACTTCGAAGGCCCGGCCCCGCGCCCCATGGATCGCGCCCACCTCGAACTCGCGCCCGACGGCCAGGTTCTGGTCGACACCTCGAAGCTTTATTCCTGGCCCAAAGGCCAGCCCAGCAAGTTCAACGACCCCGGGGCCTTTCTGACCGGAGTGTAGATATGTGGCGCGGGCGCTCCTGCCCGCGAATGCTGAAAGCAGAAAAGCAGTAAGGAACTCGAATATGCCAGACGAAAACAAAAACGGCGGCAACGGCACAAACGGCGGCGGCCCTAGTAGGAACGGTGGCAAGGTCGGCCTGGTCGGACAAGTCACCACCGCGGTGAAAGAGGACATTCAAGCCCTCAAGACCGACATCCCCGCCAAAGCGAAGGAACAGATCGAAGGCTTGAAAGACCCAACCAAAACGCAGGTCTACACTTCGATCTTCCGCCACAAGCACGACGACACTCCCCGCAATCGCGCTCTGGGCGTGCTTTCCAACGTATTCCTCCACCTGCATCCGGCCAAGATCAATCGCGACGCCGTGCGCTACAGCTACACCTGGGGCATGGGCGGCATCACGTTTTATCTGTTCATCATCCTCACCTACACTGGCGTGCTGCTGATGTTCTATTACCACCCCAGCAAGGTGCAGGCGTTCCGCGATGTGCTCTATCTGGAGCACGATGTCCCCTTCGGCAAGATTCTGCGCAACATGCATCGCTGGGCCGCGCACTTGATGGTCATCGGCGTCTGGCTGCACATGTTCCGCGTGTTCTTAACCGGCTCCTACAAAAAGCCGCGCGAATTCAACTGGAACATCGGCGTGCTTCTGCTGGTCTTCACGCTGCTGTTGTCGTTCACCGGATATCTTCTGCCCGACGATCAACTGGGATTCTGGGCCGTGACCGTAGGCACGAACATGGCGCGCGCCACGCCGTTGCTCGGCCACGAAGGTCCGTTCGGCTCAATGCTTGGCATGACTCCCTATAACGATGTGCGCTTCGGCCTGCTCGGCGGATCAATCGTCGACGCCAATGCCCTGCTGCGGTCCTACATCTGGCACTGCATCGGCATCCCGATCGTGGCCAGCGTGCTCATGATCGTGCATTTCTGGCGCGTAAGAAAAGACGGCGGCATCTCCGGCCCAGCTCCAGTCATGCTGGCCGAAGAAGCGGACAAGCCGCGTAGAGGTCCGAAGGCCGCGGGAGAGTGAGTAACGAAGTCAGAAGGAAGAAGTAAGAATGCAGAAGTAAGAATGCAGAAGTAAAACCAATGCAATTCTTCATTCTGACTTCTAACTTCTGCATTTTCAAAACTTGGCCACGACATTCGTGGAGAGATTAGAGACTATGGACTGGCGACAACTCTGGGAAATCTGCTCCGCCCCCGACAACGTTCCTATCGTGGGCCTGATTCCGCTGCTCATCTTCTACATCTATCTCGCGTGGAAGCAGGCACACGCCAACGATCAGCTCATCGCGCAGCTTGAAGGCGATCCCGCGCTCGCCAAAACGCATCATCGCAAGACTTGGCCCTTCAAGCCCGGCTGGCAAAAAGAAGTTCACGTGTGGCCGTTCCTGCTGCGCATCGAATTCCTGGCCGCCATCATCATCACCATCATTCTGATGGTCTGGTCCATCACCCTCAACGCGCCCCTCGAAGAACCCGCCAATCCCAACCTCACCATGAATCCTGCCAAAGCGCCGTGGTACTTCCTCGGTCTGCAGGAAATGCTCGTCTACTTCGATCCCTGGATCGCCGGCGTCGTCATGCCGACTATGATCATCATCGGACTGATGGTCATCCCCTACATTGACACAAATCCCCTCGGCAGCGGCTACTACACCTGGAAGCAGCGCAAGTTTTCCATCTCGACTTTTCTTTTCGGCTTCATCATTCTCTGGGTCGCCATGATCATCATCGGCACGTTCATTCGCGGCCCCGGCTGGCAGTGGTTCTGGCCCGGACAAACCTGGGATCACAACCGCCAAATCTACGAGGTCAACCGCGATTTGCCCGACCTTTTCGGCATCACGTCGAATCTGGGAAAAAGTGTGTTCGGTGCGATCGTCGTAGGCGGTTTTTATTTGGTCGGCGGCGGCGCAGTCTATTCCTTATTCCGCCGCAAAATGAAAAAAGATTTCCAGCGCATGAGCTTGCTTCAGTTTTCCCTCATGGCAGGCCTGTGGCTGACCATGATCGCTCTGCCGCTGAAAATGGCTCTGCGCCTGTTGTGGCATATCAAGTACGTGTGGATTACGCCCTGGTTCAATGTTTGAAAGATTATGAAGCTCAACGCCTGACGACATTGCCGAAGTCAGACTTCCGCTCGCCGATTGCTTGTTTCCAGTTCCTGCAATCGAAAATCGGAAATCTGCCATCGAAAATTTGAAACTAACTCATCTGTTCCGTTGAGAGGGAAAATTGGTGCCCGATAAACCTAACCCCGAGCTGGATCCGATCACAAGCAAGTCCTACGCCGCGTACTACCTGATCGCGACCGTGCTCCTGGTCGCCACATTATTCTGGGCTTTGTGGGACGAAGCCTGGGGGCAGCGTCCGTGGAAGGCTTTTCAGGAGCAGTGGAAAGACCGCTACAGCGCATTCCTGAACACGGCCCGCTCCAAGTCCGCCACCTCGGAAAAAGACGTCGAGCGGAATCCGGACTACGCCGCGCTCAAGCAGGCGTACGAAAAGACGTATGAGGATTCGAAGGCAAAGGCCGCGGAAGCCCGCAAGGCGGTGGACGACGCCAGCGCCCGCCTGCTTGCCGTACAGAGCGTGTTCACCGACCGCCGCGCCTACGTGAATGCCATCAGCTATGAAATTGAGACGAGCACCAGCGCCTCGTCCAAGGCCGGCAAGCAGAAGGAACTGGCGGAGTACAAGAGCGAGAAGGCAACGGTTGAATTTCCCGACGGCAGCAAGAAACAATTTGACTTCGGGGAACTGGAGAAGACCTACAACGAGATTCGCGATGAGCGCACGAGGCTGAGCCTGGAACTGGGCGATGTTCTGAAGCCGGTCACGGCGGCCAAGGCCAAGATGGATGAATACATCTCAGACCACATGGTCGATCTGACCCCGCAACAGATTGATGGTTTGAAAAAGAAAGCCACGGAGTGGGATCCGAAGATCGTTCAGATCAATGTGGCCGAGTCCAACATCGTGGACCGTTGCGAGTCGTGCCACCTGAACTCCCGCGAGCCTTTGAAAATCACCCTGGCTTCGATGACAGCAAAGGGTGCGAAGAAGCCGGACCAATATGCCGACGCGTTCGTAAGCCATTCGCAACCGGAGTTATTGCAGATCCACGATCCCGACAAGTTCGGCTGCTCCCCCTGCCATCAAGGAAACGGACGCGCGACCACGAGCATCGAAAAAGCCCACGGCAACTACGAGCACTGGCTCTGGCCGCTGTTTCCCAAGGAAAACGCGCAAGCGGGCTGCCAGAATTGCCACGCCGCGGATATGCTTCTGGTGAGTGGCGATGTGCAGTGGCAAACCATCAACGACGGAAAAGACCTCTTCCGGCAACGCGGTTGCATGGGCTGCCATCGCTATGAGGGATACGACAAGGAACCTGAAGACCTGAACAACATCGGCCAGCAGATCAAACAAATCGAAGGCCAGAAGATCGGCAATATCAAGCAGACCGCCTACCTGATGAAGCAGGCCGACGCCGCCGAGTCCAACGAAGAAGCCAACAAGCTCAACACTCAGGCCATTGATCTGCGCGTGGCCAACAGCAAGCTGGACGGGCGTTTGCAGCAGCTCGACTTTCAGTCGCACAGCCTGATGCAGGATCAGAAAAAGGTCGGCCCGAATCTGAAAGATGTCCGCCTCAAGCTCAACAAGAACTGGATTCCCGTCTGGCTGAAGAAACCCTCCGATTTCCGTCCCACGACCAAGATGCCGAACTTCCGCCTGACCGATCATCAGATTCAGGCGATCTCGGCGTACGTCTGGCAATCAGGTCTAACCGACGCTCTGCCCAAGCACAATCCCGGCAATGCGGCGCACGGAAAGGAATTGTTTGAGGAGCGAGGATGCCTGGCCTGCCACTCCATCGGCGAAGGCGACCAGACGCAGGGTGGTACGTTCGCGGCCAATCTGACGCGGGTGGGAGAAAAAGCAAATTACGACTATCTGGTGCGCTGGGTTCACAATGCGCGGCAGCGGACCCGGCCGTATTGCCCGTACGAGAAGAAGGACATCGGTCCTGAGGATTACGCGAAGAAGGGACTTCCGTACCAGTTTGACCTGGATCACAGCAAGTGTCCGAATGACGGGCACGAACTGCAAGTGCAGAACATGACGGTGATGCCAAGCTTGCGGTTGAGTCCGGAAGATGCAGAGGACATCGCCACATATTTGATGACGCAGAGAAAGCAGGAACCGTCGTCATATCCCGATGCTGCGTTCATGGACGATCCCGCGCTCAAAGCTGAAGGCAGGAAGTGGATCAGCCACTTTGGCTGCGCCGGCTGCCACGAGATTGCGGGCTTCGAAGACGAGGGACGCATCGGCACCGAACTCACCTTTGAAGGCAGCAAGCCGATCGAGCGTCTCGACTTTGCGCTGTTTACTACCGTCTCCCAGCGCGGGGGCAAGGATGCCGAGCCGATTACGAACAAGGAGGACCTGGCGCGCCTGCCGGACGGACCCGCGCACGATCCCTGGTACAACCAGAAGGGATTTTTCGAACACAAACTGGCCGAGCCTGAGGTCTACGACAAGGGCAAGATCAGAGGCGAACTGGATGCGTCGCGTATGCCCAACCTGCATCTCAGCAAAGAGCAGGTGCTCGACCTCACCACGTTCCTATTGGGAAGCGAAGAAACTTCCCTGCCCGCGAGTTATCAGTACAAGCCCGGCGATACTCGCCACGACATTCAGGAAGGCTGGTGGGTGATCAAGAAGTACAACTGCATGGGATGCCACCAGTTCATCCCCGGCCAGCGCACAAGTCTCATGGGCCTGCAGCAATATCAGGACGTGCAGGAACAGTTGCCCCCGAAACTGCTGACCGAAGGCGCGCGCGTCGATCCCGAATGGTTGCGCAAATTTCTCTCGAACCCGGCGCTCAGCGAAACCGATACCAACCGCAACGGCGTCCGCCCCTATCTAAAAGTGCGCATGCCCACGTTCTCGTTCTCCGACAACGAACTGCGCAAGCTGGTCCGCTTCTTCGAGGCGTTGTCGCAGGAGCCGATCCCTTATATTCCCGAGCAGGTGCCCGCCCTCACCGCCAAAGAGAGCGACATGGCGCGCAGCCTGTTCTCCTCGACCGCCGCGCCTTGCCTGAAGTGTCACGCCACCGGCGATCCGAATCACGACAAGATCGCCACCGCACCCAACTTCCTGCTGGCCAAAGATCGCCTGAAGCCCGACTGGGTCGAGCGCTGGATCACCGACCCGCAGGCCGTCAGCCCCGGCACTTCCATGCCCTCAGGTTTGTTCAAGCAACAGAACGGCCAATGGGTTTTCGCCGGTCCCACTCCGCCCACGTTCAACGGCTATGAAGGCGACTATCGAAAGCTGTTAACCGACTACATCTTCCAACTCACGGCGGAAGAGCAGCGCCGCGTGGCCGCCTCCATGCCGCACGCCAAAGCGGCAATCGTGAAGCCCTCGAACCGCCGCAACGCGAAACTGGAACCCGACCATGCACTCAACGGAGGTTCGCGCTAGAATATCGAGTTCCAGACAAATAGCGTCGGCAGCCTGCCCTGAGCTTGTCGAAGGGACTCGACAGTCGCGCGGGCGTCCCGCCCGCGCAGCGCACAATGAGTTACGAAATCAGGATTACACTACCGAAAGGACGACCTAATGAATAAGAAAACCAGTTGGATGATGATCACCCTGCTCTGCGCTCTGCTCGCGCTCGCAGCCTGCAACAAGAAAGAAGAAGCTCCGGCTTCCAATGCAATGTCCGAGCAACCGGCACAACCCACCGCCACTCCCATCGATCCCGCCACCGTTGCCACGGTCAGCGGCACGGTCAAGTTTGACGGCGCAGCGCCCAAAGCCGGCAAGATCGATATGAGCCAGGATCCCGGCTGCAAAGGCGCCAACGAAGCCGAAGCCGTCGTCGTCGACAACAGCGACCTTGCCAACGTTTTCGTCTACGTCAAAGACGGACTCGGCAATCGCACCTTCAACGTGCCCACCACGCCGGTCGTGCTCGATCAACAGGGCTGCCGCTACCATCCCCACGTGCTCGGCGTCATGGCCGGTCAAACCGTCCAGATCAAGAACGACGATCCCACCACCCACAACATTCATCCCACGCCCAAAGACAATCGCGAGTGGAACGAGTCGCAGCCGCCATCTTCTCCCGCGCTCGAGAAGAATTTCGCCCGCGAAGAAATCATGCTGCCGGTCAAGTGCAATCAGCACCCGTGGATGAAGATGTACATCAACGTAGTCAAGACCCCGTTCTTCGCCGTCACCGGCAAAGACGGGAAATATGAAATCAAGGGCCTGCCGCCTGGCGACTATACCATCGCCTTCGTCCATGAAAAATTGGGCGAGCAGGATCAGAAGGTCACAGTAGCCGCCAAGGAGTCCAAGACCGTCGATCAAAGCTTCAAGCCCAGCGGAGAATAGCCGGGCATCAGAACTGCAAATTGAGCGCCGCGACCGCCGGTCGCGGCGCTTTATTTTGGCAGGATCCAGCCGGGTTACCTCACCCTTCCCGCGTTCTTTGCAGGAGGGTGGACTGGCCACGCCGCTAGTTCAGCAGTCCATACACCACCAGATTTTTCTGGGTGGTGATGTAGACCTTGCCATTGGCGATCGTCGGCACGGTGAACTTGATGGCCGCTCCCGGATCGTCGCGGCTTGACTTGGTCTTGCTGCTATACAGTGACGTCGCTAGGTCCGTCGCCTTGTAGGCATGCAGCGATGCCTGCCCGCCCGAATTCTTGTAAGTCGAGTTATTCAGCGCCCAGACAATACCGTCGCTCGTTCCATCCGACGAAATCGACACGGTCGTTCCCGGATAGCCAAACTTTTCGCCGGTCTGGGAACTTGGCATCGTGGAAAGCAACTCGAGGCCTGGATTGAAGGAATAAGCTTCAATGTCATCCGTTTCCGCGCCGATGTACACATAGTTGTTCCACCAGGCCGGCGAACTCCACATTCCGGCAACCGCCGCGGGAAGGTACTGCACAATCTGATTATTGTTGCCCGAGTTGAAATGCCCCATGTCGTCGCCGTTGAGCATGAAAATATCTCCGGCCTTGTCACTCTGCACCACCAGGTTCGAGTATGTGCCGGTCTGCGTCGGCAACAGCACCAGACCGGAAGAGCCCAGGTCCAGATCCTCGGAATCGTAGTAGCTGTAATTGTAAGGAGTGAAATAGTCGAGGATCGGGAACGCTCCATTGGCCGGAGGCCCCAGCTTCACCACGCTCTCGCCGTAATCGATGCCGCCGTTCTGCACATCGAAAGTTCCGTTCGCCACCGACACATACGTGTTGTATAAATCATCGCCGGCCGGCCCATCACCCGCCTGCCAGATGGCGCCGCGGCTTCCATCCGGCGTATCCAGCCATACCGCGCTCTGCTTCAGCGGGGACTCGCCATAAGCGAACAGCCAGCCGTGATAGCTGCTGTAGTCGCACAGCGATCCAAAAGAAACGTACACCAACCCGTTCTGCAGAAGCAGCGCCGCCCGCTGGTTCTCCAGTTGCGCGTTGAAGGTGATCTCTCCCTTCTTCGATCCGCTGCCCGTCCCCGCCACGGTCGCGGTAATCACGACTGGGCTCCCGGACTGCTCCGCGCCGGTCTGAAGATTCAGGGCGTGCAGGCGAAAATAGTACACACCCGATTCCAGCGTGTGCGCCACCACAAAAATCGTGTTCTTTTCCGTATCGATGACCGGGGTCGAGAAAATTCCCACTTGCGTGGTGATCGGGTCCGAACAATGAAGGTTGCTCGTGGGGACCGTTGTAACGCCTGCCGCAGCATCGGTGAAATTCACTTTCCATAGCGGTTGCGCGTCGGTGCCGCTGTTGCTGTCGGCGTCAAACGCGTAGACGCTGTCATTCATCGTGGCCACATACACCACGTTGTGTGTGCTCCCATTGATCGTAATGTCGGAAAGATAAAGCGGCTGGCCATAGGAATAGCCATCGACCGATTGCGAAAACAGCTTGCCGAAGTTGGTGGCATTGACGTTACTCGTGGTTAGGATTGTTTCTTGCAGATTCTGGCCGGTGCGGCCGTTGTCGTTGTGATAGGTCGTGACATTCACCTGCGCTGAGCTGAACCTCGCGCAGGCGGTCACCAGCAAAAAAACGGGGAGGAGTTTCTTCGCCATAGTCTTTCTCCGTGTTTTCGTTCGAACTATTATTTCTCCGATTGTTCGAGATGCGAGAGGCGATTCTCCCGCTGCGGTCAAAAGCCTCGCCAACGGCTCTCAACCAGCGTTCTGGCCGGATGATACAACGCATTTGTGATGGGGAGCTAGAGTGCAAATTCTTGCATGTAACTCGGATAGCTCGCCGCGAGCCTACAGAGCGGCGAACCGGCTCCTCGATTTTCAACCCCGCACCGCGCCAACCTCTGATGAGTGCTCTGTTAAAATAGTTGTTCGCCGAGGGCCTGGCGCTCAAGCGACAGCGCCGAACGTGGAACGGCTCTGGTCTTCGTATCCACGGCAACGGAAGGGGATTCTTTCTGAAAGCCATTCCCACAAGCTACAATCGCGGCCTTCACCGCTTCGCCCTAATCGTGGCCTGCTGGACGTTTCTTCTCATCATCGCCGGAGCCCTCGTCACCAGCAATGATGCCGGCCTCTCCGTGCCCGACTGGCCCACTTCCTTCGGATCTCTCTATAAAATTCCCCGGCTGGTCGGCGGCGTCAAATTCGAACACACGCATCGCATGATCGCGCAGATGGCAGGCCTGCTGACCATCATTCTCGCCATCTGGACCTGGCGCGTCGAAAAGCGCCGCTGGATGCGCCATCTCGGCCTCATCGCCCTCGGAACCGTCATCGTGCAGGGCATCCTCGGCGGCCTGACCGTGAAATTCTTTCTTCCTCCGCCCATCTCCTCGGCGCACGCCGCGCTCGCCCAGACGTTCTTCTGCATCGCCGTCAGCATGGCGCTGTTCACCGGCCGCCAGTGGATCGAAGAACAACCGCGCGTCGAGTTCGATCAGCGCCGCCCCAGCTTATTCGCGCTCACCCTGTTTTCTATTTTCGTGCTCTACGTCCAGTTGATTCTCGGAGCCATGTTCCGTCATCACGGCCTCAGTTGGTGGCCGCATCTGTTGAACGCCGTAGTGGTTTCTTTCGTTCTGGCCTGGACCGCCGTTCGTGCCCTCAGTGCATACTCTAAAATCGAAGTAGTCCGTCGCCCCGCGATCCTGATGCTAGCCCTTCTGATCACCCAACTCTGCCTCGGTTTCGTCGCCTTCCTCACGCGCGTCGCCTGGGGACACGACGCCGTCCAACCCGAACTCCCCATGGTCATCTCCACCGTAGTCCATGTGGCCGTCGGCGCGCTCCTGCTGGCAACCACGGTAATCCTCGCCATCGAAGTCTGGCGCCACGTTCCCGTCTCCTTCGAAGCGCGCCTCCCAGAAGCCGAACGCAACCCCTCCGCCGCCTAAACCAAATTGTTGATTGTTGATTCTTGATTGTTGATTGAAACCGCCCGAAACCGATTCCTCGACAGAGGTTTTTCATTCAACAATCAAGAATCAACAATCAACAATTGCTCTGCCGAGCCCAGCCACGAAGCGTGGAAGAGCGGCCCTTCAGGGGCGCGTTCAATCCCTATAAGGAAATGGGCTTCAGCCCCGGCGGACCTTTTTTTCAATCAACAATCAAGAATCAACAATCAACAATTGCTTCCACGTATGTCGTAAACTGAATACAAGTCCCGGGGAATCATCTTGGTCTCAAAAGTCGCCGCATTCGCCGACGCCGCACCGGAAGTGGAACAATCCTCCACCTTGCCTGTCATTTCGATACAAAACCTGGTTCATCGCTACGAGAACCGCACCGCCCTAAACGGCATTTCTTTCGACGTCCGGCCCGCCGAGCTCTTCGGACTCCTCGGCCCCAACGGCAGCGGCAAAACCACGCTGTTCCGCATCCTCTCTACGCTGATGGTCCCCACCGCCGGCCGAGCCTTAGTCCTGGGCTGTGACGCCGCCAAAGACCCTGCCACAGTCCGCTGCCAGATCGGCGTTGTCTTTCAAGCGCAAAGCGTCGATCGCAAGCTCACCGCCTACGAAAATCTTTGGCATCAGGGACATCTTTACGGCCTCCGCGGCCCCGCCCTGAAGGCGCGAGTGAATCAAGTTCTCAGCCGCGTCGGCCTCGCCGATCGCGCCGACGAGCGCGTCGAAAAATTCTCCGGCGGCATGCAGCGCCGCGTCGAACTCGCCAAGGGACTCCTCCATCACCCCGGTGTTTTGCTGCTCGACGAGCCCACCACCGGACTCGATCCCGGCGCCCGCCGCGACCTCTGGCAATATCTGCAGATTCTTCGCGACGAAGAAAACGTCTCCGTGCTCGTCACCACGCACCTGATGGAAGAGGCCGAACGTTGCGACCGCCTCGCTATCCTGAACGAAGGAAATGTCGTCGCGCTCGGCACGCCCTCAGAACTGAAGAGCGAAATCGGCTGCGACGTCATTCTGATCGAGGGCGACGAGCTCAATCCCGCGTCCTTAGCCCAGAGAATTCAAGACCGCTTCCATGTGGAAGCTACCGTATACGGCAATCAGGTGCGCATTGAGCGCGAGGCCGGTCACCGTTTCGTCCCCGACCTGGTCGAAGCCTTCCCCGGCGAAATTCAGGAGATTTCGGTCAGCAAGCCCGCGCTGGAAGACGTGTTCATCCACCGCACCGGCCACAAATTCTGGAGTGAAAACGGCGAATCAGATTCGCCCGGCAACAACCATCCCGGAGACAACCATGATGACAAGAGGAGGAGGTAATTTGCGATCACTGATTCTGGCGCTCTCTCTGCTGCTCGGCATCATCCCATTGGCGGGCATAGCCTGGATTTTTACCAGCGGCATGATCACCCTATCCCCGTTTTCCATCACGGTCGACGGCCTGTTCATGACCCTCATCCTGCTCACGCTGTCCCTGTGCTTCTTCCTTAACGCGTTCTGGGAAGCTCGCGATCAGGGACTGATCCCCAAGAAATCCGCCGCGCCCGCCAAAGCGCCCGCGGCTAAAGCGAGCTAGCATGGCCACGCAAACTGCAACCATAGCGCGTCCTCTCGCGCCGCCATCGGCAGGCATTCTCCTGCCCGCCTTCACGCTCTGGTGGCGCGAAATCGTCCGCTTCTATCGCCAGCCCGGACGCGTCGTCGGCGTGCTCGCTTCGCCTATGGTCTTCTGGGCTGTCCTCGGATCGGGTTTCGGCACGTCCTTCAATTCCGGCTCCGGCAACAGTCAGCACTATCTGGATTATTCTTATCCCGGCATCCTGATCCTGATCGCCCTCTTCACTTCCATCTTCGCCATGATGTCAGTCATCGAAGACCGCAAAGAAGGATTCCTGCTTTCGGTTCTCGTCGCGCCCGTCCCGCGCACCGCCATCGTTCTCGGCAAAGTTCTCGGAGGCACCACGCTCGCCACCGCCCAGGGCATGCTGTTCTTAGTGTTCGCCCCGTTCGCCGGCATTCATCTCAACCCCGTGCAAGTCCTGCTCGTCGCCGTCGTGGTTTTTCTGGTTTCGTTTTCCCTCACCGCCCTCGGCTTCGCCATTGCCTGGCCCATGGACTCCTCCCAGGCCTTCCATGGCATCGTCAACCTGTTCCTGATTCCTATGTGGCTGGTTTCCGGCGCGCTGTTTTCCATCCCCAGCGCTTCCCCTTGGATTCGCGCTATCATGCACCTCAACCCGCTCACCTACGGAGTCGACGCCCTGCGCGCCCTGCTCTATCCCAATCTGCAAACCGCGTTCCCGCTCTCTTCGTCGATCGCCACTCTGGTTCTGTTCTCACTGGTCATGTTCGGCCTTTCTCTGTTCATGGCCAACCGCCGCTCCACGAGGCCCGCCGCTTGATCCTCATAGACTCGACCTTCGCAAGTCCGCTCTCCAACCATTCCATCCCCGCGCAATACGCCTACTTCCCTGCCCTGAACGCCACGCTCAACGCCGCCAGCGCCGTGCTGCTGCTCACCGGACGCATCCTGATCGCGAAACGCCGCATCGCCGCCCACCGCACCTGCATGATCGCGGCCATGATCTCCTCCGCCCTGTTCCTCTGTTGCTATCTCTTTTTTCACTACGAAGCCGGCAACATTCTTTTCCTCGGCCAGGGATGGGCGCGCCCCGTTTATTTCTCGATCCTGATTTCGCACGTCACCCTAGCCATCGTGATAGTCCCGCTAGCCATCATCACGCTCAACCGCGGCCTGAAAGCAAGATATCCAGCTCACCGCGCCATAGCCCGCTGGACCTGGCCGTTGTGGATGTACGTCTCCATCACCGGCGTAATCGTATACTTCATGCTCTACCAATGGTTCCCGCACTCTTGATTGGCGATTGCCAATTGCCGATTTTCGATTTGCGGAAGGAGCGAGATTAATCGACAATCGAAAATCGTCAATCGGAAATCTCGGATCGCTCCATGTCGCTCCTCAAACTAAAAATCGACGTCTCCAACACCATCGGCGATGCTGCCTGGCAAGAAATCCACCACTTCGACCAAATCCAAAGCGCCGACTTCGGCCCGCAATTCGGCTCCGGAGGCCGCTGCAATCACCCGCCCGACGCTCCCCACGCCAAAGGCGAATGGATTGGCGCCGAAATCAGCCTCCAAACCCCGCTCCTGGCCCAATACGCCATGTCCCACTACCTGGAGCAAGAACGCGTCCTGGACGCCGACGTCGAGTAGCCTCTGTGCCCCTCTGTGTCCTCTGTGGTGAAAGGTCCTCTCTAGCAGGCTGCTGAAAAATTGACGGTGGCGGTTTTGTTCTTGCCGTTTTTCATGTTTGTTGTTGTTGTGGAGTAGAAAGAGCGCTGTTTTCGCGGCCTTTTCCCGGCGATTCCTGACCCGCCGGA